>Ga0102931_1000210_pt1 | contig 28183 bp, 53 predicted proteins | sample SalPonR1_C_D1_MG_FD_79282 | JGI IMG/M metagenome (GOLD analysis project Ga0102931, IMG submission 79282) | Salt pond soil microbial communities from South San Francisco under conditions of wetland restoration - Salt Pond MetaG R1_C_D1_MG | ecosystem: Environmental > Aquatic > Marine > Intertidal... | reverse complement strand
TAGTCTCTTCTACTTGGGTAAAGTATAAGGTGTATGACTGCATAGTAGCGCAGTGACAAAGGATTAACCATGGCAAGAGATACAGGTGAAAGAGGAGACCCCAGCACAGTAGCAGGACAGTTTCCACAGGATTTAGGAGGAGGAGGTGGAGGTGGAGGCGGAAAAAGCCAACCTCTTAAGGTAGCCACTCAACAGAGTGGAGGAATCAACTCAAGAGGAGGAGTGGTATATGTTAACGACTCTAAGCTAGGAGGAACTCACCAGGGGTACTACCTCACTACTCATGGCACTTCAATGGCGTTGATAAACGCTTACAGTGCTTCTGTGTCAGGAACTAACGCTCTTTCGTTCAGTTTCAACATAAACCAGACTGGAGCAGACGGATACTTCGGAGGTATGTATCTGTTTGCTCAAGCTACTCCTACTGCTACTGCATCAACTCTAAGAGGCCTTAACATCTACTTGAGCCAGACAGGTCTTTCTGGAAGTTATTTCCCAACATACCAGAATGAGATAATAGCAGGCGCGAAGTACGGGCTTAACTTCCAGCCAACTGTGACTCCTGCAGCTACTACTGGTGTGGGCATGGCGTTACAGATGCCTATCCAGATAGTTCCAGGACTGTTTGCAGAACTTCAGCCTACAACTCTTACTCCCGCTATTCTTGCACAGGGAGACCAGGGCGCTCTATCTGCAGTGAATAGACAGATGTTCAAGACCTTCAATATTTTCCCTCACTCAACTCTAAATATGAACATTCAGGGAGCAGTCCTCCCATTCAACACTGGATTCGCCTCTGCAGATATAGCTGTTAGTGTAGAAGTAAGAGAAATCAACTTCGGGCAGATGACAGCTGTTACTCCTTCATAACTCTTTTCTCTAGCCTCATACTCTTCCGTACCGATAGTATTTTAATGACGTAGCGCCAGTTGAGATTGTAATGGCGAAGATAGTCCTGTTCGTGGACGCGATGGAGCCGAGGGAGTATGGGAGAGGATGGACTGATACAGAAAGAGGACTGGTAGAGAGCGGATTCCCAAAAGTGACTCCAAAGGTAACGAGCGAGGTCTATACTGGCGTTTCTCCTTCTAAGAACGGAATGGGAAGAGTCCATTCGATGAAAGGAGAGATGCCTGGGAGACCAATGATGCCTACTATCCAGGAAAAGTTAGAGATGGCAGGATATAATGTCTTATCTCTACACATGCCATACTGTCTTCCTCTGCAGCTTCGTAATCAAGCATGGATTAGTACTGCAATGCAGCAACAAGCTGCTGGACAGAACCCTCTTGCTCAAATGTGTGCTCAACCTCCTGCTGGAGGAGATATGATGGACCCAGAAACAGATAGAGATATGATATTCAACTCTAAGAATGAAGACATATATGCGAAGTCTTCCTCTATGCTCAATGCTATCAATGCAGGAGGTTTCGATGTTGCCTTCTTAGCTATCCGCTCTCCAGATGAGTATACTCATTTCCAATGGCATGAGGATTACAGGACTAGGCTCTTAGAGAGCCTAGCTGCAGAGGTATCCAGATGGCAAGTAAATCATGATATACTCTGGTGGAGTGACCATGGGAGCGAAGAGAAGAAAGAAACCTTCAGAGTTAATAAGTGGCTCATGGAGGAGGGTTATCTAGACATAGAGATAGACTTAGAGTTTCACGAGAAGTTTAAAGAGCAAATGGAGCAAATGACTCCTAGACAGCAACAGGCTGGGCAAGATATAGAGAACCAAATATCTCCTCAGTCTCCTGGAGTAGACATTCTACCAGATTCTAAGGCTATCAGTATGGACCCTTATGACTCTTCTATAGATATATTAGATGATGAGCTAGACCCTCAGGAACTCATAGATGATATGATGGGAACAGGGATGTATAGAGACGTGAAGATGGCTGATGATGCATGGGGAGAAGGACAGTTCTTAGATGAATGCCCAGACATAGTTACTCTAAGAGCAGATAATGTGCTGGTGACAGGTAACGTCCATCCAGAACCTATCGGGATGGGGTTCTACAGGACTGGAGTACACTCTGCCTACGGTGCGTGGGGAACTACTGACGATAGTTTAGACATAGTATCAGATGTGACTCCAGTAGAACTCCACGATATAATCTGGCAGTTCGTCACAGGAGAGTCTCAAGTCAACCAGCAAGTCATGAACCAGGTAAACCAGATGGAGAAACAGATGGAGATGATACAGAATCAACCTGATATTATGGAAGATTAAAAAAAGAGACATACTCATAGCTTCCCTCGAACCGATAGTATTATGTTCCTACGGGTATATCTGTTCTTCACCGATGAGGATACTATGGCACAGCGCTGCTCCCTGGGTTTCTGGGGGCTACGGTAGAGTCTGTCAAGAAGTAGTTACCCGTCTCCAAAACGAGACTGACCACGAGGTAGCTGTTCAATGTCTCACCTCAGTAAAGAAAGACCCAATACTCTGGCACGGTGAGGTATGGGATGGAGAAAGGTTCGTAAAGGAGATAGACTTAGACGAACCCATCCCTGTATATCCGAGTAGCAGTAACGCTCAGTACACTCACTTCGGAGTAAAAGAGGCAAAAGGTCACTTCGATGACTTCGGAGCAGACTTCTATTTCACTCACTTCGATACGTGGATGAAGCCTGCTCGTCAGCACATCCCCCAGATGGATATTCCTTACGGCTCCTACGTCATCGTAGACCACTATCCTGCTCCAGATGCAGTAGTAGAGCAGGTCTCAAGCGCATACGAGACAGTAGCCATGTCTCAATATGCTCAGGAAGCTCTAATGGAGAGAGGAGTCAGAGCATCTTATATCCCTCATGGAGTGGATACTGAGAAGTATGTTCCTATCTATGGAGAGGACGAAGGAGCTAAGGTAAGAGTAGGTAATGCAGAGACAGGTGACGAGAAGATGGTAGACCTATCTGATAGATTCGTAATCGGAATGGTAGCTGCTAACTATGCAGACAGGAAGAACATCCCTCATCACATGGAGGCTTTCAAGATGTTCCTCGACCAGGTTGACGAGGATGCTATCATGTATATGCACATGCAGCAGAATCCTCCAACAGGCCACGACCTATACTCTATCCAGAAACAACTAGGAATCCCTGACGAGAACATGATATGGGTTCCACCCGAAAAGTACCACAGCGTAGGAGATGTAACCCTCAACAACTGGTACAGTACGATGGACGTTCTGGTTAACTGTTCCATGGGGGAATCATGGGGACTCACAATCACCGAAGCCATGTCATGTGAGACTCCAGTGATAGTGACCAACTTCTCCTCTATGCCAGAACAAATCAGTGCCCCTCATAACATTAGTGACCAGATGGATACTGGCAAAACGTTCGTCGTTGGGAATCATGGACTGGCAGTTAACCCAACTATAAGTTGGTGGAGAGAGAGAGTATCTGCTAAACAATACGTCTGTGACGCTCATAGTATATGGGAGGCTCTACTCTTCTATCACAACAACCCGCATAAAAGAGAGGACCATGCTAAGAGAGCTAGACAGTATGTCAGAAACAACTACGACTGGGAGACAGAGGTAGTCCCCAGGTTCAAAAAGATGTTCGACGAGATAGAGGAGATACTGGTATGACTACATCAGCTAAGAAAGAAGTCCAATGTTGGAGCTGCGGAGAGATAAATACTATCGTCTTTGGAGGCGAATCAGAAAAGGGAACCGAACGATGTGATGGATGCAATGAGGTGATAGCAGAGAAGGAGGTAGATGCTATTACTCTACCCTCTAATGCTGAAGAGGCTAAGTCCATAAAGGAAAGACATGGAGACTTCACCTTAAAAGAGAAGGTTAAGAGAACTCTGAGGCTATCATGAAACTGGCGTTGGTCAGCTTCGATGGACTCGACCCGAGAGTGATATATGACCACCCTGATGAACTTCCAAATCTCCACTCTCTAATGGATGAAAGTATACATGGGTTTTGGCGAACGCCAGGGCATACCATACCGTCGTATATTACTACTTTAACTGGTCTCCCGACGAGTACGACGAAGTTCAGGTGGGATGAAGGCGAAGGGGGTTTCGCTAGGCACCGTCAAGTTGAAAGGGAGTTCCTTTGGGAAGCAGTTAACGCCTCTATGACTCTACTGAACATCCCAGTAATCTATCCGCCGGAGGAAATAGATGACTGTATGGTAGCTGGTATGCTTTGTCCCGACGAGTTAGCAAAGAATAACCTCGCGACTCCTAGCTCGGCTCAGGAGATTCTCAATGATATAGGGTACATCCACGAGGTGAGAGCAGACAAAGTATTCGATGAGGTTGGAGCTCAAGGAATGTGGGACCTCTTATCTGAGTCCATGGTTACAAGGACCACTGCTGCTAACCGCCTCATCAGACAGTTCGATAGCGAGCTTTTCTATGGAGTATGGACGGCTCCAGATAGATGGTTCCACAGGCATCAGACTCATGGAGTAGACTACTTCCAGATGTACGAAAGAGCAGACGAGGAGTTAGACTCTATACTCGACATAATCCCAGATGGTGTCCCTCTAGTAGTCTTCTCAGACCATGGGTTCGCTCACTTTAAAAGAGATGAACCTGCTACAATGGGGCACATGTATGAGGGGTTCTACTGTATCAGACACCCAGACCTACCATCGTATAGAGACGACACTGCAAACATAGAGGACCTCTTCCCAACAGTAGTAAACTATCTTGGAGGAGAACCTCCAGATAATGGAAGAGGGAGGATTCTATTCCATCGAGAAGACCAAGATGAGTCGGTACAGAGCAGGTTACGAGACCTGGGGTATCTATGACTGTTCTAGAGTTTGGAGGTTATGAGATAGATATAGATACTGAGACTGATATAGAAAAGAGAAGAGCGGATAACTTCGACAACGAGAGTAGGTTTATGGAAGACTTATTAGATGAGTTTAGAGAAGACGATGTGTTCTGGGATATTGGAGCTAATATAGGTATATACTCTCTCTTCGCAGCGAATATTATAAAGAGTGGCGAGATACATTCCTTTGAACCACACCCGAGTAATATTTTGAAGTTACTCAATAATGTCCATAGAGACGACTCAGGTTTGATATTCGTCCATAATATAGCTCTCCATGATAGCAGCGGTACTGTTAGATTTGACCCTGTATCAGGTGAGACTGGAGAGGGTCATGGGCATATTTCCACTTCTGGAGAGATGCTTGTAGAATGTAGAAGAGGAGACCAGTTAGACATTAATCCTCCAGATGTTATTAAGATAGATGTTGAGGGAGCAGAGATGAGGGTTCTTAATGGTTTATTTGGATTATTAGGAGGTGCGAGAGCTGTATATATAGAGGCTCATCCTCAGAGGATGATGAACAGATACGATGACAGCGTTGGAGATATAATAGATTTAGTTAAGAGAAGAGGAATGACAACCAGAACATTAATGGTAAGAGGAAGAGAGAAGTTCATGAAACTGGAGCAAAGATAGTAATGGATAAGATAGCAGCTATCCTGCTAACGTTCGATAGACCTCACTACCTTAGGCATACTGTAGAGAGATTAGAACAGTTAGAACATAAGGAAGATGTAGACTGGATACTTCTCCAAGATGGACAGTATAATCCTCATAGTGGAAGAGTAGCTGCAGAGGAAAGAGACATTAAAATATGCCACAACATCCTCAAGAAAGCTGACCTGCCTAACAAAGAGATAATCCAGAGTAGTCATAATAGAGGAATAGCTCTCCAGTACGCAAGAGCTATGGAGTTCCTCAATGGAGACTACGATGCTATCTTCACCTTCGAGGATGATGTATTAGTGAGTAAGCATACTATACGTCTCAATAGAGTAATGATGAGAAACTATCCACAACATGTACCTACTGTCTACTCTAGACCAGATAGAACTGAAGTAGACAATACATATGATAACCTGGATGTTCTCATAAGATGCAAGACTGCTGCTTTTCACACTACTGCTATATCCTCTAGAATATACGAGCATATTAGAGATAGATATAGAGAGTACATCAGCATGGTGAGCGAGGTCGATTATCGTCTGAGAAACCATGATAAGATAAAAGAAGAGTTTGGGAGCAGGCTCTCATCTCATGACTCTGTGGTGAACAAGATTCTATCAGACCACGGATACGGGAGGGTCAGACCTCTAGTTACTCGGGCTATATACATAGGACAGGAAGGAGAACATTACTCGTCAGACGCTTTTGTCAACAGACATAGATATGATTCCTCTACTATAGACTATGAGATTGATGATAAGATAAATAACTTCAGGACTGTCCAGTCTCAGAATGACCTGTTTTGAGAATCCTGCGCGGAGATGGTGTCAGGGTTATACTTAAGTCGTTTCCCGCATAACTGGCACCTGTCATGCCATCAGTCGTAGCAGGAATACCAGAAGGCCTGGATGAGTTCATCGACGAACTCGTTGAGAGTGGACAGTTCGAGAGCAGGAGCAAGGCCGCTGCTCACCTTCTAGAATACGCTGCTGTTAACAAGTACGACGCAGACGTCTGAGGACTATTGATGGTATCTGAAAGTCTGATGTGGTTCCTGACTGGAGTCGCCCAGCTTCTTACCTCTCTGGTGGCAATCGCAACACTCTTCGGAGCAGTAGATAAGTTCATAGGAGGAAGACTCCGTCACATCATCAAACTATGGCTGGGGATAGGAGGGTTACAAACTTCTGCAGACCGACATGATAGAAAACTAGATGCTCTACATTCTGACCACAGAACCACAATAGGTATACAACATGACCTGTCTACTGCTCATAATAATCTAGTCAATGCTCTTATTACTGCTGGTGCCATACCAGATGGAGGAGATGACGTTTATGTAGATATTGACTTGATAGAGGAACACGCTCAAGAAGCTGGAGCTGAATGGCCTGGTTCTTTTCTTAGAGGAGGTGGGCCAGACTTTAGCCAGAACTATCCGCACTACGAGGAAGATGAGTAGTCGGAGAAAGGGGTTGCTACCCCGCTCGACCACCGTTTCGGGACGTGTACCCCCCGAAATCGAAGGGTACAGGGCCTGACGCTGCCGTTTACGAGGGGTGAAAATCGTATCCACGTTACCCCTACCTTCTGACCCCTTCGGTAGCATCAATAACTTTTCTCCGTTCGAGAAAGCATTGATGGTCGGTTCTCCCACCATAGATTAGCTCTCGTAAACGCTTCTGGAGACCTAGCTGGTATAGTGTTCTGTCCTTCAATCTCATCAGCATGCTCTGTCATCACATGGTTACATCCAGTACACTCCCAATCTATCCAGCACATCACCAGTCCCCACTCTTCATCATATCTATCATAGACTGCTGTAGCGCGTAGAGCCGATGAGCCACATCTACATCTCATCTACTGTACCCCTCCATACATGAGTCACATTTGTCTCTAGCCTCCCTATCGAATGTCCTTCTCGTACCGCACCCGAGACAATATCTCGTCTCCAAACCCTCAGTATCTTCCTCTATCACTTCTACTGCTCCTAGTCTTTTCTTGAGACTAAGAGGGATTACCTTCTTAGCGTAATCAGGAAGACGGTAGAACACCATCAGTAATCCTCCAGATTAGAGTCTTCTATCTCCTCTTCATCATCACTACCGTAGTCTCCTATATGGCAGGATAGCTCGTAGCTAATCCCTTTACACTCAGTATGTTTGGAGATTGGGTCATCGTAGTAACCGTTCATCCGTTCGAGGAACTCCTCTAGGTCATAATCCCTGTAGTATGGAAACCCAGCCCTAATGAACTCCTCTACTGTCATGTAGAATACTCCCTTTACATCAGCTAGAGCGAAGCACTCTCCATCAGGGTCAACTAGACGGAGAGTGTCACCGTACAATATGCTCTTCTCGTCATTATATCTGAAGGTAAGCCACTTCGCTCCGAATCGAGTAGGGCCTATATGCTCCCAATCTACTGTAAGAGTTTTAACTCCCATCTTCTTCATACCTCCATCCTTTTATCTCGACTTCTCCTAGGAACCAAAAGTCTGGTCTCTTCTCGTTCCACCCTGCCATGAAGAGCACCACTCCACATCCTGGGTAAGGACACTCATACCAGTATTTACTATCTGGTTTCTTCTGGCTAATGCATCTGCAGGAGGGGCATGGCTTCTCTTTCTTATTGAAATCTGCATGAGTTGTATGATATTGAGTAGTTTCTGTCTCTTCTTCTTCTCCATCACTAAACTGTGATAGAGAGGTATCCTCAACAAGGTCATTGAGAGCCATCTGTCCACCTCGTTCCAAATAACCCTATTACAGGAATATATATCCAGAAGGCTAATACGAGAAATACCTTCTCTATAGGTGATTCAGATTGAGATATGATACCAGGATAATCTCTAGCTGCTCTAACCACCCCGTACCTCTTCATCTCTTTAGTCATGGGAACCAGTAGATTACCTCACATTTATCAGATGGAGCTGGGCATCTTACCTCAGTCCTACCTGTTTCCACCCCTTCTGTACCGCATTCAGGACATCTCCTCCCTTCTTTAACTGGTTCTCTGTCTTCTACTAAGTCTCCTAAGGCCATCTTGAGCCATCCCTGTATAGTACTGCGTTATCCTCCCACCCGAGACATATATTAATATCTCCGGGGACCTCTTTGAGGAGGTGGTCATGCCATGGACAGTCATCCGCAGGCTGGGAGTTATGAAATACCTTCCCAGTAAGAGAACAGTATCCAGGTCCTGGGTCGAATATCCTCGTCTGTGGATAGTTTGAGGTAGGTCTGGTTGCTCTCATTACTTGTTTAACACCCTATCTGGGAGCGTTTTCATATCTCCAGTCTTATCCAACCTTGGAGTCTGGAAATAGCTGAGCTTCATTGGTTTCCCCTCTTTCTCTCCAAGGTCGTCAAAGACAAACTTCATAGGGATATGGTTTCCGAAACTCATTGTAGCAGAACTCGAAGGCATGTCCAGATATTTAGAGAACTCGGTAGAGAACAGAACATCTATCCCTTTGTCCTTTTCTGGTGAAAGGCCTCCAAAGTCTGCTTGATTATTAACCTCCCAGTTAGTACTGAACGTATCGAACTCCTCTTTCGGGATGAAGTCATCATATCTCGCATTATCTCCAGTCATGTAGAGATAGACTCCTTCGTCCCGAACTCCTATCATGTATGAATCTGAACCTGTCAGCTCCTCTCCCCTCTTTATGAAGTCGATTATGAATGAGGGGTCTCCTTTCAGAGTGACCTCATAATCGACATTGAGACTCTTATCTGTTCTACCAGCAACAGATGAAGGTTCAAGAGTAGCTATTTCAGCATGAGCACTCTCGTCTTCGAGGATTAAGGTACGTTCCTCCATTCTCATTTCAACTCTATCATCCCCATCTCTAACAAATGTGTCGATATGCTCCAGATTCACCCCTATAAACTCGTAACCATTCCTCTCGTAGTGCTCCATCTGGTTCTCAGGAATCATTATAGCTGACATGAGGACACTAGATGGTCCTTCTGACCTGACTAGTATGTATCCGTCACGCAGTTCTATGAGCCCTTCTGACCTTCCGGCACTATCTACTGCCTTTACGATGTTGTTGAGGTACTTTCCGACCATTACGGTTCTCATCGTTGTCCCTCCATGTTGGTGTCCTCCATTGACTCTTTGGTGAACGTCTTGTGTACTGTTTCGAGACCGTCTGTCACTATCCCTTTTGCTACATCAAGCCGTAGAAATATAAGTATTACTACTTCTCCATTATAGTCTGTTATGGAGTCGAGAGCTTCTGACCTGCTGGTAGTAAGCTGGTCAAAAGCTAAGAGAATGTCTGGAACCTGTTCGATGTTCATCTTTTGCATCGACAAGAGCATGGCCTCGTGAACGTAGTTCATCGGACCTCTCTGGTCCCTCTCTCTTGCTCTTTCTGGGTCTGAAACTCTCATCTCATATACCTCCCCTACTGTATAGGTGTTAGCCTTTGGATGAGCTATCTTGGTATAGAGAGGTAGAGCGTGCTTAGGATGACGCTGGGAGAGAGTGTCTATTGCCATTTGTTACTGGACTCCTCTGTTTCAGGAGATACATCTGACTTATCCCCCAACTGACCATCCTCTCTCATGATTCTAAGGATAGCCATTATTAAAGCCTCCAGATTGTCTGTCTTCTTCTGGAGACGTTCTAAAGACCTGTCGAAGTTGACAAGCTCGTTCCCTATGTCAGTTAGTCTCTTGTCTAACCACTCAAGGTCCTCTTTATTCTCTATACCTAACTTGTCTGCTATGTCCTGTAGTTCCTCGTCCTTTCTTTCCTCCAACCAGCTTTTGCCTTCTTCTTCGTCGTTACCACCGAGGTCGTCTAGTGCCATCTTCCACCTCCAACGAGCGCAGAGAGATTTGAACTCTCGACCGGCAGGTTAGAAGCCTGCTGCTCTGTCCAAGCTGAGCTATGCGCCCTCTTCATTGCATGAACTCCCAGAAGCAACTTGCCTCATGGTCTAACCTCTCTTCAGGAGAGGCTAAGTCCCTCCTGCAGTACCTACACTCGGTTCTGTCAGTCATTGGGACTTGGCTCATGTTAGCAGGTACTCCACCCGCAATCTTCGCAGGTCTCGCACCTTCCTTCTCGGCGGATGCGCTGTGACCCACACTCCATACACTCGTCGTGGATTACTCCGAAGTGTACGGTTTGTTCTCTTTCCTCTCTATTCTCCTTGAGGGGCATGGCTACCTCCCCATCCCCTTCAGGCCAGAGTTGAACACTGGGCAGTGGTCGCTGTGGTCGCAGTAGTTACACTCTTTCTCATAGGCAGGGCAGTTCCCTCTGTCTATGATTCCGAGTATCTTGTCCCACCACTCATCAGGAATGTATGAATCTTCCCATCTTTCTCCATCTGGGAAGCCAAACTCTCCTAGAGCGTAGTGTATCTGTCTAGCCTTACTCTTTACCATCTCCCAGTTGTCCTCGTTAGGTTCTCCGGGTAAGAGGAGGATAGAGTCTGGGATGTTCTGAGGTTTATTCCCAGACTGGTTGTCGTTAGCATATGAGTACAGTAACAACAGACCATACTCATCTGCTCCGAACATGTGAGAGTACGTATTAGTCTGAGACATGTATTGGAACAGCCTTCCTTGGTGTGTCTCAGGTCTAACACTAGAGTACTTTATGTCCACGATAGCTACTCCATTATCACCATTAGCGAGAGCGTCACATGTACCTGTGAGATGTATCCCGTCCTCCATCTCATAGATAGTATGGACCTCGTATCTGGTGTCTAGAGGATGGAACCCTGCATCATAGAGAGCTTGCGTGAGTAGCTCTGGGTTTTCCTGGAGGTAGAAGTGAACAGCAGACCCCTGGAACATGTAGTTGTTGAGTTCTGTAGAGGTCTCTGTCATCTTGTCGAGGAAGCCCTTGAGAGGACACCCAGAGATTGTACTGGGGTGGTAGTACCCATACTCTGACTCTCTCCTAGAGTTCTCCCGTAGGGTATTAGCCAGGGTATCCTCTAGGTCTTTAAGAGCCATCCTCCCCACCTATTGTAGCTCCACACACAGGACACTCTTTTTCCTGTATGTGTTTTTCTACTGCCTGTCCTCCGCCGAACACCCATTTTTCTTCAGTAGCTTCCTGAACAACACCGCACTCAGGGCATGGGATTTGGACAGTAGTTACTGACGCGCTCATTGGTCTCTTCTAACCTCCGTGTGCGGTTCTGGCATCAGGTAGTCCAGGGGGTACATCTCCGTCTTGAACCTGTCCTCCTCCTCTATGACAGAACCATAGAGGAAGTCTTCCCTGCTGAATCCGAAGTGGTTACAGACGGCAGTAGCTACCTGAAGGCAATGGCCACACCTCAGAGCTCCATCGTCCTCTGTTGTGTTGACCATCATCATCCGAAGCTCTACATTCTGGTCATCTGCTACGTAGTGAGGCCAGTCTGCAACGAAGTCCATGAGAGCCATCTGCTCTGCATGTATCTTCGTCTGCATCCCAGAGAGGTTCACGTTGAAGCCAGCGTAGACTGTGAACTGGTTATCACCATGAGCCACTACTAAGGCAGCTCCAACTCCGTAGCCGGAGTAACTGTCCATCCCTTCAGCTGCATGTCTAGCAGCTATCTTGGCTACCTCCTCCTCACTCACCTCGTCTTTGTAAGTGTTGTAGTATCTCATCTACAGTATGTCGTCTGCCTTTATCTCCTCTGCGCTTACTTCTCCTCCACCAACGCAGTCGGAGATTGCTCTGTTCTTCGCACGAGTAGCAGCTGTAGCGAGGATGTTATGCTCGTTGACCTCTCTGGGGTCTTTGAGTCTCCTCCACTTTCCATCTACCTTCAGGTAGTCTGGGTGGTCCTCTGGTTCGCTCCCATCATCAGGCTTCCCAGCCTCCATGTGATTAGACTCGTTCGAGGCGCACATGGCTACCTCTGTAGAAGTCTTCCCATTAGGAGCAGTAGCTCGGGCTATCACTCTAGCCTTCACGATGCCGTCCTCCTCCCATAGCTCCTGGTCAACAATCTCTACAGAGAGATTGAAGGCAGTAGCTATCTTCCTCCATCCAGATTTGTTGACGTGGATGTTACCCTGGATGGCAGTTGTGTCTCCCTTCGTGAGAAGCTCAGACTTTATCTCCTCGAACTGCTTGTAGAGCTTCGCGACCTCTTTAATGTCCTCTACTGGACGGACGAGGCTGTTAGTGGGGTCAGGTGTTGAAGCAGGCAGAGGCTCTGAATCCTCTACTTCTACCACCTCTGCTTCTTGCACCTCCTCTTCCTCTTCTTCGCCGTCTGGTTTAAGGTCTCCTAGTGCCATGGTTATCAGAACAGGCTGTCAGTATCTTCGTCCTCTTCGTCGTCCCTCGGGCCTTCATCCACGCGGTCAAGAGCCATCTCTCCGACAGCCTTCTTGACCTTCTCATCGCTTGCGTCGAGCCCGAGCTTGTCTATGACTACTAAGAGGAACGTGTCGTACTCAGAGTGGTCCTCATGTACCTCCCAGACTTCATCCTCTTCATCTGCTAGCTCCTCGACGACGCTTGCGACTTCTCCGTAGGTAGTGTCGATGGGAGTGGAATCCTCCTCTTCATCATCTTCTTCCTCATCGTCACTACCTCCTCCGAAGATGCCTCCAGAGGGTTTTTCATCCTCCTCTTCTTGCTCGTCGTCATCATCTGTTTCGAGGGCATCGTCCTTTGATGGCTCCTCGGGTTCAGAGGACTCTTCCTCCTCTTCCACTGCTTCTCCGAACCCTTCCTCGTCCATCACTCCAGAAGCGAGTTCCTTCGCTTCTTCCAGCCCTATGATACCTCTTACTGGAGCTATCTGGTCACGAGCAGGACCATCATCCGGTTCCCACTGCGAGAGGTTCCCCACGACGATGTACCATTCCCCAGGCTCCATCGTCTTAGCCATCTCCGGGTCGTTGAAGATGGACCATATCCACTCGCCCAGGTAGTCTAGCGGAACAGAAACCCCGCCAGAGTCTAGCTGGTTGACCATGCTCCAGACAGAACCATCACGAGGCTCAGCCAGTTGCATGAGGAGGACGTTGTGGGTGATGCCCTCTTCCGTCGTGTACTCGAACATGGGGTCTCCGCCCTTGAACGACTCCTCGTTGATAGCCAGATTAGCTATCGCTTTCTTGGTCTCGTCGCTGATACGCTCCCTCTCTGCGCGACGTTCCTGAACTCTCTTTTCTACGTGGTCTGCGAAGTCGGGTCCGAAGGTGTCCTCTAGGTCTGACATTGTGTTCTCAGTGGTCCTCCTCGTCGGGTTTTTGCAGCACTCCTATCGCTGCCTTTACTTCTGCGTTAGCGTAGTCCTGACCGAGATTTATCCTGCCTTTATCGTCGGCAGTAAATGTATCTACAAAGTCAGGGTCTCGCACTTCTGTTTCCATGATTGGTGAGCCGTTCCTGTGGGAGTGCCTCCCACCTCATGTGGGATAATGTCCCACCGGGGTTATAAATGGGTGGGGGGTATATATAAGTACCTACTCATCGGGTGGGTCATTCTCCCACCGTCCGACGACCTCATCTCTTAGCTCAGCCTGCATCTCGTATTTCAACTGTTCAGAAGCACTATGGCTCCACGGTATGCTCTCACTTTCATCCATAGCTCCAGTCTCTACTAAGAATCCACGGATAACAGTATATGGGATATTCTCCATGGATATGAGTCCTTGTCTTACTGCCTGTTTCCATGCATTATAATGGAGAGTAGAGTCATTTCTCCACTTACGTCTGACCTCCTCACAAGCGTATTTTCCATACCTGCTAGGATGTTCCATCATAGCTAAGAGATGTTGAGCATTGATTACACACCCGTCTCTAAGACCACACTGACACCTCCAACATACAAAAGTATCTGAATCTCCATTCTTCATAAAGTTAGTCCCAGTAGAGGAGCCATGTATCGGGTGAGCTATTCTGTCTGACTCACTAAGCCATGGGAGTACATCATCTGCCGTTAGCTTGTAGAAGTTATGTGGAGAACTGCTCCCATAACTAGAGTAGTCTCTTGGCTCTCTCTTCCTACTACTGTTCCCTTTTCTCCTGTAGTCAACATTGAGGTAGGGCATGATAGCATACTCAATAGTCTCCCTGTCAACAGTAGCTATCTCATCTCCTTTTAGAGGACCATACTGGTTTCCAGAAGGATGAATAGAGCCTGGCCCTACCACATATCCGTTAGGGTCTGCCTTCATTTCTCCTATGTGGCTCTGAACCTGCTCCCAGTCACAGTACTCACATTTGTCTTTCCCATCTTCATACCAGACTCTATATGAGCCACACTCAGGACAGACCCACGTTACGTCCTTGAAGGTCTTACGCCTGTTGACTCCAGGACATAGATAGAATAGGTGGATACCATCTCCAGACCCTGTCCACTGGTAAACAGTAGGAGGAAGTTCCTCAATCACCTCTTCTACGAACGACTTATCATCTATGTCGAGGACTATGAGGTCTCCATCACAGGCTATCCCATAACCCCAACCTGCCTCCATGTAAGCATTGAAAACCTCATCATCTGGCTTGTACCTAAACCTGTCTACATGGTGTGGATAGTTCCAGCCTTTGACTCCGCGAGGTATAGGGAAGAACACTTTTCCGAGTTCCCAGAGGGCTTCTGGAACCTTTGGAGTCCAGTCTGGCTTATGAGGTATATGACTGGCTCTATTAGCCCAGTCTGGTTCTCTTTCAGTCTCCATATTCATAATCTACTCCTCTAGGAATATTATAGTGACCTCATATTCTTCTCTCTCCATTGCTATTGCAGCAACATTATCTGATATATAGTAAGCTACTGGAGGTATGAATCCTTCATCATTAGATACTTTCCAGACGTACTCTATATCCTCTATACTATCTGCAGAGTGTTGCATCTAACTGTCCCCCGTAAACTGGTAAAGACCAGTCTCGTAGACGTTTGCGAACCTCTCTATATCTTCCCTGAGGTCTTCTCTCAACTCGTATCCCACTCCATATCTTCTCAAGTCCTTTGCTACCTTTCCTGTAGTGAAACGTCCTGCGAACGGGTCGAGTACCACGTCCTCCTCATATGACCATAGCTGGATAGCTCGTCGTACTAGCTTCTCGGGGAAGACAGGAATATCCTCCTCTGTATGTTTTGGAGACCAAGAGTCTGGATTGATAAACCAAACGTCATCGCACATGTCTGAGTCCCTCTTATTAATCTTACTCCGTTCAATGAGGTCCTCATCCATATCATCGTACTCTCTTTTCCCAGGCTTCTGGAACACCATACATACCTCGTGCATATTGTTGAGGAGTATTCCCCACGGTCTAGGAAAGCTCCCATTAGGAGCGAGACCGTCAGTATTGAAGTCCTTGAACCAGGCTATCTGTTCTCGCATAACCCATCCAGTCTCATTCCTCAGCTCTTCAAAGGAGTCTAAAGCTTCATGGCTACCTCCGAGATACTTTAGACCTATCTGGTCCCCGCTTATCATCATACGAGTAATATCTGCAGCTATCGGGAATCCTCCTTCTGCTCCACTACGTAGTAGAGAAGGAACGTTAACTACGAACCTAGCTCCTGGGACTAATACCCTGTGTACCTCCTTGAATACTCTAGCGAGCATAGGAAGGTACTCGGTAGCATAGTCCTGAGCGTCGTCATAGCTACCATAACTCCATCCTGTGTTATATGGAGGAGACGTAATGGCGAAGTGAACAGACTCATCATCTAACTCCCCCATATCTTCTGATGAGTGAAAGAAGATACTCGGCGCGTAGTTACTCGTCTTCTTGAACTCTCCGTACTGTATCGACTCTGAACCTCGTTCCTTGGCATCTAGTTGACTCTCTAGGAAGCCACCTAGACCTCCATTCTCTTCTTCTTGCTGGTTTGCGAGCGCTTCTTCTCGGTGTCCTGCGAGGAATCCGCTACCCTCTTGCTTTTGCTGGCTCATGAGTTCTTATTTTACTGAGGAACACTCCTGCCTTGTAGACAGTAGGGATGAAGATTGTCCCATCCTCTTCATCCTCTTTCACTGGGACTGCACATCCATTCCTCACATGGATAGGGCAGTCTTCATCTCTATCAGGAGTATTCGGCTCCATCTGCTCTCTTCTGTAGATTATCTCTGGACTTCTTGCTGCCAGTATTATCTGTTCCTTTGCGAACTCCTGTATTCTCTCTCCCGCCTGTTCCTCCTCAAGGTTTAGTACCCTCTCCAGATAGTTCTGGAGAGCATGGTCGTATACTATCATGTGTATGAATCCAGGAAGCCTGAATCACCTCCCTCTTCATCTACAGATTCACCCTCACCACTCCAGATTACCCATTGAGTTTGTTCTCCTAGATTATATTTCTCTGCACTTATCCTCTGCATTATCTTATATATATCTCTCTTAGACATACCAGTCTCCTCCTGGAGTTCCTCATATGTCTTTGGAGTATCGAAGATGAGGTCGAATACTCTCTCCTCTGGCTTCATAGTAGATACTCGTCTTGATTCCTTCAGATAAGAGATGTACCTTCTCATCACATCAGGGTTAGTATCCAGACCCCACCAGTTCCGGCTGGACATATAAGATTGAATGTCACGAGATTCTCTTGGTATGAGATTAAACTCTTTATACATTTTTCCAGATGGTCTGAAGTCAGTTGGGTACTCCTTCTCCTGTCTTATGAACCTCCTAAGATTCCTTACTGTATCTTGACTGAGCTGAGACTTTACCGAGGGGTTGTTGTCTGCAGCTTGTGTGATTTTATGATTTAGAGGTTTAACAGGAGTTACGACATTGAAACGTGAGCGGAGAGCGTCATCTGCTAACTTCGACGGGTCGTAGGTAGCTCCCCAGAATACGAAGTCAGACATGAGGTCATACTCATTGTTAGCACCGAACTGGACCCTCCTATCGAATCGTTCCTCTATGTTCTTCTTCTGGTTATCAGGGAGAGAGGCTATCTTGTTCAGGGCGACGTTAGTATGCCCCTCCTCTAACATGTTTAGAAAGAGGTTGAGAAGCTCATCATTGAAGTCAGTCTGTCCGAACTCCGTACTTATGACGATAGGAGTCTTCAGAGGTTTAGGAGGGGTGAAAGAGCTTCCACTTACTGAACCTCTCATGGCAGCATCGGATACCTTTCCGATTACTGAACACATCTCGTCTCCCATCAAGTCTGCCATAACTCTCATCATGGTTGACTTGAGGTATCCTCGCTCCCATGCTAGCATCACATGAGTTCTGTATCTGAATGGAGGATTAGAGTGTTTCTGTATGTTCCAAGAAGCTACAGACATTAACATCTCGCGGGCTGCCTGTGCTCCTAGCCAGCTATACTTCGTTCCGAAGGCCTCAACTATGTTGTTGTAGACCTCTTTTCTCTCTTGTTGAGATTCAGTTTTACTTCTTTGCATCACTAACCAGTCCTAAGAGTCCACCTTCGTCTCCTGTCGTTCCATCACCGAACTTTCCTCCTCCCGTTTTAGTTTTACCGCTTCCTCCGGGAGCCCATGGAGGCTTCTTCGTCTTCGGTATCTCTCTAACTTTCTGAACGAAGTCATTGTTGACTCCCTCACGTTCGAGATTGGCTGCTAGAGCGAAAGCACTGGGATAATCTCCATCCATTTCCTCCCAGTCAAACTCGTGGATACTGAAACTCTCTAGTCTAGCTTTCACGTCCCAGGGGAACATGAAGACTCGGTCACACATCTCTCCCATCTCATCTGGGGTGGGTTCTTCTCCTGAGACAACATCATCCCACATATCCTGCCACCACTCTTCAGATTCGATTTGTTCCTGTGTCGGTCCTGCTCTCTTCCTTTCAGAGGGCTTCTCTTCTGGTCTTCCGCCTTTCGCCTGACCAGCATCGTCTGGTACTAGGTCGTTGAGTCCCATGAGTCTAGACTGTAGCGTTTACTGTATCTGCCGGGTAGTAAATAGACCCGACCCCATATAAAGCTACCGCTACCTGCGAGTAACCAATAGAGGATGCAGAAAAGAGGTTGTTATTACTGCGAGTCCTCAGGGTCGATGAGTAGGTCTGGGTCCTCGACCCTAATCCACTGCCCCTCAAGAGAGGTATGGATGATACTAACCTCACCATCCTCCCACTCGGTGAGTTCGACCCTCTCGGGGTCAGGGACAAGCTCATTGGAGGCGGGTTCGACCTCCTGGGATTCGAGGGGCATTGTCCTCGTCCGACTGTATGCGGGCCAGCGCCATAAGTGTTCCGGCCAGTATGTGACTTTCTCCAGTCATATTAAGGACTTAGCCACCGATTAACGCCAGTCGTCAAGGTCTCTAGTTTCTGAAGACTCTATCCCTCGTTGAGTATCTTGAACCGCCCACCCGTCCTCTGGAGGCTCGTAATCCTCTAGAAGGTCAGAGAGATTAATAGTCTGCATTGGGTCTATCATTCCCTGACACATGACGAGTTTTCGAGCAGCACGAGTCATCCCAACATAATAGAGCCTTCTCTCAGCATCATTAATCACTTTATCTGGACGGTCACGAAGCTCCATAGTCATGTTCTCCAGGATACGTGAGGTACTATCAAGAGCGAGGACAACCGTATCTGCCTCTTTACCCTTAGAGGAATGGATTGTCCCTATCCTCACTCTGTCTGGGTCCATGTCTCCATTATCATTTGCCAGATTACCCTTTATGGCCTCCTTCTCGTAGTAGTTCAGAGCTGAGGATTGTGAGAGATAGTTCTTCGACGTGAACCTGTCGCTCTTGTATGGGTGAGAAAGGTCGAATATCTCTTTAACCCTACTCATATCTACTCCACCGAGCATGTTCAGAGCAGACTCAGTAGGGTCATATCCGTTGTCCTTTGAAGTGAACTGTTGCTCTCCTTCCCAGTTGCAGTTCTTACAGCCGTCACCATCGCATTGATGACACTCTCTAACTGCATGTTCTATAAGAGCTTCTAGTTCATTAGAGCGAAGCTTATCTGCTCCTTGCTCTATCTTACTAAGAGCATCTCTAACGAGTTTCACTTCATCGCTCCACGTATCATGAGTACTCATATTCCTGTATGGAATACCTAGCTCGTGGAGAGACTCTCGGAACTCGTCTATCATAAACTTAGCTCTAAAGATAACCATACAATCTCCTTCAAGAAGATGCTCTACCACCTGTCTATGTGAAGGAGCCCTCATAGTCACTACAGAGCCTCCATCTCCATGCGGTTCGACTTCCTTCTCCTGTCGATGGTCAACCTGATGGATGACTCCGTTACAGGTCTCCCAGATTTCTCTTGGGATACGATAAGTCTTCTCCAGAACCTCGAAGTCACCCTCCTCATCTAGCATGAAGTCAGGATTAGCTCCTGCCCATCCATAGATAGTCTGGTCGTCGTCACCTCCTATATAGACCTTTTCGCAGACTAGTTTGTTCATCAGATACCAGCACCACTGAAGTGGAGTAAGGTCCTGTACCTCGTCTACATAGAGTACTTTAGCGTCGATGAACGGTCCTCTATCTCTCCATTTATCCTGGTCAAATCTCTCCAGACGACGAGTCTTCTCGAATGTCTCCATAGCAGACTCTGGTTTTCCTCCGAAGACAGATGGGTATCCAGCTTCGTGGAGCATCTCTTTACCTCGCTCTACGACCATCTCTATCATGTCAGAGAAGTCGTACAGTACATCTGGGTTGTTCTTCCAGTTAGAGTTATGAGGCGGGTCAGCTTTGTAAGCTTCCCACTTATTGAGGAGTTCGAGAACGTCTTTTGACGTTGGGAAGTCTGCAGGACAGTCCTTCCACTCCTCTAACTTCTTTCTGTTCGACTTTAACCAGCCATATATGTCGAACAGAGCATGGCCTTCATCCTGGTCAGAGGACATAATATCTCCATCATCGCTGTCGTAACCGTACTGGAGATGATTCCTCTTACAGAAGTCCTGTTTATGCCACCACTGAACCACCTGGTCCTGGTTCATCCCCGCTGCCTTATAGCATTGAGAGTGTATCGTTGTAACTCTCTCGTCTATCTTGTAGCGAGGTTCATCCAGGATTTTCTCCAGGCGGTCAGCTGCTTCATCTACACCTGCGTTGGTGTAGGTAACTATCATCTGGTCCTCGAACGGGTAGTGTTCAAGATTCTCCATGACCAGGCTCCTTACATCTGGTAACTCTGGGTTCCCGACTACTCGGGTTGTTTTACCAGTTCCAGGAGCACCGATTACTTTGTAGACCTCTGGAGGGCCTACTGTCTGGTAAAGTCTGGGTTGGTTGTTTTCACTCATTTATGATTACCTCTGAACCTGAAGACAGGTTCAATCTCATCCTTTCCAGGTAACTCCTTCAGGTCTCTTCTGTTTAGAACTCTAGCAGGAGTTTTCATCCCTGCACGTCTGATAAAAGTATTCTCCATTTGCTTCTTAGTTCCTGCTCCTACTATCTCTACCTTCATCTTATCTCTATCCACCTCACAAGATACATAAATGTCTGCTGTTAGAGGGATAGACTCTGGATGGAGTAAGTCTCCACCGATATATGTACTGGACTTAACATCAATCTTCTTAATATCTCCAGTAGGTATATGTCTCACGAGGAAGTCATAACCGCTATCACTCTTTACATTCTCATTGACGTATGGAGGATAGAGATTATAATATTTAGAGAATGCTAGTTCTCCAATCTCACCTACAGTTGTAGACTCAATCAGGTCTCCCATCCCATAAAAACTATCTACTCCGAGTTCTTCTCCATGAACTCCTTGTATGATAGCTGCGTTACGAGATGCCTGTTCGAGTTCCTCCTCAGTCAGCTCTACTATAACTGACATTCAACTATTCACTCCTCCTTGTAATCCCTCAGGTCTATCTCACAGTAAGGACAGAACGGGCCGTCCTCTGCTGGAAACTCTCCTCCACACTCGGGGCACTCCACTAATGGAGGTACATGTCCGGTCCTGTATTCTGGTGGTATGTCCATCTAGTTAGTCTCCTCTACGATGCGCCCGAGAAGTGCAGCCATCTGTACTCGCTCGGTAGCACCTTCTGTTACAGCGAAGTCTGTTTGACCAGCCATCTCTAGGATGTTGACCTTATTCCTGTCATCGAGACTGGTATCCCAGACAACGTTATGTATCTCTTCTATGATATTCCTCGTAGTCGTTCCTTTCTCTTTTATCATCTCATCAGCCATATCTAAAGCCTGGTTGAACTGGCCTACTGAGCACATGTTGAGAAGGTTAACTACATCTTCTTGGTCTGCTATAGGCAAGACCCTCACCACCTCGTCAGCTTCGAGAACCTCACCTATATAGAGAGCGTCTAAGGAAGTAACTGCCTTCCTAACGTCTCCTTTCGCGTACCTGATGATAGCATCGAAGGCTCCGTGTGTAACCTCCATATTCTCCATGTCTGCTATCCACATCAGGTGTTCCTTCATCTGGTCATCAGGCACTGCCTTGAATCTGAAGACAGCACATCTCGACTGAATAGCGTCTATTATCTGCCCAGAATAGTTACAGGAGAGGATATACTTGCATGTTGACGAGTGTTTCTCCATTGTCCTTCGGAGAGCAGCTTGTGCCTCACTAGTGAGTGAGTCTGCTTCATCGAGGAAGATTAGTCTATCTCCCTCTTTCCATCCAGACTTAGCGAACTCCTTTATCTGGTCACGTACAACGTCAATACCTCTCTCGTCAGAGGCATTGAGTTCCTTAAAGAAGTCTCGCCACTCGTCACCGTATAGCTCTTTTGCCAGAGCTATCGCAGTGGTTGTTTTTCCCAGGCCAGGGTCACCTGCAAAGAGCAGGTTAGGTATCTCGCCTCGCCTTAGATACTCCTCTATCTTTGGCTTAACGTGGTCCTGGCCCACTATACCGTCTATCGTCTCGGGTCTGTAGTCCTCTGTTAACATCAGTTCCTCTGTTCGCACAGTAAACAGTCTTCTCCGTCACCAAGTATTGCGCCTGGTGATGTTGAGAGTATCAACCCGCAGACTGTTGCTGTACCTGTCAAGAGTTCCTTTGTCTTAATCTCATCAACCATATGTCTGGTGTAGGTACGAGGATGCTCTACTCTTTTCTCTATCTCCTGTTGTTCCATGCTAGTTTTAACCTCCGTTGGAGCCTCAGCGAGGTGCATTCTCATCATTGTGGGTGATTAAGCCACTCATACCCTCCTGTCATCATTGGCTCCAGAGTGGGGAGGCCAGGATTTGAACCTGGGTCACTGCCACCCAAAGGCAGGAGTATACCACTAACCTACCTCCCCTGGAGTGCTTTTTACTGCTCTTTGGCCTTTCGCTCCATCTTCATGGAGATTTCTACCATGAGCAACGGCGCACCATACCGCTCTGAGCCTATTAGACTCATAGTGGCGTGAGGTGGACTTGAACCACCGACCTTCTGAAGCATATCGCCTGAGGATTTGGCAGACCCATCATGCTCGATGAGTTGGTCCGTGAAGACGTACCTGGGCTTCTGCTTCAGTGCCTCTGCCTTCGGGCTTTCACGCCTGTCTGGTCAGGACTCTCCTATAGAGAGCCTTAGTATAGATACTAACCCATAGTATATAAACCTTATGGCTCTTGTATAGAGTATATCTCCTGTCTCATATAGAGACCTCTTATAGAGAGCGACCGAAGGGAGCGAGTCTCATATAGAGTAACCTATAAGAGAGTATAGTATGAGAAGTGTTAGAAGTAGCAGTAAAGAGAATGCTACTGATAATATCACAACCTCCAGTTTACTACCTCTATTTCTAAAGGTCATTATGGAGAACATCCTCTTCATCACTTAGTTCTCTTACTCTTCTTTCTAGATAGTTAACGTTATTCTCAGACCAGGGAAGCATCCAACCCTGTCTAAGAGTCCACACATCTATTAGGTCTATCCTCTCCCTGTATACGAGTCCTTTCTCCTCTAACTTCTTCAGTCTCTTCCTCACAGTACTAGTAGAGACTTCTAACTGTTCAGCTATAGAAGATGCTTTCTGTAGCCTGTTATTAGTTCCATTAAAGCACATCAGGAGTTCAGAGTCAGAAATCTTCTCTCTTGGACCTCTATCCAGTTTATTATTATGTATCTCGAAGAACCTTTCCCTCATCTCATCTGCTCTCATATTATTCAACCTCCTCTGTATGGTCACAGTCTGGATAACCAGTACATCCGAGGAACTCTCCATACTTACCTTCTCGTATAACCATCCAGCGCCCACACTCAGGACACTCGTTGACGTACTGTTCGTACTCCTCGAATATGTCCTGTATCTTCTCTGTGAGGTTCTTACAGTAGGTTTCGATACGGAGAGTCTTGACTCTTCCTCCCATTGGCCTCATGACGTGTCTGTTGAACACTACGAGGCGTATAGCATCTGAGTCCTTGCTTCTGGCTCTACCTGTTCTCTTGTCTATAGTAGAGTAGACTCTGAGAACAATACCATTATGGTCAGGCAGGAAGTCATGGCAGTCATAGACATACTCTAGGCCTGGAGCCTTCATGTCTATGCTCCACTCTACATCTTCCTTAGCTGAGAATAGACACTCCTCGAACTCTTGTTTGGTTGGTTGTGAGTACTTCCGTTTCGTCTCGTGACCAGATGGAGCATCATCTGGACTTAGGTCTCCTAGTCCCATTATTCCTCCTCTTGGTCCATCTCGACTGCTCTGTTTATCTCTATGAACCCTTCAAGATACCTGTCCATCTCCTTAGTAGACATTACCTCGCTAACCTGATGAGTAAGAACTCCATCTTCACCTTCAACAAAGAGCTGGTTTCTCGTCCAGCCATCTCCAGGTCTCCATCTATCTATATTAAGAGAAACTCCTGTTTTCTCTTTTATGTTCTCTATCTTCCTCTCCAGGTCTAGAGCGCTGGTCATGTCATGCTGGGTGTCCGTACTCGTCTACTGAACAGGGGACACAGAGCCCTCCATTCATAGTGTTGCTCATCCCCTCTACTGATACTCCGCAGCCTCTACAACGAGGCATACCGCAGTCTGAGCAGAGGTGAGTGTGTTCCTTCCTCCAGTCTTCAATCTCTTCCCCACAACTCTCGCAATGGTCTCCTCTCTTTCTTACTACAGCTTTTGGCATCGTGGTAAGTGTGTCGCTAACCCCTGTTGTTCCTTCAGTGGTTTCTCACAGAAAGGACATTCAGTAGCTACAACAGAGCGGCTGTTGTCCTTGTGTATTCTCTCCTCTATAGCCATTACAGGAACTCCAGTAACTCCTCCCTAGCGTCTTCTGCACTCCTTATCTCACTGTCGGAGATTTCTACGCCGTTGATGTTGTTCTGGATTACCTTGTCGAGTAGCGAGATGAAGTACCGTATCTGCTTCTCGCTATACTCTCTAGCATCCCAGTAGAGCATCTCTGGATAGTGAACAGCCATCGTCTCCCAGAAATCCTCTGTCATCTCTACCTGTTCCGGGTGCAGCGAACTCTTCACTTCGCCAACCTGCATCGCTCGGTCTTTTACAACGTCGTCGAGTCCCATTGTTCTAAACTTTCTCGTCCCTCACTACATCGTCCTCATCCACTATCCTGTATCCTGACCCAGGAGTATGGATGTGAACCTGTCCCGCCATAGGTTCAGTAACTCTCGTTACTGGAGATATAATCTCTGTTGATTCTTCTCCTTTCTTTACCTCTACCTCTCGTACCTTTTCTGTCTCGAACATGTTACAGGTCTATGTCAGCTTTCCTCCGTACTGACTCCTTTGTCTCAAGCTCTAGTTTTACTAGAGTCCTGAGATACCGTTCGTGAGCCTGTCTTATCTCGGAGTTGTTAACTCCCTCGTAGTTAATGTCTCCACATTGGGAGCAGACAAGAGCCTTCTTGAAGATAGGCTTTGCCTCTCCTTCTGTGAACATTATTGGCATCATCCCGAGAACGGCCTGTGTCCTCTGGATTTTACAGCCGTGACAGAACTCAGTTTTAGTTTTCATCTAGTGAACTCCTTACCTGTCCTACTGTATGGTGGATATGGACTGGTTTACCTTCTACCTCCGTACCTGACTGACCGATAGCGTTTCCACACACTATACATCTCGAAGGACTCCTGCCTAGTTCCTCTAGCGTGGTCTCTTGCCTTGACAGCATGGCAGCTTCGTGAAGAGTCTCAAACCTCTCTTCAGCAGAGAAGTTGTTAGTTACCTCGTTGGGGACGAGTCCCATCTCGTTAACGAGGGTTCTCTTCACCTCTTGCCATCGCTCTTCGGTGAACTCCTTACGGTACTGTCCTCCACCGAAGACTACTGTATCTTTTTTCTTCTTCTTTGACCGGCTGCTAGAACTGGAGCTTCGACTGGAGCCTCTCTGGTCTTCTGGTACTAGGTCTTCGAGGCCCATCTTGGGTACTGCTTCCAGCAATACAAAAGGCCCAGACCCCATAGAGGGGTCCAGGCCTTAGGTGGCTGCTCCGGGACGAGAACCTCCGCCTAGGAGGTAATCTCGTTGAAGAGCTGCTCTAGGGCCTCGGTCTCGTCGTTGTCGTGAGCGGCCACTGCAGCAGCGGCGAACTCACCGAAGGCGACGTTGATGTTCCTGCCCATGATGTCTCTGAGACGCTGGACAGCTCGGTAGTACTCGGGCTTGTGACGGTGAGCGTTGTCCTCATCCAGCTCCACTTCTGGGTGGTCTGGGTTCTTGAACGTAACGTAGGTGCTCTGGCTGCCGCCACTGTCCGATTCCTCGGTCTCGGGGGAGAGGTCTGCAAGTCCCATTGTTCTGTGTTGATGTGAGGAGTGACTTGTATACCGGAGCCCTCTCTCCGGTCTGGCACTCCCATCTGGCTTACGCCGAGGGAGTCCGTAGCGCGTGGGGGTCTCCCACGTATAACCCTATGAAGGGCATGACACTTATAACTATCGGATTGAGTGACCGGGCGGAACCCGGCTGATGTTACCGATACATCGACTCAACAGCCAGTTAACTTTCCTCTTCGGCTGCTTCATCGTCAAATGCTGGAGATATAGAGTAAACAGCTTGGTACTCGTTCGAGTATTCAAGGAATACTCCGTAACCATAGTCCTCTCTAATCCTGTCGAGGAGTCTATGGTCGTTATCGGATGCAGTACCAGCAGGCACTATGAGGAGCATGTCATCTCCCTCTTGCCTGTCCACAGTCTCCTTGATGTATCGGTCGAGGAGCCGAGCTTCCCGGCCTTCCTCTTCATCCTGTGTCATTGAGGCGTCCCCCTCTGGAGTTGAACCGTCAGGGAACACTCAGTCATTGGTTCTCTGGATGGAAGAGACATTCTGGGTCATGGTCGTATGAGACTTGTATTTTCCTCTTACAGAAGACGCATCTTTTAACCCGAGGCAATATGATACCTCCCCGTATCGTCCTCTGCGAATAGAGGAGAGTAGTTAAGGAGAGCATCTATCTCTGCCTCAGGTATTTGGAAGGTAGAACCAGATAAAACAACGTAAGCCTCCATATCGTCAAAGAGACATTCTGTTACTTCCCCAGAAGTATGAGGCCCATTTTCTCTAATGAACCTCTCTACTATCTGGGAAAGAATATCCTCGAAGCCTGATTCGTCTCCCATACTATCTAACCCTCCAAACTCCACCTTCCTTAGTGATGTTATCTGCCTCCTCTAGAATCTTGTTCAACTTCTCCTCAGACACCTCTAAATCTCTGTATGTGTCGAGAAGGTGAACTAAGTCCTCAGTATTATGAGCTCCATGCTTCCCTAGAGTGAAGGAGGACTCTCTTTTTATCTCCTGCTCAGTAGTCTCCCAAAGACTCCCAGTCATGTATAGAGTGAACATCCAATCTTCAGTAAAGCTCCTCATATTGAAGAGTAGCTCTTCTAATGCATACCCCCTTTCCTCTCTGTGCTCCTCCATAAGAGTACACAGGTCATCGAAGAACTCATCATCTGACTCTAGCTCAGGCACGTCTGGTGGTATTCCATCGAACATGATTATCTGTCTACGTTGAACCTCGCGCTTACTGAGTATTTATCTCCTTCTGGCTCGTATGTTATATCTGGGTTACTGTCACTAAGTTCTTGCAGTTCTAACAGAAGCCCTGTAGGTTTATGCTTCTTCACTGCTCTCGCTTGGACAACAAAAGAGTCTGGAGGAGCATCAAGATATACCTCCATTTCTTCTGCCCTCATATCTCTTAATATCCTCTTCAGTTCTTTAAACTTCTCTGTTCTAGACTCTAAATGAGATATTACCTCATTCAGGTCTTGCATGTCCTCTTTGTTTGGTCCTGTCATGTTCAGTAGTCCCAGTCAGCAGGTCTCCACCTGCCAGTATTACTCTCGATGAAGTCGCCTTCTTCGAGAACTTCTCTTGTTTGTTTCATCCCTGTTCTTCCTCTGGAGCGGGAGAGTTCTACTGTTATGGTGAGGAGGTATAATGAACCTTCCTCTTCTAGAAGGTCTCTTATCTCCTCTTCTGTTGGGCGTGCTTTTTCCCTGTCCATTATTGGAGAAAGGTTATCGAACCGTTCTCGATGCGTTTACCCCACCCTCTCGGCAACAAGATTTTCGCCCCCCGTAGACGGCAAGTAGAAGGCCCGAGACTGCCGTTTTCGAGGGGTTCATGGCGTATAGCGCCGAATCAACGCCATTATTCGGCTCCAGAACCTCCTCTCAGCTCGTCCCATCATCTTGCAGTAGGCATACCCATCAGCGAAGTCCTTTGCTGTCTGAGGCTCGAAAGGCTCAAACACCATCACCTCTCTTTCGTCCTCTGATAGAGACTTATCTATCACAGCGACAGAGCTAACCATCACTCCAGATTGCCTCTCTTCTACTATTACCTCCGCGACGTCTGC
>Ga0102931_1000204_pt1 | contig 28653 bp, 32 predicted proteins | sample SalPonR1_C_D1_MG_FD_79282 | JGI IMG/M metagenome (GOLD analysis project Ga0102931, IMG submission 79282) | Salt pond soil microbial communities from South San Francisco under conditions of wetland restoration - Salt Pond MetaG R1_C_D1_MG | ecosystem: Environmental > Aquatic > Marine > Intertidal... | reverse complement strand
TGGGTGACGAAGAAGCTGATGGGCGAGGTGGGCGTGCCCGTCATCACCTCGAACCGGATCAACACACCGGAGGTGGCCGAGGCGGTGCTGGCCGAGGGCTGCGCCGACATGGTGTCGATGGCGCGCCCGTTCCTCGCCGATCCGCACTTCGTGGCGAAGGCCGCGCGAGGCGCGGCGCGGCGTATCGCGCCCTGCATCGCCTGCAACCAGGCCTGTCTCGACCACACGTTCCAGGGGAAGGTGTCGACCTGCCTCGTCAATCCGCGTGCCGGGCATGAGACGGAACTGGTCTATGCGCCGACGGCGGAGCCGAAGCGGATCGCGGTCGTGGGTTCAGGCCCCGCCGGCATGACGGCGGCGGTCGTGGCGGCCTTGCGGGGGCACAAGGTCACTCTTTTCGAGGAGGACGAGGTCATCGGCGGTCAGCTGAACATGGCGCGTGTCATTCCCGGGAAGGAAGAGTTCGACGGCCTCGTGGACTGGTTCGCGGCGGAGCTCTCGGCGACAGGCGTCGACGTGAAGCTTGGCATCGCCGCGACGGCCCAGATGCTCTCGGAGTACGACGAGGTGATTGTGGCCACCGGCGTCCTGCCCCGCGATCCCGCGATCGAAGGCCAGGACGGCCCGAACGTCCTGAGCTACGTCGATGTCCTGCGCGGTCGCGCGCTCGTGGGGCCACGCGTCGTCATCGTCGGCGCGGGAGGGATCGGGTTCGACGTGGCCGAGTTCCTCGTTCACGAGGGGGAAAGTCCCACGCTCGTTCCGGAGCTGTGGCGGGAGGAATGGGGCGTGGCGGATCCGGCGCGCTTCAGGAGCGGTCTCGCGCCCGAGGGTCCGCAGCCGGCGCCGCCCGCGCGGGACGTGACGCTGCTTCAGCGGAAGGCGGAGAAGCCCGGCAGGCGGCTTGGCAAGACGACCGGATGGATCCATCGGGCAAGCCTCCAGATGAAACAGGTTCGGATGATCGCCGGGGTGAACTACGAGCGGATCGACGCGACCGGTCTCCACGTCTCGCACGGCGAAGCGCGGGAGCGCCCCGAATGCTTGCCGTGCGATACGGTGGTTCTCTGCGCCGGACAGGTGTCGGAGCGGTCGCTGGCCGACGCGTTGCAGGCGATGGGAAGGCGCGTTCACGTGATCGGTGGCGCGGACGTGGCGGCGGAACTCGACGCCAAACGCGCGATCGACCAGGGCGCCCGGATTTCCGCAAGTATATGAAATTGAATGAATAAAGCGTTCACTCCGCGTTAACCGTCGTGACGAGACCGTGGTTGCGCTGTGGACAGGCCCGTTTCTGACCGAAAAACGATCCTCAGAACACCGCAACATTGTCCGGCATGTTCCGCATTGTCGCCCGATTTCGAAATCATAACGGTGATCGCTGGAGGGTGTCGGTAACAAAGGCTGAATAATGGATCGTTTGACCGAGATGGAGGCCTTCGCAACGGTCGTGGATCAGGGGGGGTTCACGGATGCTGCCAAGAAGATGGGAATTTCGAAATCCGCGGTTTCCAAACATGTCTCATCGCTGGAAGCGCGTCTGGGGGCGCGTCTTCTCAACAGAACCACGCGCCGCGTGAGCCCGACCGAGATCGGGCTTGCCTATTATGATCGCGCCCGCCGCGTCCTGAACGACGCCGGCGAAGCGGATGCGCTCGTGACCTCAATGCAATCCGCGCCATCGGGTCTGCTGCGCATCTCGGTCGCGACAGATTTCGGCGTGAATCACCTGTCGCCCGTGCTGGGGGACTTCCTGCAGATGTTCCCGGAGATCACGGTGAACATGGTGCTGAACAATCGGTACGTCGAACTTATCTCGGAAGGCTTCGACATGGCGATCCGGATCGGGGAGCTCGAGGATTCGACGCTCCGCGCCCGAAAGCTCTGTGAGACGACGCGGCGCATGATCGCCTCGCCGGCCTATTTCCAGAAATTCGGGCGGCCGTCGAAGATCGACGACCTGAACGAGCACAAGCTCCTGCACTACTCGAACAACTCCTCGGGCAATGTGTGGAAGCTGACCGCGCCCTCCGGCGAGAAGCGCCAGGTCCGGACGTCCGGCTGGCTCACCGTCAACGACGGCCAGTCGCTCCTGAACGCGGCGATCGCCGGGCTCGGCATCGCCTATCTTCCGAGCTTCCTCTATGCCGACGCGATGGAACAGGGGCTCGTCGAAGAAGCGATCCCGGATCTCCCGGTCGATACACAGGGGATCTTCGCCGTCTACCCCCCAGGCCGCTTCACGCAGCCGAAGGTTCGGGCCTTCATCGATTTCCTGGTCGAATCTTTTGTCGAAAAAGGTCCCGACAAGTGGTGACCGACTGACACTCCCGCAGCTGGGAAGGGCGCCCTCGAGGCGCTCTTTTCATTCGAGGGACAGCAGAACGACCTCGACCCGCCGGTTCGCCGCGCGACCCTCGGGCGTGAGGTTGCTGGCGCGCGGCGCGAGAAATCCCGCGCCTTCGGCGAGGATGCGGTCCGGATCGAGGTCGTAGGCGCCGATCAGGCGCGTGCGGACGGCCCGAGCCCGGTCTCGGGACAGCCTGGTGTTCGCATCGAGACCGCCGACGGAGTCTGTATGGCCGACGAGGGAGACGACGGCCGTGGGATTCTCTTCGAGAAATGCCGCGAGGGCGCGCAGGCTCGGATAGGCGTCTTCCGCGAGCGAGGCCGAACCTGAAGGGAAGGCGAGCCCGTCGAGGATCGCGTGGCCGGCTTCAAGAAGCTGCCCCTCGAGAGGTGCGCCGGAGGCGACCGGAGCGGGCGGAGGTGCAGACGAAACCTCGACCTCCACCTCGGGAAGGATCAGTGCCGCCGTGGTCGGAGCGACTTCGGTGATATGCACGAAGCCTTCGGCATTGCCCCGGCTCGTCACGATCGACACATGCTCGCGGCCGTCCTCGCCGTCCCGCGCTCCCAGGTAGTACCGGTAGTCCCCGAGGTCGACGTACATCGCCGGGGCCGGCAGCAGGTCGAGCGCGAACCGGAAGTCGTAACCGCCACAGATGTCATCCTCGCAGGAATACACCTCGGCGAAGCCCTGTCGGGTGAGTTGTTCACGAAGCGGCACCAGAAGCTGCAGCGACGTAAGCGCGCCCGAGCCGATCTCGTAGGCGCGCCGCGCAACCGCGCCCTCCGCCTCGATCACGGGCAGCACGCCGTCGTCGGGATAAGGGCCCCACGGCAGTGACACGCTGCCATAGGGCTCGACCTCCTCGTCTGTCAGCACCGCCCCGGGCGGCAGGCCGATCTCGACGGAAAGCGCCGTGTCTGGCGCGATCGCCGCCACCAATATCGCCGTTGCGAGCTTCATCGCGCCTGCGCGTGATACTCGTCATTGGGGCGCATGTCCGTGGCCGAGGCGATGCGGTTCGTCATGTTGAAGAACCCCGCGACCGAGGCGATGTCCCATATGTCGCGGTCCGAGAAGCCGACGGCGCGGAGCGCTTCGCGGTCGGTTTCCTCGATCCGCGAACTGGCCTCCGTCAGCATCGCCGCGAAATCGAGCATTGCCCGCTGACGCGGCGAGAGATCGGCCGTGCGGTAGTTCATCACCATCTGCTCGCCAAGCTCGGGCTTGCCCGACAACTCCCGCACCGTCGCGCCGTGCGCGACCTGACAATAGTAGCACCGGTTGATCGACGAGACGACCACGGCGATCATTTCCCGCTCGAGTTTCGAGAGACCGCTCGCGGCGAGCATCAGGTCGTTGTAGAGCGCGGTGAAGGCGTTGAGCTTGTCGATGTCGAAGGCGTAGGCGCGCAGGACATTCGGGACGAGACCGAGTTTCTCCTGACAGATGTCGAAGTACTTCCGGGTCTCGGGCGGAAGCGGATCGGCCATCGGCAGGTCCAGGGCGGTCGGCAGGTCGAATTTGCTCAAGACTGCGATTCCTTTGTCTTCATGCGGTAGTGGTACTGTCCCACACGGGCCATCCCGAGGGAAGAATAGAGCCCCTGCGCAGCCGTGTTGGCCTTCGTGACCGCCAGGGCGAGATCAGCGGCGCCTTCGTGGAGCGCCCATTTCCGCACGCCCGCCATGAGTGCCCGCGCGACGCCGCGGCGGCGGTACTCGGGCAGCACCTCGAGTGCGTGGACCATCGCAATGCCATCGTGGATCGCGGCGAAGGCGGTCCCGGCGGGTCGGTCGTCGCGGCGGCTCAGGAACGTGATCTTCGGCGAACAGGCCCGCTCCATCACCGCGACGCGGGCCGGGCCGATGCCGCCCGCGCCCCAGATCTCGCGCTGGATGGCGAGCGGGGGCCAAGACGGTATCGCGCCGAGCCGGTGCGGGGCCGGGAGGTTCAGGTCGGCGAGCGGAATGGCGAAGATGTCGACCGGATCGAGGATTTCGTAGTTTGCCCGGGAGAGCAGGTCGTCCAGCGCCTCATCGCCAGCGCGGATCATGAAGAGGGGTCGCTGGCCGAGATCCGCCATCGCACGTTCGGCTACCGGGATATCCCGGGCGGTCACAGGACCGGTGGCGGTCGCGGCCGACGCGCGCTTGCCGCCGCCCTGTCCGTCCCGGATGGTCCAGGGCCCGAGTCGCGTCCGCGATGCCGCGGGCCACGTCGCCTCGGCCACCTCGAGAAGCCTCGCTGGGTGGGACATCAGGCGGTGTCGCCCGAAAACAGCGCCGCAAGCTCCGAGATCGCGGCGTCGACCGCCGCACCGTCAGGCCCACGGACGACGACGCTCGCGCCGTAGATGCCATCCTTCACGAAGGGGTAGGAGCCGAAGGTAAGATCGGGATGCTTATCGGCGAGTTGGCTCAGCGGTCCGGCGATGTCGCCCTCGCCCCGGTCGATCCGGATCGACTGGCTGTAGAGAGGGCTCCCGCCCGTCAGCGTCGGAATGACGCTCGCCACCATCGCCTCGAAGATCTGCGGCACCCCGGCCATCACGTGGACGTTGCCCAAGACGAAACCGGGCGCCGCCGAGATCGGGTTGTCGATCAGCGCCGCGCCGTCGGGGATCCGCGCCATGCGCAGCCGCGCCTCGTTGAGTTCGGTCCCCTGCCGGTCGTAATGCGCCTGAAGGATCGCGCGGGCGTCGTCGCGCACCGAGATCGGAACCCCGATCGCATCGGCGACCGCCTCGGCGGTGATGTCGTCGTGCGTCGGTCCGATGCCGCCGCAGGTGAAGACGTGGTCGTAGGCGCCGCTCAGTGCCTTGAGCGCCACCACGATCGCATCGCGGTCGTCGGCCACGATGCGAACCTCGCGCAGGTCTATCCCGTGCCGGGTGAGCTCCCCGGCAAGGTAGTGCATGTTGGAGTCGCGGGTGCGTCCCGAGAGGATCTCGTCGCCGATGACAAGCATCGCAGCCGTGGGATTGGGCATGGGACCGCCTCCTTGTGGATCGCGCCTCGCCGGTATAGGTCGCCGCCGATGCGCTTTCCATCCCCTCTTGTGCCGGGCCGGCTGATCCGACGCTACAAACGCTTTCTCGCGGATATCGAGGTCGAGGGCGCGGGCCGCGTGACGGCGCATTGCCCTAACCCGGGGAGAATGATTGGCCTCGCCGAACCGGGTCTTCGGGTCTGGGTGGAACGGGCGGCGCCGGGGCGCAAGCTGCCCTTCGCCTGGCGGCTCGCGGATCTGGGGGACGGTCACTGGGCCGGCATCGACACGGCCGTGCCGAACCGTGTCGTGCGGGAGGCGCTGGAGGCGAGGGCGGTTCCGGAACTCGCCGCCTACGGACGGGTGCGGCCCGAAGTGAGATACGGGGAGCGCAGCCGCGTGGACTTTCTCCTCACGGAAGGGGGTCTCCCGGACGCCTACGTGGAAGTGAAGAACGTCCACCTGAGACGCGAGAGCGACTGGGCAGAATTCCCCGATTGCGTGACCGCGCGCGGAGCGCGGCATCTCCAAGAGCTTTCGGCAATGGTCGCGCTCGGGCACCGTGCCGTCATGCTCTATCTCGTGCAGCGGACGGATTGCGCCCGCTTCCGGCTGGCCCGCGATCTCGATTCGGCGTATGCGCGCGCGTTCGCCATGGCGCGCGAGGCCGGTGTCGAGGCGATCTGCTACGGCACGACGATCACGCCCGAGGGCGTCTGGCTGCGGGACAGGTTGCCTCTGGAGACTGGCGAAACGCGATTCGCTGGCCTATCTAGGGCCTGAAACCAGGGAGATGGTTTTGGACGAAACGCATCGTGGCCGTGTGACTCGGGACGGCATCAGGATTTACGAAGCCCCGGACTTCGCCGGCATGCACAAGGCCGGCGAACTGGCGGCGCGTGTTCTCGACGAGATGTCGGCCTACGTCTATCCGGGACAGACGACCGGAGAGATCGATCGCGTCATCACCGAGATGGTCGAGGCCGCCGGCGCAACCTCGGCCACCATCGGCTACAAGGGCTACCAGCACGCAAGCTGCATCTCGGTCAATCACGTCGTCTGCCACGGCATTCCCGGTCCAAAGATCCTGAAGGACGGCGATGTGCTCAACATCGACGTGACGGTCGTCGTCGATGGCTGGTTCGGAGATACGAGCCGGATGTATGTCGCGGGGACGCCCAGCCGGAAGGCCGAGCGGCTGATCGAGGTCACGCACGACGCGCTGATGAAGGGCATCGAGCAGGTCAAGCCGGGCAACACCTTCGGCGACGTCGGCGCGGCGATCCAGGCCTACGTCGAGTCGCAGCGGATGTCGGTGGTGCGCGACTTCTGCGGCCACGGGCTCGGGCGGGTGTTCCACGCGCCGCCGAACGTGCTGCACTACGGGCGCCCGGGAACAGGCGCGGTTCTGGAAGAGGGCATGTTCTTCACCATCGAGCCGATGGTGAACCTCGGCAGGCCCGAGACCAAGGTGCTGGCTGACGACTGGACGGCCGTGACCCGGGACCGGTCGCTCTCCGCGCAGTTCGAACATTCGGTTGGCGTGACCGCCGATGGTGTCGACATCTTCACTCTGTCGCCAGCCGGCACGTTCCACCCGACCTACTGACCGGGGCGCCTTGCGGCTTGTCGCTCCGGCCGAGGCGTCCGGCATCCGCCGATGGCGCCCGGCCGTTCAGAGATCCTGCGGGTCTGGATCGTCCTCGCCCTCGGCCCGGCGCCATTGAATCAGATGTTCGGCGACGCCGGCGCGAGACGTCACGATATCGCCGATCAGCGGCGGGTCGTGTACCCGCGGCCGGGCCGGTGCCGGCGTGTCATGCGCCTCGTCGATCGCCAGCCAGTCGGCAAGTCTGAGTGCCAGTGAAGCCATGCGAGCGAGTCTGCCTGTCGCCGCCGAGTCGCGCGACCCCGCTGTCGCTCAGTCCGCGGAAAATCGCTGAAAGGTGATGTGGGTGTCGCCGTATCGGCGGCTTTCGAGCAGCGCGAAGCGGGGCGGCGCCTCCTTGGGCGCGCTGTCCTCCCAGACGATCAGGGCCTTGTCGGCGAGCCATCCGCCGTCGGCGGCCACCGCGAGGGCCTTTTCGCCCAGGCCCTTGCCGTAGGGTGGGTCGAGGAACACGAGGTCGAAGCCCGCACCGCCATGCGCCCCTAGACGGGTGGCGTCGCGCGTCACGACGGTCGTCTCTTCAGCGGTCCGTGTCTTGGCGATGTTCTGACGCAGGAGGGACAGTGCCGTGCGGCCGGTCTCGACGAATGTCGCATGCGAGGCTCCGCGTGACAGCGCTTCGAGGCCGAGCGCGCCGGTGCCGGCGAAGATATCCAGAACCCGTGCGTCCGTCACCGGATCGCCGAACCGCCCGCCTTGGAGGACGTTGAACAGGCTCTCGCGGACCCGGTCGGACGTCGGCCGCAGGTGCGCGGCCGGATCGCCCGTTCCGACCGCCGCGAGCGCCGTTCCACGGAACCGCCCGCCGATGATCCTCATGCTCTGAGGAGCGCCTTGAGATCGGTCGCGGGATCGGCGATCGCCTCGGCCCCCGGGGAGTTCCCAGCCTGGAGAAGCCGCTTTCCGACCATGTAGGCCCGCGCGTCGTTCATCGCGTCGACGGCGAGCAGCCGGTCGCCCGCGTAGTACCAGTGGCTCCGGCTGCCGTCCTTGTCGCCGGGCCGGACGATGATCCGGTCGTAGCCGGTATTGAGTCCCGCGATCTGGAGATGGACGTCGTACTGATCCGACCAGAACCACGGTTGCGGCACGTAGGGCGCGTCGGCGCCCAGCATGTTCCTTGCGACCGCCTCGGCCTGATCGATGGCGTTCTGAACGGATTCGAGGCGAAGCATCTCGCCGCGAAAGGGAAACCGCGTGCAGTCCCCGGCGGCCCAGATCGAGGCGTCGGAGGTGCGGCCGCGGTCGTCGACGAGGACGCCGTCGGAACAGTCGAGCCCGGCCGCTTCGGCGAGGTGCGTCGCGGGTGCGATGCCGACCCCGACGATCACGAAATCCACGTCGAACTCCGAGCCGTCGCCAAGCCGCGCACCGGTCACCCGGTCCTCTCCGAGAAGCCGCTCGAGCCCCGCGCCCTCGCGGATGTCGACGCCATGCGCGCGGTGGAGATCGCGGAACCACACGGAGGTCTCGGGCGCGGCGACGCGTTTCAGGATCCGGTCCGTCATCTCGACGAGTGTGACGTGAAGCCCCTTCTGCGCCGCGACCGCCGCCGCCTCGAGCCCGATGTAGCCGCCGCCCACGATCAGGGCGCGTCGGCCTTCTCCGAATTCGTGCGCCATCGCGTCGACATCGGCCAGAGTACGGACGGTATAGAGGCCGCTCAGCGCGCCGCCGATCGCCGCGGGAAGACGGCGCGGCGCCGACCCGGTGGTGAGCGCGAGCTGATCGTAGGCGATGGTCTCGCCTCCTGCCGTCACGGTCTTCGTCGCGCGGTCGATCGCCCCGGCGCGCAGCCCGGTTCGCAGCGCGATGCCGTGCTCGTCATAGAAGCTGCCAGGCCGCAGATAGAGCCGCTCCTCCTGCATTTCGCCCAGAAGGTAGGCTTTCGACAGGGGCGGGCGCTGATACGGGGGGACCGGCTCTTCGCAGACGAGGCTGATGTCGCCTTCGAATCCCTCGCTGCGCAGCTTGGCGACGAGCGACGCCCCGGCCTGCCCTCCGCCGATGACGACGATATGCGACAAATCCTCGTTCCCCTGTCTGGTCGACCAGCCGGGACGACGCTATATCGCCGCGGAACGGAAACGCAATGCGAGGAACGAAGATGGCACTTGCCGCAGGCGAGAGACTCCCGGACGCGACGCTGGTGGAAATGACGGACGACGGGCCCCAGCTCGTCGAACTGGCGGATCGTCTGACGGGCCGCAAGGTCGTCGTCTTCGGACTTCCGGGCGCCTACACCGGCCCCTGCAGCACGATCCATCTGCCAAGCTTCATCCGCACTGCGGAGCAGTTCCGTGGGCAAGGCGTCGACGAGATCATCTGCATCTCCGTCAACGACCCTTTCGTGCTGAAGGCCTGGAGCGAGGCATCCGGCGCCGCCGAAGCGGGCATCGCGATGCTGGGCGACCCGGACGCGGTTCTCACGAGGGCCCTCGGCATGGAGTTCACCGCGCCGCCGATCGGGCTTTACAACCGGTCGAACCGGTACGCTTTGCTCCTCGAGGACGGCGTGATCAAGGTGGCCAACGTGGACGAGCCGGCAACCTGCAAGATATCGGTGGGCGAGGAACTCCTGGCCGCGATGTAGGCCGGACGTCAGGGACAGGAAGACTCAGAGATGATCGAAGAAGGACAGCGTCTGCCCGAGGCGACGCTTCTGCGTGTGGGACCGGACGGCCCGGAACGCGTATCGCTGGCCGAAAGGCTCGCGGGGCGCAGGGTAGTCCTGTTCGCCGTGCCGGGCGCCTTCACGCCCACCTGCGATTCGGCACATATGCCGAGCTTCGTCCGAACCGCCGACGCATTCCGCGACAAGGGTGTCGACGAGATCATCTGCGTGTCGGTGAACGATGCGCATGTGATGCGCTACTGGGGCGAGACGACGGGCGCGGCCGGAGCGGGCATAACACTCCTTGCCGACGCCGACGCCGCGTTCACCCAGGCGCTCGGGCTCGCCTACGACAACGAGGCGGTCGGAATGCTGAACCGCTCGCGGCGTTTCGCCATGCTGATCGAGGACGGCGTGGTCACGCGCTTCCACCTCGAACAGCCCGGTGTCTGCGAAGTGTCGACCGGCGAGGCGATGCTCGCTGATCTGTAGGTGTCAGGCGGCAGGGCGCTGGATCTCGATGGCGGTGGGGAACGGAATCTCGATCCCCGCCGCGTCGAGCGCTTCCTTCACCGCGCGCTTCATGTCGGTCGAGAAGCCCCAGAGATCCGCCGCCGCGCACCAGACGCGGACGGTGAAGTCGACCGAGTAGTCCCCGAGGTTGGTAACCTGGATGAAGGGCTCCGGCTCGGTCATGGCGCGCGGGTCGGCCATGATCGTGTCGATGATGACCTTTTCGGCCTTCGCGAGGTCGGACGAGTAACTCACGCCGAAGACCCACTCGGCGCGGCGCTCGGTGTGGATCGAATAATTCTTGATCGTGTTGCCCCAGACCTCGCCGTTGGGCATGATGACCTGCACGTTGTCGAGCGTGGCGAGCTCGATGAAATTCAGGTTGATGTCCTTGACCGTGCCCATCTGGCCGCCGACCTCGACGAAATCGCCGATCTTCACCGGCCGGAAGAAGACGATCATCACGCCGGCGGCGATGTTCGACAGCGTGCCCTGAAGCGCGAGGCCGATGGCCAGACCCGCCGCACCGATGACCGCGATGAGCGACGTCGTCTGGATGCCGAAGGTGTTGAGCACGAAGAGGATCGCGAAGGCGATGATCGCGTATCGGACGATGTTCGAGGTGAAGTTCATCAGCGTCGCGTCGAAACGCGGGCTCATCTCTCCCACCCGGCGTATCCGCCGCTTCGCCCAGCCGGCGAGGATGAACCCCGCGACGAGGATCGCGATGGCCGCCACAAGGTTTCCGAGGATCGACGCCAAGAACTCGACCGTCAGGATTTCGCCCACGGTGACGCCGCCGACGTCGAGTGTCATCAGGTTCTCGATCATGCGATCTTGTCCATCCTGTTTGCGAGGGTGACGTCAAGGTCCGTCAATCCTCCGGCGTCGTGCGTGGACAAGGTCACCTCCACCGTGCGGTAGACGTTGAACCATTCGGGATGATGATCGAGCTTTTCAGCGTGAAGCGCGGCCCGCGTCATGAATCCGAACGCCTCCACGAAATTCCGGAACTCGAACCTCTTTGTGATCGCGTCACGGCCCTCCGTCATGCTCCAGCCCGTCTCGAAGAGCGGCGACAGCAGCTTGTCGCGCTGCGCGTCGGTCAGTTTCTCGGCCATCAGTCCTCCTGGGTCACCTTCCTGAACGGGCCATAGCTTGTCAGAATCTCTATCTCCTCGTCCACCGCATCGTGTTCGGCTTCGAGATACTGTTGCACGGCCCGTGCGAATCCGTCGTCCGCCATCCAGTGGAGCGAATGCGTCTGCACCGGCAGATAGCCGCGCGCGAGCTTGTGCGCGCCCTGCGCGCCCGCCTCGACGCGGGCCATCCCCCGCGCGATCGCGCGCTCCATGGCCTGGTAGTAGCAGAGCTCGAAATGCAGACACGGGTGGTCCTCGACGCAGCCCCAGTAGCGGCCGTAGAGTGTCTCGCGCCCGATGAAGTTGAGCGCCCCCGCGACCGGACGGCCACCCCGCATGGCGAGAACGAGAAGGATGTCCTGGCGCAGCGTTTCCTGTGCCCGGTCGAAGAAGGCCCGTGTGAGGTAGGGCGTGCCCCACTTGCGCGCGCCGGTGTCCTGGTAGAACCGCCAGAAGGCGTCCCAGTGGCACGGCTCGATCTCCTCGCCTGTCAGCGCGACGATCTCGCCGCCGAACTCGGCCGCGGTCTGGCGCTCCTTGCGGATGTTCTTGCGCTTGCGTGACGACAGGTCGGCGAGGAAGGCGTCGAAATCGGCGTAACCGCGGTTTTCCCAATGGAATTGTTGAGTCACCCGGTGAAGAAGGCCGATCCGCGCCCCGGTCTTGGCCTCGTCCTCGGTGCAGAAGGTCACATGCAACGATGACAGCCGGTTTCGCGAGGCGAACTGGACCGCGCCCTGAACAAGCGCCGCCGTCCCTGTGTCCTCGTGGCCCGGCCTGACGAGGAACCGCCGCCCGGTCGCCGGCGTGAACGGCACGGCGATCTGGAGCTTGGGGTAATAGCGCCCCCCCGCGCGTTCAAAGGCGTGCGCCCAGTTGTGATCGAAGACATATTCGCCCTGGCTGTGTCCCTTGGCATAGAGCGGCGCGCAGGCGATCACCTCGCCGTCCTGATCCCGCGCGACGAGGTACTGCGGCTGCCAGCCGGTGCCGGTACCGACAGACCGGCTGTCCTCGAGCGCCTTGAGGAACCGGTGGGTCGTGAACGGATCGCGCGGATGACCGCCGTCCGCCGCCTCGGGGCAGGCGCAGGCGTCCCATGCGGCGGGGTCGACCTCGGACAGCGATCCGAGGACCGAGATTTCGATGGGTTCTTCGCGCATCTTCCGAACTTCGCTGATGAAGGACTACTTGGCCTGCCGCGTCCGCGCGTCAAGCGGCGGGAATGTCGGCGGCATAGCCCTCGAAGGTGATGTTGTCGGCCACGCGACGCGCTTCGGCTTCCGCCTTCGGCGAGCGGATCGTCCAGCAGAGAACCGGCATGCCGCGCGTCTTGAGGTCCGCGATGCGCGGACGGCCGAGGTCGCCTGCCTCGTGGCTGACAAAGGCCGCGCCGACGCGGTCGACGTCGGGGATGCCGCGGAGCCTGTCGCATGTCTGCGGCGATACGTTCTTCCAGTTGCGTGGACTCCACGACGACGTGGTGAGCCCGCGTGGCGCGGCCGGTGCGAAGTGCCGCAGGGCGTCGACCGAATTCGGATTGAACGACATGACCGCCACGGGACCTTCATACGCAGCGAGGTCGATCGCGACCGCCTGTTCCAGAGCGCCAACGTTCGGGCCCATCCCGCCGTCCTGGTCCTTGATCTCGATGAGCAGGGGGACGCGGCCGCCGATCATCCCCAGACACTGCGCCAGCGTTGGGATCGTGCCACCGCCCTCCGAGAGCGGAATGCCCGCAAGGTCGGCCGCCGTCCGATCCCTGACGGGGCCGGTCTTTCCCGTCAGGCGCTTCAGATCGTAGTCGTGAAAGACGACGGCCGTCCCGTCCGAAGTCATCTGGACGTCGACTTCGATCCCGTATCCCGCGGCGATCGCCGCCGCGATCGCGGCGGGCGAATTTTCCGCACGACCGCTTCCGGCATCGTGAAACGCCCGGTGCGCGAACGGGATGCGCAGGAAGTCCGGCGGCAGCGGCGGCGTCATTTCACCTGAAAGATCCCCTCGATCTCGACGGCGACGCCGAACGGAAGGGACGCCGCGCTGACGGCCGAGCGGGAATGGCGCCCGGCCTCTCCCAGCGCCTCCACAAGGAAGTCCGAAGCGCCGTTGATCACCTTGGGCTGGTCGCCGAAATCCTGCGTCGAGTTCACGAAGCCGGTCAGTTTCACCACCCGCACCAACCGGTCGAGATCACCGCCGCAGGCTGCGCGGACCTGCGCCAGCAGACTGATCGCGCAGGACGTCGCTGCCGACGCGCCGGCCTCGACATCCGTGTCCGCGCCGAGCTTGCCCAGGATGAGCCCGTCGGGACCGCTCGAGACCTGTCCCGAGACATAGACTGTTTCGCCGACCTGCACCCAAGGCACGTAATTCGCGGCGGGCGCGGGCGCCTCGGGCAGAGTCACGCCGAGTTCCGCGAGGCGCGCTTCGATTCTTCCTGTCATTCCGGTCTCCCGTTCATCCGTCTCGGTGACGCTATCGGGAAGGGGGTCTGCGGAAAAGTGCCAATCAGGAGCGCAAATGGCCGAAATCCTGAAATTTGCGCCTCCGGCGGCCGCGCCGGAATAGTTTTTTACCACGAAATGAGCTACGAATCCGGAGTTGGACCCCCATTTCTTGCGCCACGCCCTGAAAGAGTGACCCGTATGCCGAATGTGATGCACAGGAAGTTCGCCGTCCTCGCAGTTCTGCTGGCGCTTTCGGCATGCAACACGCCGCCCGGACCGGTCGAGGTCTGGGATCCCTACGAGGCGCAAAACCGGCAAATCCACGCGGACAACGTCGCCACCGATCGCGCGGTCCTGCGCCCCGTGGCCCGCGCCTGGAGCGAAGGCATACCTGGGCCGGTCCGGCAGGGTGCGGTCAACTTCGCCACCAATCTCGAGGCGCCGAGCCATGTCGTGAACGATGTCCTCCAGGGCGAGGGCGAGGACGCGGTCCACAACCTCTTCCGGTTCGTCATCAACTCAACGCTCGGCATCGGCGGCATCTTCGATCCGGCCAGTTCCTTCGGGCTGGAGCCGCGCAGCACGGATTTCGGCGAGACGCTGTTCGTCTGGGGCGCCCCGGAAGGCGCCTATCTCGAACTTCCTCTACTCGGTCCGTCGACGGAACGCGACGCTGCCGGGACCGTCGTGGACATCGTACTCAATCCGGTCGGTGTGATCGCGTCCGATCTGCCGAACTGGGTCTCTCCCACGGGCCGCGTCGTGCGGGTCATCGACACGCGCGCCCGGCTCGCCACCTCGATCGACGGAATCCTCTACGAAAGCGCCGACAGCTACGCCCAATCACGCAGCATTTACCTCCAGAACCGCCGGTTCGAACTGGGGGACGAAGCGGAAGACACCTATTTCGATCCTTATGAGGACCTTTATGGCGAATGAGATTTCCAGACGGGCCGTCCTCGGCGGCCTCTCGGCGCTGGGCGTAGCGGCCGCGACGCCCGCGACGTCCCTCACCGCCGATGCGGCCAGGGACCTCATCACGCAGGCGGTGGCCGACATCAACGCGGTGATCAACTCGGGCAAATCGGAATCGGCGATGTACCGCGATTTCGAGGCGATCTTCCGCCGCTACGCCGATGTGCCGACGATCGCGCGGTCTGCCCTCGGACCTGACGCCCGCAGCGCGAGCCGGGCGCAACTCAGCGCTTTCGCCGACGCCTTCACCGGCTACCTCGCGCGCAAGTACGGCAAGCGGTTCCGCGAGTTCATCGGCGGGAGCATCACCGTGCGCAGCGCTCAGCCGGTGAAGTCGTTCCTCGAGGTGCGGGCGACGGCGGACCTGCCCGGCCAGGCGCCGTTCGCGGTAACCTTCCTCGTCTCGGACCGCTCGGGGCGCGATCTGTTCTTCGACCTGCTGATCGAGGGCATCAGCCTGCTCAAGACCGAGCGGACCGAGATCGGCGCGATGCTCGACCAACGGCGGGGCGACATCGACCTGCTGATTCGGGACCTGCAGACGGCGGGCTAGAGCTAAACGATGGAGCGGGCGTCACGCGAAGGCGTGCTAGTTGCCGCCGAAGATCGAGTTCAGAACCTCGAGAAGCACGTTGTCGGACACCTCCTGCCGGGGCTGGGTCCGTCCGGCCATAGGCACGCTTCGCGGCTCCGGCACGATCATCGGCAGGCCGCGCGGCGGAAGGCCATCGTGCACCCGGAGCATGGTCTCGTGCCAGACTTCCGCGGGGAGTCCGCTGCCGGTCACGCCCTTGAGAGGCGTGTTGTCGTCGTATCCCATCCAGATGCCGGCGACGTAATCCGCGGTAAAGCCGATGAACCACGCGTCCCGCGCCGCCTGCGTGGTGCCGGTCTTGCCCGCGGCCGGGCGGCCGGGCAGGGCGGCCCGCCTGCCGGTGCCGTTGTTGACCACTTCGGCCATCATGTAGACCAGTTCGCGCGCCGCGGTCTCCGATATCACGCGCTCCCCCAGACCGCCTTCCTGACCCATGAGCGGCATGTCCTCGGCCTGAAGACGCAGCTCCAGAAGGCCATAGGGCGTGACCGACGTGCCGCCGTTGAGGATTCCGGCATAGGCGCCGGTCATCTCGATCAGCGTCGATTCGGAGGTGCCGAGCGCGATGGCCGGGCCGGCCGCGAGGTCCGATTCGATGCCGAACTGGTCGGCCACCATGCTCACGGCGTCCCGTCCCACGGCTTCGGACAGGCGTACGGCGGGCGTGTTGAGCGACAGCCGCAGCGCGTCCGTCAGGGTGACGTCGCGGTTGTAGAATTCGCCGCCGTAGTTCTTTGGACTCCAAGGCCCCGACCCGGGCACGTCGATGGTGATGGGCGCGTCGAGGATCGGGTCGAACGGGTGCCACCCCAGGTCCAGCGCCGCGGCATAGACGAAGGGCTTGAACGCTGACCCGGTCTGCCGCTTGGCCTGGATCGCGCGGTTGAACTGGCCCGAAACGCCGCGAAACTTGCGCCCTCCCACCATGGCCCGCACTGCCCCGTCGGCGCTCATCACGACGATGGCGGCCTGCGCCTTGGACCCTTCGCTGACCTTGGTGTCGAAGACGTACTGCAGCGCGTCCTCTGCCGCCTGCTGGATCTTCTGGTCGAAGGTGGTGAGGATGACGACGTCCTCGGTCGTCTCGCGGGTGAGGAAGGCCGGCCCCGAATCCATCACCCAGTCGGCGAAGTAGCCGCCTGCTCGGGCTTCGGCGGCTTGCGACAGCCGCGCCGGATTGTCCCGCGCGAAACGGGCTTCGGCCTCCGACAGATACCCCTGATCCTCCATGAGCCCGACGATCACCGCCGCGCGGTTCTGCGAACGCTCGAGGTTCGCCGTCGGCGCGAAGCGGGAGGGTGCGACGAGCAGACCGGCGAGCATCCCCGCCTCGGCGGGCGACACCTCGTTCGCCGACTTTCCGAAATAGCGCTGCGCCGCTGCCTCGAACCCGCGCGATCCCGCGCCCAGATAGGCCCGGTTGAGGTAGATCGTCAGGATCTCGTCCTTGGAGTAGCGCACCTCCATGGCAAGCGCGTAGATTGCCTCCTTGGCCTTGCGCACCAGCGTCGTCCGGCGGCAATCGGCCTCGTACTGGGCCTCGGTCATTTCCCCGTTCGGGTCATAGGGCACGCCGAGGCACAGAAGCTTGGCCGTCTGCTGCGTTATGGTCGAGCCACCGTGGCCCTCGAACGGGCCGCGGCCTTCGCGCATGTTGATGCGCACGGCGCCGGCCACGCCGCGCGGGCTGATGCCGAAATGCCGGTAGAACCGCCGGTCCTCGGTGGCGAGAACAGCGTTCCTGAGATGCGGCGACACGGTGTCGGCGGTTATCTGCCCTCCGAACTGCTCGCCGCGCCACGCGAAGATCTGCCCTTCCCGGTCGAGCATCGTCACCGACCCGCGGGCGCGGGCGTCCAGCAGTTGAGAGGCGGGAGGAAGCTGTGCCGCGTAGTAGAGCACGAAGAGTCCGACGACGATCCCGCCCACCAGGGCTGTGCGCCACGTGAACCACCAGACGAGCCGCGTGAGCCATCCGAGGAGGCCGAAGAACACGCGCCCCAGAAGCCCCCGCTTCGGCGTCGACGCGCGGGCGCGTCGCGCTGGCTTCGCGGCGCGCGAGGTCTGGCTCTTCTTCGTCGTCTTCTTCGGATAACGGCGCTCCGCCACGAGTGGCGGGCGCTTGCCGTTCTTGCCGGCCATTGTCGGTCCTGCGTTCTTCCTGCCCGTTTCCGGGAAGATAGCGTGAATGGCGCGGGAAGTGGACCATCAATCTCGCGGCCGCAGCATTCGAGGTCTGCCTAATATACAGGCATAAGCCTGCCAATGTGCAAAAATTGTGCAATCGACTGATGAATCCGTCACCGAAACGTTACTCGCTTGCTTGAGTCGCCCGGCGTCTCCGCTCTTGTCTTCCCGTGAACCCGCGGGGGCGGTCCCCGCGCAACGGAAGGGGATGCAAGTGAAACTCATCATTGCAGCGATCAAGCCGTTCAAGCTCGAGGAGGTGCGTGAAGCGCTCACCTCCATCGGTGTCCGCGGCATGATGGTTACAGAGATCAAGGGGTTCGGATCGCAGTCCGGACATACCGAGATCTACCGCGGTGCCGAATATGCCGTGAACTTCGTGCCGAAGGTAAAGCTGGAACTCGTCGTGGGGGCCGAAATGGCCGATCAGGTCGTCCAGACCATCGCGACGACGGCCAAGACGGGCAAGATCGGCGACGGCAAGATCTTCGTACTGGACGTGGACAGCGCGCTGCGCGTCCGCACCGGCGAAACCAACCAAGACGCACTCTGAGCGGCGTGTGGGAAAGGGTCTAATGACATGAAAACCTTGAAGTATCTTCCTCTTGCGGCGCTGATTGCCGCAGTCCCCGCGGTGGGGCTGGCGCAGGACGCCGAAGTCCCCGCGGCGGTGTCCGACGAGGTCGTCTGGATATTCAACTCGTTGCTGTTCCTGATCGGCGGCTTCCTCGTCTTCTTCATGGCGGCAGGGTTCGCCATGCTCGAGGGCGGGCTGGTTCGCTCGAAGAACGTGACGATGCAGATGACGAAGAACGTCGGGCTCTTCTCGCTCGCGTCCATCATGTACTGGCTGATCGGCTACAACCTGATGTACCCGCTCGGCGACTGGGCGATCGAGGGCTGGTTCTCGGGTCTGTTCCCGTCGTGGGGGGTGCTTGAGCCGGTTGGCGTCGCACTCGCCGATGCGGACGATGCCTCCTACGCCTCGACCGGTTCGGACTTCATCTTCCAGTTGATGTTCTGCGCCGCGACCGCCTCGATCGTGTCCGGTGCCCTCGCGGAACGGATCAAGCTGTGGCCGTTCCTGATCTTCGTGATCGTCTTGACCGGCTTCATCTATCCGCTGACCGCGTCTTGGCAGTGGGGCGGCGGCTGGCTGTCCGAGCAGATTGGCTTTTCCGACTTCGCGGGGTCGACTGTTGTGCACGCCTGTGGCGGCGCCGCGGCGCTCGCCGGTGCGATCGTGCTCGGACCGCGAATCGGCAAGTACAAGGACGGCAAGGTCAACCCGATGCCGGGCTCGAACCTTGCGCTGGCGACGCTCGGCATGTTCATCCTGTGGCTCGGCTGGTTCGGCTTCAACGGCGGCTCGCAGCTTGCCATGGGGTCGGCGGGCGACGTTGCCGACATCAGCCGCATCTTCTCCAATACAAATATGGCCGCGGCCTCTGGTGCCGTTGCCGCACTTGTGCTGACGCAGATCGTCTACAAGAAGCCGGATCTGACGATGGTGTTGAACGGCGCTCTGGCGGGTCTGGTGTCGATCACCGCCGAACCGCTGGCGCCATCGCTGGGTCTTGCCGGGATCATCGGTGCCATCGGCGGGGTCATCGTGGTCTTCACGGTGCCGCTCCTGGACAAGCTGAAGATCGACGACGTCGTCGGCGCGATCCCGGTTCACGGCATCGCAGGGATCTGGGGCACCATTGCCGTGGTCCTGACTGGCGGCTACCACGGCGAGGCGACGATCGGGGGTCAACTCATCGGGATCGTGGCGATCGTCGGAGCCACCTTCGTCCTCTCGCTCGTCGTCTGGATCATCCTTCGCGGTATAATGGGAATCCGCGTCGACGAGGAGGCCGAGATCAACGGGCTCGACATGTCCGAACTCGGGATGGAGGCCTACCCGGACTTCTCGAAAGGCTGATCTCCCTTCCTGTCAGTCTTTACCCACTGCCCGGGCGTTCGCGCCCGGGCTTTTTCATTGCGCCGCGCACGAGTTCGTCTCGCTCCGGTCCTCTGGACCGGCGTTCGGGCCTGCGTGTTCCGAGGGATCAGGTGAGGAAGACGCGGCTCGGGTGCAACTCGCCCGAGCGATATGTCCCGACCGCGATCGCGCGCCTGTCGTGCGAGGCCCAGGCCAGATCGCCATATTCGGCGTCGGACGAGATGACCGGCGCCGGATTGCCGTTCCTGAGCCGGGCCGCCGCCTCGGCGGTGCAGCGGACTTCCGGCAGATCGGAAAGGCCGTCCTCGAGCGGGCGAAGGAAGCTTTCGAGCGCCTCGGTCCTCGCAAGATCCTCGATCCGGTCGAACGAGATCCCGTCGGTGGCATCGAAGCCCCCCGACCACGTCCGCCGCAGCCGGGTGACATGCGCCTGGCAGCCGAGCCACTCGCCGAGGTCGCGGGCGATCGAGCGCACGTATCCGCCCTTGCCGCAGACCATCTCGAATTCGACATGGTCTGGGTCGGGCCGCGCGATCATCTCAAGGCTTTCCACCCAGAGCGGCCGCGCGTCGAGCTCCATTTCCTCGCCATCGCGGGCGCGGGCATAAGCGCGTTCGCCATCGATCTTCACCGCGGAGAACTGTGGGGGAATCTGGAGGATGTCGCCTTCGAAGGCGGGCAGCGCCGCCCTGATCTCATCGTCGGTCGGACGCAGGTCGCTTTCTGCGATCACTTCGCCTTCGGCGTCGTCCGTGTTTGTCCGCTGGCCGAGCCGGACGGTGAAGCGGTAGCACTTGAGCGCCTCGGTCACGAAGGGCACGGTCTTCGTCGCCTCGCCGAGGGCAACGGCGAGCACGCCGGTCGCGGCGGGATCGAGCGTTCCCGCGTGCCCGGCCTTCTGCGCGTCCAGCGCCCAGCGCACCTTGTTGACGACGCCGGTGGAGGTCAGGCCCGCGGGCTTGTCCACGATGAGCCAGCCCGAGATGTCTCTGCCCTTGCGCCGCCGCGCCATGTTCGCCTCTCGCGTCAAGAAAGGCCGGCGTCGTAGCCGGGCGGGAGCGATCCGTCAATCCGCCGCCACCACCGTGCCGAGGATCGGCCCCATCGGAAAGCCGGGATCGTGACGGCCGAGCTCGGGTGCATGGAGCCGCGAGACGCTGCCGTCGAGATAGAGCGCGTCGGGCGTCGCGAACTCGTCCCGGAACAGACGCGCGAAGTGGTGGAAGGTCACCGCCTCGTTGGAGATCACCATCCAGAGCATGCCGTCCTCGCTCACGCCGATACCGTTGCGGATGTTGCGCGAGGTGCTGTCGGGCAGGAACCGCGGATGCAGCGCGCCGCCGGTGACCAGCATCGGCCCCGACTGAGTCGCGTGGCGGCAAACGGGGCGGGCGCGGTCGTAGGCGCGCGATTCCAGAACGACGGCGCGTCCCTCGCCAAGGCAGAGCACACCGTTCGGCAGCAGCCCGAAATTGCCGGGGCCCGCGCTCGTGACGAGCCGCATCTCCTCGACGCCATCCTCGACGTAGTGTCCGACAGGCCGGCGGTCGTCATGATACATTCCGCCGTTCATCGCGACGGCGAGCCTCTTGCCGTCCTGGCCGAGAAGATCGTTCACGCGGTCGAAGGTGCCGAGGATGCCGCCATCGGGACCACGCAGCCAGAGCCGGATGTCGGCGGTCGCGGGATCGACCCGGCAGGCGGTGAAGCTCGCGCCGTCGAAGGTCAGGTCACGGCAGTCGGCCTGCGCCGCGCCGGCGAAGAGCGCGGTAAGAACCACCGCGGCGGTGCGCATCACGCCTCGTCGATGTCGCGGCGCACGGTCTCGTCGTCGAAGAGCCGCCGCGTCTCGTCGAGCCTGTCGAAGGTCTCGTCGACCCGGAACCGCAGTTCGGGCGCGTACTTCAGTTCGAGCCCCTTGGCCACCGCGCGGCGGATCTCGCCGTGATTGCGGCGCAGAGCCTCGAGCGCGTGATCGACGCCCTTGCCGCCAAGCGGCAGGACCCAGGCAGTCGCGACCTTGAGATCGGGCGAGGCGCGGACCTCACCCACAGTGATCGACAGCGCGTTCAACTCGGGATCGTGGACCTCGCCGCGGGCCAGCACTTCGCTCAGCCGGCGGCGGAGAAGCTCTCCCACGCGAAGCTGGCGGTGCGAGGGGCCGGATCCATGTTCGTGAGAGCGTCTGGAAGCCATGTGGACGATCTAAGCCCTCGGCCCCACGCCCGCAAGCGGAGCCTTTGCCAAGGCGGGGCGAGGCGGGTAAAGGGTCGGCGAAACCGAACGGAGGCGGGACATGTCCGAATTGCCGGGAATCGTGGTGACGGGCGCATCGGGGCGCATGGGACGGATGCTGATCCGGACGGTGGCGGACAGCGCCGAGGCACGGCTTGCCGGCGCGGTCGAGAGGCGCGGGCACGACTGGGTCGGGCAGGACGTGGGGACCGCGATGGGCGGCGCGCCGCTAGGCGTGACGGTCACGGACGATCCGCTCGAACCCTTCGCGGGGGCGCACGCGGTGCTCGATTTCACCACGCCCAAGGCGAGTGTAGAGTTCGCCGCAGTCGCGGCGCAGGCACGGGTGGTCCACGTCATCGGGACCACGGGTCTTGCCGACGAGCACCTTCGCAAGCTCGACGCGGCGGCCCGCCACGCCGTCATCGTGCGGGCGGGCAACATGAGCCTCGGCGTGAATCTTCTCGTGCAGCTCACCCGTCAGGTGGCGGCGGCGCTCGGCCCGGAGTTCGACATCGAGGTCGTCGAGACCCATCACCGGAAGAAGGTCGACGCGCCGTCGGGGACCGCCCTGATGCTGGGCGAGGCGGCGGCCGAGGGGCGTGGGGTGTCGCTGGAGGACGTCTCGGATCGTGGCCGCGACGGCATCACCGGGGCGCGCACGCCGGGTCACATCGGGTTCAGCTCGATCCGGGGCGGCGACATCGTGGGCGAACACGACGTGGTGTTCGCGGGCATGGGCGAGCGCATCGTGCTGCGCCACATCGCGACCGACCGGGCGCTCTTCGCGCGCGGCGCGCTCCGTGCCGCGCTCTGGGGGCAGGATCGGATGCCGGGCCACTATGACATGCTCGACGTGCTCGGGTTTAATTGATCCGGTGGGCGGCCTCGCCCGTATACGCAGGGTCATTTGGAGGTCCGCAAACCATGAAGATGCCGGCAATCGCACTGGCCGTCGCCGTCGGGCTCATCGCGCCCGGGGTCGCCGCGGCGGGAGAGTTCCAGACCGTCCGCGATCAGGACACCTTTCTGAGCGTCGTGACAAACAGGGATCTCAAGCGCTTCGGAATCACCCTCAACGTGACGCCGGCGGGCGCGATCGAGGGCCGCGCGTTCGGCAGGCCCGTCACCGGCGCCTGGAGATGGCAGGACGGCTACTTCTGCCGCGATCTCTACTTCGGCGACCGGGACCTCGGCCCGAATTGCCAGCTGGTTCTCGTGAATGACGACACGGTCCGGTTCGTCGCGGATCAGGGGGCGGGGGAGTACGCGGATCTGAGACTGGAATAGTCTCAGAAGTCCACCGCGATGCCCTTTCTCTCCCAATCTCCGTAGCGCACAGGCTCGGGTCCGTCGCGCCCGCCAAGCTCCGGCGGAAGCTGCTCGGCTTTCGCCGCCTTGCGCCGCTCAGCGGCCTCGGCCAGCGCGCGCTCGGCCTCGGGCGGCAGGTTTTTTCGGTCGCTGTGCTCTGCGTTGGCCATGGGCGTTCCTTGTGATCGCTCTCTCCCTGATATAACCGGGCCAGGCTCGTGAACAACCCGGATTGCCCCCGATGCCCAAGCCCGGCCTCGCCGCGCGTCGTGCCGCGCTCGACCTCGTGAACGGTGTGCGGATCGGGCTCCTGCCGCTGTCTGACCTTCACCTGCCCGGTGCGCTTCCGCCCGAGGAAAAAGCGCGGGCGCAACGCCTTGCCGCGGAGACGCTTCGCTGGTCGGGCCGCGCGGACCGCATGATCGGCCCGTATGTGCGTCAGCGCCCGCCCGAGGAGGTCCTGAACCTGCTGCGCCTCGCCACGGCGGAGCTTTGCGTCGATGGCGCGGCGCCGCATGGCGTCGTCGACGCCGCGGTCTCGCTCGCCAAGGCGGATATAGCGACGCGCCGGCAGGCGGGCCTCGTCAACGCCGTCCTGCGCAAAGTGGCGGAGGAGGCCGGCAAGTGGAACATCCTGCCGGTCCCCCAGCTTCCCAAGTGGCTGCGCAAGCGGCTGGTCGCAGCCTATGGCAAGGCCGCGGTCGAAGCGATGGAGGCCGCGCATGCGGCGGGCGCACCGCTCGACCTCACGCCCCGCAACGGGGATGCGGCGGCGCTCGCGGCCGAGGTCGGGGGCACGGCGCTGCCCACCGGGTCGGTGCGGCTCTCCTCCGGGCAGGTCACGGCACTGCCCGGTTATGCCGATGGCCGCTTCTGGGTGCAGGACGCCGCCGCCTCGATCCCCGCGCGCGTGCTGGCAGCGCAACCCGGTGAGCGTGTGCTGGACCTCTGTGCGGCGCCCGGCGGCAAGGCGATGCAACTCGCCGCCGCCGGGGCTGCCGTCACCGCGCTCGACATTTCCGAAACCCGGATGCTGCGCGTGACCGAAAACCTCGCCCGCACCGGGCTTCGGGCGGACACGGTCGTGGCGGACGCGCTCGGGTGGACCGGCGGCCCGTTCGACGCCGTTCTCCTGGATGCGCCCTGCACGGCCACCGGCACGATCCGTCGCCACCCCGACCTGCCCTTCGTCAAGAGCGAGGGCCAGATCGCCGACCTCGCCGCGCTCCAGTCCGCGCTCTTCGACCGCGCCCTGAATTTTGCCCGGCCCGGCGGCCGCATCGTGTTCTGCACCTGCTCGCTCCTGCCCGAAGAGGGCGAGGCGCAGGTCGAGGCGGCGCTTGCGCGCCACCCCGGCCTCGCGATCGACACCGACGCACTGGCCGTTCCCTTCATCGACCCGGCGTGGATCGGCCCCATGGGCCTGCGCCTCCGCCCCGATCTCTGGGCGGACCGGGGCGGGATCGACGGCTTCTTCATCGCCTGTCTGCGGGCACCCGCCTGAGTGGAGGTTTGGCGATGACACCCGGACAGCCGTCGATTATGGTCCTAGCGCAACGACAGCCGGGACATACCCGGATCGCAGGCAGGATCTGACGCCGTGGCACCAACCGACAGCTGGGCCGAGCGCCGCACGCGCTGGCTGAACCGGTTTCACGCCCGCCGGGCCGGGTTCGGGCCGGTAGCCTCCGGCTTCGTGAGCCAGCCCGAACCCCGCTCGATCGGGAGTTTCTACCGCGGCCGGCAGTTGTCGGCCGGCAACTTCCTGTTCGCGGGCTTCCTCGTCGAGGCGCCCGAAACGCCGATCTGGGACCTGCCCATGCCCGACGGCGTGTTCGAGGCCGAGGTGCAGGGCTTCGTCTGGCTCGACGATCTCGCCGCCGTGGGTGACCGCGCCGCGCAGAAGCGCGCGCAGCACTGGACCCACGACTGGGTCGCCCGTTATGGACAGGGTGAGGGGCCGGGATGGACCCCGGACCTCGCGGGGCGCCGCCTCGTCCGCTGGATCAACCACGCGATCCTTCTCCTCAACGGCGCGAGCGGCGACGAAAACCGCGCCTTCTTCGCCGCCCTCACCCGCCAGACACGCTTTCTCGCCCGCCGCTGGCATGCCGCCTCGCCCGGACTGCCGAGATTCGAGGCGCTGACAGGCCTCGTCTACGCCGGTCTCAGCCTCACCGGAATGCAGCGCCACGTCCGGCCCGCCGTGCAGGCGCTCGACCGCGAATGCCGCTCGCAGATCGGACCGGACGGCGGCATCCCCACGCGCAACCCCGAGGAGCTTCTCGACGTCTTCACCCTTCTGACATGGAACATCGCGGCGCTGTCCGAGGAAGGCCGAACCGCCGGTCCCGGTCTTCTGGAAGCCGTGGAGCGGGTCGCGCCCACGCTGCGCGCGCTCCGCCACGCCGACGGCAACCTCGCCCGCTTCCACGGCGGCGGGCGCGGTCAGGAGGGACGTCTGGACCAGGCTCTCGCCACCTCCGGGGTCAAGACGATCCGCACCGAGGGTCTGTCAATGGGATTTACGCGGGTGTCCCACGGACGCACCACGATCCTCGTCGACGCCGCGCCGCCGCCGCGGGGCGTGAACTCGGTTAACGCGCATGCCTCGACGCTCGCTATGGAGATCACCTCGGGCCGCCGCCCGCTGATCGTCAACTGCGGCTCGGGCATGTCCTACGGCCAGACCTGGCGCCGGGCGGGCCGGGCGACGCCGTCGCATTCGACGCTCTGCCTCGAAGGCTACAGTTCCGCCCGCCTCGCCCCGGCCGGCCAGAGCCTCGGACGCGACAGGGAGACGCTCGTCGACGCGCCGCGGGAGGTGCGGATCGATTGGGAAGACGACGAGATGACGACGGGTATCTCCGCGTCGCACGATGGCTATGCAAGGTCGCACGGGCTGATCCACCGGCGCAGCCTGCGGCTGGGCCTCGACGGCCGCGGCGTGACCGGAGAGGATGCGCTCGTCTCGCCCGACGAGGCGACGCGCAAGGCGTTCGACCGCGCGCTCGACACCTCACGGCTCAAGGGCATCGGCTTCGCCATCCGGTTCCACCTGCATCCAGACGTCGACGCGGAGCTGGACCTCGGCGGCACCGCCGTGTCGATGGAGCTGAAGAGCGGGGAGATCTGGATTCTGCGTCACGACGGCCGCGCGGTCCTGACGCTCGTCCCCAGCGTCTACCTCGAAAAGGGCCGGCTTTCTCCGCGCGCGACAAAACAGATCGTTCTCTCCGGAGCTGCGATCGATTATTCGACCCGCATCGGCTGGACTCTGTCCAAGGCCCAGGACACGCCGTCGAACATTCGTGACTTCGTCGCGGACGAGCGGCTGGCCGACGACTGACAAGAAACACCGGGGGACCCGCCATGACCGATCTTCAGCCCGTGCGCCGCGCACTCGTTTCCGTTTCCGACAAGACCGGGGTGATCGAGCTCTGCAAGGCACTCAAGGCCCGGCGGGTCGAACTTCTCTCGACCGGCGGCACCGCGGGCATGCTTCGCGAGGCGGGCCTGTCGATTCGTGACGTGGCCGACCTCACCGGGTTCCCCGAGATGATGGACGGCCGCGTGAAGACGCTGCACCCCAAGGTACACGGCGGGCTTCTGGCGCTCCGCGACGAGCCGTCCCACGCGCAGGCGATGGAGGAGCACGGGATCGAACCCATCGATCTCCTGATCGTCAACCTCTACCCTTTCGAGGCCACCGTCGCGGCGGGGGCGGATTACGACGAGTGCATCGAGAACGTCGACATCGGCGGCCCGGCCATGATCCGCGCCGCCGCCAAGAATCACGCCTATGTCAGCGTCCTGACCGATCTCGATGACTATGCGCCGCTCGTGGAGGAACTCGACCGCAACGACGGCGCGACGTCCTACGCCTTTCGCCAGCGCCTCGCGATGACGGCCTATGCCCGAACGGGGGCCTATGACGCTGCGGTGTCGTCGTGGATGGCCGACGCGCTGGGCGACGCCGCCCCGCGTCGCCGGACCTTCGCGGGCACGCTCCGCCAGACGCTGCGCTACGGCGAGAATCCGCACCAGTCGGCCGCCTTCTACACCGACGGCACCGACCGCCCCGGTGTCGCTACCGCGACCCAGTGGCAGGGCAAGGAACTCAGCTACAACAACATCAACGACACCGACGCGGCCTATGAACTCGTTTCGGAATTCCTGCCCGGCGATGGCCCTGCCTGCGCGATCATCAAGCACGCCAACCCCAGCGGCGTGGCGACGGGCAAGACGCTGATCGATGCCTACCGCCGCGCCTTCGACTGCGACCGGACATCGGCCTTCGGCGGCATCGTCGCGCTCAACCTCAAGCTCGACATCCACACAGCTCGCGCGATCACCGAGACCTTCACCGAAGTCGTCATCGCCCCCGGCGCCGACGACGAGGCGAAAGAGCACTTCGCCACCAAGAAGAACCTCCGCCTTCTCACCGCAGCGGGGCTCGCGAATCCGAAACAGCCGGGGCTCTCGTTCCGGCAGGTTTCGGGCGGTTTCCTGGTGCAGGACCGCGACAACGGGCGGATCACCGCCCATGACATCGAGGTCGTGACCGAACGCGCGCCCACCGAGGGCGAACGCGCCGACCTCCTCTTCGCGTGGACGGTCGCCAAGCACGTCAAGTCGAACGCCATCGTCTATGCCAAGGACCGCGCGACCGTGGGCATCGGCGCGGGACAGATGAGCCGGATCGACAGTTCCAGCCTCGCCGCGCTCAAGGCCGGCCGCATGGCCGAGGACCTCGGCCTCGACGAAACGCCGGCGCGCGGCTCCGTCGTCGCCTCGGACGCATTCTTCCCCTTCCCCGACGGCCTTCTGGCCGCCGCAGAGGCGGGGGCGACCGCCGTGATCCAGCCCGGCGGCTCGATGCGCGACGAGGAGGTCATCGCCGCCGCCGACGCGGCCGGGCTCGCCATGGTGTTCACCGGCATGCGTCACTTCAGGCACTGACCGGGATGCGCTGGCTTGCCCTCACCGCCGCGATCGTCTTCGCGTTCGACCAGATCACCAAGGTCGTCGTCGTCCACATGATGAATCTCAAGGCGCTCGGCTCCATCGACGTGCTGCCGCCTTTCGTCAACTTCCGAATGGCCTGGAACCGGGGCATCAACTTCGGCCTTTTCGCGGGCGACGCGGACTGGTCACGCTGGCTGCTCATCGCCATCGCCCTGTTGATCTCGGGCTGGGTCGTCTGGTGGATCAGGACGGAGGACGAGGGACGACTCGCCATGATATCGGGCGGGCTTCTCGTCGGCGGGGCCCTTGGCAACATGATCGATCGCATCCTCTACGGCGCCGTTGCGGACTTTCTCAACATGTCCTGCTGCGGTTTCGAGAACCCCTATTCCTTCAACGTGGCAGATATCTCGATCTTCGCCGGCGCGATCGGGCTCATCCTCTTCACGGGCCGCGACAAGCCCCGTGACGAGACCGGCAAACCGGGCTAGACACGGGGGGCGCGGATCGAGTGACGGGAGGCAGGATGCAGGCGAAACTTGGGGTCATCGCGATGGCGGCGGCGCTGGCGCTTTCGGCCTGCGCGGACCGCGACCCGCGGCTCTACACGCTCAGGTCGGACTCGGGCGGGCCCGACGAATTCGCCATCCTGCCGACGAAACCGCTCGAGATGCCGCAGGACATGGCGGCGCTCCCCCCGCCGAC
>Ga0102931_1000203_pt1 | contig 28668 bp, 26 predicted proteins | sample SalPonR1_C_D1_MG_FD_79282 | JGI IMG/M metagenome (GOLD analysis project Ga0102931, IMG submission 79282) | Salt pond soil microbial communities from South San Francisco under conditions of wetland restoration - Salt Pond MetaG R1_C_D1_MG | ecosystem: Environmental > Aquatic > Marine > Intertidal... | reverse complement strand
GGGCGGGGCTGTCGCAGGACCTGTTCCGGGGCGCCAATGCATGGCTCGGCTGGCTCCGGGGCGGCACGGCGATGGCGGCGATCGCTGGTTGCGCGGGCTTCGGGGCGGTCTGCGGATCGTCGCTCGCCACCGCCTCCACCATGGGGCGCGTCGCGCTGCCGGAGCTCAAGCGCTACCGCTATTCGGACGCGCTCGCCACGGGGTCGCTGGCGGCGGGGGGCGTGCTCGGCATCCTCATTCCACCGTCGGTCGTGCTCATCATCTACGCCATCATCGTCGAGGCCAACATCGTCACCATGTTCGCCGCCGCGATGATCCCCGGCATTCTCGCCGTCGTGCTGTTCATCCTGACGATCGCGATCTACGTGGCGATCTGGCCCGAAGCGGGGCCGCGCCACGGCGGCGTCGACCGGGCCGAGTTCCGGCGCGCGACGCTGGGCCTGATCCCGGTCATGGTGATCTTCGGGCTCGTCCTCGGGGGCATTTACGGCGGCGTCTTCAACCCGACACCGGCGGCGGCGGTGGGTGTGGCGCTGGTCTGGATCTACGGGGCGATCCGGCGGAAGATCAAATGGGCCGAGCTTGTCGATTCGCTCAAGGAGACGGCCGGGACCACGGGGATGATCTATCTCATCATCCTCGGCGCGGAACTCATGAAGATCTTCATGAGCCGGATCGGCCTGCCGCAGTCGACGGCGGCCTGGATCCTCGAGTCGGGCTACGCGCCGATGACGGTGATGGTCATCCTGCTGATCGCGCTGATCCTGCTGGGCTGCCTGATGGACAGCCTCAGCATGATCCTGCTCGTGATCCCGTTCTTCTGGCCGGTGCTGACCGAGCTCAACGGCGGGCTCTACATGCCCGCCGAAGGGTCGGGCTTCGGCATGTCGACGGAGGATCTGAAGATCTGGTTCGGCATCCTTGCGCTGATCGTCGTGGAACTGGGGCTGATCACGCCGCCTGTGGGCATGAACGTCTTCGTCATCTCGGCGATGGCGAAGGACGTGCCGATGATCGAGACGTTCAAGGGCGTCATGCCGTTCTTCGCCGCCGAGATCGTCCGGGTCGGGGCCCTGCTTGCATTCCCTGCGATCACGCTCTGGCTTCCGTCGCTGCTGAATTGATCGCGCTTGGCGCCGGCATCCGCCCGGCGCAGGGATTTCCGCGGCTCAGCGCCCGCGCTTGGAACTTCGCACCGCAGCCGGACTGACCGGCCTCGACAGAAAGGGACCGACATGACCGACCTCACACCCCCGTTCCGCGCCGACCACGTGGGCAGCCTGCTGCGCCCGAAATCCGTGGCGGAAGCGCGGAAGAAGTATTTCGAGGACCGCTCGATCGGCGCCGAGGAGCTCAAGGCGGCCGAAGACGCGGCGATCCCCGGTCTCATCGCGATGCAGGAGGAGGTCGGCCTCAAGGCCGTGACCGACGGCGAGGCGCGGCGGTCGTTCTGGCACTACGACTTCATGGGGATGCTCGAGGGGCTCGATCTGGAAGAGCGTGAACCGGAGGGCGGCGTCCAGTTCGCGGGCGTGAAGCTCAGACCGATCTTTCCGACGATCACCGGCAAGCTCGGATTTCCCGCCGGCCACCCGATGCTGGAGCACTTCAGGTTCGTGAAGGAACACACGAAGGTCGTTCCGAAAATCTCGATTCCCGGCCCGTCCTGCTGCCATTTCCGGGTGGATCGGGCGGACATTCATCCGAAGGAATATCGCGACGACCCGCAGGCGATCTTCGACGATCTGGTCAAGACCTACAGGACCGCGGTGCAGGCGTTCTACGACGTGGGATGCCGCTATCTCCAGATGGACGACATCTTCTTCGCCTATCTCTGCGACCCCAGGCACCGGCAGGCAAAGGCGGAGGCGGGGCAGGACCCCGACCGGCTGATCGAGCGCTATTCCTGGATGCTGAGGGAGGCGATCAGGGACCGGCCGGAGGACATGATCATCGGGATGCACATGTGCCGGGGCAACTTCCGGTCGACCCATGCCGCCGAGGGCGCCTACGACATGGCGGCCGAGGCGATCTTCTCGACCGGCGTCGACGTGTTCTTCATGGAATACGACACCGACAGGGCCGGCGGGCTCGAGCCGCTGAGACTGCTGCCGAAAGGCAAGCAGCGCGTCATGCCGGGCTTCATCACGACGAAGACGGGCGAGCTGGAGGACCTCGACTGGCTCAAGGCGAAGTTCGACGAGGCGTCAGCGTACTGCGACCTCGACCAGCTTGGCATCGCCCCGCAGTGCGGGTTCGCCTCGACCGAGGAGGGCAACGCGATCACCGAGGACGACCAGCGGCGCAAGCTGGAGCTTGTGGTGAAGACCGCCGAGGCGATCTGGGGCGGCGTCTGAGCCGCCGACGCCGGGAACCCTGCATCCCGCGCGCCCGTTGATGGCCTGGAGCGCGCGGGCCGGACATCCGCACCGGCCGCCCTTGACGGCGCTCAACCGTCCGAGGCGACCGGGGTGGTAGGCTTTGCCGACCCATGTGGAGGTTCCCATGCCATACATTCGATTTTTCCTTTTCGCGCTGGTCTGCGCCGTCGGCGGTCCCGCGCTTGCCCAGACCGAACGGGAAGTCATCGGGGGCGATCTGTTCATCGCGGGCTCCGGCAGTCCGGGCGACGTGCAGGCGACGCGCGATCTCTTCGCGGCCGGCGGATCGCTCACCGTCGCGGGGGAGGTGGCGCAGGACGCTCATTTCGCGGGCTTCGACATCGACGTGGAGACCGATGTCGCCGACGACGTCTATGCCGCCGGAGCCTCGGTTACCGTCCGCGCGAACGTGGGCGAGGATCTGACGGCGGCGGGGTTCAGCGTTCGGCTGGCCGACGCGGGCGAGGTGGCGGGCAACGCGCGGCTCACCGGGGCCTCGGTCGTGGTGGACGGGCCGGTCCGGGGGGCGCTTCTGGCCTCCGGCGGCGAGGTCGTCCTCAACTCCGAGATCGGCGGCGACGTCCGCATCTTCGCGGGCGACGTACGCTTCGGGTCCGGCGCGAGGATCGCCGGAGACCTGCGCTACGCCGCGCCCGAAGAAGTCGACATTCCCGGCTCCGTCATCGATCCGGCCCGGGTACGGTTCGAGCGGACCGAACGCTGGGAGGGGGTCGAACGGGCGACGCGGGAGTGGCGTGGGCCGGAGTACCCCGCATTTCCCGGCACGTCCGCGATCCTCGGCGCTCTTGTCGTCACCATCGGGTTCTTCGTCGTGCTCGCGGCGGTGGCGCTCGCCATCTGGCCGGCGCGGATCGAGGCGTTGCGGCAGGAGGCGCTGGCGCGGCCGGGTCGGGCGCTTCTGGGCGGCGTCCTCGGCCTTGCGGTCATCTTCGGGCTGGCGCCGATCGCGGTCATGACGATCCTCGGCATCCCGCTTCTGCCCGTGATCCTGCTGGCGCTTCTGGCGATCTGGATCCTGGGCTACGCGCTCGGCGTCTACATCCTCGCGCTGCGCGTCTGGATCGGCCTGGGCGGAAGCGAGCCGACGATGCCCGGCCGTCTGGCGGTCTTCGCCGCCGGTATCCTGATCGTCGCGCTGCTGAACGTGATCCCGTTCGTCGGCTGGGTGATCAACTTCACCCTCGTGCTCTTCGGGATCGGCGCGCTGGCCATGCCGATCTTCGGCGCGCTCTTCTCGCCGCGCAAGCAAGGCGCGGAGCCCGAGTGACCGGGTTCAGTCGGCTTCGGCCGTCTCCTCGAGGCGGCCGGGGTCGAGGACGGTCACCCGCTGCGCCGTCGGAAGCTCGATGATCCCCGCCTCGCGGAGATCTGTGAAGGCGCGGCTGACGGTTTCGGTCCTGAGACCCAGAAAATCGGCGATGTCGGTGCGGCTCATGGGAAGATCGATGCGGATGCCGTCGGCGTCGTGACGGCCGATCCGGCGCAACAGCGCGTGGAGAAACGACGATACCCGCTCGCGCGACGACTTGCGGCCAAGCGTCATCAGGTGGTCCTGCATGTTGCCGATCTCGAAGAGCGCCGCCGCGGCGAGAAAGGCCGATTCGGCGGCCGGGCCCGATCCTTCGCGCGGGAGCCGCGCGGGGAGCACACGGACTCGCGCCCCGGTCAGGGCGTCGCAGTCGGTGTTGCGCCGGCCCTCGACCGGAAAGCCCACGATATCGCCGGGATAGCCGAAGGCTATGACCTGCTGGCGGCCTTTCTCGGTCACCCGGCTGAGTCTCAGAACGCCCTCGGTGACCTGATAGATGCTCTCGCCGTCGTCCCCCTGATGGAACAGGAATTGTCCCTGGCTCAGCCTGAGCGTGACCTCTGACGAGGACTGCCCGCGCGTCTTTCGCGGCCTGACGGACTGCGCCCGCCCCAGGAAACCGGTGTCGTATGCTGCATACATGCGGTGCCCTCCCAGATTATCCTGAGCATCGGGGAACCATGTCGCAGGCCAATCGTCATTCGTGTATCAAAATGTATCTGGAAATATTCTGCGTTTCGCATATATGTATATTGCAGGCTGCTGGGCAATCTCATGACTGAGCAGACGATTCTCATTGTCGACGACGACGCGAAGGTGCGCACTCTCCTGCGCCGGACTCTCGAGGCCGACGGATTCCAGGCATGCGAGGCCGGCGACCGGGCGGAAACGCTGTCCGCGCTCGCCGATGCGCCGGTATCGCTCGTCACGCTCGACCTCAATCTCGGCGACGAGAACGGCTTCGACCTCGCGCGTGAGATCCAGCGCGCGCACAGGGTGCCGATCATCATGGTGACGGGGCGGGGCGATGTCATCGACCGCGTCGTGGGCCTCGAACTGGGCGCCGACGACTACATCGTGAAGCCGTTCCACCCGCGGGAGATGGTCGCGCGTGTGCGCACGGTGCTGCGCCGCGCGGACGCCCCGGTTCCGACCACCGGCGAGCCGGATGCCGGACACGGCATCGGCCACGGGACGCGGTACGAGTTCGACCGGATGCGGGCGGACCCGGACAGGCTCGAGCTTCTGGATCGCGCGGGCGCGCCCGTGGACCTGACCGCGGGGGATTTCCGGCTTCTGGAGGTTTTCCTCGTGTCGCCGCGGCGGGTCCTCTCGCGCGACGCGATCCTCGACAGGCTCCATGGGCGGAGCTGGTCGCCCTACGACCGGACGATCGACAACCAGGTCGCGCGGCTCAGGAAGAAGATTGAGCAAGACCCGGCCCACCCGAGGCTGATCAAGACGGTTCGCGGGATCGGCTACAGCTTCGCCGCCGAGGTGCGCCGGCTCTAGACGGGCGGCCCCGCGAGCGTCCGGGTGATCGCCCCGGCCAGATCCTCCTGACGATAGGGCTTCCGGATCAGCGGGTAGCCGTCGACGATCTCGGCATCGGTCATCTCGCCCGCGTAGCCGGTCGTCAGCAGCACCGGGATGTCCGGCCGTTCCGCCCGCAGCGCCCGGGCGAGGTCGAGGCCCGTCATCTGTCCCGGCATCATCATGTCCGAGAAGACGAGGTCGATATCGCCGCCGTCCCGCACGAGGTCGAGCGCGTCGGCCGCGTTTTCCACTTCGAGAACGGTGTAGCCGAGGGCGGTGAGGCGGACGCCCGTCATCCTGCGGACGGCGGAGTCGTCCTCCACGACGAGGACGATCTCGCCCCGGCCCGGCAGCGGCGGGGCCACGCCCGGCGACGGCGCCGTCTCCGCGGCCGCCGCCGCGTCCGCCTGCGGCAGGTAGATGCTGACGGTCGTGCCCTGTCCGGGCTCGCTGTAGAGCGTGATGTGCCCGCCCGATTGCCGCACGAAGCCGTAGGCGGTGGCGAGCCCGAGGCCGGTGCCCTTCCCGGGCGGTTTCGTGGTGAAGAACGGCTCGAACGCCCGCCGCCGAGCCTCCGCGTCCATTCCGGTTCCGGAATCCGAGAGCGACACCCGGACGTAGCGCCCCGGCGCGACATCGATTTCCTGAGCAAGATACGCCGCGTCGATCTCGACGTTTTCCGTCGTCACGAGAATCACGCCCTCGTCCTCGAGCGCGTCCTCGGCGTTTCGGAGGAGGTTCAGAAGGGCGCTCTGGAACTGCGCGGTGTCGACATGGATCGCGGCCGTGTCGCGGTCTAGCGTCATGTGGAGCTGGTGCCCCCGCTTCAGGGTCCGGCGGAACAGCGTCGCGGCCCGTTCGACGATCTCACTGGTCTCGAGGCGCTCCGGCGCGAGGCGGCTCTGCCGCGCGAAGGCGAGCAGCCGGCCCGTCAGGTCCGCGCCGAGTTCCGCCGCTTCGAGCGCGTCATGGATGAGAGAGCGGACGTCCGGGGTGACGTCGCGGTGCGAGACGAGTTCCAGATTGCCGATGATGAGCGTGAGGATGTTGTTGAAATCGTGCGCGATGCCGCCGGTCATCTCGCCGATGGCGCCGAGACGCTGGGACCGTTCGAGCGCGGCCTGCGCCGCCCTGCGCTGCGAGAGGTCGTGAAGGATGGCGACGAAGTGGAGGCGGCCCGCCGACTGCGACCGCCCGATCGACAGATGCAGCGGAAACAGCGTTCCGTCCTTGCGCCGGCCTTCGAGTTCGCGGCCCTTGCCGATGATCCTCTCTTCGCCGGTGGCGATGTGGTGTGCCATGTAGGCGTCGTGCCGGCTGGCCTCGCGCTCGGGCATCAGGATTTTGACGGCCTGGCCGACAAGCTCGGGCTCCTCGTAGCGGAAGAGCCGGTAGGCCGCGCGATTGCAGCGCAGGATGCGGCCGTGGGCGTCTGCGACCACGATGGCATCGGCTGCCGCGGCGAGGAGCGCCTCGAGCTCGCTGTTGTCGGTGCGTTTGTCCACGCGCCCTCCGTTCCCGATCCGAACGGAAGAGTTCCACGTGACGGCCGCTGCGTCAAACGTCGAGCGTCCTGCGGCTTGCAGGTCCCTGCGTGAGTTCCTGCAGGACGTTGAGATGCGCGATGAGGTCCGAGAGCGTGATGACGCCGACGAACCGCCCCTGATCCTCGACGATGTACTTCCGCCGACCCGACGAGGTGATGCGCTTCAGGAGCGTCTCGAGCGGTTCTCCCGGCGCTGCGCGGGCGGCGTTGTCGAGCGGGACGAAGATATCCTCGACGCGGATCGTGTCCCAGTTCTCGCGGTCGACGCCGCGAACCGTCGCGGTGTCGACGAAGCCGATCGCGCGTCCGTCCTCGACGACCGGAACGAAGCCGACGCCGTGACCGAGCATGATGTCGTCGACGAGATCGCGGACGGTCTGGCCGGGCGCGACGGTCAGGGCCGCGCTCGTGACGAGTTGCCCGACCGTGCGGCCGCTGAGGGATTGGCGCATCAGCATCTGCTGATAAGTGCCGCGCGCGGCGGAGGCGAGAAAGAGGCCGATGAGGATGGGCCAGAGGCCGCCGATGACGCCGGCGCCCGAGAAGAGCGCGAAGAGGCCGAGCGCGATGAAGGCGTAACCGAAAAGCGTGCCGGAGAGGCTGGCCAGCCGCGTGGCCTGCAGCACGTTCCCCTTCACCCGCCACAGGACCGCCCGCAGAACCCGGCCGCCATCGAGCGGAAAGGCAGGCAGGAGATTGAAGAGCGCGAGGATCAGGTTGATTGCCGCCAGATACTCGAAAAGCGCCACGAGCCCCTGTGACGCGCCGGCCGCGGCCGCGGTGCCGGCGGCGAGCCAGGAGACGCCCGCGATGGCCACGCTCATGACCGGGCCCGCGATGGCGATCCAGAATTCCGAGACCGCGCTTTCCGGCTCCTGCTCGAGTTCCGCCACGCCGCCGAAAAGAAAGAGCGTGATGCCGCCGACGCCGAGCCCGAAGCGGCGCGCGACGAGCGAATGGGCGAGTTCGTGCAGGATGAGCCCCGCGAAGAGCCCCAGCATCGCGACGATTGACAGCGCGAAGAGGTCCGCCCGGCTGAGGTCCGGAACCCGCTCCGGGAAGTAGCCGGTCGCGAGGCTCCAGACGATGAGCGCCGCGATGATCAGCCAACTCGGGTCGACCCGAATCTGGAAGCCGAAGACGTCGAAAAGTTTGAGCGCGTTGGAAAACATGAAGGCCTCCCAGCCCGATGCTAGCGCTGTCGGCTTGCGGACCGATTGACGGTTCTCAAGCGGACCAGATGAACGCGCGGACCGCAGCGAGGGTTTCCTCCGGCGTGCCGGAGGCGTCGATCGTGGTCCAGCCGACCGCACCGGGAGCGCGGGACAGTTGCTTCAGGACGACGGCCGCGTCCGCGTCGGAGGCGTCGCCGGTCCGGGCGGACACCCGCGCCAGCAGCGTCTCGCGCGGTGCCGTGAGCCAGAGCGCGGTCACGGACGCGTCGATCTCCCCGCGCACCGCATCGACGAGGCCGCGGTCCTCCCGGTCGAGCCAGGTGGCGTCGAGGATCACGGAATGACCCGCGGCAAGACAGGTGCGGGCGGTGTCGATCATCGACCGGTAGACCTGCTCGCTGACCTCCGGCCCGTAGGCGGCCTCGGGGAGAGGGTCGAGCGGATCGCGACCCAGCCGGATCTTGCGGATCTCGTCGCTTCTGAGATGCACCGCGCCCGGCGCCGGCGGCAGATCGGGCGCGAGATCGCGGGCGACGCGGGTCTTGCCGGTCCCAGACACCCCCCCGATGGCGACCAGACGCGGCGGCGGCGGGGAGAGATGGGCGATCGCCTCGGTGAGGTACTCCCGCGCTTCGGGCAAAAGCGCGCCCGAGCCGGTCGCTCTGGCGGTCTGTACGTCGACCATGGCGCGGATGGCGGAGCGGACCGCGAGAAACAGGGGAAGAGCGGCAAGCGCCGCATGGTCCTGCGTGCGGATCAGATAGGCGTTCAGACACAGATTGGCCTGCCGGGTCAGGCCCCGGTGATGCAGGTCCATGAGCAGGAAGGCGAGGTCGTAGAAGGTGTCGCAGGTGCCGAGGCGTTCGTCGAATTCGAGCGCGTCGAAAGGCACCGGTGCGCCGTCGAGGAGGACGAGATTCGCGAGGTGAAGGTCGCTGTGGCAGCGGCGGACGCGGCCCTCGGCGGTGCGGCGGGTGAGGAGAGGGGCGGTTCGGGCGACGTGGTCGGTGGCCTTTTCGTCGAACGTTTCGATGCCTTCCGTGCCGAGGTCGTCGTGCATGCCGGCGAAGACGCGGCCCAGTTCCTCGATGATCTCGCGGATCAGGTCGGCGCCGTCCGCGGTCAGGACCTCGGCGGTGTCGTGATAGTCGGCTACCGCCACGCCGAGATCGCGGGCGAGGGCGTCGTCGAGCTGGCCGGCCTCTGCGATGCGGTCGAGCTGTGCCGCCCCGGGAAAGCGGCGCATCTCGAGAGCGTATTCCACCGGCTCTCCCGCTCCGTCGATGGCGAGCGCGCCGTCCTCCTCGCGGGTGATCGGCACGACGCGGCGGTAGAGCGTCGGCGCGGCGCGGGCGTTGAGCGACAGTTCGCGGTCGAGGATCTTCTTGCGTTTCCCGAGGGTCGAGAAGTCGAGATAGTCGTACTTCACGGCGCGCTTCATCTTCCAGGCCGTGTCGCCGGCGAGGAAGACGTGGGCGCAGTGCGTGTCGATCCGTTCGACCCGCGTCACGCCGTGGCTCACGGGATCGGCGAGAAAGGCGATCACCCCGGATTGATCGTCAGGCACGTCGGGCTCCGCTCTGTGAGGTCCGGGCTCAGGATTAGGCCGCGGCGCGGCACGGGGCCTTGAGGCAGGTCAAGGGGGACGGGATCCGGCCCCGGCCTGCCTCGGTCAGGCGCCCAGCAGCATCACGGCCAGAGGCACCGGTGATACCGCGACGGCAATCGTGAGAACCGTCGGCCACGGGGCGAAGACCCCGCTCAATCCCGCCATCATCATGATCCCGCCGCCGCCGCCGATCACGGCATTTCCGGGGGTGTTCACCGCGAGCGCAAGCGCAAGATAGCGGTGACGGAGAGCCAGGGCCACCGTGCGCGGCGGCGTGCCGTCGAGCAGCATCGCCAGCCGCGCATCGCGCGACAGGGGCGCGGCGCGCGCCACGAGATCGGCCGCGCGGCGCATCCGCAGGACGGCGAGCAGTCGCGCCAGTGACGTGATCGGCAGGAGGCAGCCGACCGAGTAGGCCAGAAGCATTGCCAGAACCGTCGCGCCATAGACCAGCGGCGCGATGGCGGCGCCGAAGGCCGTGAGCATCGCGATCCCGATCTCGGCCCCCGGCACGAAGGGGAGCGCCAGAAGACCGATGTAGGCCAGCGCCCCCAGCATGATCGCCCGGTGCACGGTCTGTTCGTTGTCGGGCATGATCGTGAGGTCCAGCGCGTCGCGTATCAGATGCGCCCCCCACGTCGCCACGACGACGACGGCAATCAGCGCGACGATCCGCAGCGCGATGGAAAGGGGTGTCGGACCGGAGGCCGTCCGCGCGGGCTGCATCACCCGCTGATTGCCTCGACCTTCGGCGACGTCGGGGATCCCTCGGCAAGCAGGTTGATCTGCCGGGTCCAGTACCAGCGCCGGGTGGTCCATGTTCCCTCGACGCGCATCTCGTCTCCCTCGACGATGCCATACCAGACGACGGTATGCGGAGCGTCGGGGCACCGGGTGGTGGAGGTGAAATGGATCGTCTCGCCATCGCGCGAGGTCCGGTAGTCGTTCCAGCCGAACTCGCAATAGATCTGGCAGCGCGACGACTGGAACCGGCCGTCCACGAAACTGAGCACGGTCTCGGGCAGGTCCGCGCCGGTTTCCGTGATCGCGCCGGACAGGCGGAAGGCGCGTCCGTCCAGCTCGGCTCCCGGCTGCCACTGGCGGTCGGGCACCGCGAAGTCGGGCACGTCCTTGGTCATGACGGTGACGGCGGTCGCGCCTGTTCCCAAGGCAACGACGGCTGCGGCGGCGGCTTGCAGGATAGGTGTCACTCGCGTCCTCCCGTTTGCGACACGATAACCGCGGTTTCCTGCTTCGGCCAAGCGGAAACGCCTTTCGGGCCCGTCGCGAAGGCCCCTCGGCCGGACGCCGATCAAGCCGTGGGCGGCGTGCTCATATGTCGAGCGTGGTGACCTTCTCCCACTCCGACAGATGCGCCTTGAAGGCGTTCCATTCGGCGGTCTTGAGCTTGAGGAAGGCCGCGGAGAAATCCTCGCCGAGGGCCGATTTCAGCGCCTTGTCCCGGTCGAAGGCGCGGAGCGCGTCGAGGAGGTTGAGCGGCAGTACGGGCGCGCCTTTCGCCTTCTCGGGCTCGGTGTACATGTTGTTGTCGCGACGCTTGCCGGGATCGGCCTTGGTGGCAAGTCCGTCGAGGCCCGCGGCGATGATCGCGGCCTGCAGGAGATAGGGGTTTGCCGCGCCATCGGGCAGGCGCAGCTCGAACCGGCCCGGGCCGGGAATGCGGACCATGTGAGTGCGGTTGTTGCCGGTCCAGGTCACGGTGTTGGGCGCCCACGTCGCGCCCGAGCGTGTCGGGGCGCCGTTGATCCGCTTGTAGCTGTTGACCGTCGGATTGGTGATCGCGGCCATGCCCTGGGCGTGCTTCATGATCCCGCCGAGGAAGTGGTAGCCGTCCTGCGAGAGGCCGAGTTCGTCCCCGGGATCCTCGAAGGCGTTGTTGCCGTCCGCGTCCCAGACCGAGATATGCGTGTGGCAGCCGTTGCCGGTGACGGTCTCGAGCGGCTTCGGCATGAAGGTGGCGCGCAGCCCGTGCTTCTCGGCGACCGACTTGACCATGAACTTGAAGAAGGAGTGGCGGTCGGCGGTGGTCATCGCGTCGGCGAAGTCCCAGTTCATCTCGAACTGTCCGTTCGCGTCCTCGTGGTCGTTCTGGTAGGGGCCCCAGCCGAGGTCGAGCATGTCGTCGCAGATCTCGGAGATCACGTCGTAGCGGCGCATCACCGCCTGCTGGTCGTAGCAGGGCTTGTCGGCGATGTCGGCGGGGTCGGAGATGTCCGAGCCGTCGGGCAGGAGCAGGAAGAACTCTGCTTCGACGCCCGTCTTGACGGTGAGGCCCATCTCCCTGGCGCGCGCGGTCTGGGCGGCGAGCACGTTGCGCGGCGCGTCCGAGAGAAGCGCGCCGTCCATCATGCAGGTGGACGCGACCCAGGCGACCTCGGGCTTCCAGGGAAGCCGGATCGCGGTGTCTGGGACCGGCACGGCGAGCATGTCGGGATCGGCGGGGGAGCTGTCGAGCCAGGTCGCGAAGGCGGCGAAGCCCGCCCCGTCCGTCTCCATGTCGCCGATGGCGGCTGCGGGGACGAGCTTCGCCCGTTGAGCGCCGAAGAGGTCGGTGAAGGACACCATGAAATACTTGACGCCGTGCTTTTTCGCGAAACTGGCGAGGCTCTTGCCCATGGTGTCCGTCTCCTTTTCTAGTAGCCGCCCTTGCCGGGGATCCAGTCCGTCCCGGCGAGCGGCACCTGCGCCATCGCGGCGGCCTCGATGGTGAGCGCGCAGAGGTCCTCGGGTTCGAGGTTGTGAAGGTGGCTCTTGCCGCAGGCGCGGGCGAGCGTCTGGGCCTCGAGCGTCAATGCCTTCAGGTAGTTGCGCAGGCGGCGGCCGCCTTCGACCGGGTCGAGGCGAGCCTCCAGGTCGGGATCCTGCGTGGTGATGCCCGCCGGATCCAGGCCTTCGTGCCAGTCGTCGTAGGCGCCGGCTGTGGTGCCGAGCCTGTTGTACTCGGCCTCCCATTTCGGGTCGTTGTCGCCGAGCGCCACGAGCGCCGCGGTGCCGATCGAGACGGCGTCGGCGCCGAGGGCGAGCGCCTTGGCCACGTCCGCGCCGCTGCGGATGCCGCCCGAGACGACGAGCTGCACCTTGCGGTGCATGCCCAGCTCCTGAAGCGCGCGCACGGCGGGCCGCAGGCAGGCCAGCGTCGGCATGCCCACGTGTTCGATGAAGACGTCCTGCGTGGCGGCGGTGCCGCCCTGCATCCCGTCGAGGACCACCACATCGGCCCCCGCCTTAACGGCCAGCGCCGTGTCGTAGTAGGGCCGCGCGCCGCCGATCTTGACGTAGATCGGTGTCTCCCAGCCGGTGATCTCGCGCAGCTCCAGAATCTTGATCTCGAGGTCGTCGGGACCGGTCCAGTCGGGGTGGCGGCAGGCCGAGCGCTGGTCGATGCCCACGGGCAGATCGCGCATGCCGGCCACGCGGTCGGAGATCTTCTGGCCGAGAAGCATGCCGCCGCCGCCCGGCTTCGCGCCCTGTCCCACGACGATCTCGATCGCGTCGGCGCGGCGCAGGTCGTCGGGGTTCATGCCGTAGCGGGAGGGCAGGTACTGGTAGACGAGCAGTTTCGAATGCCCGCGTTCCTCGGGCGTCATGCCGCCGTCGCCCGTCGTGGTGGAGGTGCCCGCGAGGGTCGCGCCCCGTCCCAGGGCTTCCTTCGCGTTGGCCGAGAGCGAGCCGAAGGACATCCCCGCGATGGTCACGGGGATCTCGAGGTGGAGCGGTCTGGAGGCGAAACGGGCGCCGAGGGTCACGTTCGTGTCGCATCGCTCGCGGTAGCCTTCGAGGGGGTAGCGGCTCATCGAGGCGCCGAGGAAGAGAAGATCGTCGAAATGCGGCACGCGTCGCTTCGCGCCACCGCCGCGGATGTCGTAGATGCCGGTCGCGGCGGCGCGGCGAATCTCGGAATTGACCTCGTTGGAGAAGGTCCAGCTTTGCCGCGGCGCGGTGAAGGGAATACGGGGATCGTGCTCGGTCATGGCGGGTTTCAATACTCCCCGGCGTTGTCGATGTCGAAATTGTACAAGCGCCGGGCGGAGCCGTAGCGGCGGAAGGAGGCCGGATCGGCGTCCATCCGGGCGGCCTCGAGGAGCGTTTCGAGCGCCGCGAGGTGCTCGGGCCGCATCTCCTTCTCGACGCAGTCGGCGCCGAGGGACTTGACCGTCCCGCGCACGAAGAGGCGGGCCTCGTAGAGCGAGTCTCCCAGAGCGTCGCCCGCGTCGCCGCAGACGACGAGGTTGCCCTTCTGGCCCATGAAGGCGGACATGTGGCCGATGTTGCCGCCGACGACGATGTCGATGCCCTTCATCGAGATGCCGCATCGGGAGGAAGCGTTGCCCCTGATGACGAGAAGTCCGCCCCGTCCGGTGGCGCCCGCGTATTGCGACGCGTCGCCGTCGACGATCACCGTCCCCGACATCATGTTCTCCGCCACGCCCGGCCCGGCGTTGCCGCTGATGCGGACCGTGGCGTGCTTGTTCATGCCGGCGCAGTAGTAGCCCGTGGGGCCGTTCACGGTAACGTCGAGCGGCGCGTCGAGGCCCACGGCGATGGCGTGGCGGCCCTGCGGGTTGAGGATCTCCCACGCGGTTTCGTTGGTGGTCCCCGCCTGCGCCTGAAGCGCCGCGTTCATCTCGCGCAGGGTGCCGGCTGCGAGGTCGTAGGACTGCATCAGCGGCTCCAGAAATAGACGGTGGCGGGCTCGGGCTCCCAGACCTTCGCCGCCTCGATGCCGGGCAGTCCCGCGAGCGCGCGGTATTCCGATCCGAAGGCCACGTAACGGTCGGTTTCGGCGAGAACGGCGGGCTTGCAGGCGATCGGGTCGCGCAGCACGCCGAAGCCGTCGCGGGTGCCCACGACGAAGGTGTAGAAGCCGTCGAGGTCCGTCAGCCCTGTTTCGAGCGCCTGGCCCAGGTTCGCGCCCTCGGCCATCCGCGCGGTGAGATAGGCGGCGGCGACCTCGCTGTCGTTGTCGGTCTCGAAGGTCAGCCCCTCGCGGATGAGGTCGCGGCGCAGCGCGTTGTGGTTCGACAGCGAGCCGTTGTGGACGAGGCACTGGTCGGGGCCGGTCGAGAAAGGATGCGCGCCCATCGTGGTCACCGCGCTTTCGGTGGCCATGCGGGTGTGGCCGATGCCGTGGGTGCCCGGCATGGCGGCGAGGCCGAAGCGGGAGGCCACGTCGCGGGGCAGGCCCACCTCCTTGTAGATCTCGATGGCGTCGCCGAAGGACAGCACCGAGAGGCCGGGGCGCAGGCCCGGAAGCGCGGCGCGGGCCGCGTCGAGCGCCTCGGCCGGGAGCGTCAGGACGGCGTGGGTGTCGCGGGTCGTGAGCGCGACGGGGGCGCCGATGGCCTGCGACAGCGCCTGGTCGAGAAGCGGGAAGTCGGCGGCGGGGCTCTCGGACCGCAGCGTCATGCGAACGCTGCCGCCCGGCGCGCCGTAGACGGCGAAACCCGCGCTGTCGGGGCCGCGCTCGCTCATCTGCACGAGCATGTCCGCCATCAGCGCGCCGAGGCGCGTCTCGAGCGTGGGGTCTTTCAGAAAGAGGCCGACGATGCCGCACATGAGGCCGACTCCCGCTTCGTCTTCATCCCGGAGACTAGCGCACGCACGGCAGGAGCGGCAATCGGTAGGAATAAAAGTTTCCCTTGAAGAAAGTGCGCCGGCTCGCAAAGCGGGCGGGGCGCTCAAATAACGGGCAGACGGTGGGCGTCGAGCCGGATGGGCTTCAGCAACAGCCCCCGGGGCGGTCCGTGCCGTGAAGGTGAAGGGGGCGCCGGAAACTGACCCGATCCGGGTCGGCGCGGCCAGCCGCGTTCCGCCGTCAGTCCTGCCGCGCCGGGTAGGCGATGATCGACAGGTAGCGCGCTGGCAGCTCGACCAGCACCTCCGGCCCGTGCGGCGCGTCGGCGTCGAAGAAGAAGCTGTCGCCGGGGCGGAGGGGATAGGTGCGCTCGCCGTGGCGGTAGTCGACGGCGCCCTCGAGCATGTAGAGGAATTCCATCCCCTCGTGCTGGAAGGCGGGAAAGACGTCCGACGCCGTCGTCAGCGTGATGAGGTAGGGCTCCACGATCACGCCCGAGGAGTTCGAGCCGAGGTGGCCCAGGAGGTTGTACTGGTGCCCGGCGCGGGTGCCGGTGCGCTCGGTCTCGACGCCTTCGCCGGCCTTCACGTGAATCGCCGGGCGCGTCTCCTCGAAGCCGCGGAAGAAGGCGGTGAGCGGGACCGAGAGCGCCTGCGCCAGCGCCTGCAGCGTGGTGAGCGACGGCGAGGCCTGGCCGTTCTCGATCTTCGACAGCATGCCGCCGGAGAGCCCGCTGGTCCGGGCGAGATCGGCGACGGTGCGGCCCTGCTGCTGGCGCAGCGCGCGGACCTCGCGGCCGATCGCGACCTCGAGCACCTTCTCTCGCGCGCGGCGCGGCCTGTGCGGGTCCTGGGTGAGGCGGGGCGTGGTCATGGGCGCGACTATCGGCGAGGCGGGCCCGGGCGGCAAGCGCCGGGGCGGGAGGGGCTGTCTGCCCCTCCCGAACCCTCCCCGAGGATATTTCGGGACAGATGGAGGCCCGTCAGGCGGCGACCGTCCTCGGGCGCGAGCGCAGGAGGATGCCGGCGATTATGCCCATGTTGAGGAGGTTCCAGCCGATCCCGTTCAGGAAGGCCGCCTGATAGGAGCCGGTGAGGTCGTAGATCAGGCCCGACATCCAGCCGCCGAGCGCCATGCCGAAGATCGTGGCCATCATGACGAGCCCGACGCGGGCGCCGGCCTCGCGGGCCGGGAGGTACTCGCGGACGATGATCGCGTAGGCCGGGACGATCCCGCCCTGCGACAGCCCGAAGATCAGGCTCACGAGGTAGAGCGAGGTGAGCCCCGAGGTGGGAAGGTAGAGGCAGAGCGCGAGCATCTGCAGCGTCGAGCCCAGCAGCAGCGTCTTCACGCCGCCGAACCGGTCGGCGAGAAATCCCGAGATCAGGCGGGAGCCGACCCCGCCCAGAAGCATCAGCGAGAGCATCTGGGAGCCCACCGCGGGTCCGTAGCCGAGGTCGACGCAGAACGAGACGATGTGCACCTGCGGCATCGACATCGCGACGCAGCAGGCGACGCCGGCGAGCGCGAGGAGCCATTGCAGCGTGCGCGGCGAGAGGTCGGTGCGGCGGGCGTTGAGGGAGGCCGCGGTCTCGGCGCGCATGCTCGCCTCGTGCGGCACCCGGCGGCGGAGGAGGAGGGAGGCAGGGACCACCAGCGTGACGACGGTCGCGGCGATCACGAAATAGGCGGCGCGCCAGCCGGTCTCGGCGAGGATCCCGGCGAGCAGGATCGGCCAGATCGCGCCCGCGAGATAGTTGCCGGAAGCGGCGACAGCCACCGCGATGCCGCGGCGGGCCATGAACCAGTGCGAGATGTCGGCGATGAGCGGGCCGAAGAACGTGGCGCTTCCGAACCCAAGTAGAAGGTGGAAGGCGGACAGGAGGGCGACCGAGCCGGAGACGGCCGAAAGCGCGAAGCCCAGCGAAATGATGACGGAGGCGGCCATGAGCGCGCGGGTGATGCCGAAGCGGTCCAGCACCCGGCCCATCACGAGATTGCCGAGCGCGAAGCCCACCATGCAGAGCGTGTAGGGCAGCGAGGCCGCGGCGCGGGTCGTGCCGAATTCGGCCTCGATCGCCGGCATGACCACGATCACCGCCCACATCCCGACATTGCCGATGCAGGCGATGGCGAGCGTGATGGCGAGCCGGCCCCAGGAATATCGGCTGTCGTGGACGTCCATGGCGCGACGTTAGTGCCGGGCGCCGACGCTGTCGAACGGCTTTTGCGCCGGGGGTCGGGACGATTCGACGGGCCGGTGCGACGGAGGCCTGGAAACAGTTTCGCCCGACCGCGGAGATTGTTCCAAGTCTCTCCGACGGGGGCGAATCTGGCGGGAGCCTGGCGAAACGCCGCTGGCGCCCCGGTTTTTCCCGAGCTTGCCCGGAGTCTGCCGCAATGGACGTAACCTTACCCAAACAAATCAATTGCCGGTCACAGTTTAATCGACTTTACTCGGCTTATTGGCGTCGTTGTGTACGTACGAGTGATGGAGCGTGTTGTGCTCGCTGTGAAGCAAGAAACCCTTGAAGTTGCCATTCCCGTCCGGGTCGACCCGGACCCTTACTCACCGACGCTGATGAAATCCTTGCAAGAACTCATATCCTCGATGCCGGACATCAAGGTCAGGGCGATCGCCCAGGATCTCGATCTCTACGAGCGCACAGGCCACATGACCCGCCTGATCGACGACGTCTTGCGCCGCGCCAGGTGCCTGGCCGACGCGGACCGCATCATGGAATCCTTCTGAGGCCGCCCGGCCCGGGCATCGTCCGGTCTCATCGTCCGGCTTCGCGGATCCTCGACGGCGACCGGCGCCCTCACGGCCGGCTGAGCGCGCCCATGTCGACCTCGACTTCCTCCGACAGGCTAGCCAGCGAATCGTGGAGGAGTTGCAGCAGATACCTGGGGTTGTGCACGTAGCCGCCGGGATCCTTCGCCGCCACCTGATAGTTGTAGGCCGCCTTGAGCAGGCGCGGCGTCCAGCTCTGGTACCTGTTGGGGAAGGCGGCCTCGCCGTCGCCGATCGTCCCGTCGCCGTCGGTATCGGTGAAGAAGTAGGGAAACGAGTCCTTGTCGTATCCGATGGGCGTTCCGGCCACGTCCGCGGCATAGCGCTGGATCGCGTCGTAGAGCCGGGCGTGGAGCCCGTTGATCTCGGCATGGATGCCGCCCGCGTTGCTGCCGTCGCCGTCGAAATCGGCCGGCTGCATGCGGATGTCCCTTAGATCCTCGACGCCCTGGTGGCAGGCGAGGCAGCCGTCCGTCGCGACTTCGGTCGTGTGGGCCTCGTGGCAGGCGACGCAGGTGTCGGCGCCGGGCACGTGGCGGAACGTCCCCGCATAGCTCTGGCCGGGATACTGGAACCCGCCGCGCACGTCCGAGCCCGCCATCACGGCGGCGGCGATGCCGTAGTGGATGTTGATGAAGCCGAGGTCGGGGGAGACGGTGTCCTCCGCGAGGTCGGAGGTCGCCGAGACGACGGTCTCCGTCGACGTGCGTCCCGCATGGCAGACGGTGCAGGTGGCGGATGCGCCCAGGCCCTCGACGGTGACGCCCGAGGGGAAGGTGAAGGCGTCGAGCGCGTGCGCCTCGTCGGTGTGGCAGGAGGCGCACCCGATGACCGCGCCGGTCGCGGCGGGGTGGTCGACGACGCCCGCCGGGGTGCCGTCGGTTCCGAGGAAGTCGAGGAAACCCGGCTGTGAATGGCAGGCGGCGCAGTTCTCGGGAACGGCGCCGTCCTCGTTCCAGTGGGTGAACGAGGGGGACGCGTAGTCGGCATGGGGCGAGACGAGCCAGTCCTCGATGAGCGCGGAAAGCTCCGCCTCCGTCTGAGCCGTGACCGGCGCCGCGAGGCAGGCGAGCGCCGCGGATAGGGCGATGGGGCGGAACGTTCGGGGCAGACTCATCTATGCGCTCCTGCTGGAGTTGAATTCTCTGATCCTCGCACGACTCGGGGTACGAGGCTGTTGATCCTTGTCACTCTATCGCATTTCAATGGACTTGAGGATACGCTCCACCGGATTTCGAAAAGGATATCGTCGATATGGCTACAGCGGACCGACGGCCCGCGCTCAGGTTTCCGCGCCTTTCGGGACGCGCGCTCGCGCTTGTCTACCTCGCCGTGGCGCTGCTGCCGCTTGCGCTCGCCGCGACCCGGAACGTCGCGCCGCTCGTCCCGCTGGAGCGGGTGGCGGCGGGGCTGGGGCTCGTCGCGCTCACGGCGATGGCGGTGCAGTTCCTGACCTCGGGGCGGTTCGAGGCCGTCTCGGGACGGCTCGGGATCGACAAGATCATGTCGTTTCACAAGATCGCGGCCTGGTGGGTGCTGGTGGGGCTGGTCCTGCATCCGGTGTTCTACGTCCTGCCGACCTGGCTCGAGGATCCGGACCTGGGGTTCCAGCGCCTCGTGGCCTATCACGTGCTGCCGCAGTACCGGACAGGCGTGATCGCGCTGGTGGCGCTCGCGCTTCTCGTCGTGACCTCGGCGCTTCGCGAACGGCTGCCGGTCCGCTACGAGATCTGGCGGGCGAGCCACGTGATCCTCGCCGTGACCGCGGCGGGGACGGGGCTGCACCACGCGCTCACCGCGGGCCGGTTCAGCGCACTCGGCGCGGTCAACGTCCACTGGTGGGCGGTCGTGCTGGCGCTCGTGCTCGTGATGGCGACGCTCTACGGCTGGCGCTGGTCCCGGCTGCACGTCAGGCCGTGGGAGCTCCGGTCGGTCACGAAGCTTGCCGACCGGACGTGGGAACTCGACATCCAGCCCGCATCCGGCACGCCGGACCTCGGCTACGACGCGGGCCAGTTCGTCTGGATGACCGAAGGCAAACGGCGGTTTCCGCTCTTCGACCATCCGTTCTCGATCGCCGACAGCCCGACGCGGCCGGGCGTCAGTCTCATCATCAAGGAAGCCGGCGACTTCACCAACGGGATCGGGGATCTGGCGCCCGGGACGCCGATCGGGATCGATGGGCCCTACGGGGAGTTCACGCTCGACCACCATCCAGGGCACGGCGTCCTCCTCATCGCAGGAGGGGTGGGCTTCGGCCCGATCATGGGGCTTCTGCGCGATCTCGTGGCGCGGGGCGACCGGCGCCCGATCCGGCTGGTCTACGCGGTCGGGCGGCCCTCGAATTTTGCCTGTCTTCCCGAGATCGCCGCGGCGCGCGAGGTGTTGGATCTCGAGGTGCTGCTTTTGAGCGAGATACCCGGCGACGGGATCGACTGCACCGTGGGCCGGCTCGACCGGGAGCGGCTGACGACGCTGCTGTCCGGTCTCGACCGGGAGGCGACCGTCGCGCTGATGTGCGGTCCGGGGCCGATGGTGGCGGCGGTGTCGGACACGCTTCTCGAACTCGGTCTGCCGATGCGGAACGTGGTCTACGAACGGTTCGACTACTCGGGCAGCGCCTCGCGCCAGGACCGGCGCCGGCTGGGGCGGTTTCTGGCCGTGGGCGCTGGGCTTGCCGCGGGCATCGCGGTGTTCGCCGTCGCCTTGTCCTGAGGATCCCGCGCGACACGGTCCCGCCGGGATGGACCGGCGGGACCCGTCGCGGGCGCAGCCGACGGACCCCCAGACCCCCCGAGGGACGATCGTCAGTCGCCTGAAATCTCGATCTTTTTCTCCTTCGCCTTGGCCTCTTCCGACTTCGGGATCGTCACCTTGAGGACCCCGTTCGCCGTCCGGGCCTCGATCCTGTCGGAATCCGCATCGGGCGGAAGCCGCAACGTGCGCTGGAAGCTGCCGTAGCGGCGTTCGCTCACGTGGCGGTTGTCGTCCCTGGTCTCGGACTCCTCGCGCTTCTCGCCCTTGAGCGTCAGCATGTCGCCCGAGACCTTGAGATCGACGTCCTTGGGATCGATCCCCGGCAGTTCCGCGGTGATCTCGTAGCCGCCATCGCTCTCCACGAGGTCCATCGCCGGGATCGGCGGCATGTCGGCCATGAGCCGCATCGCGCCCGGCACCGGCCAGCCCGACGTGCCGAAGTCGTCGAACAGCCGGTCCATCTCGCGTCTGAGCGAGGTGAGGGATCCCCAGCGGCCCGCCGGAACCCGCTCGGACCCGGGCGTCTTCTTCATGTCGTTGGATTTGTCGGACTCCGTCATCTTCAACTCTCCAATGTCCAAAGGATCAAAGCCCGGCGAGGCACACACATCGCAAGCGATACACCCAACCCCCGCCGGGCCTGCTGCGTCCTGCAGTCGAGCGTCCGGAGCCGATCCGGACGCCACGGCGTGTCATGCCGACAGCGGATCGAGAGTTGCACGCCTCCCCGCGCCACGATTGACGACGATCAACGCGATTGACCGAAAGCGTGTTCCGCGCGGCGATGGCAGGCAGTCTTCGGGTCCGGTCCGGGCCGAGAGACGGCCGCGCCTCCTGTCAGAGGCGCACGGCGTCGGCGGTATCCTTCAGCAGGCGCGCACTGCGCGCGAGCGCGGCATGCTCGGCCGGGTCGAGGTCGGGGAAAAGCTGCGCCTGCACGCCCTCCGCGCCGACGACGCGGGGGATCGACAGCGCGACGTTGCGCACGCCCTCGACCTCCGAAGTCAGGATCGAGACCGAGAGGACCGACTGCTCGTCCCGCGCGATCGCACGGATGATCCGGGCGAGGCCTGCGCCGATCCCGTACCATGTCGCACCCTTGCCGTTGATGATGGTGTAGGCGGCGTTGCGCACGCCATCGTCGATGCGTGCCATCACCGAGTCGGTCAGCGGAGAGCTGACCTGGGCGGCGAAGTCGCGCAGCGGCACCGATCCCGCCCGCGCCGCTGACCACGCCAGCACCTCGCTGTCGCCGTGCTCGCCCAGGACATAGGCGTGAACCGACTGCGACGCGATGCCGAGATGGCGGCCGAGGAGGTTGCGGAACCGCGCCGTGTCGAGGATCGTGCCCGACCCGATCACCCGGGACGGCTCGAGGCCCGAGAGCCGCGTGGTGATGGCCGTCATGACGTCGACGGGGTTCGACGCGACGAGCAGGATGGCGTCCGGAGCGGCGGCGCGGATGTTCGCCACGACGGTGCGGAACACCTCCGCGTTGCGGGACAGAAGCTCGAGCCGCGTCTCGCCGGGTTTCTGCGAGACGCCCGCCGCGATGACGACCACCCCCGCGCCCTTCAGGTCATCGTAGTCTCCCGAGGCGACGGCGGTGGAAGAGGCGAACGGGACCGCATGGGCGATATCCTCGGCCTGCGCGCGGGCGAGGTCCGCGTTCAGATCCACCAGGACGACGCGCGACGCGGTGCCCATGAGTGCGAGCGCGTAGCCCGTGGCGCTGCCGACCATGCCGGCGCCGACGATTCCGACTTTCATTTCATTCTCCCGTTCGCTGCTGCGAGGCTAAGGAAAACGGCTACGGGAACCACGTGTCAATTTGACCGGCAGACGAGAAAATCCGCCGCGCTGATGCCGACGGTCCCCCAGTGACCGAATTCGAGGCGAATGAACCTTTCTCTGGCGCCGCGAGTCCCGATTCGCTAGAATCGCGGCCAGACCCGGAAAACGGGCATGACGAGGCAGAGTTTCAGGCGGTTTCCATGACTGAGATGGTCCATGGCGCTATTCCCGCGCATGCGGGCGAGCCCATCCTTCCGCGATGGTGGCGGACGATCGATCGGTGGTCGCTGTCATGCGTCCTGCTTCTATTCGGGATCGGTCTTCTTCTGGGGCTCGCGGCCTCGCCCCCTCTGGCCGAGCGCAACGGCTTCCAGCCGTTCCACTATGTCGAGCGTCAGGCGATCTTCGGGGCGCTGGCGATCGTCGTGATGGTCGCGACCTCGATGATGGCGCCGGTGCTCGTCCGGCGGCTCGCCGTGGTCGGGTTCGCGATCACGCTGGTCGCGCTGGCGTTTCTGCCGGTGTTCGGAACCGACTTCGGCAAGGGCGCGGTGCGGTGGTATTCGATCGGCTTCGGCAGCCTTCAGCCGTCGGAATTCCTCAAGCCCTGTTTCGTCGCGGTCACGGCCTGGTTCATGGCGGCGAGCCAGGAGCTGAATGGGCCGCCGGGCAAGCTCTATTCCGCGCTGCTCGCCGTGCTCGTCGCGGCCTTCCTCGTGATTCAGCCCGATTTCGGGCAGGCCGCTCTCATCCTCTTCGCCTGGGGCGTGATGTATTTCGCCGCCGGTGCGCCGGTCGCCATCCTGATCGGCGTGGCGTTTCTCGTCGTGGGCGCAGGCACGCTCGCCTACAACACATCCGCGCATTTCGCGCGCCGGATCGACGGGTTCCTGTCGTCGGAGGTCGATGCGACGACGCAGATCGGCTTTGCCACGAACGCGATCCGCGAGGGCGGCTTCCTCGGCGTCGGCGTGGGAGAGGGGACCGTGAAGTGGTCGCTTCCCGACGCGCATACCGACTTCATCATCGCGGTCGCGGCCGAGGAATACGGGCTGATCCTCGTCCTCGTCATCATCGCGCTCTACACCACGATCGTGACGCGCTCGCTGATCCGGCTGATGCGCGAGCGCGACCCGTTCATCCGCCTCGCCGGAACCGGGCTCGCATGCACCTTCGGCATCCAGGCGATGATCAACATGTCGGTGGCGGTGCGGCTCCTGCCCGCCAAGGGCATGACGCTGCCGTTCGTGAGCTATGGCGGATCCTCGCTGATCGCGGGCGGCATTCTCGTGGGGATGCTTCTCGCCTTCACCCGGACGCGCCCGCAGGGCGAGATCGGCGATGTCCTGATCCGGCGGTCGCGGTGATGGCCACGGACCCGCTCCTCGTCATCGCGGCCGGTGGCACCGGCGGGCACATGTTTCCCGCACAGGCGCTGGCCGAGGCGATGTTGGGCAAGGGCTGGCGGGTGAAGCTGTCGACCGACGCGCGGGGCGTGCGCTATGCGGGCGGGTTTCCCGACGCCGTCGAGATCGACCGCGCGGCGAGCGCGACCTTCGCGCGGGGAGGCGTCGCGGGCAAGGCGACGGCGCCCTTCGTGATCGCGGGCGGGGTGGCCGCGGCATTCGCGCGGATGGTGCGGGATCGCCCGGCGGTCGTGGCGGGCTTCGGCGGATACCCGACGATTCCGGCGCTCGCGGCGGCGACGGTCCTGAAGATCCCCCGGCTCATCCACGAACAGAACGGTGTCCTGGGCCGGGTCAACGCGGTCTTTGCCCGGAGGGTCGAGGCCGTGGCCTGCGGGACGTGGCCCACGACACTGCCCGAGGGCGTGGAAGGCATCCACACCGGCAATCCGGTCCGGGCTTCGGTGATGAAGCGCGAGGGCGCGGGATACATCATGCCGGGCGACTATCCGATGAGCCTCATCGTCATCGGCGGCAGCCAGGGCGCGCGCATCCTCTCAGAGATCGTGCCGCAGGCCGTCGCGCTCCTGCCCGAGACGCTGAGGCGGAACATCCGGGTGGCGCACCAGGCCCGCGACGAGGATCTCGACCGGGCCGTCTCCTTCTACGACGCGGCGGGCATCAAGGCCGAGGTGGCACCGTTCTTCGACGACATCCCCCGGCGCTTCTCCGAGGCCCAGCTCATCGTCAGCCGCGCCGGCGCGTCCTCGGTCGCGGACATCTCCGTCATCGGACGGCCCTCGATCCTGATCCCCTACGCGGCGGCGACGGCGGACCATCAGACCGCGAACGCGCGGGCGCTGGTTGACGCCGAGGCAGCGATCCTGATCCCCGAGAAACGGCTTGATCCCGAAACGCTCGCGGAGCAGATAGAGTTGATCCTCACACACCCGGACGCTGCCGCGAGAATGGCCGGAAAGGCACGCACGGCGGGACGCCCGGACGCGACGGACAGGCTCGTGGAACTCGTCGTACACCTGGCAGGCAAGGGACAGACACAATGAACGCGGCTGCGACCAAGCTCCCCACGGAAATGGGGCCGATCCACTTCGTCGGCATCGGCGGCATCGGCATGTCCGGCATCGCCGAGGTGCTCCTGAACCACGGCTACACGGTGCAGGGCTCCGACCTGAAGCCCTCGAAGATCACCGAGAGGCTCCAGTTCCTCGGCGCGAAGGTCTTCATCGGCCAGAAGGCGGAGAACCTCGAGAACGCCGAGGTCGTGGTGATCTCCTCGGCCATCAAGACGGGCAATCCCGAGCTTGACGCAGCCCGCGCGAGAGGCCTGCCGGTCGTGCGCCGGGCCGAGATGCTGGCCGAACTGATGCGGCTGCGCTCCAACGTCGCGGTCGCGGGCACGCATGGCAAGACCACGACCACCACGATGGTCGCCACGCTTCTCGACGCGGGCGGGGTGGACCCCACGGTCATCAACGGCGGCATCATCCACGCCTACGGCTCGAACGCGCGGGTGGGGCAGGGGGAGTGGATGGTGGTCGAGGCCGACGAGAGCGACGGCACCTTCAACCGCCTGCCCGCAACGATCGCCATCGTGACGAACATCGACCCCGAGCACATGGAGCACTGGGGTTCGATCGAGGCGCTGCGGCAGGGCTTCACCGACTTCGTGTCGAACATCCCGTTCTACGGCCTCGCCGTGCTCTGCACCGATCACCCCGAGGTGCAGTCGCTGGTGGGCCGCGTCACCGACCGCCGGGTGGTGACCTTCGGTTTCAACGCGCAGGCCGACGTGCGGGCGGTGAACCTGACATACGAGGGCGGGAGCGCGCGGTTCGACATCGCGCTCCAGCAGGAGGAGATGGTGATCGAGGGCTGCACCCTGCCGATGCCGGGCGACCACAACGTGTCGAATGCGCTGGCCGCCGTGGCGGTGGCGCGGCACCTCGGCATGAAGGGGGCCGAGATCCGCGACGCGCTCGCGCAGTTCAAGGGCGTCAACCGTCGATTCACCCAGGTGGGCGAAGTGAACGGCGTGAAGATCATCGACGACTACGGCCACCATCCGGTGGAAATCGCGGCGGTGCTGAAGGCCGCGCGGCAGGCGGTGGGACCGGGCGCGCGCGTCATCGCCGTGCACCAGCCGCACCGCTACACGCGGCTCTCGACGCTCTTCGAGGAGTTCTGCGGCTGCTTCAACGACGCCGATGTCGTCGGCATCGGCGAGGTCTATTCGGCCGGCGAGGATCCGATCCCGGGGGCGAGCCGCGACGACCTCGTGCAGGGCCTGATCCGCCACGGCCACCGCCACGCCCGTGCGATCCATGACGAGGACGACCTCGAACGCCTCGTGCGCGAGCAGAGCCAGCCGGGCGACATCGTCGTCTGCCTCGGCGCGGGGACGATCTCGGCCTGGGCGAACGGGCTGCCGGAACGCCTCGCGCAGGACGCCGGGCCGATCCGGGTGGCAAAATGAGCGCTGCGCTGGTCGTCGGCTGCCTCTGGGTGATCGCCTCGGCGATCACCGCGATGCTGCCGATGCGTCAGCAGATGTTCCCCGGGATCGTGCTTCTGATCGTCGCGCCCGCGCTGATCGTCTGGATCGGCTATGCGCACGGCTGGATCTGGACGGCGATCGGGCTCTTCGCCTTCGTCTCGATGTTCCGCAATCCGCTGCGCTACTTCCTCAACCGCGCGCTGGGCCGTCCGGTCGAGATCCCGCCGGAGCTGCGGGACCGGATGCCATGACGCTGTCGCTGATCCTCGCGTGCCTCTGGGCGGTGGTGGCGAACGTCACCGCGATGTTCCCTTCCAAGCGGAACCACTGGCCCGCGGCCTATGTGCTCATCGCGGTGGGCATTCCGCTTCTGGGCTTCGTGACCTACGAGAACGGGCCCTGGATCGGCCTCATCGCGCTCTTCGCGGGGGCGTCGATCCTGCGCTGGCCGGTGCGCTACCTGTTCTCCGGGCTGAAGCGGAGCCTCGCGCCAGGGCCCCGGACCGACGAATGACCGGCCTGCCTTCCGTCCGCGGGCGTTTGACCGCGGCCCGTCCGCTCGCCGACCTGACGTGGATGCGCGTCGGCGGGCCGGCGGACTGGCTGTTCCAGCCCGCGGATGCGGACGACCTCGCTGGCTTCCTCGCCGCGCTTGACCCCGCCGTGCCGGTGTTTCCGATGGGCGTGGGCTCCAATCTCATCGTGCGCGACGGCGGGATCCGGGGCGTGGTGATCCGGCTGGGTCGCGGCTTCAACGGCATCGCCGTCGAGGGCGGGCGCGTCACGGCCGGGGCAGCAGCACTCGACGCGCACGTGGCGAAGCGGGCGGCGGAGGCGGGGCTGGACCTGACGTTCCTGCGGACGATCCCCGGCGCCGTAGGCGGCGCTGTCGCGATGAATGCCGGCTGCTATGGGCGGTATGTCGCCGACGTCTTCGTCTCCGCGGAGGCGGTGACGCGGGCGGGGGAGCGGGTGACGCTGACCGCGCAGGACCTGAACTTCGGCTATCGCCGGTCGGATGTCCCCGCGGGGACGGTCGTGATTTCAGCGACTTTCGAGGCGCCACGGGGCGCGCCGGCGGCGCTTCTCGCGAAGATGGACGACCAGCTCGCGAAGCGCGACGAAACCCAGCCCACGAAGGACCGCACCGCCGGGTCGAGCTTCCGCAACCCGGCCGGCTACAGCTCGACGGGGGAGGCGTCCGATACGCATGAGCTGAAGGCCTGGAAGGTGATCGAGGACGCGGGGCTCAGGGGGGCGCGGCTGGGCGGCGCGGTGATCAACGACAAGCATCCGAACTTCCTGACCAACGCCGGCGGCGCGACGGCCGCCGATCTCGAAAATCTCGGCGAGATGGTCCGCGAAAAGGTATTCCAAAACAGCGGGATTTCGTTAGAGTGGGAGATCATGCGCGTGGGTGAACCCGCGCAGGAATAACAGGCAGGCAGAGGGCCGGATACACGGCCCCGCAGATCAAAGAAGTGGCGGGCATGTCGAGCAGGGCATCCCCCAAGGTGGCGGTTCTCATGGGCGGACCCTCGGCCGAGCGCGAGGTGTCGCTGTCGTCGGGTCGCGAGTGCGCGGCCGCCTTGCGGGCAGACGGGTATGACGTGGTGGAGGTGGACGCGGGTCTGGACCTCTCGCAGCGCCTGTTGGAGATCGCCCCCGACGTCGCCTTCAACGCGCTCCACGGCCGCTGGGGAGAGGACGGCTGCGTGCAGGGCATGCTCGAATGGCTGCGCATTCCCTACACCCATTCCGGCGTGCTGGCCTCCGCGCTCGCCATGGACAAGCAGAAGTCGAAGGCGGCCTATACGGCGGAAGGACTTCCGGTCGTCGAAAGCCTGCTGGCATCGAAGGCCGAGGTCGCGGCGCGGCACGTTCTGGCGCCGCCCTATGTCGTGAAGCCCAACAACGAAGGGTCATCGGTCGGCGTCTATATCGTGGCGGACGGTGCGAACGGCCCACCGCAGCTTGCCGAGGCCATGCCTGACATCGTGATGGTCGAGGCCTACGCGCCGGGGCGCGAGCTGACGACGACCGTCATGGGCGACCGGGCGCTCGGCGTCACCGACATCATCACCGACGGCTGGTACGACTACGACGCCAAGTACAAACCCGGCGGCTCGCGCCACGAGATCCCGGCACAGATCCCAGGCGAGATTACCGAGGCCTGCCGCGACTATGCGCTGCGCGCTCACCGCTGCCTCGGCTGCCGGGGCGTCAGCC
>Ga0102931_1000198_pt1 | contig 28851 bp, 26 predicted proteins | sample SalPonR1_C_D1_MG_FD_79282 | JGI IMG/M metagenome (GOLD analysis project Ga0102931, IMG submission 79282) | Salt pond soil microbial communities from South San Francisco under conditions of wetland restoration - Salt Pond MetaG R1_C_D1_MG | ecosystem: Environmental > Aquatic > Marine > Intertidal... | reverse complement strand
GATCGTAGATGTCGCCTGCATCCCGCACACCGTAAGGCGTGTGCGCGTTGTCACCGTAGTAGACGAACGGCACATCGGGCAGCCGCCTTGCCACCGCGTCGAGGACGGTCAGCCCGCCCAGCCCGGAATCGAATATGCCGACGGCCATGTCCTCATGCCTTGTGGCGCTCCTCGAACTCGAATCCGTAGTCGAGGCTCTTCAGCGGTTTCGGGGAGAGGGCATAGGTCTCCTTCCGGAGAAAGTCCATCATCGCTTTGGTGTCGCCGCGATGGGCGTCGATCCTTTGGGGCGGGACCGGCTGTCCGATGACGACGCGCACGGGCTCATCGACGCGCGAGCGGAACTCCTTGACGAGCAGCGCCATCCGCAGCGTCGAATGCAGATGGCTCGCGATCTGGAACAGGCGCGAGTTGGCACCCTCGAAATAGATCGGCACGACGGTCGCCTGCGACTTGGCGATCATCCGCGCCGTGAACGACCGCCACGTCGGGTCGAGCGGCTGCCCGAACGGCGTCTGAGCGGTCGACACCGTGCCGCCGGGAAAGACGCCGATCGCGCCGCCGGCCGCGAGGTAGCCCCGAGCGGACTTCCGCGTTTCGATGTTGAGCGCCACCGCCTCCTTCGTGTCGTCGAAGGATATCGGCAGGACCACCTCCTCGAGTTCGCGGGCCTTGCGGAAGATGCGGTGCGCGAGAATGCGGAAATCGCCGCGCGCGCGGCTCAGGATATGGCCCATGATCAGGCCGTCGAGAATGCCATAGGGATGGTTGGCGACCAGCACCAGCGGCCCCTCACGCGGGATGTCGTCGAGCGAGCCGCCGATCACCTCCGGCGTCAGGCCGTAGCGCGCGACCATGACCTGCCAGAAGTCGTGGCCCGACGCGACGTCGTCCTCGTAGCCCTTCGCCCGCCGGATCAGCCGAAGCCGGCCGGTCGCGTTCTCGAGCACGCGGATGACGGCCCGCCCGCCCCGCGTCCGGGCGGAATGCGCGTAGCTGATCTCGCGCGCGATCTGAGTCCTGACGCCCATCGGCGCTGTCCCGAAGCAGTGTCCCCGCCGCGCCCCTAGCGCGGCAGCCCGACTCTGACCATCTCTCGTGACAGCCGTGCGACAATCACTCCGCCGCCTGGCGCAGCGGCGCATCACCCGAGCGGAACGCGGCGAGCAGGTCTTCACGGCGCTTGGCCGCGGCGCGCTCATGCGCCTCCTTCACCGGCCCGAAGCCTCGGATCTGCAGCGGCAGTTCGGCCAGCGCCACGGCCGCGTCCATGTTGCGGGACGGATCCTTCAGGATCTCGCGCATGTCTTTTTCGTACTGCCGGATCAGTCCCCGCTCCATCCGCCGCTCGGCGGTGTAGCCGAAGACGTCGAGCGGCGTGCCGCGCAGGCGCTTCATGCCGGCGAGCATGGGATAGGCGCGTTCGATCCATCCGCGGAACGCGCGCTTCTTCGGACGCCCGTCGGCACCCTTCCGCGCCAGGAGTGGCGGCGCGAGCAGATAGGTCAGCTTCAGATCGCCCTCGAATTCCGCCTGCGCCTTCTCGCGCGTCGAGACGAGAAGCCGGGCGACCTCGTATTCGTCCTTGTAGGCGAGAAGCTTGTGGTAGCCCCTTGCCACCGCCTCGCGCAGGCGCGGGTCGGCGACGCCGTCCACCATCCTGCGATACCGCTTCGCGAGCCGGGCGCTCTGGTAGGCGGTCAGGTGATCGGTGCGGAAGGCGATCTTCTCGTCCAGCGTCCGGGGCTTGTCCACGACCTTCGGCGTCAGGACCTCCGCCGCTTCGGCGGGGCTCACCACCGCCCAGCGGCCGATCTCGAAGGCCTCCTTGTTCCGCTCGACGGCCGCACCGTTGAGCTCGATCGCCCTCAGGATCGCCTCGTGGCTCACGGGCACGAGTCCCCTCTGCCACGCCGCGCCGAAGACGATCATGTTGGAATAGATCGAATCGCCCATCAGCACGCGCGCGAGCTCCGACGCGTCGAACAGCGACAGCCGGTCCTGAAGCCGCGCCTCGAGCGACATCTCCAGCCGGTCGGCGGGGATGCGGAACTCGGTATTGCGAGTGAACTCGCCGGTGACGATCTCGTGGCTGTTGACGACGCCGCCCGCCGTCTGCGGCTTAAGGAGCCCCACCATCTTGGCCCCCGCGCTAACGACGAGATCGCCGCCGATCAGCGTGTCGCATTCGCCGGTGGCGACGCGGATCGCGCTGATGTCCTCGGGGCGCTCGGCGAGCCGGCAGTGGATGTAGACCGCGCCGCCCTTCTGGGCGAGCCCCGCCATCTCCATCATCCCCGCCCCCTTGCCGTCGACATGGGCGGCCATGGCAAGGATCGCGCCGATCGTCACGACGCCCGTGCCGCCCACTCCGGTGATGACCACGTTATGGGTGCCGTGGATCTCTGGCAGGTCCGGCTCGGGCAGCGTGCCGATGTCCACCGAGGCGGTCGCCTGCTTGCGGATCTTCGCGCCCTCGACGGTCACGAAGGACGGGCAGAAGCCGTTCACGCAGGAGAAGTCCTTGTTGCACGACGACTGGTCGATCGCGCGCTTGCGCCCCAGTTCGGTCTCAACCGGCACGATCGAGACGCAGTTCGACTGCACCCCGCAATCGCCGCAGCCCTCGCAGACGTCGGTGTTGATGAAGACCCGGCGGTCGGGGTCGGGGAAGCTGCCGCGCTTGCGGCGGCGGCGTTTCTCGGCCGCGCAGGTCTGGATGTAGACGATGGCCGACACGCCCTCCATCTGGCGGAATTTCTCCTGCACCTGCGGCAGTTCGGCCCTCTCGTGGGTTTCGATGCCGCGGGGAAAGGCGTTGAGGTCGACCTCCTCCTTCGCATCGTGGACGACCGCCACGTGCTTGACGCCCATCGCCTTCAGTTCGCGCACGATCTGGTCGGGCCTGAGGTCGCCGTCGTTGTGCTGGCCGCCCGTCATCGCCACGGCGTCATTGAAGAGGATCTTGTAGGTGATGTTGACGTCTGCGGCGAGCGCCGCGCGGATCGCCTGCACGCCGGAATGGTTGTAGGTGCCGTCGCCGAGGTTCTGGAAGACGTGGGGCCGGTTCGAGAACGGCGCCTCGCCGATCCAGTTCGCGCCCTCGCCGCCCATGTGGGTGAATCCGCTGGTATCGCGGTCCATCCAGAGCGCCATGATGTGACAGCCGATCCCGGCATAGGCGCGGCTGCCTTCGGGCACTCTGGTCGAGGTGTTGTGCGGGCAGCCCGCGCAGAAGTAGGGCACCCGGCTCGCCACGTCCTCGGCATTGTCGGATTTTCGCGCCTCGGCAAGGTGTTGCAGGCCTGCCTTCACGCCGTCCGTGCCGCGCCCCTCCTCGATCAGGATCTGTCCGATCTTCTCGGCGATCATCACCGGATCGAGCGCCATCCGCGTCGGGAAAAGCTCTTCGTCGTGCATGCCCCCCGCGCCGCCCTTGAACCAGCCGTAGACCCGGCGGCCCTTGCGGAAGTCGAAGATCGCCTCCTTGATCTGGATCTCGATCAGCTTGCGCTTCTCCTCGACCACCACGATCAGGTCGAGCCCGTCGGCCCAGTCGTAGAAGCTCGCCATGTCCATCGGGAAAGTCTGCCCGACCTTGTAGGTCGTGATGCCGAGGCGGTCTGCCTCCTCGGCATCGATGTTGAGAAGCGAGAAGGCATGCACGAGGTCGAGCCAGTTCTTGCCCGCCGCGACGAAGCCGATCTTCGCGCCCGGCTTGCCCCAGACGCGCCGGTCGATCCGGTTCGCCTTGGCGAAGGCTTCCGCCGCGAACCTCTTGTGGTCGATCATCCGGGCTTCCTGCTGGACCCAGTGATCGTTCAGCCGGATGTTGAGCCCGCCCTCGGGCATGTCGAACTCGGGGGTGACGAAAGTCTTCCGGTCTGGGCGGCCGTCGACGATGGAGGTCACCTCGACGGTGTCCTTCATCAGCTTGAGCCCCGCCCAGACGCCCGCGAAGCGCGACATGGCGATGCCGTAGAGCCCGAAGTCCAGGATCTCCTGCACGCCCGCGGGCGACAGGACGGGGATGTAGGCATCCATCATCGCCCAGTCGGACTGATGACAGGTGGTCGAGCTTTCGCCGGTGTGGTCGTCGCCCATCGCGACGAGGACCCCGCCGTGGGGCGAGGTGCCGGCCATGTTGGCGTGGCGGAACACGTCGCCCGTGCGGTCCACGCCCGGTCCCTTGCCGTACCAGAGGCCGAAGACACCGTCGTACTTCCCCTCGCCGCGCAACTCCGCTTGCTGGGTGCCCCAGAGCGCGGTGGCCGCCAGATCCTCGTTGAGACCGGGATGGAAACGGACATGCGCCGCCTCGAGATCCTCGCGGGCCTTGGCCATGTTGATGTCGACGCCGCCGAGCGGGGAGCCCCGGTAGCCGGTGACATAGCCCGCGGTGTTCAGCCCCGCCGCGACGTCCCGGGCCCGCTGCATCAGCATCAGGCGGACCAGCGCCTGTGTGCCGTTCAGCAAGACGGCGCCCGTCTCCAGGTCATACTTGTCGTGAAGCGAAACGTCGCGCAGGCTCATCCGGTCCTCCCATGAACGCTGTAGCCTAGCACGTATTATAGGTCACAGTATCTGACCTACAAAACACTTTCGTCTTCACGTCTGCGTTTGCCTTTTCCCGCCGCATGCGCGTAAGTAGCTCACGATTTTGGGCGCTAACGGGTTCGGGTTCGGTCGCGATGGATTGGGATAAGCTAAGAATATTCCACGCGGTGGCCGACGCGGGCAGCCTCACGCACGCCGGCGACACCCTGCATCTGAGCCAGTCGGCCGTCTCCCGGCAGATCCGGGCGCTTGAGGAAAGCCTCAACACCACCCTTTTCCACCGCCACGCGCGGGGACTGATTCTGACCGAACAGGGGGAATTGCTGTTCGACGCGACCCGCGCGATGACCAAGCGGCTCGACACCGCCGCGGCCCGCATCCGCGACAGCGAGGAAGAGGTCTTCGGCCAGCTGCGCGTCACCACCACCATCGCCTTCGGCTCGCTCTGGCTCGCGCCGCGGCTTTCGAAGCTCTACGAGAAGTATCCGAACCTGAACCTCGACCTGATGCTGGAAGAGCGCGTGCTCGACCTGCCGATGCGCGAGGCCGACGTGGCGATCCGCATGAAGGAGCCCAGCCAGGCCGACCTCATCCGCCGCAAGCTGATGAGCGTGCGGATGCAGCTCTATGCCTCGCCCGAGTACCTCGCGGCCACGGGCACGCCTGAAGCGATGTCGGAGCTGTCCCGGCATCGGCTGATCTGCCAGAACACCGCATCGTTCCAGGTCAGCGCCGGCGCGCGGCTGGTCCAGGAGCTCCTGACGCACGAGCTTCCGTCGACCCTGACGGTCAACAACTACTTCGGCGTGCTGCAGGCGGTTCTCGCAAATCTCGGGATCGGTGTGCTGCCGGACTACGTGACCGAAGACTTCCCCAAGCTCGTGCGGGTACTACCAGACGTGGAATCCGGAGAGGTGCCGGTCTTCCTCGCCTATCCCGAGGAACTCAGGCAATCGAAACGGATCGCCGCGTTCCGGGACTTCGTGACCGAGGAAATCATCGAGTACCGGAAAAAGGCGAGATCCTAGGCGGACTGCGCAAGCTTCGGGCAGATATGCAACAGCCGCATACCGGAGTTGCATCAGGATTAGGCGTTCTTTCTTGATCGGCCTCGCGCGTGGGCCTAAGTCGGTTTTGCGGGGCGGTTGAAACACACCGCTTCGCTTTACCTCCCTGTTGGACTTCGGCCGAGCTTAGTGCTCGGCCTTTTTTTTGCAGATCGCCCGACAGGCGCGCGCCCTTTCCCCTGCCGGACCGGTGTCGTAAGACACGCACCACAACAACGCGCGGGGCAGGAATGAACGAACCCGAGATCACCGAGGACATCATCGCAGCGCACGGGCTCAAGCCCGAGGAATACGACCGAATCCTCGAGATCATCGGGCGCGCGCCCAGCTTTACCGAGCTCGGCATCTTTTCGGCCATGTGGAACGAGCACTGTTCCTACAAATCGTCGAAGAAATGGCTCCGGACGCTACCCACCTCCGGTCCACAGGTGATCTGCGGCCCGGGCGAGAACGCGGGCGTCGTCGACATCGGCGACGGCCAGGCGGTGGTCTTCAAGATGGAGAGCCACAACCACCCCTCCTACATCGAACCCCACCAGGGCGCGGCGACGGGCGTCGGCGGCATCCTGCGCGACGTCTTCACCATGGGCGCGCGGCCCATCGCGGCGATGAACGCATTGTCCTTCGGCGAACCGTCGCACCCGAAGACGGCACACATCGTCAAGGGTGTGGTCGAGGGGATCGGCGGCTACGGCAACGCCTTCGGCGTACCGACCGTGGGCGGCGAGGTCCGCTTCCATCCCGCCTACAACGGCAACTGCCTCGTCAACGCCTTCGCCGCCGGACTCGCCGACACTGACGCGATCTTCTACTCGGCAGCCTCGGGCGTGGGCATGCCGGTCGTCTACCTTGGTGCCAAGACGGGGCGCGACGGCGTGGGCGGCGCGACGATGGCCTCGGCCGAATTCGACGACACCATCGAGGAAAAGCGTCCCACCGTGCAGGTAGGCGACCCCTTCACCGAAAAGCGCCTGCTCGAAGCCTGCCTCGAACTGATGGCCTCGGGCGCCGTCATCTCGATCCAGGACATGGGCGCGGCGGGGCTGACCTGTTCCGCCGTGGAGATGGGCGACAAGGGCGAACTCGGCGTCAAGCTCAACCTCGACCGCGTGCCGGTCCGCGAGGCCGGCATGAGTGCCTACGAGATGATGCTGTCGGAAAGCCAGGAGCGGATGCTCATGGTGCTGAAGCCCGAGAAGGAAGCCGAGGCCAGGGCGATCTTCGACAAGTGGGATCTCGACTTCGCCATCGTGGGCGAGACGATCGCAGAGGACCGCTTTCTGATCCTCCACGGCAACGCCGTGAAGGCCGATCTGCCGCTGCGGGCGCTGTCCGGCAACGCGCCGGAATACGACCGCCCGTGGGAGGAAACGCCCGCCCCCCCCGTGCTCGAGGACGTCCCCGGGATCGACCCTGTCGACGGGCTGAAGGCGTTGATCCGGTCGCCCAACTACGCCGCGAAGCAGTGGGTCTACGAACAGTACGACAGCATGGTCATGGCCGACACCGTACGGACGCCGGGCCTCGGTGCGGGGATCGTGCGTGTTCACGGGACGGCCAAGATGCTCGCCTTCACCTCCGACGTCACGCCGCGCTACGTGCAGGCGAACCCGCTCGAAGGCGGAAAGCAGGCGGTGGCCGAGGCCTGGCGGAACCTCGTCGCGACCGGCGCGCGACCGCTTGCGGCGACAGACAACCTCAACTTCGGCAATCCCGAGAAGCCCGAGATCATGGGCCAGCTCGTCGGCGCGATAAAGGGGATCGGAGAGGCCTGCGCGGCCCTCGACATGCCGATCGTGTCGGGCAACGTGAGCCTCTACAACGAGACCGAGGGCCAGGCGATCCTGCCGACGCCGACCATCGGGGCGGTCGGCCTCATCGCCTCGGAAGACGAGCTGATATCGGGATGCCCGACCCAGGGCGACCTTGCGATCCTCGTGGGCCAGAGCAAGGGGCATCTCGGCCAGTCGGCCATCCTCTGGGAGGTCTTCGGCCGCGCCGAGGGCGACGCGCCGCACGTCGATCTCGCGGCCGAGCGGGCGCATGGCGACTTCGTCCTCGCCAACCGCGCGTTGTTCTCCGCGGCGACGGACCTTTCCGACGGCGGCCTCGCGCTTGCCGCTTTCGAGATGGCCGAGGCCGCGGGGATTGGCGTGACTCTCGACGCCGGCGACATGGGGGCGCTCTTCGGCGAGGATCAGGCGCGCTACCTGCTTGCGGCAAGCTACGACCATGCCGAAGCGCTGATGGTCGAGGCGGGCAAGGCGGGCGTCCTTCTCGCCGTCGTCGGCCGCTTCGGCGGGGACGCGGTGACGCTCGGCGGCCAGTCCGCGCCGCTCGACGAGATGCGCGACATCTACCGGACCTCCTTCGCGGCGGCGATCGGGTGACAGCCGGAACCGCTGCGGGATCATCGCAAATCTCGGAGAGCCGCGCCCTTGCGGCGCGGGCGGGCGGCATCTAGGTTGTGCGGAAACACGGAAGGGTGCGCCTGATGCCGATCAAGGCGGAAGAAATCGAGAACCTGATCCGGGAGAGTTTTCCGGACGCGAAGATCACCATCACCGACCTCGCCGGTGACGGGAACCACTACGCGGCGGAGGTCATCGACGAGAGCTTCCGCGGCATGAACCGCGTCCAGCAGCAGCGCGCGGTCTATGCCGCGCTGAAGGAGAAGATGGCGGGGAGCCAAGGCGAGCTTCACGCACTGGCGCTTACCACCAAGGCGCCCTGACACCACAAGAAGAGGCCATCACATGACCACCACGGCTCAGGACCAGATCAAGGATACCGTCACGCAAAACGACGTCGTTCTCTTCATGAAGGGCACGAAGTCCATGCCGCAATGCGGGTTCTCCTCGCGCGTGGCTGGCGTTCTGAATTTCATGGGCGTGGAGTTCAAGGACGTGAACGTTCTCGCCGACGAGGGCATCCGGCAGGGCATCAAGGACTATTCCGACTGGCCGACGATCCCGCAGCTCTACGTCAAGGGCGAGTTCGTCGGCGGATGCGACATCATCACCGAGATGACGCTGTCGGGCGAACTCGACCAGCTCTTGGAGCAGCAGGGCGTCACCTACGACAAGGACGCCGCGGAGAAGATCCGCGAAGCAAACGCCTGACGCCCGGGCGTTCCCGTCCCGGGAGCGCCCGACCCGGCCACGTCGATCCTGGCGATCACCCGCCCGATGACGCGGGCGGCCATAGAGCGGTCTCGATCGCGTGACCCGCTCCGCAATCAGGCCACCTTCTCTTCGACCTCGTCGGCCAGCGCTTCCGCCCGTGCCGCGAGTTCCGCGAGCGTGTCCAGAACCTCCTGCGGCACGACCGGCACTTCGACGGTGCGGGCCTGTGGCGCCGGCTGAGAGGTGGCGCGCCCGAGTTCCTTTTCGAGCGACGACACTTTCTGTTCGAGCGCCTTGACCTGATCCTGCGCGCCCGCCGTCTTGTCGGCGAGCAGCAGGCCCGCCATCAGCAGCATCCGCGATTCCGGCATCCGGCCGATCTGGTTGACGAGCACGGAAGCTTCCGCGTCCAGAAGCTCGGCGGCGGCGCGGAGGTAGTGTTCCTCGCCGGGCTGGCACGCGACCTCGAACTGACGTCCTCCGACGGTGATCGTCACGTCAGGCATGTCGGTCTCCTTCCAGCAGCGGTTCGAGTTGGGACAGCACCGCGTCGATTTCCGCCCGGCTGGCGTCGGTGAGAGACCGCAGCGCCTCCAGTTCGGCGGTCACCGCCGTGTTGACGAGATCGGGGTCGGCGAGACCCGCCGCGTTCGCCTCGCGGAGCGCCACGTTCGACTTCCGGAGCTCGGCGTTCACCTCGCGCATCCGCTGAAGCAGCGCGTCCTTCTCGACCAGCGCCGTCCGCAACTCCTTCGCCTCAGCGTCCAGGGCGGCGACCTGCGTCTCCTGGCGTTCCTTGATCGCGGCGACGCGGGCTTCCAGCTGCGCATTCGCCTCGCGCTCGGCCGCGAGCGCAGCCGAGAGATCCTCTCCCCCGCCCGGCTGCAACTGCGCTGCCGCCGTGCCTATCCTGTCGAGCGCTTGAGATACCCGGCGCTCAAGCTCGGAGATGTCCGACATGCCCCATAAGCCCCTATCGTTGCCTGTCCGGCGCGAATCGTCGCGCTCTGAAATTGGGACAATTCTACCCGACTGCCCGGTGATTTCATCCTCTTTCGGGACAACGGCTTGCAGGACGCGCTTGAAGCCGCTCATGAAGATGCGGCACCGCGTGCTTGAACTCCCCCCCAAGGCTGCTAATTAGCAGCGACCTCTGGCCCCAGGAGAAGGACCGCGCCGTGGACATCGCGACCCTGAGAGACAGCCACCCCGAGCACTGGAACAAGGCCGCCGCGATCCGCGTCCTCGCCATGGATGCCGTGCAGGCGGCCAATTCCGGCCATCCGGGCATGCCGATGGGGATGGCCGACGTGGCGACGGTCCTCTTCGGGAGCCACATGAAGTTCGATGCCGCGTCACCGGCCTGGCCGGACCGCGATCGCTTCGTCCTCTCGGCGGGGCACGGATCCATGCTTCTCTACGCGCTCCTCTACCTCATGGGCGACCCTGAGATGACGCTGGAGGAGGTGAAGACCTTCCGCCAGTGGGGCTCGCGCACCGCGGGCCATCCAGAGAACTTCCACGCGAAAGCCATCGAGACCACGACCGGGCCGCTCGGGCAGGGCCTCGCGAACGCGGTCGGATTCGCAATCGCCGAGGAGGCGCTCCGGGCCCGGTTCGGCAAGAAGATCGTCGATCACCACACCTACGTCATCGTCGGCGACGGATGCCTGATGGAGGGCATCAGCCACGAGGCGATCGGCCTTGCCGGCATGCAGAAACTCTCCAAGCTCATCGTGCTCTGGGACGACAACAACATCTCGATCGACGGCTCGATCGACCTTGCCGACGTCACCGACCAGCGGGCGCGGTTCGCGGCGGCGGGCTGGAATGTCCTGTCGTGCGACGGTCACGATCCCGAGGACATCGACCGGGCGCTGACGGCGGCGAGCGCCTCGGACAAGCCCACGATGATCGCCTGCAAGACGCATATCGGCTTCGGCGCGCCGGGCAAGCAGGACACGGCGAAGGCGCACGGATCGCCGCTAGGGGCCGAAGTGATCGACCAGACTCGGGAGATCTACGGCTGGCCGCACGAAGCGTTCGACATCCCCGACGAGATCAAGTCCGCCTGGGAGGCCATCGGCGCCCGCGGCAGGCGCGATCACGACGAATGGACCGAGCGCTTCGCCGGTCTGGCGGACTCCCGGCAGGCCGAGTTCAACCGCGTCATGACGGGCACCGCACCCAAGCGGCTCGCCTCGACGATCCGGGCGCTCAAGAAGCAGATCAGCGAAAGCGCTCCCAAGGTCGCGACGCGCAAGTCCTCGGAGATGGTGCTCGAGGTCGTCAATCCGATCATGCCGGAGAGCATCGGCGGGTCGGCGGACCTCAGTGGCTCGAACAACACCAAGACCGCCGACCTCGGCATCTTCTCGCCCGAGAGCCGCAAGGGCCGATACATCCACTACGGCATCCGCGAGCACGGCATGGCCGCCGCGATGAACGGCATGGTGCTCCACGGCGGGGTGAAGCCCTACGGCGGCACCTTCCTGTGCTTCACCGACTACGCGCGCGGCGCGATCCGGCTTTCGGCGCTGATGGGCGCGCCGGTGACCTACGTGATGACGCACGATTCCATCGGCCTCGGCGAAGACGGGCCGACGCACCAGCCGGTCGAGCATCTGGCGATGCTGCGCGCCACGCCCAACATCAACGTGTTCCGCCCCGCCGACACCGTCGAGACCGCCGAGGCGTGGGAGCTTGCTCTCACCTCCGAGAGAACGCCCTCGGTGCTCGCGCTCAGCCGTCAGGGGCTGCCGACCGTGCGGACCCAGCACAAGACGAAGAACCTGACGGCCCAGGGGGCCTATGTTCTGGCCGAGGCCACCGGCAAGCGCCGAGCGATCCTCATGGCCACGGGATCGGAGATCGAGATCGCGCTCAAGGCCCGCGACGTCCTCGAGGCCGAGGAGATCGGCACGCGCGTCGTCTCGATGCCGTGCTGGGAGCTCTTCGAGCAACAGGAGGAGGCCTATCGCCGCCGCGTTCTGCCTGCCGGGCCGGTGCGCGTGGCGGTCGAGGCCGCCGTCCGCTTCGGCTGGGACCGCTGGCTCTTCGGCGAGCGCGGCAAGCGCGAGAAATCGGGCTTCGTCGGGATGCACGGCTTCGGGGCGTCGGCGCCCGCCGAAGACCTCTACCGCGAGTTCGGCATCACGCCCGAGGCGGTAGCGGAGAAAGTGCGCAAGCTCATCGCCGGCGAATGGGAGCCCGACACGCGCGTCTGACGCGATGCCGGGGTCAACGCGGCGTCGTTCGGCATCCGCCGGTCACTGACCGAGGATCGCGGTGACGTAGCCCTGGGTTTCGCGGTAGGGGGGGATGCCGCCGTGGCGGGTGACCGCCTCCGGTCCGGCATTGTAGGCCGCGAGCGCGAGCCGCCACGATCCGAACCGCCGGAACTGCTCGCTGAGGTAGCGTGCGCCGCCCTCGAGGTTCTGGCTGGGATCGTGCGGGTTCACGCGCAGGAGCCGCGCGGTCCCCGGCATGAGCTGCGCCAGGCCGATCGCGCCCTTGTGCGAAAGCGCCTCCGGGTTCCATCCGCTTTCCTGACGGACGAGACGCAGGAACAGCTCCTCGGGCACGCCATGACGCCGTGCGGCGGATTTCGCGATGTCGAGAAAGGGGCCCGGATCGCGCGCGCCGCTGCGCGGCCGGATCACGAGCGTCCCAAGCTCCGGATAGTCCGGCAGCAGGCGGGTGGAGTGGGAATACTGCTCGGACGCACGTCCGTCGAGCACTTCGAGCTGCTTCTCGAAAAGCTGCACCCGCGCCTTCGACGACACGCTGACGGCGTCGGCGGATACCCCCTGCCCCGTCAGGACGACACTGGCAACGCAGCCTGCAACAACGATCCGACGCACGTTCCCCCCCGGGTCCAAGCGTGCGGTACTATACCCGAAATGCCGCCGGAATCCAGCCGTCGCAGATTCCGCGCGGAGATTCGGCTTCCCTTAACCTTGTTCGGATGGTGTAACGCTTGGAACGAAAGCCACAGATTCGATGGGAGGCGCAGCATGGCCGGTTCGGTGAACAAGGTAATCCTCGTGGGCAACCTCGGCCGCGATCCCGAGGTCCGCACCTTCCAGAACGGCGGAAAGGTTTGCAATCTGCGGGTCGCGACGTCGGAGAACTGGAAGGACCGCAACACCGGCGAACGCCGCGAGAAGACCGAATGGCACTCGGTCGCGATCTTCTCCGAACCGCTGGCGCGGATCGCGGAGCAGTACCTGAAGAAAGGCTCGAAGGTCTATCTGGAAGGTCAGCTCGAAACCCGCAAATGGCAGGACCAGTCGGGCCAGGACCGGTACTCCACGGAAGTCGTGCTCCGGCCCTACCGGGGCGAGCTCACGCTCCTCGACAGCCGCGACGGCGGTGGTGGCGGCGGCTATTCCGACGATCGCGGCGGCTACGACAGCGGATACTCGGGCGGATCATCGAGCCCGGCGCCGGCGGGCGACATCGACGACGAGATCCCGTTCTGACCGCACCGGCCGACCGGCCTCAGGCGAATTTCGGCGTCCGCGATATTTTCGACCACTGCTGCAGGGTCATCGGCTTGACGGCGAGCACCTTGGTCATCGTCCAGGGCGCTTGCAGCGCGGGCTGGACCGTCGCGATCATCAGTGCGTAGGCGCCGGATGGCGTGAAGCACCCCATGACCTGCGGCGGAGCGAGCGTGCCCGGCTTCTCCTTCCCGAAGGCCTGCGTCAGTTCGGATGTCGAGAACTCCGCGAACGGGTCGGCGCCGAGTTCCGGCCGGACGGTTGGTCGGGCGAGCAGGCTCGCCCAGGCGTCCTTCGCCCGTTTCGTCGCAGGATCGCCGGCGCCGAGATAGGTGCCGACATGCGCGAGCATCTGCCTGCCGCCGTCCATGTAGCGAATGAGGTAGCACCCCGACATCGGACCGGTGAGAACGCAGCCGGTGATCGGGGCCACCGAGACCGCTCCCGGCGCGTATCTGAGAAAGGTGAAGTTCCACGGCGCTCCATCTGTCTTGAAGCCGCTTCCGCCCGAGACGACCGAGGCGCTGCACGGTGTCGCGGCATCGGCCTTGACCGTCATCGGCGTGTTGATGACGCCCGTGTCCCGGAAATCGGTGTATCGGAAGAACTTCCCGACAAGGTCTTGAGGGTAAGGCATGGCTCCGCTCCGTGGCTGGCGACCGCCGGGATCGGGGATGATCCGCGCGTCGGGGACGATAGGGTCACACCGCTCACCATCCGACAAGGCTCTTCGCACCGATTGCGATACGCCTATCGTGCGCGCAGAGCGTCAGCGACGACGTCGCGGACGACGGCGGGCGGAACGTCGTCGGCGACGAAAGCCTCGCCGATCGCCTTGACGAGGATGAAGCGCAGGCGACCGTCCACGACTTTCTTGTCCTGCGCCATCAGCGAGAGAAGGCCCTCGGCGTCGGGCAGATCGCCCGGAATGTCGGAAAGGTCGGTCTTCATGCCCATCGCCCTGAGGTGGGCACGGACCCGCGACGGTTCTTCCTGCGCGCAGAGCCCCAGGCGCGCGGAGGTCTCGACGGCCAGCGTGCAGCCGATGGCGACCCCTTCGCCGTGCAGGAGCCGGTCGGAATATCCCGTCGCCGCCTCGAGCGCATGGCAGAAGGTGTGCCCCAGGTTGAGGAGCGCGCGGTCGCCCTGCTCGGTCTCGTCCCGGGCGACGATCTCCGCCTTCATCTCGACCGACCGGCGGACCGCGTGCCGCCTGAGCGTCCGGTCGCCCGCACGGAGCGCGGGGCCGTTCGCTTCGAGCCACGCGAAGAAGCCGGCGTCACCGATGAGCCCGTATTTCACCACCTCGCCGTAGCCCGCGAGAAAGTCGCGGTCTGACAGCGTCTCGAGAACGCCCGTGTCGGCGAGCACGAGCGAGGGCTGGTGGAAGGCGCCGACAAGGTTCTTGCCATGACGTGTATTGATCCCGGTCTTGCCGCCGACCGACGAATCCACCTGCGCGAGCAGCGTCGTCGGGATCTGGACGAAGCGAACCCCGCGCCTCAGGATCGCGGCCGCGAACCCTCCGAGATCGCCGATCACGCCGCCGCCGAAGGCTATGACGATGTCGCGCCGCTCGACCCTCCGGTCGAGCAGCCATTCGACGGACCGCGTGAGGTCCGCCCAGCTCTTCGTCGCCTCGCCGGGCCGGAGGACGAGCGCGGACATCTCGATGCCGGCGGCCGCAAGCCCGTCCCGCAAGGCGTCGAGATGCGCATCGGCGACCCGCTCCTCGGTCAGCACGGCCACGCGCGGGCGGGTGAGCAGGGGCCGGATGGCCGCGCCCGCGCCGGCGATCAGTCCCTCGCCGATGCGAACGTCATAGGCCCGTTCGCCGAGCTCAACCGTTACGGTGTCCGTCATCCTTCACCCTTTCGAGGACATCGGGGCGGGTCAGCAGCGCATCGATCACCTTGCCCGCCATCTCGTCGATCGAATACTCCGGCCGCGCGTCCACGGACAGATCCGCGAGGGAGTAGATCGGCACCCGCGCCTCGTAAAGCGATTTGAGGGTGGCATGGGGATCGGACGTTCTCAGAAGCGGCCGCGTGTCCTTGTGCCGGACCCGCGACCACAGCAGGTCGAGATCGGCGTTCAGCCAGACGGCCACGCCGTTCGACCCGACGAGGCTGCGGTTTCGCTCGGACAGATACGCGCCGCCGCCGGTCGACAGGATGCCACGTTCGGTCTTCAGGAGCCGCCGGATGACCTGCGTTTCCTTCTCGCGAAAGAAATCCTCGCCGTCGCGCGCGAAGATCTCGGCGATCGTCATGTTGGCGGCACGCTCGATCTCCGCGTCGGAATCGAGGAACGGCACGCCAAGCATTCTCGCCACGGCGGTTCCGATTGCTGTCTTTCCCGCACCCATCATTCCGATGAGCACGACCGTTTTCTTCAGCCTGAAGGCCACCCCGGCGTTGTCCCGCTTATTGCATGGTGTCCCCCTGAATGGCGTGATCTTGCGAGGAAAGCCATATATAAAGACGTCGGAAACCGCCGGAGACGCGGTGGACCCGGCGTGTCCGGGTTGCAGGCAGGCGACGAGAACGGGGCGAGACAATGATGAGCCGACTCCTGAAACTGCTGGTCTTTCTGTTGCTGATCGGTGTGATCGCGCTGGTGGGCTATGCCTATCTGGGCGACCTGAGCCCGGAACAGAGCGACGTGAGCGACCCGGTGGAGCTGGATGCGAACTAGCGCGGCGGCCGCCTTCATCGGGCTTCTGATCGCGGGGCCGGCGGGCGCCGCCGAGCCGCTGTCGGCCATCGACTGGCTGTCCGACAGCATCGCGGCACCCGTGGCGCCGTCGCCCGCCGACCTGCCCCGATCCGCGGCGATTCCCGAGGTCGAAATCCGACCGCTGGGCGCGCAGTTGCCGGACGGGGTCGGATTGCTCCCGGCGGCCGCGGCAGGCCTGTCGCGCGATCTCTGGAGGGGCTCGTCGAGCGCGGACCTCGCCCGTTCCCTCACCTCCGAGCCGCGCGACCTCGTGCCGACGCTTCAGGGTCTGCTGAAGCGGGTTCTTCTGGCCGAACTCGACCCGCCGCGCGATGCCGACGAGCGTGGTGTCCTCCTGATCGCCCGCATCGACAGGCTTCTGGTTCTCGGGGCGCTCGACGAAGCCTCGGCGCTCCTCGACCTCGCGGGGACGATGTCGCCGGAGTTGTTCAAGCGCCGGTTCGACGTCGCGCTCCTGACGGGCGACGAACAGAGGGCGTGCCAGGACCTGAAGACCGATCCGACGATCTCTCCCACCTACCCCGCCCGGATCTTCTGTCTTGCCCGGACCGGGGACTGGCACACGGCCGCGGTCACGCACGAGACCGCGAACGCGCTCGGGTTGCTGAGCGATCAGGAGGACGACCTGCTCGCGCGGTTCCTCCATCCCGAGATCGCCGAACAGTCCGATCCGCTTCTCCCGCCGATCCGGCCGACGCCGCTGGTGTTCAGGCTCTATGACTCGATCGGCGAGCCGCTGTCGTCGATCGGACTGCCGGTGGCCTTCGCGCATGCCGATCTGTCCGAGAACGTGGGCTGGAAGGGGCGGCTCGAGGCGGCCGAGCGGCTGGCGCGCGCGGGCGCCATCGACCCCAACCTCCTGCTCGGCCTTTATACAGAGCGGAGACCGTCGGCCTCGGGCGGCGTCTGGGAGCGCGCCGGGGCGGCTCAGACGCTCGACAGGGCGATTTCCGACGGATCGCCCGAAGACATCTCGGACGCCCTGCTGGCAGCCTGGAAGGAGTTCAGGGCCGCAGGGCTCGCCCTCCCCTTCGCGGAACTCTACGCGCCCCGCCTCATTCCCTCGGCGCTCGCTCCCGAGGCGCGGTCGCTGGCCTTTCGGCTCAGTCTCCTGACCGGCGACTTCCAGCTCGCCGCCCTGCGGCATCGCCCCGACACGCCCGTCGAGCGCTTCCTTCAGGCCGTGGCCCTCGGCCGAGCCGACGAGACCCCGGCGCCGGATGCCGTGTCGCTCGCGATCCGGGAGGGATTCGCGGCCGCCGGCGTGCCGGATCGGGCGCGGATGGGCGAGGACGCCGGCCGGCGCGGCGAGGCGCTGCTCGGCGCCATGGCGCTTTTCGGATCGGGCGCGCTCGGCAACCATAACGATCTCAGGGACGCAATTGCGCTTCTGCGCTTCCTGGGCTTCGAGACGGCGGCGCGGCGCGCGGCCCTCGAACTCCTGATCCTCTCGGAGGGCGTGTGAACGACGCGCGTCGGATATCGGCCTTTCTGGACGCGCAGGCGGCCGAACTCGGCGCGTCGCGCAACACGCAGATGGCCTACGGCCGAGACCTGAAGGACTTCACGGAATGGCTCGCCGGCCGCGGGTCGGGGTTCGACACGGCGACGCAGGCCGACATCGAGGCCTACCTGGTCCGTTGCGACGCGCAGGGGCTGTCACGGGCGACGCGGGCGCGGCGGCTCTCGTCGATCAAGCAGCTCTTCCGCTTCGCCTTCGAGGACGGCTGGCGCGGCGACAACCCGGCACTCCGGATCAAGGGGCCGGGGCGGGACAAGCGCCTGCCGAAGACGCTCTCGGTCCCCGAGGTCGACCGCCTGATCGAGGCGGCGCGCACGCACGGGCGGGCGAAGGACCGGGTCCGGAACACGTGCCTCGTCGAACTTCTCTACGCGACGGGCATGCGGGTGAGCGAGCTTGTCGAGCTTCCGGTGGCCGCGGCGCGCGGCGACCCGCGGATGATCCTGGTGCGCGGCAAGGGAGACAAGGAACGCATGGTCCCTCTCTCGCCGCCCGCGAGGGAAGCCATCGCGGCCTGGCTGGAGACGCGGGACACGGCGAACCGCGGCGCGCCGGCGTCGAAGTTCCTCTTCCCCTCGACCGGGAGGTCCGGACACCTGACCCGGCACCGGTTCTACCTGCTCATCAAGGAGCTTGCCGTCGCGGGCGGCGTCAACCCGTCGAAAGTGACCCCACACACGCTGCGGCACGCCTTCGCGACCCATCTTCTGGCGAACGGGGCGGATCTCAGGGCGATCCAGACGCTGCTCGGCCACGCCGACGTCTCGACCACGGAAATCTACACGCACGTGCTCGACGAGCGGCTCTCGGAACTCGTGTTCGAGCACCACCCGCTTGCCAAGGCTCAGAGCTGACGGATCTTCAGCCGGGTGATCCGGTTGTCCTTCCGCGACAGGACCTCGAAGCGAAACCCGTGGAACGAGAAGACCTGCCCCTGCGTCGGGATGGTCTGCGCCTCGTGGATGACGAGCCCGGCGACGGTGTTGGCTTCCTCGTCGGGCAGGTTCCAGTCGTTCGCGCGGTTCAGGTCGCGGAGCGTCGTCGCCCCGTCGATGATGTAGTCGCCGCCCTCCGTGCGCCGGATCGGATGCTCGGCATTGACGTCGAATTCGTCGGTGATCTCTCCCACGATCTCCTCGAGGATATCCTCGAGCGTGATGAGGCCCTGCAGCGATCCGTACTCGTCGACGACGAGCGCGAAATGCGTGTGGCGCCGGAGAAACTGCCGCATCTGATCATCGAGCGTCGTCGTCTCGGGCACGAAGTAGGGCTTCATCGCGACCGCCAGAAAATCGAAATCCTCCCACGCCTCCGCGTCGCTCATCGCCTCGGACCGCTTGGCGTACATCGCGCGCAGGAGATCCTTGGCGTGGAGAACGCCGACGATGTTTTCCGGATCGTCCTTCCAGATCGGCAGCCGCGTATGGGGCGACTGGAGCACACGTTCAAGCACCTGCTGCGGCGGCAGGTTGCCGTCGATCATCTCGATGCTGGAACGATGGCGCATGATCTCCTCGACCGCCCTGTCCCCGAGATCGAGCGCGCCGAGGATGCGGTCGCGGTCCTCCTTTTCGACGACGCCCTCGGAGTGGCCGAGCTGGACCGCACCCATGATCTCCTCGCGCACGGCGAGGATGTGGCTGCCGGGGTCGGTGCGCACGCCGAAGATGCGCAGGATCCCGCGGACGAGCGCGCGGACAGCGGTCACGACCGGCGCGAAGACGAGCACGATGACGCGGATGGGGGACGCGACGCGCGCGGCGGCGGCCTCGGCGTTAGTGATGGCGTAGGTCTTCGGCAGCACCTCGGCGAAGATCAGCACCAGAAGCGTCATCACGAGCGTCGCGAGCGCCACGCCCGACTCGCCGAAGAGCCGGGTGAAGAGCGCCGTGGCGAGCGAGGCCGCGAGGATGTTGACGAGGTTGTTGCCGAGCAGGACCGACCCGATCAGGCGTTCGTTGTCCTCAGTGATGATCAGCGCGCGTTCGGCGCCCCGGTCTCCCTTGTCCGCACGCGACCGGAGCTTGCCCCGGGACGCCGCCGTCAGCGCCGTCTCCGAGCCGGAGAAGAATGCCGAGAGGACCAGCAGGGCGAGAATGGCCCCCGAGCTGATCCAGAAGGCCGTGTCGAGAAATGACGTTGGGGTTTCCATTGACCTGACGGCGCCTGTTCAGGCGCGGTTATGGGCATCCCGGCGGCTCGAATCAAGGGCGCGCGGGTTTCACCGCCCGCGGAACAGCCCGCCGAGGATTCCCCGCACCAGTCGCCGGCCCGTCGTCCCGCTCAGTTCCTTGATCACGGCCTTCGACAGGGCGCCGCCGAGGCTTTCGGGGTCGCTCCGGCGTGGTGACGCGGTCGTCCGCGTGCCGGTGTAGCGTTCGGCGCGCGAGTATTCCCGCACCCGCAGCTCCTCCTCGGCCTTCTCGCGCTCGGCCTCTTCGGCTTCGGCCGCGGCAGCCGCGGCACGGGCCGAGAGGATCTCGTGCGCGCTTTCCCGGTCGCGGAGCGTTTCGTACTTCCCGGCTATCGGCGACGCGGCGACGACGCCGGCCCTTTCGGCCGGCGCGATGGGTCCCAGTTGCGACGACGGTGGGCGGATGAGCGTGCGCTCTACGATGCCGGGCGCGCCCTTCTCGTCCAGCATCGAGGTGACCGCCTCGCCCACGCCGACCTCGCGGATCGCGGTTTCCGTATCGAAGCGCGGGTTCGACCGGTAGGTCTCGGCGGCCCGGCGAAGCTGCTTCTGATCGCGGGCGGTGAAGGCGCGCAAGGCGTGCTGCACGCGGTTGCCGAGCTGGCCCAGCACATCCTCGGGAATGTCGTCGGGGTTCTGGGTGACGAAATAGACGCCGACGCCCTTCGACCGGATCAGCCGCGCGACCTGCTCGACCTTGTCGACAAGCGCCTTCGGCGCATCGTCGAAGAGAAGGTGCGCCTCGTCGAAAAAGAAGACGAGCCGGGGCTTGTCCGGATCTCCCACCTCGGGAAGCTCCTCGAAGAGCTCCGACAGCAGCCACAGGAGTGTGGTGGCGTAGAGCCTCGGCGATGACATCAGCCTGTCGGACGCCAGGATGTTAATGCGGCCGCTGCCATCGACATCGGTGCGCAGGATGTCCGAGAGCTCGAGAGCCGGCTCGCCGAAGAACCGCGCGCCGCCCTGGTTCTCGAGCACGAGAAGCTCGCGCTGGATCGCGCCGACCGAGGACGTCGCGACATTGCCGTAGCGCAGCGACAGCGCGTTCTGGTTCTGGCCGACCCAGACCAGAAGCGCCTGGAGATCCTTCAGGTCGAGAAGCGGCAGCCCCTCCTCGTCGGCGACGCGGAACGCGATGTTGATCACGCCTTCCTGCGCGTCGGTCAGCCCGAGCATCCGCGAGAGCAGGAGCGGCCCCATTTCGGCGACCGTCGTCCGGATCGGGTGGCCCTGCTCGCCAAACAGGTCCCAGAACGTGACCGGAAAGGCGGCGTAGGCGTAGTCGGAGAACCCGATCGTCCCGGCGCGTTTCATGAAGGCGTCATGCAGCTTGAAGCCCTCCGAACCGGCCCGCGCGAGCCCCGAGAGGTCCCCTTTCACATCGGCGAGAAAGACCGGCACCCCCGCCGCAGCGAAGCTTTCGGCGAGGATCTGGAGCGTTACGGTCTTGCCCGTTCCGGTGGCCCCCGCGATCAGTCCGTGCCGGTTGGCGTATTTCAGAAGAAGATGTTGCGGGGCGGCGTGGTTCTCTCCTCCGCCGCCCAGGAAAACCGTACCTGTCGCCACCCGCACGTCCTTTCGTCACTTTGAAATCGCCGTCAAAATACAGTGTTAACTCTTTTGCGCCAGCCTGCTCCTTGTCCCGACGGACATTGGTGTCCGGACGGATTTCCTCCCTGACGGACTGGCCGCGCCGGCTTTCGGCGCGGCCTTTTTTCCACCCTCAAAGCCCTTCAACTTGGCTGTTGACGGTCACGGGCAAAGCGACTAGCGTTCGGCTCAATAACTAAGTCGGCCAGTCCGGCAGGGAGAACAAATTCGAAAAAGGGTCCTTCGGGGCCCTTTTTTTCATGCGGTATCGGCGCGCCGCCGCCAGCGGGAAATTGGCCCCCTGACACTTGCGCGGCACCGTGTTAAGCCCCTTCGAAAGAAGCAGATCGAACAAAGCGAGAGCCTCATGCGCGCACACGCCCTTCCCTTCCTCGCAGCACTTGCGATGGCCGCGATCGGCCCGGCATTCGCCCAGTCGACCGGAGAACCCGCGCCGGCCGATGACGGGGTGCAACCCGGCGACGGCATCAGCCTCGGCGAGCCCGTGCAGGATGACGGCGGCATCGGAGCACCCTACGTCCGGGAGGAATTCGGCGACTGGGATCTTCGCTGCGTCAGGACCGAGGGCGGCAACGACCCCTGCCAACTCTACCAGTTGCTGGAGGATCAGGGCGGCAACGCGGTGGCGGAGATAAGTGTCTTTCCGCTGCCCGAAAATCAGCAGGCCGAGGCAGGTGCGACGATCGTGACGCCGCTCGAGACGCTGCTCACGGAGCAGTTGACGCTGACCGTCGACAGCGGCCAGGCCAAGCGCTATCCCTTCACTTTCTGCACCCAGATCGGCTGCATCGCCCGGATCGGCCTGCTTCCCGAGGAAGTCGACCAGTTCCGCCGCGGCGCCAGCGCGATCATCAGGATCGTACCCGCCGCGGCCGCGGACCAGCAGGTGACGCTGGACGTGTCCCTGAGCGGCTTCACCGCAGGCTTCAACGCGGTGCAGGAGTCGAACGAAGCCGCCACGGAAAACTGACGACGGACCTCAGAGCTTTCGGAGCGCGAGCACGGCGTTGAGCCCACCGAAGGCGAAGGCGTTGGAGAGCACCACGTCGACCTGCGCCTCCCGCGCCACGTTTGGCACGACGTCCAGAGCGCATTCCGGGTCGGGCTCCTCGTAACCGATGGTCGGCGCGACGACGCCGTCGCGCACCGCCATGATGCAGGCCAGAAGCTCCACCGCGCCCGTGCCGCCGATGAGGTGACCGTGCATGGACTTCGTCGACGAGATCATCAGCCTGTCGGCGTGATGCCCGAACGCATCGGCGACGGCTGCGCATTCCGTCTTGTCGTTGGCGAGCGTGCCGGTGCCGTGGGCGTTGATGTAGCCGACGTCGTCGGGATTGATCCCGCCATCCCTCAGGGCGCCCGAAATCGCCCGCGCCGCGCCCTGTTTCGACGGCATGACGATATCGGCGGCGTCCGAGGTCATCGAGAACCCCGCGACCTCCGCCAGAATGTCCGCTCCCCGCGCCCTGGCGTGCTCCATCTCCTCGAAGACGAACACCGCCGCGCCCTCGCCCTGAACCATGCCGTTCCGGTTCGCCGAGAACGGGCGGCACGCATCGCGCGACATCACGCGGAGACCTTCCCACGCCTTGACGCCGCCGAAGGTGAGCATCGACTCGGAGCCGCCGGTCACCATGACCCGCGAGGCGCCCGAGCGGACGAGGTTGAAGGCCTGTCCCATCGCGTGGTTCGACGAGGCGCAGGCCGTGGCGACGGTGAAGGTCGGCCCCTTGAGATTCCACTGCATCGAGACGTGGCTCGCGGCGGCGTTGTTCATCAGTTTCGGCACGACGAAGGGATGGACGCGATTCTTCTTCTCCTCGTAGACCGCGCGATAGTTGTCGTCCCACGTGTTGACACCGCCACCGGCTGTCCCGAAGACCACGCCCGTCTCGGCCGCGAGCTGTCCCGTGAACTCGAGTCCCGCCTGTGCCAGCGCTTCTTTCGCAGCCAGCATGGTGAATTGCGTGAACCTGTCGTAGAGCGCCTGCTGCTGCCGGTTGAAATGGGCGTCGGGATCGTACCCGTCCACCTGCCCGCCGATCTGGATCATCAGGCGGTCGACGTCGCGGATGTCGAGCGGACCGATCCCGCAGCGGCCCTCGCGCATCGCTTCCAGTGTCATGGGGACCGTGTGGCCGAGCGGATTGATCGTCCCCGCGCCGGTGATGACGACGCGCTTCATGCTTTCTGATCGGCCACCAGCTGTTCGACGGCCTTCACGATGGCCGCGACCGACGAGATGTCGAAGCCGGATTTTTCCGGCTCGTTGGCATTGAACGGAACCTGGATGTCGAAGGACTCCTCGATCGCGAAGATCGACTCCACGAGGCCGAGACTGTCGATGCCTAGATCCCCGAGCGTCTGGTCCATGGAGACGTCGGACGGCTCGAGAACCGCCTGCTCGGCGATGATTTCGATGACCCTGTCCTGGACGCTGTCTGCCATGTGTAGCCCGTTTCCGATGCGCCTGTCATTTAGTCACTGTCGGAGGACTTTGAAACCGCTTTCTGCAGCGCCCTGACCTCGCGCACCAGCCTCGGCAGGCGGCGCAGCGCCTTGTAGATTTCGGTGTGCTGGTCCATCCGGACCGCTGGGTAGCCCATGACGAATCTGCCGGCGGCCACGTTCGAGGCCACGCCGCTGCCGCCGCTGATGACTGCGCCGTCGCCGATGGTGAGATTGTCCGCCACCGCCGCGCGCCCGCCCACGACAACATGGTCGCCAAGCGTCACCGACCCGGCAAGTCCGGACATCCCGCAGAGCAGGCAGTTGCGGCCGATCACGCAGTTGTGCCCGATCTGCACGAGGTTGTCGATTTTCGTGCCGTCTCCGATGCGGGTCGCCCGGACGGTGCCGCGGTCGACTGCGGAATTTGCCCCGATCTCCACGTCGTTCCCGATGACGACGGAACCGAGAGAGTGGATCCGGAGCCATGGCTGGAGGGCTGCGCCCTCGGGGGACTCCATCGTCTCCCGTGCGGTCTCTGCCCCCGATTTCTCGGCCGTGACGAAGGAGAAGCCGTCCCCGCCGATGACTGCGTTGGGCTGCGCGATGAACCTGCCCCCGATCTCCACGCCATGCCCGATCCGGACGCCCGCCAGCAGCAGCGCATCATCGCCGATCACCGCGCCACGCTCCACCGTCACGTGCGACGCGATGCGCGCGTTGCCGCCGATGCGGACGTCAGGACCGATGACCGCGAAGGGACCGATGGCGGCGTTCGGACCGACGACCGCAGAGGGGTCGATCACCGCGCCGGGATGGATCCCGCCGGCGATGTCGGGACCCGGATCGAAGAGCTTCGAGAGGCCGGACATGGCGACCCGCGCGCGCGGCACCAGAACCGCGGCCTCAAGCCCCGCGGCCTTCCAGTCGACGCCCGCAAGCACCAGCGCCGCCCGCGCGTGGGTTCCCGGCAGGTCGGCCGCGAATTCCGGACTCATCGCGAGGGCGAGCTGGTCGTCGCGCGCCGACACCGGCTCGGCGGCACCGGTGACCTCGATCGCGCCGTCGCCGTCCAGCTCGGCGCCAAGCGCCGCCGCGATCTCCGAGAGAGAGAATGCCATAGTACTGCGCCCCGTATTATCGGGGCGCAGGTTTATCCTCGAACGGCCCGGAGCGCTACCCCGGCATTCCGGAGCGCGTCCCAGATCCTCGCGTCACGGCCGTAGAAGTCCCGGCGGAATTCGACGCCGTCTTTCGCGGTGGTGAATGCGGTCCGATAGACCAGGTGCACGGGCACGGAATCCGTCAGCTCGATCCGGGTCTGGCGGCCCGTCGCGAGTTGCCCGTCGAAATACGGCTTCGGATTCGAAATCTGCGGGCCGAGAAGCTGGTAGGCGAACTCGAACGGGTCGTTGAGACGGATACAGCCCGACGAGTAGGCCCGCACCTCGCGCTGGAAGAGGTTCTTCGCCGGCGTGTCGTGGAGGTAGATCGCATGCGGGTTCGGGAACATGAACTTGACGAGGCCGAGCGCGTTGAGATCTCCCGGCGGCTGCCGGACGGTGAACGGGAAGGTCCGTTCGGTGTATTGCGTGAAGTCGATCTCGTCGCGGCTGACGACCCGGCCACGCGCATCGATGAGCTGCAGGTATCGGGCGGCGTAGGGATCCTGCTGGAACTTCGGAAGGTAGTCCCGTCCGAGGATCGAGCGCGGCACGGTCCAGTCCGGGTTCAGCTCCATGTATTCCATCTCGTCGGAGAACTCCGGCGTCCGCTTGTCGGTCAGCCGTTCGCCGACGACCGCCTTGGTCTCGAAGGTCACCTTGCCGTTGTCGACGATCTGCGCCCGAAAATCGGTCAGGTTGACCCAGATGTGCCTTTTGCCGAGCCCGTCGGGGTGGTTCATCCAGCGCTCGCGCTCCATCGCGACGATGATCTGCGACAGGCGGTCCTCGACCTGCCTGTTGAGTTCCCCGAGCGTCCCCGGTCCGACGACGCCATCGGCCGTCAGGCCATGGTCGATCTGAAAACTCTGGACGGCCTTCTGCATGGCGCCGTCGTAACTCGCCGCGGCCGTGCGCGGGAGATAGCCGATGCGGATCAGCCGGTTGCGCAGGGAGACGACGTCATTGCCGGCATCGCCGGGCCGAAGCGTCCGGCCAGCCCGCACGGGCTCGCCCCAGCCGCCCTGACCGAGCAGCCGCTCGAACTTCATCTTCTCCTTCATGAGCCGGGCGTATTCCTGCGACTGAGGCGGCAGCGCGCGCAGGAAGGCCCGCGGCGTCGACTGCGAGAACGCCCGCAGGAGCCCCGCGCGGCTGCGCAGCGGCACCTCGCGCTTTATGTCGGCGTCGATGCTCGAGGGCACGACCACGCCTGTCTGGATGTCGCGGGCATAGCGGACGAACATGCGGCTCAGGTCGACCTCGACCCGCCCCCTGTCGCGCTCGGTTCGGATCGACCGCACCGCGGCCTCGATGGCGTCGGGCGAGTAACGCGCGGAAGGAAGCCCGTGCGCGTCCGCGTCCGCGACCGCGGAGATGAAGTCGCGCAGCCGCTGCCGGTCGTCGCGGCCATTGCCCGTCCAGATCGGCTGGTAGCCGGTCTCCCGGTAGAAGGCGGCGACATCGGCGTCCCGCGCCGCTGCCTCGGCAACCGCCTGTTTGAAGGCCGTGCCCTGGGCAATGGCCAGAGACGGCTGGAATACCAGCGTCGCCGCGGTCAGAACAGCCGCGAAATGAAACAGGAATGATCGGGAAAGGCGTATCGGCAACATTTCAAATTCAATCCTCAAGACGAACCCCCGTCAGCGCGGTATCAGTATCTCGGCAAATCGGGGCAGCGAGTCCATTCACTTTTTCCGTGTTCAGCACGCCCTTGTCGCCGAAATGCCACGCACAATGCGCAGCGAACACCGTGGAAGAGACCATCGGAATTGAGCAAGATCCCGCCGACCCGGCGGCATTGTTGAGATGCAATCGATCAATCGCCTTGGACTAGGGCAGGACATATGCCATAACCACCAAGCGCCTGGGGACGAGGCAAATGAGCGGACTGCGGTCCGAACCGTAGTCGCCAAAGAAAGCGACGGGACGCACAGGGACTTATGCGAGACGCACAATCGAACGGCCTGACGCGGCGGGGCCTCCTCCGCACGTTCGCAGCATCGGCAGTGGCAGCGGCACCGACCTATGCCAATGCCTTCGGCTTCCTGAGGGGGTCGGGCGACATTCGGCGGCTTCGGATGTATTCGACCCGGTCCGGGGAAATGCTTGATACGATCTATTGGATCGATGGAGAGTATATTCCCGAGGCTCTGGCCGAGATAAACCATCTCATGCGCGACTGGCGCTCCAACGAGGTCACCCAAATCGACGCACGCGCCGTGGACATCATGGCGGCGTCGCATTCCCTGCTCGACGTGGAAGAGCCTTACATGCTCCTTTCGGGATATCGCAGCCCGCAAACGAACGCGATGCTCCGAAGCCGGTCGAGAGGGGTTGCGCGCAATTCGCTGCACATGAAAGGCCAGGCGGCCGATCTCCGCATGAAGGCCCGCAGCGTCCAGCAGATGGCCCGCGCGGCCTCGGCCTGCGCCGCCGGGGGCGTCGGGAAGTACTCCCGGTCGAACTTCGTCCACATGGACTGCGGCCCCGTCAGGACCTGGGGGCGCTGAGAGCGCCGGTCCCGACTGAATGAGGCGGCCAAACGTTCGCCCTTTCCGTCTCTGTTTCCCGAACCGGTCTCCCGCTGTCTCTCGCTTGCAAACCGACGCGGCGCGGACCTAGGGTGCGCGCGAAAAAAGGTCAGCGGGATCCGCATCGTGTCGCCCAACATCATCGTCACAGGGGGCGCCGGATACATCGGCAGCCATGCGTGCAAGTCGCTCGCCCGGGCCGGGTACACTCCGGTCGCATTCGACAACCTGTCGACCGGCTGGAAGGACGCCGTGAAATTCGGCCCTCTCGTTCGCGGCGACCTTCTCGACCGCACGGCCCTCGACAGCCTCTTCAGCGACTTCGAGCCGGTGGCGGTGCTGCATTTCGCGGCAGCCTCCGATGTCGGAGAGAGCGTCCGCAATCCGGCGAAGTACTGGAGAAACAACGTCGTCGGCAGCCTCAACCTGCTCGACGCGATGCGTGAGGCGGGGTGCGACAGACTTGTGTTCTCGTCGACCTGCGCCGTCTACGGAGATCAGGATGGCGTGGTTCTGGACGAATCCGCGTCCGAGGCGCCGATCAATGCCTACGCGGCCTCCAAGCGGGCGGTCGAGAACATCATCGCGACCTACGGGGACACTTACGGGCTCGGGTCGGTCGTCTTCCGGTACTTCAACGTCGCCGGCGCCGACCCCGACGCGGAGGTCGGAGAGCACCACCGTCCCGAGACGCATCTCGTGCCCCTCGTGCTCGACACCGTGCTGGGACGGCGCGAGGCGCTGATCCTCAACGGAACCGACTACGGCACCCCCGACGGAACCTGCGTGCGCGACTACGTCCATGTCCTCGATCTCGTCCGCGCGCACATCCTCGGCCTCGAGTGGCTGCTGGACGGGCGCGACAGCCGGGTCTTCAACCTCGGCACCGGCACCGGATACTCCGTACGCGAGGTGATCGACGCGGCCAGGGTCGTGACGAACCGGGAGGTTCCGGCCACCGAAGGCCCGCGCCGGGCGGGCGACGCCGCGGCGCTCGTCTCGGGAAGCGCACGCGCGACCGAGGAACTCGGCTGGACGCTCGAGCGATCCGATCTGGCAACAATCCTCCGCGACGCCTGGCGATGGCATCGGACCGACGGCTATTCCGCCTAGCGCGGCGCGCGGACGGTCACATTTGTGCGAGCGGCGGCCTGGGGCCGGGGATGTCCGGACAGGTGACGGTGCGGCGCGGGGACGAGATGCGACAGGCGCCCTCATCCACGACAAAGCCCTGTGCGGCATGGCGTTCCAGCGAACCCCCCCTGTCCCCGCGCGCCCCGCGCGTGCATCGGACCTCGACAGTTCCCGGTCGCGGGGAGCTTTGTTCACCTGCGGCGGCCGGCCTGCCAATGCTATGGAACAGGCAGCGCGTCTGCTGTATGT
>Ga0102931_1000186_pt1 | contig 29661 bp, 46 predicted proteins | sample SalPonR1_C_D1_MG_FD_79282 | JGI IMG/M metagenome (GOLD analysis project Ga0102931, IMG submission 79282) | Salt pond soil microbial communities from South San Francisco under conditions of wetland restoration - Salt Pond MetaG R1_C_D1_MG | ecosystem: Environmental > Aquatic > Marine > Intertidal... | reverse complement strand
TTCGCATTGAAACCTTTGTCGCCTCATACGCTCGGGCGTTAATGAGGTTTATTGAAAAGAAGATGGGATTTACCTATGAGGGGACTATGAGGCAACGAGTTCTTCACAAGGGACTTCCGACCGATTTGAAGGTTTATTCGATCTTACGCGAGGAGGTATTAGAAGATGGGAACTGATTATAAGGCGATAGGAAGCGCATCGGATGTTGAGAATATAAACCCAAACACGCAAAACGCGTGGAATGCTTTTGCACAGATGATGCCAGCGGCCCAGGCAGGTATGGGGGATGTGATTGCCGGGCTGCAAGGGCTTGATTATGATCCCGATGCCTGGTATCAGCAATGGCAAAGTCAGATGCCCTATATGCAACAGTTGTCGCAAATGGCAACAGATCCCTATGGGGCGGCAGGTACCAGCTATGCAGATGTGATGGCAAACAGGGCCAGGGGACAGGTAGAACAAGCATATGGGGGAGGGGGTTTGTATTCTGGTGCTTTTGGAAAGGCAGTGGGGGAAGGAATGGCAGCTCCGTATTTGCAAGCCGGTACCCAAAGGGAAGCCCTTCAGGCAAATATATTACAACAGCTCGCCGGACAAGGGATGGGTCTTTCCTCTGCCAACCAGCAGTTTGCAACTAATACCGATCTTCAGTCTCTTGCCCAACAGGGAAACATGTGGGGTAACCAACTTCAAACCGCTGGGGCCGGAATGGCGCAGCTTGGAGCCCCTGAATATTGGCAACCGACATATGTTGAAGATCAAGATCCATGGTTAAATGCTCTTGGAGGGGGACTCTCGGGAGCAGCTACCGGGTTCATGACCGGAGGGCCAATGGGAGCCCTTTTCGGTGCTGGTGTTGGAGGACTCGGTGGAGCCCTTGGACAAAGTGGAGCCGGACTTGGATATGCTGCCGGTAGCCCGTTTGGAGAGGAAGGTCGTTATTCCGGAGCGAATGATTGGCTTGGGGATCTATTCAATAGGGGAGGTAACAATACCAATTGGGGAGCAAATATGTCTAGTTATAACATGAACCCCAACAATCCATATGATAACCCGTTTGTCAATGAATATCAAACCTACCCACAAGATATAATGAACTACCGTAATTGGCAGATTCCCACAATGACCTACGATCAAGCGATGCTGTATCGACAGCAGAATCCGCAACGGTATTAAGATAAAGGAGGAAGCACATGGCTATTTCGAGTTCGAGAGTACAACAAGGGGGAGGGGGGGGCCTCATGCAGCAGATGAGCAAGGAAGTTGTTGATCTGTATAAGCATTTTGAGGACCTGACCCAAACGAAGCGGCAGGTTGACATCATGGAACGCGAACAAAAGGCCAAAACCCTTGGACCGATGATGAATCAAATGATCGAGAACCGTGGAGGCGAGTATGCCTTTTTGAAAACTGGCCCAGAAGCGCAAGCGGTATATGCGAATTACATGAACGAACTCACTGGTATGGGGATGGATAAGGCAACGAATCTTGTAGATCAGGTTCTCCAAATGGACCCGTCGCTTGCTGATAATATGTCGATCATCCGTAACGAGATGGCGAATGGAAGCAAACCTGCGATGCAGATGTTTGGGAATCTGGTAAATGCAGCACAGTATAGGAGCCAAGCACAAAAGCGTGGAGATCCCCAAGCACTTGCCCAGGCTGATGCCCTTATGGGGCAGATAAGGGAAAACCTTGAGAAGCTTAACTATGGAACCACGGTTCCAGATGCCGAGAATACCCGAGCGAAAAGAACTAAAGAGGTATCTGATCGTGAGGCGGAGGTTCGAGCAAGAGCAAAGACAATGGCAAAAGGAGGCACAGGTTCTACACAACAGGAACAACCTGTTGCTGAAGGAGGAACAGGTGAAGGACTTGGTGGAGCTATTGGACGATTTTCTAAATCGATGCAACCTGCAGTTGGAAATGTTGTTGGAGCCTTAAACAAAATCCCCGAGGCACCGGCTTATGGGATACGTGCATATGGGAGCCTTCAAGAGAACATCGGTGCTGGATTGGGTGGTCCTTTTGGGGAGGCTCTTCAACAGGCCGGAAGGGACACACAAGAAACTGCTCAAGGGGTTATCGAAAGCGAGGGTCCTTCGCAAAGATCAGCCGTTGGTGGAAAAAGCTTTCAAGAACTTCAAGAAATGCGATCTGGAAGAACTCCCTCTCCACAATCTCCGCAAGGAGAAGAACGGGGAATGTGGAGCCAAAATGTCTCCACCCGACAAGCCTTTGAACGGGCGAAGGAAAATGGGGAGATCCCTGGTGAGATGGGGTTTAATGAATACATTGTCCGTTCGGGAATGCCGCAGGAGATTCGAAGTGCCCCGGATTATGTGCAAGATCCTTGGGTTGAGAAGAACCAAAAGCTTCTTGAGATTAAGCAGAAAGAAGCTGATGGGGAGATTGCTCCTGAAGAGGCACAAAGTCAACGGATGAAAGCTGCAAGTGAAGTGTTCCAAGTACAACAAGCGGCGGAAACACAATTGGCTGTTGACACCATGCAAGAGGGACCGGCAAAGTCTCGTGCCCAGGAGGGGGTAAAGACTGTTGCAAACACCTCATCGCAGAAGGAGTTCCTTCAAGAGCTTCAGAAAAACCCAAAGACACGCCCGCTGGTAAACGATACCCTTGCGTTGATTGATAGCTATAGCTCGGTCATGAGTTCGGTGATGAGGGACCAAGCGCAGGGAAGAGATATATCTAAGAAGAAGCTTGAAATCGCCACCAAGCACATGGGGGGAAGACTGGCCGATGCAACCGGAGGTTCTCTTAATGGATGGTATAACAATCTTATCTCCACTGGAGTGATAAATAACCCCAACGCCATTCGGCAGATGTTTCCGGAGCTTGCTGCCAGTGCCGAGCGGGTAAAGAATATGGAACTCTCCGAGCGGAAGGTTGCGGTAGCGGAAGCGGAGATTGGTCTTCAACGGGAACAGTTCCTCTGGCAAAAAGGCATCCAAGAACAAATGATGGAGCTTGAACGAAAAGCCTCTGAGTTAAAACAAGAGAACCCACAAGCGATGTTTGCATATGAGTTGTACCAAAAAATGGGACCCGATGTAATTCAGTTCATGACGACTCTTGCAAAAGAGGGCGCAAAACCGGATGAGATCCGTGAGTATGTAAACTCCATCCCGTTGCTTCAAGCGTTTAATGAGGCTGGAGTGAACCAGATGGCTATGCTTGGTGTGAACCTTCAAGCAATCGATAGAGAACTTGGGATTTTTCAACAAGTATTAAGTGTTTTCGGTAAGAAATATGCTCCCAAGTATGCAACACCGGGGTTTCTTGGGAACACTGGTGGGGTAAATAGCCCAGCGGTAGAGGAACAAGGACAAGCACAAGGCCAGGCGGAGAGTGGATATAACACCGGTAAATGGTTTCAATAAGGGGTAAAACATGCCAACCTTAGCACAGGTTAATTCTGATCCAGAGTTTCAGGAGCTTAATTACAAGGAACAAACAAAGGCTCGAATGGATATTTTCTCCCGAGCGATGGGACAGGACCCGGAGTTCCAAGCACTTCCCCGGGGGGAGAAGATCAAAGCCCTTAACTCGGTGGTGTTCTCTCCTCCGGCGATGGGTGACCCTCAAACCCAGAGGTATTTGAACAAAATCTCCCAAGGAATACAGCAAGGTGATGAAGAGGCACTCGGGTTTGCAAAAAAGGAAGTATACCTGGCGACTTTGGGGAAAGCCTCCCTGATCGCGAACACTGTTGATAGATATTTGGTATCACCGTTTTTAGAGAGCTTAGAGACATCAGAGGGAATAGAACAATGGGACCATGCGGACATAGTAGCGGACCCCGAGAGACGGAAGATAGTAGAGTATTTTGACATGGCCCTTTCCCAAGATCAGGGACTCGCTCAAAAGGTGAACACCATGAAAACCGTAATCGGGGGAGGGGCTACCCTGGCGGAGTTTGGATTATTATTTGGAATTGGAGCTGGAACAACCATGGCCCCTCGGGCGATTGGGAAGTTGTTCACTGCTCCCACAAGGTCAATTCTCTCCAATGCTGCTAATCTCACCAAAGCTGCTGAAAGCTGGGCCAAAATCGGCCAAGCGGTTCTCCATGCCGGGGCTACCACTACCCTGGGGATTTCCCGGGATATCGCCAACGATTTAATAACCGAATCCTTTGAAGAGGACCCAGCTTTTCGAGAGACCACACAAAAGAACCTTCGCTGGATGGGGGGATATTTCCTGGGGGACATCGCTATAAACCTGGTGTTGGATATAGGGCTCCCGATGGCAGGGGGAGCGTTGAAGATTTTCAAAGGTTGGCCGGAGGGGCAACAGCAAGAGTTCAAAACCCTGTTTAAGAGAGTAATGTCTGGTGAGGATATCGATCCTAAACAATGGGCACAGCTTACAGCCGGTCAACGTGAGGCTGTTCTCCGAACCCAATCGGCGGTTAAGACATTCAACAACGTAGAACAAATGGACCGATTCTCTGCGCTGCAAATGGTTGGCTCTTCTCGTGGGTGGAATATAACCCAAACCAAAAAAGGTTATCGGATGGTGGATAACCTTGGGAACAAGCGAAATGTCAATTCCCTTGATAAGATAAATGAAACCCTTCTCCGTGATGCCTATGGCCGGGCGAGTAACATCGCTGACGAAACCGCAGGTGCGGTGGCATACGCCGGGGACCGATGGGCAGGATCGAAGATTATCACTGCAAAGTTAAATGATCTTCCCAAGAACGCAAAGCCGGTTATGGCTCAGGCGATGGCTCCCCAAGGGGGTCGGTACACCCGGGAACAACTGGAGGCCGCCGGGAAGATATTCATGAAAGCAACCGGGGCAAATGATAACCTGATTAAGACAGTTACCGCATCTGCTGATGGGGGATCCTACAAACTCATGGTCGGGAGGAAGGAAATTATCTCCGTACCAAAGGGTAACATCAGCCCGGCGCAGGAGAGGGAAATAGCCTCCGGGCTCATGGATAAACTCGGGGAGTTCCGGGGTAAACGCCTCCCGACAGCAGTGGACTTTTCTGAAGAGGTAAAGGCAATTTACCCTAACAGGAAACTCTTAACCCCAGGGTTTGTGGATTCCCTTGCCCGAGAGAGGCTTAACGGGGAACTATTACAAGAGGGAAACAAATGGATCTTACGCTTTGGGGGAGATAGGCTATCGTTTGATTCCCTCCAAGAGGCAGGGGACTCGATTGTTCGGGCAACATATAACCTCGATGATGTGGTGGCTGTTGCCAAGCAACGATACGGGATAACGGTAAGGGTCAACGAAACCAGCGGGGAGCTGATTGCAAAGAAAGGTCCACAGATCATCAGCCGAGCGGATAATCTTGAAGATTTGTTGAAACAAAATCCCTCCTGGGAGCCAAAGATCCCCGGTCAGTGGGGACCGAACTTTACCATTGTTGATAATGAAATCGGGGTAAGATACCGATCCAAGGTTGCAACTGGAAACAAACAAGACCTTGCGAAGTTTTTAGACAACTTCACCGATGAGAAGAAAATGAAAACCATCACCAACCGTGAGGATGTGAAGCTTAAACTCCATCCGGTAAGGGGACAGTTTGAGGTAGAAGTTCCTCAACTGGGATACCGGCAAACATTTGACAACATCACCGAGGCACAGAGTTTTCTTAACGGTTGGCAGGAGTTTGATAATCTTAACTTCATGGCGAATCGAAAGGGGTTTAGGTTGGAGTTCACCGGAGGGCAATGGACTGCATACTCGGTCGATGGGGCATACCATACCGCAAAGAACCTCGATGATATAAAAGCCTATCTTCGGGATACAGCTCCTGTACCCGAATGGGCCCCGGAGTTATCGGGTCTTGCAAAGGAAACCTTTACCGATATAAAGCTCCCCAACGCCGAAGGCCATGCATCGAGCATCTACGGTATCGAGGCCATGGCGGAGCCGGATTATTCTCTCAAAACCCTGGGTAAAACCTGGGTATCACCACTTCAAACCGAGCTTGAAGCAATGATGAAAGAGGGGGGAAACCCGGCGATTATGGAACATTACCGGTCGGTGGAAAAAACCCGAGACTTCCTCTCCGGAAGGGCTCATGAGTTTTATCGGCTGGTTGATTCAGCCTTTGAGGTTGGAGGGAAAAAATTAAGAAAAAAATCAGTTCAAAAAGTAGGGGCGATCCTTGGAGCTGGAGGAGATGAGGATGCATTAAAACGCCTTCGGGTTGAGATTGGGTTCACCGATGCCGAGCTTCGGGCAGCGGAGAACGTTCGGCAGTTGTTCGGAACCGATCATATGAGCGGGCTTGCAAAGCAGTTTGATATTCCCTTTGATCTGTTCCAACAGCAGTATTTACCTGCGTTTCGTAAGGGTGTTACCTCCGGTCGAAAGAAGTTTACCAATCCCCATTCGGCAATACAGGCATCTATGGATGGGAATGCTGTGCCGAAAATGCAAGCGTTCTTCAAACATGCCCGGTATGATGAGCTTCAAAAGGTAGCAACCTCTGGGGATATTCGGCAGACTCTTCTCGGGTATTACAACCTCGGGATGAGGGAGAAATACCTTGGCCCCCTTTTGGATGAGGTTAAAAACTTCCACAAAACCACCGATAAAAGACTCTGGTCAAGATACGGGATGTATTTATCACAGCTTGGGGGTATTCCCCAGGGCTGGAGCGAGGAGACAATTAAAAAAGCATCGGTCGGGTTTTTGAAAAAGCTCGGTTTTAAGGATGTGGAGAGTGCGGATATTGTTCAGACCATGATGGGCATGGGGTACATGAACGCCCTTGGTTTGCGCCCTGCTTTGGTTATTCGTAACATGAACCAAATCTGGACCATGCTCGGTCCCTGGGTTGGCAATGATTGGGTGAAAAGATCAATCCGACGGGTAATCAAAGACGACGGGCAGTTGTTTAACTTTCTCAAAAGCAAGAACGTTGTCCGAGGGAAGTTGCCGTTGTTTGGGGTAGAGAATATCGACCGGAACTCCATCCTGGGAAGATTTGTACACAAAGCCCTTGGGTGGTATCAAAGCTCCGATGATTTTACCCGAGCAGTGGGATACGTAACCGGGATGGAAAAGTTTGATGATGCCTTGAAGCGGCTGAAGGCTGGAAGCATCAAGCCCGGGGATGAGTTCTCCCGACATCTTCGGTTGGATTCTTTTGGACCGGACGTGAAGGCACAAATATTAAAATACATCGATGAAGGGGACGAGCTAATGCGACAAGGATTACGGGATAAGGCAAACTTCCGCTATTCCCTCGGACAAGAGCTTTATTCTACCCGTCTTACTAAGCATGCGTTTTTTGAATACAGCAAAGGTAATGGTCCAGCAGCCTTCCGAGGAACCATGGGAAAAATCTTCGGTATGTTCGGAACATATCCGATGTATTATGTTGATAATGTCCGCAGGGCTCTTTCGGGAGGCACTACCGCCGATAAGCTGGCCTTTGCTACTAGGTTTGTTGGAAACACTACTGCCCTTTATGGGGCCTTTGCCGCTTTTGGTATCCGGATGGAAGCCTTTAAGTTCTGGAACCCAATGGTATTCACCGGAGGACCCTTTTATGAGATGTTCAACACTGTTCTTTCGGCTGCTGGGGGGGACACTCGGGCGATGAAAAACCTCACCGGGATTCGTGAAGGTGATGACGGGCTTACATGGAGTCCCTTCAAAAGTGAGTTCGTTCAATGGTTCTCTCCTTTTGGGTTTATGACAAAAGACCTTGCCGATAGTGTGCAATTTGCAAAAGACGGTGACCCCTATCGGGCCCTTCTCACTGCATCAGGGTTCTCGCTTTTTGACGAGCAATAGCCGCCCATAGGGCATCGAGGTGGATGTAAAAAAGTTTATCTCCAATGTTTCTAATTTGTGCATTTATTACGATCTTTCTACTATATCCAAAAAGCGAAATAACATAACTATCCCACGCACGGAAAGGATACAACACCCCGGTAGTGTCGGGTATCGCTCCGGCGTATGTACGTAAATCAGGAAGAGTTTCTACCTCACGAGTGACGGCTTTTTTAATACGCCAGAGGTAGTCTTTGATCTCTTTCTTTTTACACCCAGACAAGGCAGAAATCTCGTCAAAACTCTTATCCGAGAGGTTTATCTCAGGGTTATTCCTTACCCATGTTGGGAACTTGCCTTTGTATTTTTTTGGGTAGAACTTCCCCTTTACCGTTCCTCGTTTGGGGTAGATTCCTCGTTCATGAAAGTATTTTCTTGCTGTTCTGGTGGTCATCCCGGCTTTCTCTGCTGCTTGTCTTTGACTACCGGTAACATAATACACATCAAACAGAACCCTGATGGCTTCTGGGTTTTTGTCACTGATTTTTTTTCTTCCCATTTAATTTGTCCTCATCTATAAAATAATAAATCTCACTACCCTGCACTGAGGGTTGATCTTGTTCACGTCCATGGAGAAAGATTGAAAGCCTTCCCTCTTCATGAAGCTGACGAAGAGTGCGATCGAGGGTGTCTTTATGAATCCCCCGAGGAGATAGGTTTGTTAATAATTTCCTCCGGGTGGTGGATTTTTTCGATTGCTTTTTCAGAAACTTTGTAACTACATTATATGCTTTTGTCGAGAAATCCACCCCGACATCGGATAGGAGTTCATGACTATCTCCGGTGGTAGCCTCGACTATTTCTATTGCTTGTTGGAAATCCTCCAGGGTTATCTCATTCCCGGGTTCGTATCTTTGCACCCGAAGGATAAGAGATAACTTCATGATGTAGTTGTCCATTCTTTGCATTAGATGCGCCTTACGGCCTTCTTGCTGTTCGGCCAAGCGCATGCCAAAGGTATGATACCACCGGCGATAAAAAGCATCAGCTTCTTTTGAGAGGTAGTACGCTCCCTTGGCGTTTCGGGCAATCCATGCAAGCCTTCGAGAGAGATCGTCTCGGGTAGGACCTCCCTCAACGGCTCGGGGATAAGGGTAACTCCTCACCCGGCGAGCTTCACTGGCGATTATTAACCTGGAGAGAAACCCCCCTCCCACTGCTTCGGTTGGGATAGAGTAGTTAATCCCGTCCGGGGTAGTGGCTCCGATAATCGAGAGATAGATATTTTTAAGCTCCACTTGTCCCCGGCTGATGGTATCGAATGAATCATGGTCAAGACAATCATAAAGGTTGGTGAGTTGTTCTATAAGCCCAGTGTTGTATTTTTGTTTCCCGAGAAAGGTGGTTAACTCGGTGGCAACTACCCCGGCTTTTGAATCGGTGACCACGGTGTATTCTTGATCTTCGGTTCCGTTTGTTCCCGGGATAACGATGTTGATTTTCTTGCTCTTGATCCCATCTACCAGTGCTTCGGGGGTAGCGTGTTTAACCACGGTGACGTTTTTTTCTATCCGCTCTTCATCGGATTGATAATACCGGGGGAAAGAATCAAGAACCTTCAACCCAAAAGAAAGGGCGGATGTTTTTGCACAGATTCGGGGAGGAGCTACCAGGATGATATAGAAGTTCGGAAACAACTCCCCCAATGGGCCCCAGTCCAGCCATGCATCCCGATACAAGGCAGTGGACAGGATAAACACCGCTGACCAAAGGGCAAACTTGGTTGGGGTTTCTACCCCCCTGGTGGCAAGGACATAATCGGTGATAAACCCCGGGGAGGGAAGGACCGAGTCGAATGCCTCCCGTGGCCAGAATACCTCCTTTGCGTCCTCCTCGATAAAGGGAACCGGAGCCGGGGTAAGGGAGTTTACGTAGATTTGATTTACTTCGGGGGGTTTTATTTTCATTTTATTATACCTCGTACTCGTTGTAGTTCTTTCCATTGAAGGGTCTCTGGGGCTATGTGTTTGACCTTTTCCCATTCCATAGGGGAGCAATAGATAAATCTTTTCTTTGGATTTGAAGGAGGTTTCATTTTGTCAAAAAACTCAAAAGCCTCTCGTAACGTTGATTTGTCTAATATAGCCATGGGTTATTCTTCCTTTTGTTTATACGAAAAGAACTCAGCAAAGAAATCGTCAAGCTCATCTAATCCAGCGGCAAGAAGGGCATAATGATAGTATCTCCACTTAAGATATATATCTCCGTAGAGATAATCGACTAATTCACCTGTTACCATTTGTTTTAACTGCTGCTCTACTTTTTCCTTTCCAAGATCATCAATAAGTTCTCTTTTTGCTGCAAGTCTTACTGTTCGATCTACTTTTCCTTTCGCCAAAAAATCTTTGTCCATATAGTTGTCCCAAAAAGAGACATGTATTTTGTCTATTGCACGTTCCATTTAATCCTCCTTTTGCTCTTCAAGTTGTCCGAGGTTATCCCCGATTGAAAGAGACGTAAAGAACTTCCGTTCTTTTCCGTTGATGGTTACCGGGGTTTCCATTTCTTCCTTCATGATTTGGGAGACTATTTCAACTTCCTTCTCTGGTGATTCGATGATAAGTTCATCATGGATCTGGAGAACCAGGGTTGATCCGGGAGCTTCGGTTTGAAGCCGATCAAACACACGGACAGTTGCAATATTGATAAGGTCCGCCGCTCCCCCTTGGATTGGCGTATTCATGGCTTGCTTTTCTATGTCTCGGCTCCCTCCCATGAGGATTCTTTTCCTCCCCATAAAGGTTTCGCTGATTCTTTCTTTGTTGGCCTTTTGTTTCATCTTATCGGCCCATCGTTTGTACATCGGATGTGCGTTCATCCAGTTGGTACGGGCTACCTTATACTGGGCCATAGTGAGGTTTAATTCGGGAACTTCTCGGACAATTTTCTGATGGATCTCCTTATCACTTCCCCCGTATTGGATACCTCCAAACTGGAAGGTCTTTGCGGCCCGGCGAGCAAGGGTCCAGATATCATCTTCGGGAGATATATGAAACAGATCTTTTGTGTTTTTATCGTGGATGTTTCCCCCGTTGTTTAGGAAGGAGATCAGCTCCTCATCTCCTATGAGATACGCTAAGATAAATACTTCCAGGTTGGTATAATCTCGGGCGACAAACTTATACCCATCAGGGGCAACAAACGGTTCACGGAATTGTTTTCGCTTTTTCGGGAGGTTTTGCATATTGGGATTTCGTGAAGAGTTATGTAGCGCGATATCGTTTCCGATAAACGTATGTGTTCCCGCAACTTCAAGATCCCATAACTGTTCTATTGGTCCCTCTTCAATTTTTGTAACAACATGATTCCTTCTGAGTTTACCTTTATATTTTCTAATCGTTTCCGGTTTTAGTTTCTTTCCAGTTTTACCTATTCCTTCATAAACTGCTTGTTCAAGTAAATCGGAATGGTTCGCATAGCTGTGTTCTATACTATGTGCAGCTCTTCCTTTGAGCCATTTAAGATTCTCTGGTCTATTGTCTTTTGGATCTTCATTTACATGATGAATAACCGAGTTCCCTCGAAGTGTTTTCACATGCAGTTGTTCCCAAATCCACCGATGAACAAGAACACGTCCTCCACCTGTGGTTCCGTTTCCACGGTTTCTCGAGTGCGGAAAAAACACATCGTAACCTTCATGGTCACCTATTGGCGGCATGCACAATAGTCTATCTCCGACTTTTATATCTTTTGCATGCCTCCAGTGTCCTCTCCAGAGACGTATCAGATGTTCTCTTGATACTGTGAGAGGAGGTCCTTTGTCGGTGTGAATTATAAGTGTTTCTTTTTTCTTTGTCGGTCCGACCCAAGTTACTGGACGTAAACATAGTTCTCTGTCCTCATCAAAGGAATATACAATATCGCCAACAGTGATATCCTTGACTTTTTTCTTAGGAAGGAACCTTTTTTGTGGTGTCTCAATAAGAGTTTCTGGACTCACACACAGGCGGCCTGTTCCGGTACCATGGATTAAGAACGATGAATGTACCCGACCATCAGAGTGAACCGTGTAGCTGGTGTATGTCGATCGGAGCTTTTCTATGTGGGAGTATTCGGTGTAGACTTCAAGAAACTCCAACAACTTTAATATCTCTTTTTCTTCTTCCCTCTTCGGATTCTTTAATCTCTTCACTTGCTCCAACCGGTTTTGTGCTGCAATCCGCAACGACAAAAGTCCATCAAGGTTTACGGTTTTCTTTCCTGTGTCGGTTGATCTTCCCTGGAAGGACGAGGGAAGGTACAACGGGGAGGTATCCTTTACGTCTTTGATCTTCATCAGATCCCCGTAGACCTTTGTTGTTTTGCTTTTTTTAGATTTCTCCCGTGCATCGACCATGGTGAGGGATTCGCTGGGAGCATCGCATTTTCCACATCGATGGGGTTTGTCGTCCCAGTACCATCGGGTTGAGCCACATTCGGAGCATTTAAGCCTGACCTGAACCTGGGGCTCATAGTCCCCTACATGACGGAGCTTGTCAAACTTTGATGGTTCTTCTCCAAAGAACAACCACCGCAGGTCATCGGGGGAATCAAGGGAGAACCCCAAGTTAAGACCGGCGATTTTAACCAGCTTTTTATGAAGGTCGGATTTCTCCTTTATTGTTTCTTTCTTTAATTTGTCCAATCGATTCTTATCCAACAACACTCCCATCTTCATCATCTCTGCAACTGGACGGAGCAGGGGACAAGATTGGCTTTTGTATATCCACATAGTTTCGGATTCTTCCAAGTCATCAATAAGGGGTTGAAGGATTTGTTGAAGAACCACACAATCCCGGGCGTTATATCGGTGTCGATCTTCATCTTCGAGGGAAAGTACATCCCCGTCAGTATCCCGGAGGGTGGATTTCCAATAAGGGGTATCACCGTAAAGGGATACAATAAACCCGAGGTTGTGTGGGAGGTCGGGATTTATAGAATTAGAAACAATCACACCGTTTGCAGAATATGTGTGGGTTTTTTCCACCGTCATATCATACACCGCACAATCTCTTTTCAAAGGTGTCACGGATACAACACGACAGTTTCGTTCCTTTTCCCATCGAAGCCTTGTTGCCTCACTTCTTGTACGAGATTTCCAGCCTCTTTTTATGAAATAATTTCTTAGTGTAGTTGGGTCGACGTTGAGTTCCTTTCCTACTTCACGAAAGGAAAGACCAACATTATAATAAAGATTCGCAGCTTCTTCGATATCAAGTTGAGAATAGAACCGTTCTTCTGCCTTTTTAATCAAGGTCATCGTTGCCTGATATTGGTTGTCTTTATGATATTTATTATGCTCACTTATCGTTACACTCATAAGGTTTTCGGGGTTGTTGTTCGTATGTTTTCCATCAATATGATGAATAGCGTTCCCGTTGAGAGGTGGATTAAACGACTCATATACCCATCGATGCGTCCATATACCATCGACTTTGTTTTTATTTCCCTTCCCACGAATAAGCCTATCTCCTGGTTGAAGATTTTCAGCCTTTATCCAACCACGATTATGTGTAGGTATCAAATGGTCTGAGGTACAATCTATCCAGAGATCATCGGAATATCCTCTCGACTTCGACCAAAAGGTAATACGAACCATATCCTCCCGTTGGTCTGCTGTTTTCCATACAGAAAGGACCTTCGCTGGTACAAGTTTATTTTTCTCTTCGTCCCAGCTTACTACCCAAAATGGGGTCCTTCCTTCTAACTCGGATATAGGAACTTTACCAAAATCGAGCGTGTCTATCGGGGTATCTTCAGCAAGGCAATGATGCATAAGCATCGTATCCCAGAGGACATTCTCCATCCGTGCATCAAAGCCGTTTCCTGCCAAGATCGGGATATCATACAAGGCGTTTTGTAAGATAAGGGGAAGTTGAAGTAACCGGTTTACCGCCTGGACCATTTGCCGGTAGTGTCCATTGTGCCAATAAGAGACCATGCCCTTTAGGAGAAGGGGAACCACAACCGCTCGTTCTTTGTCGGCTCCAAAGCCGATGCACACCACCGTGTTGAAGTCGTTGTTTCTTCCCCCAACGGTCTCTATATCAAGAGCAAGAGGGGTACCGTTGGCTTCCTTTTCCTCGGCAAGGGCGGTAAGGTCCTCTATTGTCGGGGTAAAGTTGAACTTTTCCTTTGGTGGGTCCCATCCGTTACGGGAAATATCAACTGCCTTTTTTAAGTCCGCGATCCAGATAGATGACATATCCACCTTTGCTCCGGCTTTTGCATATCCCATCCGAAGAAGATAGGCCGGATGATAGGTTGGTATCAGGATCAGCCCGTGGGAATGATACACCGACCCCCGGATATCCGACAAGGACCCCTCGATTCCAAATGCCCTAAGAGCGGTTCGGCCCATCAACAAAGCGGTAGTTGCTCCTCTTTCCTTTAGGGTTTTAATCTCTTCCCAAAAACCCATAGAACAGTTGATCTTTGCCTCGGCCCCCTCGGGGCAGGGGATGTTGTTCTCCGGTGGTCGGCAGGAAAGAACATTTGTTATCCAGATTTTGCTTCGCATGATCCCGGCTTGATACAGGGCAAAGTTGAAGAACTTCCCGCTGGCCCCTACAAAGGGACGGCCTTGGATGTCCTCATCCCGGCCTGGGGCTTCCCCGATGACAATTAACTTTGCCTTTTCCCAGCCCTCGCCCCAAACTCGGGTCCGTCCCCGAAGAGGGCAGTTGGTACATTTTGATTTTTCCCTTTTATGTTTCATATAATAATATCCCGTAACTCCATATAACTCTCCTCATAAACCAAATATAATAATAACAGCTAAGGTAATTAATTCGGTAACCGACACCCCGATGAGGATGCTCTTTTGGAACTTTTGCTTATCGATCTCCTGTCCTTGGGTGTAGATAATCTCATTCGCCTGTCCAAGGGACCGGGCATATTCACTCTTATCTTCCTTGCATGCTTTAAGTTCATCGCCCATCAACAAAAGATCAATCATGTCGGTCTCGGTTATAAGGAACCGTACCTCCCCAGGTTTCCAATCAAGCCCTGACAGGTCAGTCTTTTCCTGAACCGGTATCGCCTCGCTGCTTGCCGAGCATATTATTAAAATCATCAGCAAGCCCATCAGGGTCAAGGTTTTCATATTCATCTCGTTTCTCCTTTTCTTTCTCCGGGGTCCATGAAGGGGCAGGAGGAGAGGTTTTTCCTTGATCTATCTCTTTGTCCCTTTCATCTATGTTCTTCTGCCGGAGCATCATCCATGCGATGAACATTATCAGTACCCCACAGCCGAAGATAAATGCTATCAATACCATTATAGAATCTCCTTCAAGGTTGTTTCTAACTCAGATATTGCATCATTTATCCCTTGGTTGTATGCCATGTTGTAAAGGCCTCTTTCAGAGGAGCTAAAAATAACACCGTTTTTTTCAAGATTCCTCACACGGATGTCTTTCTTTTCCATGAGCTTGTCGTACATTTCAAAAGATAGTTTCTTTACGTCCATTAGATTTCTACCTCCATTAACAGGTTCTTGGCCGGTTTAGGAAGTATCGCCCAGGGAAGAGAAGAAGATAACATATAATTCCAAAGCCCATCGGTGGGAAGAATATAATAAAGACATCCTTCGATCTTTCCCCCCGGGAGTATCGGATCGGATAGTTCCTCCTCTCCTCCATCAAGGGCAAACCAGAGTTCATTGCATACAAACCCAAGCCAAGAAGGGGAGGTTAGACGGACAATGTTGTAGGTATGCCCCATGAACGGGTGCCATGCCTCGCCGGTGGTAACCGTTTGTATCGAATACCCCCAGTCGATGAGGGTTTTCACCAGTGCCAGGGTTTGCCCTTCATCAATCTCATCCCCGATAATAAACCTCACCAATTTTGGGAAGGCGGTTTTTTGTAGGGTGGTGATCTTTTTTATTATCTCCTGTGGGGAGACTTCCTTCCCCTCTCCCCCAAGGGTAATCTGGAACCCAATAAAACCTGCGCCGTTTCCTGCTGACAGGGTTCCGTAGGTGATTTTTTCAACTAACATATTCTCTCCTTTGTTCCGGGAAAAGAACCCCCTGTTTCCAGCGAAGTTCGTTCCTTACCTGATGGGAGTCCCAGAAGTTCTCAAAAAACTCCTCGATTTTTCCACAAGTTGAACATCGATGGTATCTCCCGTTCGATATCAAGATCCCCGGTTGGTCGTTACACCATATTTTTCTTGGTTCCATTTTTCCTCCAACAATAAAAAGAGAGAAGGAGGTTTACCCTCCCTCTCTCTAAGGGTGATCTTAATCTTCGGGAAAACCCCCCACAGGCCGAATAAAGTTAACTTCATTACGTTTGGAACCATTTTGGGTTGTGCCAATCTTCAGGCCTAGCTCCACCTCGGTTCCGATCATATCATCGGTGTCGAACTCCTCGTCATCGGAGTCCAACCCCATGGCCTTCACGGTTGAAATGAGTTTGTCTTTTACAAACTTCTCCCCACGGGGTTTGTCCCCCGAATACTGCAACATAACCATGTCAAAGATCCGTCGCCCCTCTACCTCTTGGTTAGGGTCTTGCTGCACCGGACCTTCGATGATCTCAAACTGTAGATTAATGATAGGATCTCCCTTCTGGGTTGTAGATGGATCTGCTGCCACACATTTTGCGTTGTACACACCTGGGTTCAAGGGTTTCTCTGGTGTCCAATTACTCATTCCTTCAACTTGTACTCTCATTTCGTTCCTCCGAATAACCTTTCATAGGTTGGGTTTTCGATCACGCCAGGGCGATCGTCGCGACTCTTGGCCGCATAATACTTGTACCTTTTGGTATAGGCGTAATAAAACTCATCGCCCTTTACCTTTTTGGGTTCCATATAAAAGAACTCATCGAACTTGTGACCAACAATGCGGCGGTACCCACCGACTATTGCAGGTTCTCCAATAAACTCTCCCGATACCTCATCTTTGTCCAACTTGGCCCCCGCGGTTGCAACTACGTTTAACCCCAGGTCCTTGCAGGTCATCATGAGTGAATCCAGCCGTGCGCCAATACGGGAATAATCATCCCATTGTGGCTTTTCATTGGTAATGTCACGGCTGACTCCTTTTCCAGAGGGGTACTTCATAGATTCAATTAACAGCATTTGTGCCAGCTCCGTGAGAGAGTCGATGACGACGGTTTCTACGGTGATCTTGTCGAACGGGGGCTTTTTGTCCCGTATCGATCTCAACACGTCCATCGCCTTGCGGTAGGTTCGCTCTCCTGGGGAGAAGGGCACAAAGGGAAAGTGATTTCCCTTCAATGTCCGAAGCCCTCTGTCAGCATCGAGAAAAAATGGATAGGGAAATGTTCCAGCAAGACGAGTCTTGCCTACTCCGGTCTCCCCATATACCAAAAGACGAATCGTACTCGATCCCTCTTCATCGGTATAACCGATTTCTTCGGCCCACTCTTTAACTCCCATGTATCCTCCTTGTTAAAATATTTTTTCCGATATATACGAGTGTATCACCTCCTCTCCCCCATGTCAAGGGGACTTTCTCAATCGAGGCTTTCAAAAAGAACCCCCTTCCGGGTTGCTTTTTGCCAAGAGCGCATGATGAATAGTTCATTCTCATGAAACTCTTCATCGGTTAAGAGTTCTTCAACCGCATCGTGGGCTTCAGGATAGGATTCATAGAGAACCCCATCTACGTGTCGGGGATACGGGGTAAGGCATACGATGGTGTAGAACTTCTTTGGTCGATCTTGTAATCGGGTCATAACTTAAACCTCCCTATGTCAAAATCTTGCGCCTTTTTTAACCAGGGTTCTACCTCAACCCAGGGGTCTTTGCGGTACCCTTCGGGAACCTCCCCAGGTTTGATGTTCTCCCGGCAGATTGACTCATGTTCACATCCGAATCTATCACATACCCGGGCGTTTCGAGGAAACAAAAGGGGCCAAGGGTATTCGGAGAGGGCCATAACCTTTGCGGTGATATCAGATATCAATCCATACAGTCCCATTTCAAACTGCTTCTGTGCAAAGGAGGTGATGAAGATATCCTCAGAGCGTTGAGCATCGGAGACTTTACCCCGGGTATACATTACATCAACCATCGCCGCCTCGGCCTTTTCTTCGTGGGTTTTGTTGTAACCCCATACATAGCTGGTGAGCTGGTCATCCCGTCTGGCACCGGCCATGGTCTTATCCACCGACCATCCGGTGGTCTTTACATCGGGAAGGAGGATAACATTGTCATCCCGCCTTCTTACCACCCGATCGGGGCGGATGGTGAAATCAAACTCTCCTCCTTCGGGTCCGATTTTGATGGTGTATTGCTTTTCAACTTCAAGGATATCATACATCTGTCGATCTACATCACGCCAGGTAGAGACCCACGTATCAAGCATTACTTGTCCCCTTTCATAGTCCTCCAAAAACTTCGCCTGACTTTCATATTCATCCTTCCTTGCGGTTAACTCAGCGGTGAAGGCATCAATAATGGAATCGATGTTGAAATCCTCTTGGTAATATTTTGCTACCGCTTCGTGGATGGCTCCCCCAAATATCAACGGTGGGGCGGTGAATATCGGAGCAAGCCCGAGGACGTATTTGATATACCATTTCCGGGGACATTCCTTAAATAGGGCATAATAATGGTACCCTGATGGGGACTCCCGTCGGGATTCTTTTGGTTTTGAGGTACTGATCCCGGTTGCCGGGGCGAGTCCTCGCTTCACATCATCTGGTAGGGTTACTTTCATGTTCTCTTCTCCTTTTGATCTCTTCTAAGATTCTCTCGTGTTCCTTCTCTGCAGCTTTGTTTGGGGGGGCCTTCATCGGTTGGGAGGAAACACGGATAAACCCAGGAATATACCGATCGTTGTAATAGGTGGCGTTGTCCCTCATAGCTTCAATACATCTACAATGTAGGCTACAAAAATCCCGTTCACGATAATCAATGGGATCGATATCCATAGTTTTGGAAAGAGACCAGTGTAGTCGATAAACATCCCGAGCAAAATCGCTTCGGTTATAACAAGTATATATTTCATTCTTCTTCCTCCGTTTCAAATTGGTTATCATATATCACCGCTATGTTGTACCCTCTTTCATCTTCCATCGGGGAAATCATCACCTCCCGTATAAGGGCTCCTTCCTTAAAGGCTTCGGTTTCAAATATTGAAAGTCCCTCCGAGATTAAAGCCGATCCAAGTTCAAGTAAATCATCATACCCGGCGGCGAAGGACTTTAGGGATTTATCCATTTCTAAGAGCCTTCTCCCGAAGGCGGTCGATTGTATAATACCTCTCATCAACACCATCAGGGTGATATCCTTGAGCGTTTATAAATCTCATCGGATCGATGTTGATTTCATAATGTAGGTGAGGGCCGGTGGACATACCGGTGTTTCCCACCAGGCCGATTAACTCTCCCTTCTGCACCCAACTGCCTTCATGGACATAGGTCTTTGACAGGTGCCCATAGGTGGTAGACCACCCATCGGGACCGATGAGGATAACGCATCCGCCAAGAACATCATGCCCGGTCCAGTATCCATCCGGGGCTGGCCAGTGGTCGGTTACATATCCCGAATGGGTAGCATACACCGGAGTTCCTTCGGGAAAGGCAATGTCAATTGCCCGGTGGATTCCTTCCCTCCCCCCATAACCGTCCTCCCGATTACCAAAACCCGATGATATGTTCTCCGGTCCGGCTCCCCTTATCGGCCACCGGTCGGGAACCTGTCCATGGGCAAAGACGGTAAACACCAACACCATGATGCAGAGGAACAACACTAATTTTCTCATAAAGCCTCCTTTGGATATTTGTCTATGATTGCCTTAATCTCTTCCAGTTCAGTTTTGTCTACCTGTATGTCAACATGTCGGATGCGTTCATCGGTAACCTTCCAGTTTTGATCTACCCCTAATATGAGTTCCCGCAGGGCTTCGATTGCTTCTTTGTAGACTTGTGATAATGTCTCCACTGCCCACGCGCCTTTTTCGTGCAAAAATCGGTCACCTGTAGGTAGTTGCTTATCAGCATAATACAAAGCCTCGTGTATCTGTTCTTTTGTTACGCTCATTTCTCCTCCAATAGATCGGGGTTTTCGTGGATGTTGCCGATAATCTCAAAAAGTTCGTTTGGGTTCTTTTCAGTCATCGCTCCGGGTACAGAGATAAGCCATGCTTGCAGTCCTCTTTTAATACCAGCAAAAAAGAAGCCTGTATCTTTGAACTTTATTACACCAGATTGGTTGTGGTTCCACATTCCCGGACCGGGAGTATACACGTAATGTACTATATCCCCCTCATAAATCTCGTTTCCGTTTTTGTCGTGGAGTCCGGTGTATTGTTCTAACAATATTCCACCCTGATTTAAATCTGCGATATCACCATCAAACCACACCTCACCATTGAGCATTGGATAGGCACGATATTCGTACCATCCATCTGTAATATTATCAGGGTCATATAACCACGCCCTAAACTTAATCTCTCTCATTTCTCTGCTCCTTCTATCCTTTGACCTGCGAAACCCCGGCAGATCGGTATGAACCGGACGTTCGAGTTCGTCCTCTTCGTCCTTGCTCATAAATGGGTAGCTTCTCATGGTTCATTCCTTTTTTATCGTTCTCCTGTATTGCTATCTTTTCGCTTCTTCTTTTTTCTCCACGCAAAAGTACTCTTATTATCTAATAGCTCCCATTTATCATCACTCTCGAAAAAATGAGATACATCTCTACTTTTGTCCTCCTCCGGTTTCCCTGTACTGGTGGCGATTATGACAGTTGTATTGTTTATCGGCACGTATTTATTACCGTCAAGTAGAGCATACATCCATCCATATTTACTCTCGTCATTTATCCACACTGGCATATCAGATGCGAGTACACCACCTGCCGCTTTCCACTCTTCCGGGGTATATCTTACAGGTAGATATCCGGGCTTTGGTGAGCCAGCGCATTTGGGGCATTTTACAATTTGTCCATTACCTCTTCCGTTTTTATCTGTTTCACTAAAAGCGTATTGCTTACCTTTTCCACCACACTCATCACACACCATCCAACTCGGTGGGTCGTAGAGGTAGCCGTCTTTTTCAAGTGCTTTACTCATTACTGTCTCCTTTTAGAAATAAACCAACGAAAAAACTGTACTTTATACCACCCACGATTCCATTTTATTCCAATAGCGTTTTCAATGTCTTTACCATAATGGAACCTGCCCTTTTCTCTATACCACCCCTTCATCACTGTCCTCTTTGGTTATCATGGCTTTTTCTAAAAGTAATGTGGCTTTATATATACAACTCTCACTGTCAACACACTCGTAAAGGAGGTTAGCTGCTTCGTCTACCAACTTATCCTTCCGCTCGATCTCGGCTTCATGGTATTCAACCGCCGCTTTTACCGCACTGTTGACCATATAAATTGCCACATGGGGTGGAACGTTAGTTATTCCACTTAACTTTTTTGCAATAATCTCAGCCAGTGGATGATTACCTTTAACTGTCATAGCTTTTCTTCCCTCCTTTATGAGTTCCCAAGATAATGCTGAATAAGTAACGCAGGTACTTTTGTCACCTTTCATCGCTTTTCTCCTCCTCAAGATCCGCTATCCTTGACAAGTGAAACCGATTTATCTGTGGTAGGAACTGCTCCTCTGTATATTGAAAGGCCCACTTGTCTCCAAACAAACTAACCATCTTCTCCCTGGCTCCTCCAAAAGTACCGTAGATTTTCACATACCCATTTTTCAAGCCTTCTTGCTTTTGCATAAAGGTAAAGTAATAGTTTTGTTTACCCATCTGTTATCCTCCTTCTAACCAGTGCCTGACGACGACTCAGGAAGCATCCTTTTTTGCCGGACCGTGATGCTCGATCCATAGCATTGTCACCCTCACGCCTTGTGACTCCACTGGTTGACAGCCTCCAACACTGCCATGTGGTATACTTTTGCCTTTCGGCTGGCCGTAGCCGTTGAAGGGATTACCGTAGCCCTTTAACCGCAGGCGGACTTGAACCGCCGACAGGGGAGGGAGGTTTTATCCTCCCCTTTCCCCTCATCTCTACCCTCCGATTCTGCGGTTACCGGGGATAGGGGGTTATCTCCCCCTTCCCCGAGAAACTTTTATCTAATCTCCTTCATAAAATCTCTCAAGAGCCATGTCACAGATGTGGTTTTCTGTCTCAGCGGAAAGATCATCCAACAGGTCGATCCCCGTTGGGGTGAGGATCTCAATCTCATCCACATACGCAGGGGCTTTTCTCCACAACCCCGGCTCGCTCATGTCGCCTTCATAATCGTTGTAAATAACATACGCCCTCACCTCCATATCTTTCCAGGTGAAGTTGACCTCCGCTCGGCCATATTTATCTATTCTCATGATAATCTCCTTCAAAAAAACTCCACAATCGTGGGTTTCTTTTGTTTCTTTGCTATCTCAAGGGTGTGTTCTGTTCCTTTGGATTTTCCATCCCAAAAAGCCACAACCACATCGGCTGCGGTTACAATGTATTTGTTTCTCTCAAACCCGGCACTCTTTCCGAATCGCTCCCAGTCGGCAGGAAACTCCTGATATTCTATCCCGTGTTCAGTTGCGTATTTTTTTCCAAGAGCATCCGCTCCTCGGGCTCCACCGGAGACTATAACATCAATCATTCCAAGGTCGAAGAACCTCGCCATTGTGTTCTCAACAAGGTCATAGCTTGAACACGAACGGCTTCCTACAATTGCAATATTCATATAACTTCCTTTATAGTATATTTTTGGCTACTTGTCAATATCGGAAATAAATATCCCCGGCAAAAACCCTGATAATTTTCCCCCTATTATGTTTAAAAGCTCCATTATTCCAAAAGATCCCTCAACATCTTTTCAAGATTATCTCCTTCGCCGAGATAGTTTTCAAAAACTTCCTTCATTTTTATTTGAAGGTCCTTGGGGTCAGTCGGGGTCATCTGGAAAGGATACTCTTCAAGTAAAAGTTCCCCTACCACGTTACGGGCAAGGAGTAATCCTAAATCCCCATCGTCATCGAGGATATATCCGGCAAGAAAATAAGATCCCCCACCTGCTAAGGTGAAGCCCATTTCCGGGGCAATAGTGATCTCTTCCTTTTCAATCTTCTCAAAAATCGTCTCTAAATGTTCCAGCATTTCACTGGCATGACTGGCGGTATTCTTACCCTCAACCTCGTTGGTTTTGATCGAGATCAAATCTGTCCCCTTTTCCTCTGGATCTCCCTTCCGTCGGCGGTAGGTTATTCCCTCTCCCTTGAATCCGAATACCTCTCCGGTAAAAAGGTCCACCCCATAGACCAGATCATTCCGGCTGGTCTCTTGTTTTAACAGTTCAACAACCTGCTGAGTTGTTGCCCGGTTCTCGCTAATCAATAGATCTTTTTTCTCTTTCATGTTTCTCTCCTTCAAAAAATTCCAACACTGTATTAAACCCATCTTCGATATACCCCTTTGCATGGTAGATCGAAATCTCATCGACATCCCGGTCGAGTTCTTCTCTAAGTTCCCCGAATATCATCGCCAAGCGGAGGAAGATCAACTCTGCCTCTATGATTCTGGCACGATCATCGGGATTCCCTGGTGTGGTTTTACTCGCCATTTTCCCCCTCCATTGGACAGGATACTGTCCATTTATCCTGGCAGATAAACTCCGGTTCATGTTCGGCTAAATGACAATCGGGCATTCCGTAATCCGACAGGTTTATGGTCTTAGCATTTTCCCGTACCGTCATGCCTATCGGCCAATGGGGTACATGGTAATACACCCGAAGTTCGTCCCCGAAAATATTTACTACCTCTCTAACCTTATCTTGCCAACCTCCAAGAGCCCGGTGCATCTCCTGCCTAAAGGTATGAAGTTCCCATGGGTTTAAGGTTACTCGAATAATGTTTGAATCCTGCGCCATATACCAGTCCCCGACGGTGATATTGCCCTTCAAATGTTTGAGAATATTTTCCATATGGAAGAGAGTTTCTTTTTTCCTTTGTAAGTCGTTATCCATCTGTTCATAATTAAAGATCATTGTTTTCCTCCTTTTTAATCGATGTTATCTAACATAGAATCGGCCCGGGTTAGGGCGTAATCAAGGTCACTCATACGATTCTCGAAGTCACTTTTAACCCCTTCCAGCTCATCATACGCTATTCTTGCATCGGAGATTTCGTTTTGAAGTTCCTCAAGGTCAACATCTGGGTTCTTTTCCTCTTCAAAAAGCTCGATTGCTTTTTCGGTAATACCATTTTGGAGTCCCTTCGATAACAAGGGATAGATGTCAATCGCCCGGTAAACACCCACAATCGATTTGTTATTCTCCACGGCGGCCACAAAACTCCCTGTTCCGGGAACATGTACCATGATTGCTTTCATTTTATTCCTCCTCCTTTACAGCTAAGAGAAACAAATCCAACGGATCTCCTTCTCCTTGTTCGATCCAGTACCCGGGAAGATCGGCCTCGATTTTTTCGGTTAGCCCCTCCCAAAAATACCCGTCATCGGCTACATCTTGCGCGGTTTGATTCGATGTCCATGGAGCGTAGTATTTCCCCGATGGGCTGTAGCCAAGTACACTCCCAAGGTACCAGCAAAGATAGGTCCTCCCATCGGGGTCCATGAACCCTTCTCCGTTGATTTCTTCGGGGCTTGTGTTGTCCCGAATCCAGGTGATCTGATCGAATCTCTCTTCGATTATTTGGTCAAGATCCTTATGTTCCATTGAAATACCCCTCCTTGTACCAATTTGGATAATCTTCTTTGGTTTTTACTTGGATGTAATACCGGCTGCCGCTGTACCTTGGCCAGCTTCCGGTGATGTTTACATATTTCTGATCGGTTCGGTTTTTTGCGTTTCGTTCTACCGTCTGCGCTTCATCAAGGCTATCGCAGGGGAAGATAAGTTTGTTTGTCTTTCCCCGGGCCATACCCCATCCGGACATAAAAGCATCGGTGGTTGTTACATACCACGGGGTAGGGGGGATTTCAATCCCTTCACTATCGTATCGTGCCATATATTCCTCCTATTCTTCACAAAATGCATCAGAAAAGCTATAAACAGATCCATGAAAAGGGCAATTTAACTTCTCTTCGATAATTCTATCAACCGAATCGACATGCGATCGAAGTCGATTGATTCCTTTTTCAACTATCTCTTTCACTGTATCAGTTCCGGTAATGATCGTTTCTCCGGTACTTTCCTCGGTAATGGTCCATACCTTCGGGTTAACGGTTACCGTATTTAACAATGGGCCTTTTTTTAATTCCCTATGAATATGAAACACATATCCGCCCCATGTGAAGTACCCATAGGTAGGTACGTCGGTTATTTTCATGGTGTTAAATAGCACATTGCAGGTTCCCTTTTTTCTGGTCAAGTTTGTTGCTTTCATATTCCCTCCTTTTATTTAATTATAAGCTCCGCATCCGGGACGAAGGTTACTATTTCATCCTCGAAGAAAGATTTATAGGTTCCAACGCACATATTTAACCCATACTCTGGAGCAGGTGTATCTTTTTCCTTTTGTATTTTCATATAGGCAAGTCCATCGAAGATAAATACATCCCCTGGAGATAGATTCTCAAACCGTGTTCGGTAATCATCTTGTTCATAGGTTATTTTCATTTTTCTCCTTCCCCTCGGCTCCATCCGGTCATTACAGCCCATATCAGCAGGGCAAGGAAAAGTCCCCATAACCCACCCGATACAAGTCCTTGTGCGAAACATATCACGGCAAGCGCGATATGTATCCAAATTAACCCCTTTAATAAGCCTTTTGTTGTTGGTGAGATCATTTGTTTTCTTCCTCCCTTTCATAGATTTCGTTTGCTATAACTAAGATGATAGTTATTCCCAAATGTAACAAGACATAGCCCCACATCCCTGCAAGGGCTGTTAATACCCCACAGGTTAGGTTGATCCCGATTAAGAGCCAACCGATTTTTATTTCGGTAAGGATTTTCATTTTGTCCTCCTTACCTGGCCATCACATAGCTGCCAATGATGTCGTTTTCGGTCTGGATTTCTTTTTCGATTATATCCCGGTCGATGATGGCTTTTGCTTCTTCCAGGTAGATCATGTCATCACCGTAAAACCCAAAGCAAGCATCGATTTCGTTCCCGTCGGGGTCCCAGATGATAAAGTTCCATATTTCCCCTCGGAGATAGCAATCGTATATATCAACCTCACTCTTAAGAATGTTGATTACCTTTTGTTCCCTCCTGCGGGTGATTCGTTTCCAGCCCATTTCTTTTCGGATTTTGTCTTTTTCAACCACGATGTATCCTACTTTTCCCGAGTCCCGATGGCATGAAAATCCCCCTGTGTTCATGGTGATGCCTGAGTGGTCATAGAGATATAAAGGAAGAAACAGGTAATCTTTTTCTACTTCCTGCCAGGCTAACATGTTATCAAAAGGAAGCTCATTCTCATCGCAGGTTAACAATCTTGCCAATAAGTCCTTTTCGTCTTTAATTTGTTCATCCCCGAGGTTGTAACTTCTATGCGCGCAGTACATTGTTCCTAGGTTGCTCCACTCTCGGGGCGATTCAAAGGGATCATCATAGTGTTCTCGAACAACGGTGTAACCCTTGTATTCTAACACTGTTTCTCGATATCGCTCGTCCATGTTTTTCCTCCTTAGAAAAAGTTTCACTTTTTTACATTTCATTGGCCGAGCGAGGAGTCGAACCTCGCATCAGCGACCAACCCGGTCAGCCATAGGGGGAGGCTCCCCGCCTCCCGTTTGCCCCCTATTTTATTGTTGTATATTGTTTTGTATACCTATACATTGGAGACCATATATCTTGCGTAAGTTTATTAGCGTCGTGCTTTGATATAACCTCCAAACCAAGCCTTTCAGCCGTCTGTTTCTTAGCAGGTCTAATTGTTCTTGTTTCTCTATCAACCGTTAATACTGTCCTCATTTTACCCTCCTATTCACATTCACACGCATATCGAAACCAAAGGGGGTTGACCATTGATCCGATGTTGGTATCTCCTCCTTGCCAGTTGTCCTCGGGGCCGTTCATGGTTGTCCCTTTAGGAAGGTTGGTTTTTATCATGGCCTCGGGGTCAAGGGCCCATATCCGGTCGAAGAGATCCCCATGCACATGCCAGCATGCGGCGGAGATTTTTCGCCCAGTGTGGCTCCTTCTCGCCCCGGGACCGGAGGAATCTATAACCGTAATCGTTGCGGTGTATACCTCTCGGCCCTGGCGATCGTGGCGTTTATAGGTTGGCTCGGTTTTCCATCTGATGTTGTTCTCATATAACCTTGTGGTTAGCTTGAGGGCGACTCTTAACACTGATTTGCTCTCTACATGGAATTCCATACTATACCTCCTTGTTTTTATCATGGAAGGCGATTTGCTCTTCCACATAGTCGGGATCATAAAAGCCTGATGATGCAAGGTACGGGTTCCCTTCTTGATCTCGCGGAAGGTTCTCAGGGTCTAAGACTCCTTGGATGTCATAGTCTCGTACCAGGATATCCATTTCGGTGTTGTTAGAGTTTACCTCCGGTACTCCATTTCGGATGTCGATTAGAACTTTGTTCATTTGTCCTCCTCCTTATAGATAGCCGCTGGGAGGGTTGCCTCCCAAGGGTCTAAGCTCTTATCGGTTGACGGGCCGTAGTTCATCATGGCTCCTCCGGCCATTACCTGGTTGGTATTAAGGTGTTCCCTGTCCCAGGCCATAGCTTTCTTCATGAGGAAAGAGGCAAGCTCCTCCCCCGCATGGGGGAAGTCATCAAGACGTTCAATAGAATCCCATTCATCTCCGAACAGGAGGCGAAAATATCCTATAACATAATCGCCCTGGTCGGATGCATCCTGGAACAGCCCTTCAATTTGCTCTTTTGAAAGAGTTTTTCTGCGTTGTGGCATAATTTTTCTCCTTTTGCGCCCTACAAGGTACGGTTCGATTGCGTAGATTTTGTTTTACCGCAGAACCGCCCTTCAAGGTGCTTTTTTTAGGAAGGATTTTCGGCGTATTAAGGGAAAAGCATAAAAAACCGGGGATTGCTCCCCGGTTTTCGGTTTACCGATTTTTGATTAAAACATTATGCGGTTGCCATTGGATATGAACCTTTGTAGGGTTGCGTTGTTTCAATAGCTTTTTGAGCAACGGTAATACTTTACCGTGGTATAATTCTAGTGTTTCATAGTCTCGGGTCATTGTTGCATTGTTATAATCCAACACCAAATTGTCTCGAATTATCCCTTGTCTTTGTGCTTGTGACAAAATAAACCGTGGTCGGTTAACAATGTCATAATCGCGCACTTTTGCAGGTTTTTTGGGTCGATTGCGGAGACTACTCATCTTTTGAACCTTTGTTTGGTCGGATAACATCAAGCTTAACTTTCAAATCGGTTCCCGGTACGCGCCAATAGCGATAGTGTTGTCCAACATAGCGGGAGTTTCCGCTTTTAGTTGTTCCTACTGGCTTGTTCGGGAGCTTGAATGTTACCACGAGGGTTTGATCCTTTTCATGGTATTCACGCTTTACTTCATCAGTTTCAGCCTTTTCTTGTGCTAGTTGTGCATTGAGTGCTTGAATCTCGGCCTGTAGTTGTTCAACGGTTTTTTCTTTCATGGTACTGTCTCCCTTTGAATGGTGATTTTTTCCCATCAGAAAAAGCATGATCCTAACACGCTTGTTTTCCCTTCCCTATTTTGTCAAATAACGATAGTTTCACTTTTTCAACTCGTAAGTGAAAAAGTGATTTGAAAATAAGATATGCTAAAATCGTGCCAAAATCGGAAAAAATAAAAAAGGTTTTTTAATTTCTTTTCTGATAAGGTTTTATTTTAATGTTTTATTTTTTGAAAATCGGTTGATAAGGTTTAATTGTCTACTTTTTTGTACAGGTAGGTGTAGCTTTTTTGCTATACCTTTTTGTAATTTGTTGTCTGGTAAAGGTTTATTTGCTGATATATCATAGCTTTTTTATACTCTTTTTTTGCGGTAATATTTTTATCCTTTATTTGGTGGTTTTTTGTCAAGTTTTTTGGTGTTTTTTGTAAGGTTAGGAAAAATTTTTCGGGGTTTTTTGGTGATAATGGAGTTTTTTTGAAAAAAGTAAACTTGGTATGATTATTGCTTTACTGTAAGTAAAGATTTTCAAGGGGAAAAAGATGAAGGTTTATAAGGTTATTAAGAAGGACAATTTTGACAGCCGGATTATTGAACATGAGTTTTATAGCTCAATAAAGAAGGTAATTAAGTTGATTGAAAAAGTAGTCAATTATAGTTATTACTATGAAAGTGATTTAATTAATGCATTTGATTTTTTCAATGGTGGGAACGGCCACGATTTTTATATGCATGAGCATAAAGCTGTTGAGGTTGGAAAAAGTAAGAATTATACATGGTATGTGGTCGAGATTGACGTTCAATAAAGGGGGGACAAAATGACAAGAAAAGACAAGCTTGAGGGAATAGCGATTTTAATTGTTAGTTTAGTGCTAAGTATTGGCATTACGCTGTTGATTGTACCGTTATTATGGGTAGGATAGTTGATGTTAGCACTATGATATAAAATCATGGTGCTTTTTTTTGTGGTTGGTGTATCATGGTGATATTATCATGTTGATATAAAATGTTGTCCTTTGTTGTCTTTTGTTGGGGTTTTTGTTGTGGTGGAGAAAATAGAGATTTTTGGTTTTGAGTGGAGTTTTGCTTCACATTGGGCTTGTGCGGGGTTTTATACCCATAGTGGTATAGATATACCTTTTTTGTGTGTTGCGTTTAATAGGGGAGCATTTTACCTTGTTTCCGGGCAATTGTGCTTTTGTCTCAATAGTTGCGGTTGACTGTTGTAGTTGGTGTGTTGGTTTTTGGGGGTTTATTTTGTGGTCTATGGGGTTTTTTTGGGGGGGTTTTTTGGGTTAATT
>Ga0102931_1000177_pt1 | contig 30371 bp, 29 predicted proteins | sample SalPonR1_C_D1_MG_FD_79282 | JGI IMG/M metagenome (GOLD analysis project Ga0102931, IMG submission 79282) | Salt pond soil microbial communities from South San Francisco under conditions of wetland restoration - Salt Pond MetaG R1_C_D1_MG | ecosystem: Environmental > Aquatic > Marine > Intertidal... | reverse complement strand
TAGACGAGCCATTCTCGGTACGGAGTCCGCACGAACGACGGCGCGAACTCGACCCGATCGTGCCCGTCTCCGTCGTTCATGCCGCGCCGAGACGTTCGCCGGGCGTGCGACGACGGCGCCGGATGTCGACGGCGGCCCCCGGCGGAGGAGGAGCCGGCGACGGCCGGCGGCGCCGGCTGAACGGAACCGGCGACGTCACGCTCGATCGTCCGAGCGACTTATGCCTCTGCGCCTCAGCGCCGCAATGAGTGCCGGGAACGCCGTGCCGCGCCGCAGCATCCGCGGCGATCGCCGACATCGGCTTCGGCCGATTTCATCGACGGCACGCGACGGTCCCGTGTTCGGCCTGCCGTGCCCCGGCATTCCGATTCGGGCGCCTGCACAGGATGCACGGGCCGGCGCGTCGAGGTCGAGACGGCCTGAGCCGTCGGACTACGGCGACTTCGTCACGCTTCGAGGCGCGAGGGCTGGCTCGCACCAAGCAGGCGGTGATGCCGCCTCTCGGAAAAGCCGACTCCGCAGCAGCAGGAGTCTCGTGCGCCCCGATCCGTGACTGCGTTTCCCGATGCAGGGAGACGGAGGCGACATGGGGCCGAGCGCTGGAGATCCGGGACGATCTGCCGGCGGAGGAGCTTCGGGCGCCGGCGTCGCGGGAGCGGAGCGATCGGGCCGCGCCGCGGTCGCCGGCGATCGCCGATGCGCCGAACGGCCTGAGCCGGGCGGACGCGGCGACGGCGGCGGGCATGGAACGGCAGGCGCCGCGCGACGCGGTGCTGCGCTACAACGCCGACGGAAGCAGCCCGTGCGCATGATCTGCGCGAGCTCGCGAGCGTCATTGCGGTCGGTCTTGTTGGGGCATGGCTGCACTCGCCTGCCGCGTCTCGATGCACAGCGTCGACCAGCCCGCCGCGCGCAGGCCATCGTGCAGCCACGCCGTCGGCGAACAGGCCTCGAAGAGGCAAGCCGACCGCGGACGGCGCGTCGGCAAGCGCCTCCGGCTCGCTGGCCGCGCGCGTCTCGTTCACGATCGCGCCCGCCTCGTCGACGATTCAGATCGCAGTCTCTTCCAACGACACGTCCATCCCGGCATAGTACTTCATGGCTGCTCCTTGACGATGCTTGTGGCCGTTGCCACGGACCACGTTTCGTCATCCTGTTTGGAGCAGCCACCACGCCGGTGACGGGCGAGACCCCAATCACACCATCCGACGAAGGTCCGAAAGGAGTCCGACGTTCGGCCGGCGTCTTCTGCACGGGAGCGGCGTCAATGCGCGACCGAATCGCGATCATAGGCTGGGGCTCGCTGATCTGGGATCTCGACGATCTCGTGCCCCACGTCGCCGAACCCTGGGCTCTCGGCGCCGGCCCGGCGCTTCCGCTCGAGTTCTCGCGCATCTCGCCGAAGCGCCGGATGGGCCTCGTGGTCTGCATCGACCCCGATCTCGGCGTGCCGTGCCGCACCCACGCGATTCCCTCGCGCCGATCCGACCCGGCCGAGGCCCGCGCCGACCTCGCGCGCCGCGAACGTGCCCCGCTGGACCTCGTCGGCTGGGTCTGCGCCCGCAGCGGCCGCGCCGAGGGGCGCGCCGCCGACCGCGTCGCCGACTGGTGCGAGGCGACCGGCGCCGCCGGCGCGGTCTGGACCGACCTCCGCCCCAACTGGGCCGAGCACCGCACCGAGCCCTTCGCCCTCGACGCCGCCGAGGCCTACCTCGCCTCCCTGACCGGCGAGGCGCGCGCCGAGGCCGTGCGCTACATCGAGAACGCCCCGAAGGAGACCGACACGCCGCTCCGCCGCCACCTCTCGACCCGCGACTGGTGGCGCGAGGCCGCCGCGGCGCTCAGCCGTCCAGCAGCTCTCCCTTCGTCGCCTTGAAGTCCGAGGCGATCCACTGCGCCTCCAGCGATTCCAGCCTGCGCCCCAGCGCCGGCCCCGGCTTGGCGCCGCGGTCGATCAGGTCCTTGGCGGAGATGGGAAAACTCGCGGTCGCGCCCCGCGCGATCTCCCGCGAGAGGCCCTTCGGCGGGGCCGTCCCCTCCTCGGCCGCGCGCAGCAGCGCCGCGTCCCGCGCGGCCTCCGCCCCGTGCCGATAGGCCGCCCGCGCCGCAGGCTCGTGCGCATCCAGCGCCGCGGCGATGGCCGCCAGCGCCCTGGCCTCGGCGCGCGACAGGCGCAGCCGCTCCGTCGCATCCTCGGGCGTCGCGCCGAGGGCGACCAACCGTCGCTTCCAGTCCGGTCGCACACCCGCCGCCGCCTCGGCCGCGGCGAGCGGGCCCAGCGTGCGAGTGGAGGCGCCGGGCAGAACCCGCTCCAGAACTCCCGCGTCCGCCATCGCGGAAACCGCCGCGCCCGGCAGGGGCGCCGCGAGCAGCTTGCGCATCTCCCTGCCGATCCGCTCGCGCGCCAGCGCCTCGACCCCCTCCGCCGCCGCCCGGCAGGCCGCGAGCCCCGCCGCGTCCGGCCCGGTCCCCGGGTCGCCGTAGAGTGCGTGAAACCGGAAGAAGCGCAGGATCCGCAGCCGGTCCTCGGCGATCCGCGCCGCGGGATCGCCGATGAAGCGCACCCGCCGCTCCGCGAGGTCGGCCAGCCCCTCGCCCGTCGGGTCCAGAAGCGTCCCGTCGGGCTCTGCGTAGAGGGCGTTCATGGTGAAGTCGCGCCGCGCCGCGTCCTCCCCCAGAGCGGCGCCGAAGGCGACGCGGGCGTGCCGGCCGAAGGTCTCCTCGTCGCGCCGGAAGGTGGTGATCTCGAAGCCCCGGCCATCCGTCACGGCCGTGACGGTGCCGTGCTCGACCCCCGTGGGAACCTGGCGCAGGCCCGCCGCCTCCAGCAGCGCCTGGACCCGCTCCGGAGCCGCGTCGGTGGCGAGGTCGAGATCCGTCACCGGCAGGCCGAGCAAGGCGTTGCGGACGCAGCCCCCGACGAAAAGCGCCTGCGCGCCGCCGTCCTTCAGCGCCGCGACGACGGCCGCCGCCGCCGGGTCCGAGAGCCAGTGCGCCTCGAGCCGCGCAGGCTCGACCGCGGCCTCGTGTCCGCGTTCTGCGGCGGGGCTCACTCCGCGGTCTCGTCCGCCGCCTCGGCGGCGAGGCGGTCCGAAAGCGAGACCAGCATCCGGGCTGTCGCGCCCCAGATGTAGCGCCCTTCCCACGGCATCGCCCAGAAGCTGCGCCGTCCGCCCGGTCCCGCGCGGTGGTCCTGCGTGCGGTTGGCCGGATCCATCAGGAAGGCGAGCGGCGGTTCGAACACCTCGGCCACCTCGGCCGGATCGGGCCGCGGCTCGAAGGCCCGGTCGACGAACCCGACGAACGGCGTGACCGCGTAGCCGGTCACGGTCTCGTGGCCGTCGATCGGGCCGAGGATCTCGACGTGTCGGGCGGAGAGACCGATCTCCTCCTCCGCCTCGCGCAGCGCCGCGGCCTCGGGCGAGGGGTCCCCCGCATCGATCCGTCCGCCCGGGAAGGCGATCTGACCGGCATGGCGGTTCAGATGGTCCGCCCGCCGGGTCAGGATCACGCGCCAGCCCGCGCCGTCCTCCCGATCCACCAGGCCGCATAGCACCGCGGCCCCGCGCAGGGACCGCGTCGGCGGCAGCGTCTCGCGGATCTCGGGGTTCAGATCGTAGTCGGAACTGTGGCCGATGCCGCGCCCCCGCACCGCGCGGTGCAGGAGCGGACGATCGATCGAGAGCGGGGAGCGGGACATGCCGTCGGATTCTGGCGCCGTCGGGCTCCGGCGGCAAGCGCGGCCTGCGCCGACGCCCGCCGAGGATCCGCCCGTCAGACCTCCAGCTCGGCCGAGGGCAGGATCGGGAAGAACCGGCCGCCGGATCGCAGGCCGAACCAGCGCGTCCCGTCCAGCGTCTCGTGCTCGCCGATCTCGACCAGCCGATAGAAGCTCTTGCGGTCGATCAGCGCCTCGAGATCGCCGCGGACATGGACGTAGGGCGAGGGCTCGCCGGTCTCGGGATCGCGCGTGACGCGGATCGGATGCTCCGGCCCGGCCTCGGTCTCGTCGCCGACGTTCGTGACGAAGACCAGCCGCCGATCCTCGCCCTCGCCCTCGACGCGGAAATCCACCGCGACGAAAGGCGCGTCGTCGACGGTGATGCCGACCTTCTCGACCGGCGTGACCAGGAAATAGGCGTCGCCGTCCTTGCGCAGCACCGAAGCGAACAGCTTCACGAGGGCCGGCCGGCCGATCGGCGTGCCGAGATACCACCAGGTCCCGTCCCGCGCGATGCGCATGTCGAGATCTCCGCAGAACGGAGGATTCCAAAGGTGCACCGGCGGCGGACCCTTCTTCGCCGCCGCCTTCACGCTCCGCGCAAGGCCTTCCGCGTCGGGCGTCGCGATCCCGCTGCCGCTCATGCTCTCGCCTCCGTGACGTTTGGGTGGTGTGCGCGCCGTTGGACAAGCTAGGTCCTCGGCATACTCTTTGAAAGGCGGGAGGCGACGAGGCGCCCCGCCCGCCACAGCGCCGCCAGCGGCAACCGCTCCGGAGAGACCCGCCCATGACCGATGCCGACGACGCCCTCGTGGAGGAGATCGAGACCCTCGGCGCCACCCTCGCCGAGGCGCGACGCCAGGTCGCGAGGCGCGTGATCGGCCAGGAGACCGTGGTCGAGCTGACCCTCAACGCGCTGCTCTGCGGCGGCCACGGGCTGCTGGTCGGCGCCCCCGGCCTCGCCAAGACGCGGCTGGTGGAGACGCTGGGCCGCGTGATGGGCCTCGACGCCGGGCGCGTTCAGTTCACGCCGGACCTGATGCCGGCCGACATCCTCGGCGCCGAGGTGCTGGAGGAGGCCGAGCACGGCGGCGGCCGCGCCTTCCGCTTCATCGAGGGGCCGATCTTCTGCCAGCTCCTGCTCGCCGACGAGATCAACCGCGCCTCGCCGCGCACCCAGTCGGCGCTGCTCCAGGCGATGCAGGAGCGGATCGTCTCGGTCGCCGGCGCGAATCGGCCGCTGCCGGCGCCGTTTCACGTCCTCGCGACGCAGAACCCGATCGAGCAGGAGGGCACGTATCCGCTGCCCGAGGCGCAGCTCGACCGCTTCCTGCTGCAGATCGACGTCGACTTTCCCACCCTCGACGCCGAACGGGCGATCCTCCTCGCCACCACCGGCACCGAGGACGCGGCCGCGGAGCCCTGCTTCACCGCCGACAGCCTGATCGCCGCGCAACGGCTGGTGCGGCGGATGCCTGTCGGCGAGAGCGTGATGGAGGCGATCCTGCGCCTCGTGCGCTCCGCCCGGCCGGGCGAGCCCGACGCGTCGCCGACGCTGGCGGGCGCGGTGGCCTTCGGTCCCGGCCCGCGCGCCGCGCAGGCGCTGATGCTGGCGGTGCGGGCGCGCGCGCTCCTGTCGCAGCGGCTCGCGCCCTCGGTCTCGGACGTCGAGGCGCTGGCGCGCCCGGCGCTGAAGCATCGCATGGCGCTGACCTTCGCCGCGAGGGCCGAGGGGCGCACGCTCGAGCAGGTGATCGACGGGCTGGTCACCGAAGCCCTCTCCCTCGAGGCGGTCGCGTGACGACGGGCCGCGCCCCCGAGGCCCCCGTCCGTCCGCGGCCGCGCGACGGCTCCGACACGCCGGCCTGGCTGCGTCGCGACGCCGAGCGGATCTCGGGCGCGCTGCCGCCGCTGCTGGCGGCGGCCGAACGCCTCGCCGCCTCGACGGTCGCGGGGGTGCACGGACGCAAGCGCTCGGGCCCGGGCGAGACCTTCTGGCAGTATCGCCACGCGCTGCCCGGCGATCCCTCCACCGCGATCGACTGGCGACGCTCCGCGCGCTCCGACCACGTCTTCATCCGCGAGATGGAGTGGGAGGCGGCGCAGACCGTCTGGGTCTGGGCCGACGACGCCGAGGCCATGCAGTGGAAGTCCGACATGGCGTCGCGCACCAAGGCGCAGCGCGCGCGGCTGCTGGCGCTGGCGCTCGGCGTGCTGCTGGCCCGGGGGGGCGAGCGGGTCAGCCTGCTCGGCACCGAGGCCGAGCGCCCGGCGACGGGCGAGCCGCAGCTGATGCGCATGGCGCTGGAGCTGCTGCGGGAGAACCGCCCGCGCCGCGACTTCGGCGCTCCGCCGCGCGCCGCGATGGCCGCGGGCGGCAAGGCCGTGTTCCTCTCGGACTTCATGGGCCCGCGGGAGGAGGTGTTCCCCGCGTTGATCCACGCCGCCGAGCGCGGCGTCTCCGGCGCCTATCTGCAGATCGTCGATCCGGCGGAGGAGAGCTTTCCCTTCGACGGCCGCCTCGTTCTCGAAAGCCTCGGCGGAGGGGTGGAGTTCGAGACGCACCGCGCCAAGGGTCTGCGCGAAGCCTATCTGGAGCGCCTCGCCGAACGGCGCGACGACCTGATGCAGACCGCGCGCCGCTGCGGCTGGCAGTGCACGATCCACCGCACGGACGAGAGCCCGCGCAAGGCGCTGCTCTGGCTCTACGCCGCCATCGGGGGCTTCTGACCATGCCCCCCGGCCTTTTCGCCCCTCGCTGACAGGACCGCCGCATGCTGAGCTTCGGCGCCCTCGCCTTCCTCAATCCCTGGCTGCTGGCGGCCCTCGCCGCGCTGCCCGCGCTCTGGTGGCTGCTGCGCGCGACGCCGCCGGCGCCGCGGCGGCTGACCTTTCCGGGGGTCCGGCTGCTGCTGGGCCTCGAGGACAAGGAGCGGATGCCGGAGAAGACGCCGATCTGGCTGCTGATCCTCAGGATGCTCGCCATCGCGGCGGCGATCCTCGCCTTCGCGCGACCGGTCGTGAACCCGGGGCAGGACCTGCGGGGTTCCGGTATCGTTCTCGTGCTGATGGACGGCGGCTGGGCCTCTGCGCCCGATTGGGAGGCGCGGCGGGCCCGCGCGGCCGAAGCGCTGGAGCAGGCCGGGCGGGCGGGGCGCCCGGCGGTGCTGGCCAGCGTCGCTGCGCCGCCTTCGCCCGATCCGCTGGAGCCGCGCTCGGCCGGCGACTGGCGGGGGCCGCTCGACGCGATGGCGCCGCGGGCCTGGGCGCCGGACCGGGCCGGCTTCGCCGCGCGGGCGGCCGAACTGGCGGAGCGGACCGGCGGTTTCGAGACGGTCTGGATCACCGACGGGCTGGCGCACGACCCGGAGGGCCGCGCCGCGCTGGTGGACGCGCTGCAGGCGGCGGGGCCGCTGACGGTGGCCGAGCCGGCGCGCGCCGCGCTGGCGCTGCGCCCGCCGACGCTGAAGGATTCGGCGCTCGTGGCCGAGGCGGTGCGGGCCGAGCCCGCGGGGCCGCGTCCGGTCTCCGCCGTCGCCATCGGCCGGGGCCCGGACGGGGCGGAGCGGCGACTCGCGGTCGCCGAAGCCGAGTTCGCCGAGGGCGAGACCGTCGCCGCGCTGAGCTTCGAGCTGCCGCTGGAGCTGCGCAATCAGGTGGAACGCGTGGCCCTCGCGGCGGGGGTCAGCGCCGGGGGCGTCGCGCTCGCGGACGACGCGGTGCGGCGCAAGCGGGTGGGCCTCCTGTCGGGCGAGGACGACGCGGGCGCGCGGCCGCTGACCTCCCAGCTCCACTTCCTGCGCAAGGCGCTGGCGCCGACGGCGGAGGTGATCGAGGACGATCTTCTGGCGCTGATCGAGGCGCGGCCCGACGCGGTGGTGCTCGCCGATCTCGGGACGTTCACCGACGCCGAGCGCGAGGCGCTGGTGGCGTGGATGGAGGAGGGCGGCCTGCTGGTGCGCTTCGCGGGCCCGCGCGTGGCGCGCGCCGAGACCGAGGCGCTGCGCGAGCGCGGCGCGGCGGGCACGGAAGATCCGTTGCTGCCGGTGCGCCTCCGCGCCGGCGGGCGGGCGGTGGGCGGCGCGATGAGCTGGGGCGCCCCGCAGCCGGTCGCCCCCTTCCCGGAGACGGGGATCTTCGCCGGCCTCGACGCCGCGCCCGACGTGACGGTGGAGCGGCAGGTGCTGGCGCAGCCGAGTCCCGAGCTCGCGGAGCGCACGCTGGCGGCGCTGGCGGACGGCACGCCGCTCGTCACCGCCGCCGACCGGGGCGCGGGGCGGGTGGTGTTCTTCCACGTCACGGCGAACGCCGAATGGTCGACGCTGCCGCTCTCCGGCCTCTTCGTGCAGATGCTGGAGCGGCTGGCCCTCGCCGCCTCCGCCGGCTCCGCCGCCGCGGCGGGGGAGCTCGGCGACGCGGTCTGGACGCCGGTGACGGTGCTGGACGGCTACGGCCGCCCGGTCGATCCCGGCACGCTCGGCGGCGTCACCGGCGAGCGGCTGGCCGAGGGCCGCGCCGGCCCCGAAGCCCCGCCGGGGGTCTGGCGGGCGGGCGAGCGCAGCGTCGCGATCAACCTCGCGGACGCCGAGACGGTGCTGAGCCGCGCCGCCGCGCCGGTCTTCGCGCGCGCCGAGTCGCTGGAGCGCGGCGAGGAGCGGGACTTCAAGGGCCTGCTGCTGGCGCTGGCGCTGATCCTGCTGGCGATCGACGCGCTGGCGGCGCTGTGGCTCGCGGGGCGTCTGCGCCTCGGCCGGGCGGCGCGGCCGGGCACGGCGGCGGCACTGGCGCTCGCGGCGCTGCTGACGGCTCAGCCGGGCGCGCCGAGGGCGCAGCCGGCCGATCCGGGGCCGGGCGAGGCGGACGAGGCGCGAGCGCTGGCCGCGACGCTCGACACCGTGCTCGCCTACGTCGTCACCGGCGATCCGGAGGTCGACCGCCTCGCGGAGGCGGGGCTGCGCGGCCTCTCCCGCGTGCTGACCGCGCGCACCGCGGTCGAGCCGGCCGAGCCGATCGGCGTGAACCTCGAGACCGACGAGCTCGCCTTCTACCCGATGCTCTACTGGCCGGTGACCGAGGACATGCCGACGCCGTCCGACGCCGCCTACGCCAAGCTCAACGCCTTCACGCGGACCGGCGGCACCATCGTCTTCGACACGCGCGACGCGCATCTCGCCTCGGGCTTCGGCTCCGGCACGCCGGAGGGGCGGGCGCTGCGCCGCCTCGCCGCGCCGCTGGACCTGCCGCCGCTGGAGCGGGCGCCGCAGGACCACGTCGTCACGCGCACCTTCTACCTGCTGCAGGACTTCCCCGGCCGCTGGCGCGGCGGCGAGGTCTGGGTCGAGGCCTCGCCCGACGCCGAGGCGATCGAGGGCGCGCCGTTCCGCGGCCTCAACGACGGCGTGACGCCGGTGGTGATCGGCGGCGCCGACTGGGCCGCGGCCTGGGCGGTGGACGACCGGGGCGACTTCCTCGTCCCGGTCGGCCGCGAGGGCGCGCGCCAGCGGGAGATGGCGTTCCGATTCGGGGTGAACCTGGTGATGTACGTGCTGACGGGCTCCTACAAGTCCGACCAGGTGCACGTCCCCGCGCTGCTCGAACGCATCGGGAATTGAGGGAGGCTTCGCGATGAACGCCGCCGTCGACTTCGCGCCGCTGCTCCCGTGGGAGGCGGTCGCCGCCCTTGCCGCGCTGTCGCTGGCGGCGGTCGCGCTGACGCTGGTCCTGCGCTCCAAGGGGTGGCTGCTGCGCGCGCTCGCCGCGGCGGCGCTGGTGACCGCGCTGGCCAACCCCTCGCTGCGCCAGGAGGTGCGCGATCCGCTGCCCGACGTCGGCATTCTCGTGGTCGACGGGAGCGCGTCCCAAGGCATCGCCGGGCGTCCGTCGCAGTTGGAGGCGGCCGAGACCGAACTCCGCGCGCGGCTCGAGACGCTGGGCGCCGACCCCGACGCGCCGATGGAGCTGCGCGTCGCGCGGGTCGCGCGCGGCGGCGAGGGGGTGGAGGAGGCCGACGACGGCACGCGCCTGCTGACCGCGTTGGAGGGTGCGGCGGCGGAGGTCGCGCCCGACCGGCTGGCGGGGGCGGTTCTGCTGACCGACGGACAGGCCCACGACGCGGCGGTGATGGAGAGCTTCCCGGCGCCCGTGCACCTCGTCCTGACCGGCGAGGCGGGCGAGTGGGACCGCCGGCTCGCGCTGCAGACCGCGCCCGCCTTCGGCATCGTCGGCGAGACGGTGGAGGTGGTCTTCGAGGTTCAGGCGCTGGGCGCGGCGCCGCCGGCCGCCGGAGGCTCCGCCCGGATCGAGCTGCGCATCGACGGCGAACCCCATTCCTTGCAGACGGTGCCGGTCGGCCGGCCCGCCCGCGTCGCGATCCCGATCGATCACGGCGGGGCCAACGTGGTCTCGCTGGCGCTGCCGCCGCTGGAGGGCGAGCTGACGGACCGCAACAACACCGCCGTCTTCACCGTCAACGGCGTGAGGGACCGGCTGCGCGTGCTGCTGGTCTCGGGCGAGCCGCATCCGGGCGAGCGCACCTGGCGCAACCTGCTGAAGGCCGATCCCTCGGTCGACCTCGTGCACTTCACCATCCTTCGGCCGCCGGACAAGCAGGACGGCGTGCCGGTGTTCGAGCTCTCGCTGATCTCCTTCCCGACGCGCGAGCTGTTCATGGAGAAGGTCGACGAGTTCGACCTGATCATCTTCGACCGCTACCGCCGCCGCGGCGTTCTGCCCTCGGCCTACATCGACAACATCTCGCGCTACGTCCGCGACGGCGGCGCGGTGCTGGTCGCCTCCGGGCCCGCCTTCGCGGGGGTCGAGTCGCTCTACCGCACGCCGCTGCGCGACGTGCTGCCGGGCGCGCCCACGGCGCGGATCTTCGAGGAGGGGTATTTCCCCGAGATCACGACGCTGGGCGAGAAGCACCCGGTGACCGCGGGCCTGCGCGAGGCGACGCCGGGCGGCGCGGAGGCCGAGGGCCCGGTCTGGGGGCGCTGGTTCCGGCTGATCGAGCTCGAGGCGCTGTCGGGGCAGACGGTGATGGAGGGGGCCGAGGGCGCGCCGCTCCTGATCCTCGACCGGGTGGGCGAGGGGCGGGTGGCGGCGCTCGCCTCGGACCACGCCTGGCTCTGGTCGCGCGGATTCGAGGGGGGCGGGCCGCAGGCGGAGCTGCTGCGGCGGCTCGCGCACTGGCTGATGAAGGAGCCGGAGCTGGAGGAGGAGGCGCTGACGGCCGAGGTCTCGGGCGCCGAGGTGATGGTGACGCGCCGCTCGGTGGAGACGGAGCCGGAGCGGCTGACGGCGGTCTCGCCGTCGGGCGAGACGCTGGAGGCCGGGTTCGAGGCGGTGGCGCCGGGGCGCTGGCGGGCGGTGTTCACGGCGGACGAGGCGGGGCTCTGGACCCTCACCGACGGCGTGCTGGAGGGGGTCGCGGCGGTCGGTCCGCCGGCGCCGAAGGAGTTCGAGAACCCGGTCTCCACCCCCGCGGTGCTGGCGGGGCTGGTGGAGGCGACGCGGGGCGGGGCGCTGCGGCTGGCGGAGGGCGGCGTTCCGGATCTGCGCCGGGTCCGCCCCGGGCGCACCGCGGCGGGGCGCGGCTGGCTCGGGCTGGCGCGGCGCGACGCCTACGCGGTGCGGGACGTGACGCTGACGCCTCTGGCGCCGGGTTGGCTGATGCTGCTGCTGGCGGCGGGCCTGGCGGTCGGGGCCTGGCGGGTCGAGGGGCGCTGAGGGCGGGCCCCTCGGCGAGCGTGCGGGCCTCGGGGGGATCGACCCCCGCTCGGCCCGCCGAGACGCGCGGGGCGCGCGCCTCGAAGCCGCCCGGCGGCGCGCGGCGCGCTCAACCGTCGGCGTCGCGCCGCTCCGTCTCCGTCCAGCGGCGCACCCGGCCGGCCACGCCGGCCATGGCGCCGGGCACGAGTTCCCTCGCCAGGATCCGGGCGGGGTTGGTCGGCGGCGGGAACTCCACGCCCTCGGCCGGCCCGCGCCGGAACCCGAAGCGGCCGTAGTAGGGCTCGTCCCCCACCAGCAGAACCCGCGTCCAGCCGAGATCGCCGGCGCGCTCCATCGCCTCGCCGATCAGGATCGCGCCCAGCCCCTCGCCCTGGCGCGTCGGATGCACCGCGACCGGCCCGAGCAGCAGCGCCGGCGCCCCCTCGGGGCCGATGCGCACCGGCCAGTGCCGGATCGCGCCGACGACCGCGTCGTATTCGTCCCGCGCCACGAGGCAGAGTTCCGCCACCGGCTCGACCCCCTCGCGCAGACGGTAGGAGCTGAGCGCGGTGCGGCCGGGCGCGAAGGCGGTGTCGAGCAGCCATTCGACCTCCGCCGCGTCCCCCGCCCGTTCGCGCATCACCCGGAACACGGCGGATCCCCTCTGCTCTCCGCGGCGGCGCGCCCTAGCATGGGCCCCCCCGGCCGTCTACAAGCCGGACCCGAGAGACGCCGGAGGAGAGAACCCATGCACTACCGCCCCGAGGACGGCCACGGCCTGCCCCACAACCCGTTCAAGGCCGTGGTCGCGCCGCGTCCGATCGGCTGGATCTCCACCGTCGACGCCGAGGGGCGGGCGAACCTCGCGCCCTATTCCTTCTTCATGGCGGTGGCCGACGCGCCGCCGATGGTCATGTTCTCGGTCACCGGCCGCAAGCCGGACGAGAGCGTCAAGGACAGCCTCGCCAACATCCGCGAGACGGGCGAGTTCGCGGTCAACTTCGTCGGCTGGGACCTGAGGGACCAGATGAACCTCAGCTCCGGCGGCTACGGCCACGGCGAGGACGAGTTCGAGATCGCGGGCCTCGAGAAGGCGCCCTGCCTCGACATCCGCGCGCCGCGCGTCGCCGCGGCGGCGGCGACCTTCGAGTGCCTCGCGCATCAGGAGGTGGTGCTGCCGGGCGACGACGGCATGATGAACGTCGTCACCTTCGGCCGCGTGGTGCGGGTGCATCTGCGCGACGACTGCGTGGTGGACGGGATCTTCGATCTGACCCGCCATCAGCCGGTCGCGCGCTGCGGCTACAAGGACTACGCGGTGGTGCGCGAGGTGTTTCAGATGATCCGTCCCGCCGGCGCCGGTCACGAGACCGGCGGCCAGGACCGCAAGTCCGTCGCTTCCTGAAGAAAAGCGACGATATCGCAGAGACTTGTGGACGTTTGGCGTCTGCGGCGGAGATGTCGTTTACGTCTTGGCAACGCGATTGGCCGCATATGGGTGTCAACCGGAGGCGGTTGGACTTGGGTGTGTCCGCCGGCTCCGGGTCGCACTCGGGAGAGTTCTTCGCGCGTTGAAGGCCGCGTGGGAGCGGAGCGGGGTGTGTGACGTTTGGCCGGCGAAGTCGGCTCTCCCGATGGACGTCCAGTGCGAAGGGGCGCCGCGCGCGGCCGAACCGGTCGCGCCGTGCGCGGCGCCCCGAGCGTGACGAGTTTGACTGCGTAGCGTGCTGCGCCGCGTGGCGTTGCGGCGCCCCCCGCTTCGGCCCGTCGGCCGGAGCGGGGCCCCGCTCCGTGATCCGACGATCCGGTCGGAGCGGGCTTTTCAGACGACCCGAGGGTCCGGTCGGGGCCTTCGCGCGAGGATCGCGGCCGCTCGACGACACGCCCGGCGGTGTGGGCCGATGCCGGTCTCCTCGCGGTCGGCCGGACTCGGACGATCGGCGGTCAGCCGGAACGAGCCCTTCGGCGGTCGGCCGGAACGCGTCCCCGTGTCCGAGATCCCCGGTCGGATCGCGCGCGATTCCATTCGCCCGCGCCGTCCTGCACGACGTCCTCCCGATGTCGCAGACCCGAATCGGTCCGCGATGCAAGCGAGATTCGCGGACAGTTCCGACGGCCGCCGCCGCCGCCGTCAGCCGAACAGCGCGCCGGGGTTCATGATTCCCCTCGGGTCGAGCGCCGCCTTGATCGCCCGCATCGCGGCCAGTTTCGCCGGATCGCCGTAGCGCGCCAGTTCCGCCACCTTCAGCCGCCCGATGCCGTGCTCGGCGCTGAACGAGCCGCCATGCGCGTCGATCAGGTCGTGGACGATGCGTTTTATCTCCGGGCGCAGGTTGTCGTAGTCCTCCTTCGGCCGCCCCGGCGCCGGATAGACGTTGTAGTGCAGGTTGCCGTCGCCGAGATGGCCGAAGCAGTTGATCCGCGTGCCGGGGGCCGCCGCCTCGATCGCGGGGCCGGCGGCGCGGATGAAGTCCGCCACCTTCGACATCGGAGCCGAGACGTCGTGATTCGAAACCGCGCCGACCTTGCGGTTGGCCTCCGGAATGCTCTCGCGCACCTGCCAGAAGGCCGCGCGCTGCGCCTCGGACTGCGCCACGGCGGCGTCCTCGATCAGACCGGCCTCGAACCCGGCCTCCAGCGCCGCCTCGAGCCGCGCCTGCATCTCCGAGCCCGCGCCGGAGGCCGCCTCGGTCAGCACCGACCACTCGGGCACGGGGTCGAGCGGATGGCGCGCGTCGGGCACGTGCTCGGCCAGGAAGTCGATCCCGGTCTTGTGGATCAGCTCGAACGCCGAGACCGTCTCGCCCATCCGTTCGCGCACGAGGTGCAGCAGCTCCAGCGCCGCGTCGGGCGAGGGCACGGCGCAGAACGCCGTCGCCCATTCCGCGGGGCGCGGATAGAGGCGCAGCGCCGCGGCGGTGATGACGCCGAGCGTGCCCTCGGCGCCGATCAGCAGGTGGCGCAGGTCGTAGCCGGTGTTGTTCTTGCGCAGCAGCTTCAGCCCGTGATGGATCGAGCCGTCCGGCAGCACCGCCTCGACGCCGAGCACCAGGTCCCGCGCCATGCCGTAGCGCAGCACCGCGAGGCCGCCGGCGTTGGTCGAGAGCACGCCGCCGATCCGCGCCGTCCCCTCCGAGGCGATGGAGAGCGGGAACAGCCGGCCCGCCTTCTCCGCCGCCTCCTGCGCGCCGGAGAGCGTGACGCCGGCCTCCACCACCACCGCGTCGTCCTCGGGCGCCGAGAGGCGCACGCGGTTCATCCGGTCGGTCGAGAGCAGGAGGCCCGGCGCGCCGCCCGGCGTCTCCGGGCGAAGCTGGCCGCCGACGAGGCCGGTGCCGCCCGAATAGGGGGTGATCGCGACGCCGGCCTCGGCGCAGCGGCGCACGACCTCCGCCGTCTCCTCGGTCGAGGCGGGGCGGACGATCATCGCCGCCGAGCCGCGCCAGCGGTCGCGCGGCTCGCTGAGGCGCGGATCCTCGGGCTCGGGGTCCTGCGCGCCCTTCGGGCCGAGGAGCTCGCGCAGCCCGTCGAGGAACGCCGCCGAGGGCGCCGCCAGCCGGCTCATGTCGTTCATTCGTCCGCCTCCCTGTCGCCCGGTCTGGGCGCCGCGGCCCGCCGGAGTCTGTCGTCGATCGCGGCGCCGAGGCCCGTCCGCGGGATGCGCGCCACCGCCGCCGTGCCGCGCCCGCCCATGCGGGCGTCGAGCCGCCGCATCGCTTCGTAGAGCGTCGCCGCCGCTTCCGCGAGGTCGCCGGACGCGCTCAGCGTCTCGGCGACCGGCGCCTCCGGGCCCGGGCCGAAGCCGAGCCAGCCCTCGCCCGGGCGCGGGGCCTCGGCGTTCAGGCGCAGCCGCATCCCCGGCGCGTAGTGCGAGGCGAGGCGGCCCGGCGCGCTCGGACGGTCGCCTTCCGCCTCGGAGCCGAGCGGGCCGCAGACCTCGGCCAGCCGTTCCGCGGGGACGCCGCCGGGGCGCAGCAGCACCGGCCGGCCCGCCGCGTCGAAGCCGACGATCGCGCTCTCGAGGCCCACGGGGCAGGGGCCGCCGTCCAGCACCGCGGCGATGCGGCCCGAGAGCTGTTCCAGCACCGCCTCCGCCGTCGTGGGGCTGAGCCGGCCGGAACGGTTGGCCGAGGGCGCCGCCACCGGCGCGCCGACCGCCTCCAGCAGCGCGCGCGCGACGGCCGAGCCCGGCACGCGCACCGCCGCCGTCGCGAGCCCGGCCGTCGCGGCCTCCGCCAGCCCGGCTTGCGTGCGAAGCGGCGCCACCAGCGTCAGGGGGCCGGGCCAGAACGCCCCGGCCAGCCGCCGCCCGGCCTCGGGCAGGGCCACCAGCGCCTCCGCGGCCTCGCGCGAGGGAACGTGCGCGATCAGGGGATTGAACGCCGGCCGGCCCTTGGCGGCGTAGATCGCGGCCACCGCCTCAGGCGAATCCGCCCGTCCGCCGAGGCCGTAGACCGTCTCCGTCGGGAAGGCGACCAGCCGCCCGGCGCGGAGCATCTCGGCGGCGCGGGCGATCCCGCCCGCGTCGGCCGTCAGCCGCTCCGTCCCGCCGAGCCCGCCGTCCATGCGTCCTCCCGTCTCCGCGCCGATGCTGGACAGCGTTCGGCGCGCGACATAGCGTCCGCGCCGAACGCGCCCGGCGGGACCCCGCGAGACATAGGCCGGCCCGCCGTCCCGCGCAAACGCGGCCGGAGCGCGCGCGGAGGAGGAACCGCATGACCTATCACGCCCCGCTGAAGGATCTCGCCTTCTGCCTCGACCACGTGATCGAGGCCGACCGGCTCGTCCGCACGGACCGCTTCGCGGACGCCACCGCCGAGACGCGCGGCGCCGTGCTGGAGGAGGCCGGCAAGATCGCCGCCGACGTGCTCGCCCCGCTCAACCGCGCGGGCGACCAGCAGCCGGCGCGGCTCGAGAACGGGGTCGTCCGCTGCACGCCCGGTTTCGCCGACGCCTACCGCCAGCTCGCGGAGGGCGGCTGGGTCGGCCTCGCCGCCTCGACCGACGCGGGCGGCATGGGACTGCCGCTGGTGCTCGGCACCGCGGTCGGGGAGATGTTCGCCGGGGCCAACCTCGCGCTCTCGCTCTGCCCGCTGCTCAGCCAGGGCCAGATCGAGGCGCTGGAGGTCCACGCCTCGGACGAGCTGCGCGCGCTCTATCTGCCGAAGCTCGCCTCGGGCGAGTGGACCGGCACCATGAACCTCACGGAGCCGCAGGCGGGCTCCGACGTCGGCGCGCTGAGCACGAAGGCCGTGCCGAACGGCGACGGCAGCTACGCCGTCACCGGCCAGAAGATCTACATCTCCTGGGGCGACCACGACATCGCCGGCAACGTCGTCCACCTCGTCCTCGCGCGTCTGCCTGACGCGCCGGCCGGGACCCGCGGCGTCTCGCTGTTCCTCGTGCCGAAGCGTCTGCCGGACGCGGACGGGGACCCCGGCGTCGCCAACGCGGTGCGCTGCATCGGGCTCGAGCACAAGATGGGCCTGCACGGCTCGCCGACCTGCGTGATGAGCTTCGAGGGCGCGACCGGCTGGCTCGTCGGGCCGGAGAACGGCGGCATGGCGTGCATGTTCACGATGATGAACAACGCCCGCCTCGGCGTCGGCACCGAGGGGCTCGGCGTCGCCGAGGCCGCCTACCAGAAGTCGCTCGCCTGGGCGCTTGAGCGCCAGCAGGGCCGCACGCCCGACGGCTCCGGCACCATCATCGGCCACGCCGACGTGCGCCGGATGCTGCTGAAGATGAAGAGCCTGATCGAGGCGGCGCGGGCGATCTGCCTCGACACCGCCCTCAGCCTCGACATGGCCCGCGCGACCGAGGGCGAGACGGCCGAGCGCTGGCACGCCCGCGGCGCCTTCCTGACGCCGATCGCCAAGGCCTTCGGCACCGACGTCGGCGTCGAGGTCGCCAATCTCGGCATCCAGCTGCACGGCGGCATGGGCTTCGTCGAGGAGACCGGCGCCGCCCAGTACTTCCGCGACGTCCGCGTCACCGCGATCTACGAGGGCACCAACGGCATCCAGGCCATGGACCTCGTCGGCCGCAAGCTCTCGGACGGGGGCGAGATCGCGCGCGGCCTGATGGCGGAGATCCGCCGTGCCGCCTCCGAGGCGGAGCGCTCGGACGAGGCGGTGCTGGCGCCGCTCGGCAAGGCGCTGTCCGACGCCGCCGCCGGCCTCGCCGCGGCGACGGACTGGATGCTGGCCGCCGAGGGGATCAACGACCGCTACGCCGGCTCGGCCGACTATCTGCGCGCCTGGGCGCTGGTGCTCGGCGGCGGCTACCTGCTGAAGGGCGCGCTCGCCGCGACGGGGGAGGAGCGCACGCGCCGCATCGCCCTCGCCGCCTACTACATGGGGCGCGAACTGCCCGCCGCCGCGGCTCACGCCCGCGCGGCCGAGGGCGGGGCCGACGCGCTCTACCGCCTCGGCGCGCGCGAACTCGCCTCGTGGGCGACATGAACGACGCAACGCCCGCCGGCCGCCCCGGAATCCGCTTCCCGTGGCCCGAGCCTCCGGCCCCCGGCGAGACGATCGAGATCGCCGAGGGCGTGCTCTGGACCCGCCTGCCGCTGCCGATGCGGCTCGACCACGTCAACGTCTACCTGATGGACGACGGGGCGGACGGCTGGACCGTGATCGACACCGGCTTCAAGGGCGAGGCGACGCGCGAGGTCTGGGAGACGCTGAAGGCCGGCCCGCTGGCGGGGCGGCCGATCCGCCGGGTGATCGTCACGCACCATCACCCGGACCATTTCGGCCATGTCGGCCCGCTGGTGGCCGAGGGCGCGGAGCTGGTGACCACGCGCACGGCCTATCTCCTCGGCCGGATGCTCCAGCTCGACCATCAGGAGACGCCGCCCGAGGCCGCGATCCGGCACTATCGCCGCGGCGGCGCCTCCGACGCCCAGGTCGAGCATTACCGCAGCCGCCGGCCCTTCAACTTCTCCCGCGCCTGCGAGCCGATCCCCCTCGGCTTCACCCGCATCGCCGAAGGCGAGCGCATCGCCATGGCCGGCCGCACCTGGCTGATCCGCTGCGGGAACGGCCACGCGCCGGAGCACGCGACCTTCTGGTCGGAGGACGACCGCCTCGTGGTGACCGGCGATCAGGTGATCCCGGGCATCTCATCCAATCTCGGCGTCCACGCGACCGAGCCCGAGGCCGACCCGGTCGGCGAGTGGTTCGAGAGCTGCGAGCGTCTGCTCGAGCACGCCGAGCCGCATCACCTCGCGCTGCCCGGCCACAAGCTGCCCTTCACCGGGCTCGCCACCCGGCTCGAGCAGCTGATCGACAATCACCACGGCGCGCTGGCGCGCCTGCGCCGTCACCTGAACGCGCCCCGCACCGCCGCCGAGTGCTTCCTGCCGATCTTCGGGCGGGAGATCGAGCCCGAGGTGTTCGGCCTCGCCCTCGGCGAGGCGATGGGCCACCTGAACCACATGCACCGCCTCGGCGAGGTCCGACGCGAGACCGACGCCCGCGGCGCCTGGCGCTTCTCGCTGGTCTGAGGCGAGGGGCGCGGCGCAGGGGCGCCCCCCGCCTCACCAGCCGATATGCTCCTGGAAGCCGACCAGCACCGTGCGCCACCAGTCGTGGTTGGCGGCGAAGGTCTCGAACGGCATCGACCGTCCCATCTCCAGCGCCATCTCGACGAAGGGATCGTTCTCCTCGTCGAGGAACGCCTTGCCGAAGATCCGCGCGGCGTTCCAATCGTTGACCGCGGCCAGCGTCGTCCCCTCCTCGAGGTCGAAGCCCGCGCGGAACTGGATCACGGTGCAGTCGGCGTTGTCCTCGCAGCCGTAGAACAGGATGTTGAACTCGACGCCTTCGGCCGCGCTCTCGATCATCGGGTCGCCGTAGGAATCCGCCGTGCGGGTGCCGCCGAACCCGAGGGTCTGGAGCGCGCGCAGCACCGAATCCGGATCGGCCGCGCTGACCGCGGCCACCTCCTGCGCCGCGGACGCTCCTGGAACCGCGGCGCCCGCGAGGCAGAGGGCGGCGATTCTGGCGGCGAGGGCTGCGGCGTGGCGCATCGGTCGGGCTCCGGGCTGGGCCTGGGGTCGGCGCCGCGGCGGGGCGGCCCCGGGCGCGACCGTAGCCGGCGCCGCCGCACCCGACAACGCCGGCCGGCCCCGGCCGCCTTCGGCGCGACGATTCCCGCTCTTGCGCCGCCGCGCCGCCCGTGGCCATTTCCGCACTCGACGCACCCGGATATGGAGGCCGCCATGGCCGAGCACCACGAACACGGCGACATGGACATCACCGAGCAGGAGCGCACGTTCGTGGGTTTCGTGCGCGTCGGTACCATCACGATCGTGATCATCCTCGCGATTCTCATCTTCCTCGCGCTCGTCAACGCCTGAGGCGCCGGCGCCGCGCGCGCGCGGCCCCGCGGCGTATCCGCCCGCCCTCAGCGGCCGGCGCGGAGATTGCGCTGCATCTGCCGCGCCTCCGCCGTGCGTCCCTCGCGCCGATAGAACGCCAGAAGCTCCCGCCTCAGGTCCTCGGTGGCGCGCAGCCAGCCCGGCGCGTTCACCCGGCCCTCCGTCGCGCCGACCGCGCGGGCGCGGCGGGCGATGCGCTGCTGGCGGTCGGAACTCGGCGGATGGGTCGCGAAGAAGGCCGCCGCGCCCCGCGAATCGCCGTAGAGGCGGCGCATCACCTCGAAGGAGTCCGCGCCCTCCAGCGCGCTCCAGCCGGCTTGAGAGACGTAGCCGACCGCGACCGCGTCCGCGTCCGCCTCCTGATCGCGCGAAAAGTCGGCGATGGCGGCCTGCGCGCTGAGCCCCGCGCCCAGCTCCGCGAGCTCGCCCGGCACGCCCGCCGCGACGGCGAGCGCCGCGCCGATCAGCGCCGCGGCCGAGGCGGTCTGGCGCTGCCGCGCGCCGCTGATGACGTGGCCCCGGTCGATATGCGCCGTCTCGTGCGCCAGCACGAAGGCGAACTGCGCCTCGTTCTCCATGGCGCCGATCAGACCGGCGGTGACGAAGACGTAGCCGCCGCCGGTGGTGAAGGCGTTCACGCCGGGATCCCTCACCAGCACCGTGCGCAGCGGCGGCGCGCCGCGCGGCCGCGCCGGCTCGATCCGGTCGGCGATGCCCGCGACGTAGCGGTTCAGCGCCCGATCCTCGATCAGACGGTCCTCGCGCCGCAGGTCCGCCAGCACGGCGCGCCCGAAGTCGCGTTCCGTCCGCAGGGCCTGACCTTCCGAGGGCGTGCCGGTCCCCGGACTGCAGCCCGGCAGGGCGAGCCCCGCGAGCAGCAGGACGGCGAGGACGGTGCGGAACAGGCGCATGGCGTCATCTCCCTTCGGATCGTGCGCCGCCGAGGCTGGCGCGGCGGCTTGGCGAAAGAAAGACGTATGCCGCCCGGCGCGGATCCGCCACGCAAACGAAAACCCCCGGCGCAGGGCCGGGGGTCCGTCTAGGCGCGTCGCGCCGTCGATCAGCGGGTCAGAGCAGACCCTCGCGCTGAGCCTTCTTGCGCGCGAGCTTGCGGGCGCGACGGATCGCTTCCGCCTTCTCCCGGGCGCGCTTGACCGAAGGCTTTTCGTAGTGCTGCCGGAGCTTCATCTCCCGGAACACGCCTTCGCGCTGCATCTTCTTCTTCAGCGCGCGGAGCGCCTGGTCGACGTTGTTGTCGCGTACCATCACCTGCACGGACGTCACCACCTTTCGTTGCTGCAGGGGCGGGGAGGCCGTATATAACCACGCGACCGCCGGGTGTCCACAGCGCCCGAAGGCCCCACATCACCGGGCGAAGCCGCGCGGCCGCCCGCGCCGCGCTCCGCCTTGTCCGACCCGAGGAGCCCCGCCATGACCGACGCCCCGCAGGCGACCCCGCCCGAACCGAGCCGCCCCGATCCGGTGGCCGCCCCGGCGCCGGACCCGGTCGAGACGGCGCGCGAGCGCCTGTTGGAGGCGCTGCCGTCGCACGTCGCCTTCGACGGCTGGTCGCAGGCGGCGATCGACGCCGCCGCGGCCGAACTCGACATGGACGCCGAGCTCGCCCGCCTCGCCTTCCCGCGCGGCGGCGTCGACGCCGCCCTCGCCTTCCACCGCCGCGGCGACCGGCTGATGGCCGAGGGCTTCGAGGGCGAATCGCATCTCGGCATGGGCTTCACCGACAAGGTGACGCGCTGCGCGCGCCTGCGCCTCGAGGTGGTGGCCGAGCACCGCGAGGCCGCGCGCCGCGCCGCCTCGCTGTTCGCGCTGCCGATGCACGCCGCCGACGGGGCCCGCGCGCTCTGGGACACCGCGGACGCGATCTGGACGACGGTGGGCGACACCTCCGACGACGCCAACTGGTACACCAAGCGCGCCACGCTGGCCGGCGTCTATTCGTCCACCGCGCTCTACTGGCTCGGCGACGATTCGCCGGGCTTCACGGCGACCTGGGATTTCCTCGACCGCCGCATCGCCGACGTCATGCGGATCGAGAAGACCAAGGCGGATCTGCGCAAGAACCCCTTCACAAGGCCGCTGATGACCGTGGGCGACCGCCTCGCCAAGACGGTGAAGCCGCCGCGCGGCCGCGGGCCCGAGAGCCCGGCCTACTGATCCGCGGCGGCGCGGGCCGCCTTCGCCTCGCGCCGCAGCCAGGCGGCGAAGAGTCGGGCCGGCGGGCGCGCCGCGCCGGGACGCCGCACCAGGTGATAGCCGCTCGCGCCGCCGTCCTCGTCGTCCCCGAACAGGATCGTCAGCCGCCCCTCCGCGACGTCCTCGGCCACGAAGGCCTTCGCGACGCAGCCGACGCCCTGACCCTGCCGCAGCGCCGTGGCCATCATGTAGCCGGGCAGATGCGTCGCCGCCGCGGCGAGCGAGCCCGTGACGCCGTGCTCCGCCAGCCAGGCCGTCGCCTCGTCGGTGCCCGACTCGATCAGCCAGGGCAGCGCGAGCAGATCCGCCGGCCGCTCCACCCGGCGTCCCGCCACCAGCTCCGGCGCCGCCGCCACCACCAACGGCGACGGCAGGAGCGGCTCCGAGATCAGCCCCTGCCAGTCCCCCGCGCCGTAGCGGATGGCGAGGTCCGGCCCCTCCGGTCCCATCCCGACCACCGCCGGGGTCGGATCCAGCATCAGCGCGATCTCCGGATGCGCCCGGCGGAAGCCGCCCATGCGTGGCATCAGGAAACTCGCGGCGAAGTTCGGCGTGGTCGTCACGCGCAAGGGTCGCGCCGCGTCCTCCTCGGCGAAGGCCTCCACCGCCGCCCGGATCGCGCCGAAACCCTCCGCGAGACCGCGCGCCAGCGCCGCCCCGTCGCGTGTCGGCGCGACGCCGCGGCCCTCCTTCGTCATCAGCCTGCGCCCCAGCTCCGCCTCCAGCCGCCGCACGTGCTGGCCCACGGCGGCGTGGCTGACGTTCAGCTCGCGCCCCGCGGCGGAGTAGCTGCGGGTGCGGGCGGCGGCCTCGAAGGCGCGCAGCGCGGCGAGCGAGGGCAGGGGTCTCATCCGAAACTCAGACTTTCACGTCGCAAACATTCCTGACTCGCGAACCGACCTCGGATCGCCCATCTATGCAAGCGTCAGCAGCCTGCATCGCTTCAAGGAAAGGAGGCCCCCGATGTTTCAGCCCTTCACCGAGATCATGGCCCGCGTCATCGCCGACGTGACCGTCGTCCTCGCCGGTTTCGGCCGGCCCGGCACGCCGCCGCGCCGGCGCGACTGAGGCCCCTCCGCGCCGCGTCCGGCGGACCGCGGCCATGGCGCTCAGCGCCGGGGCGAAAGCCGGGTGACGTGCCCCATCTTGCGCCCCGGCCGCACCTCCGCCTTGCCGTAGAGGTGCAGCGCCAGCGCCGGATCGGCCGCGAGTTCGGACCATTCCGCGGCCTCCTCCCCGATCAGGTTGGTCATCACCGCGTCCGAATGCCGCGCGCCGTCGCCCAGCGGCCAGCCGCAGACCGCGCGGACGTGCTGCTCGAACTGGTCGATCAGGCAGGCGTCGAGCGTCCAGTGCCCGGTGTTGTGGACCCGCGGCGCGATCTCGTTGACCACGAAGCCGGTCTCCGTCTCGAACAGCTCCACCCCCATCACCCCGACGAAATCCAGCGCCGAGAGGATCGCCTCCGCCGCGGCCCTGGCTTGCGTCTCGCGTGTCGGGCTCAGCGCCGCGGGCGCCGTCGAGCGGCGCAGGATGCCGCCCTCGTGCAGGTTCTCCGCGGGATCGAAGCACACCACCCGCCCGTCCGCCCCACGCGCGGCGACGACCGAGACCTCGCTCCGGAAGCGCACGAGCCCCTCGAGGATCGCCTCCGCGCCCGCCATCGCCGCCAGCGCGGCGGCCGCGTCCTCGGCGGCGCCGATGCGGGCCTGACCCTTGCCGTCATAGCCGAGACGCCGGGTCTTGAGGATCGCCGGCGCGCCGATCCGCGCCAGCGCCGCCTCCAGCGACGCCGCGTCGTCCACCGCCGCGAACGGCGCGACTTCGAGGCCGAGCCCCGCGAGGAAGCGCTTCTCCTCGAGCCGGTCCTGCGCGGCGGCGACGGCGCGCGCCGCGGGGCGCACCGTCGCCGCCGCCGCGCAGGTCCCGAGCGCGGCGAGCGGCACGTTCTCCCACTCCAGCGTCACCACGTCGCAGCCCTCCGCGAAACGCCTCAGCGCCTCCGCGTCGTCCCAGCCGCCGCGGACGTGCCGCGCCGCGACCTGCCCGGCGGGCGGATCCGCCTCCGGCGCGTAGACCGCCGTGCGGATCCCGAGCCGCGCCGCCGCGACCGCCAGCATCCGGCCGAGCTGCCCGCCCCCGAGGACGCCCATCGTGCCGCCGGGCGGGACCGCCGCGACGCTCACGCCGTGCCGCCTTCGGGATCCTCGCCCACCGCCTCGCTCTGCGCCTTGCGGTAGGCCTCCAGCCGCTCCGCCAGCGCCGGTTCCGTCGTCGCGATCATCGCCGCCGCCAGCAGCGCGGCGTTCGCGGCGCCCGCCTCTCCGATCGCGAGGCAGCCGACCGGGATCCCCCGGGGCATCTGCACGATGCTCAGCAGGCTGTCCCAGCCCGACAGCGCCGCGCTCCGCACCGGCACGCCCAGCACCGGCACCCGCGTCTTGGAAGCCAGCATCCCCGGCAGGTGCGCCGCGCCGCCGGCGCCGGCCACGATGGCGCGAAGCCCGCGCCCCGCCGCCGCCTCGGCATAGGCGAACAGGCGGTCCGGGGTGCGATGGGCCGAAACCACCTTGGTCTCGAACGCCACCTCCAGCGCCTCCAGGATCTCCGTCGCGGCGCGCATGGTGGGCCAGTCGCTGCGGCTGCCCATCACCACGCCGACCGCCGGCGCGTCGCTCTCGGCCATCGACGCGGCCCTCCTCAGGCGGTGATGTCGGGGGTCAGTTCGTCCTCGATCCGACGCATGCGGTCGCGGAGCGCCAGCTTGCGCTTCTTCAGGCGCTTCAGCGCCAGCACGTCCGTCGCCGGGGCGGCGGACTGCAGGCTGACGATCGCGGCGTCGAGATCGCGGTGCTCGTCGCGCAGGCGCTCCAGCTCCAGCGTCAGCAGCTCTTCGCGGCTCATCGAATGCATCGGCTCACGGATCCGGGTCGCGGGGGGCGGCGCTTCCGCCGGGCGGAAAACCCATGATAACCGAGCATGGGGCGCAGGCAAGGCGGGCGGCGTCGCTGTTGCGACCTCCGCCCCCCGGCTCTAGATACCGCTCCATGACCGATGCCGCCGCAGACCCCCGTCCTTCGCCCGCGCCCTCCCCGGCGCCGAGCTGGCGGGACTCGCTGCCCGAACCGCTCGCCAAGCTTCTCAAGCGCCGCCCGAGGGTGCACGTCCTGCGCCTGTACGGCACGATCGGCATGTCTGGGCGCGGCGGCTTCTCGCTTTCGGACGAGGCGCTGAGCGGCCCGATCGAGAAGGCGTTCTCCGGCAGGCCCCTCGCCGTCGCGCTCGCCGTCAACTCGCCCGGCGGCTCGCCGGCGCAGTCCTCGATGATCGCCGCGCGCATCCGCCGTCTCTCCGAGCAGAAGGGCGTCCCCGTCGTCGCCTTCTGCGAGGACGCCGCCGCCTCGGGCGGCTACTGGCTGGCCTGCGCGGCGGACGAGATCTACGCCGACCGCAGTTCCCTCGTCGGCTCCATCGGCGTGATCTTCGCCGGCTTCGGCCTGCACGAGCTGCTGGAGCGCTACGGGGTCGAGCGTCGCGTCCACACCGCCGGGGACCGCAAGCTGATCCTCGACCCCTTCCAGCCGGAGCGCGAGGAGGACGTCGCCGACCTCCGCGCCATTCAGAGCGACGTGCACGAGGCCTTCATCGCCTACGTGAAGGGCCGCCGCGGCGACCGCCTCGAGAAGGCCGAGACGCAGGGGGTGGATCTCTTCACCGGCGCCGTCTTCACCGGCGCGCAGGCCGAGACGCTCGGCCTCGTCGACGGCCTCGGGCATCTCGCGGCGATCATGAAGGCGCGCCACGGCGAGGAGATCCGCTTCCGCGAATACCGCGCGCGCCGCGGCCTGCTCTCGCGCCTCGGCGTCTCGGAGGCGCTGGCGGGCGCGCTCGGCGCCGTCGAGGCGCGAGCCCTCTGGTCGCGGTTCGGGATGTGAAAGCGCCATGCTGACCAAGCTCGCGATCCTCTTCCTTCTCGGCATGGCGCTGCTCGTCATGGTCTCGGCGCGGCCGCGCCGGGGCGACCGTGGCTGGCGAGACCGGCTCCGGCTGCGCCTGCCGGGGCGACGACCGCGCGACGGGGACTGATCCGCGGCGCTTCCTCCCGCCCCCGACCCTCTGAGCGAAACCCCGACCCGCGGCCTGCCGCGGGGATCTCTTGGAAAGGACGGTCATGGACCTCGCGGTCGCGGCGGCGGGCCTGGCGATTCTCCTCGGCGCGGGCGACGCGCTGGTGCGCGGCGCGGTGGCGCTCTCTCTCCGGCTCGGCGTCCCCGCGCTGATCGTCAGCCTCACCATCGTCGCCTTCGGCACCTCGGCGCCGGAGCTGCTGATCGCCATCGAGGGGGCGCTGGCCGACGCCGACGGCATCGTCTACGGCAACGTCGTCGGCTCCAACACCGCCAACATCCTGCTGGTGCTCGGCGCCCCCGCGCTGATCTCCCGCCTCGACGCGCGGCGGAGCGACTGCTTCGACGACTATCTGCTGATGCTCGGCGTCTCGGTCCTCTTCATCGCCCTCTGCTTCTGGGGGCCGCTGAGCTGGCCGCAGGGCCTCCTGCTGCTGGCGATTCTCGGCTACGTCCTCTGGGACGCCTGGCGCTCGGCACAGGCGCATCGCCGCGCCGGCGCGGCCGAGGCGGAGCTGGCCGAGGGCGTGGACCCGGCCGACGCCGGCATCCCCGCCTGGCGCATCGCGCTGTTCCTCGTCGCCGGGCTGATCGGCCTGCCCGTCGGCGCGAGCATGCTGATCGACGGCGCCCGCGGGATGGCGGAGGCCTTCGGCGTCTCCGAGGCGGCGATCGGCCTCACCCTCGTCGCCGTCGGCACCTCGCTGCCGGAACTCGCCACGACGGTCGCCGCGGCCATGCGCCGCCACGCCGACGTCGCGATCGGCAACGTCATCGGCTCGAACCTCTTCAACATCGTCGCCGTGATGGGCGTGGCCAGTCTGGTCTCGCCGCTCACGGCGCCGGAGCGCTTCCTCACCGTCGATCTCTGGGTGATGCTCGCCTGCTCCGTCCTGCTGTTTCCCTTCGTGCGCGGCATGGCGGTCATGGGCCGATGGGTGGGCGTGGCCTTCCTCGCGCTCTATCTCGCCTACGTGGCGGCCGCGTTCGCGCCGTCGCTCTGATCCCCCTCGGACGTCTCCGGAGAACCGCCATGCCCATCGTCCCGGGCGCCGCCCTCGTCACCGGCGCCGGCCGCCGCATCGGGCAGGCCCTCGCCCGCGCCCTCGGCGAGGCCGGCTGGGACGTGGCGCTGCACTACGCCACCTCCGAGGCCGGGGCCGCCGCCGCCGCGCAGGAGATCCGCGGTCACGGCCGCCGGGCCGCCACGCTGCAGGCCGACCTTCTGTCGGAGTCGGAGACGGAGCGCCTGGTGCCCCGCGCGGCCGCGGCGCTGGGCGAGCCCCTCACCCTCCTCGTGAACAACGCCTCGATCTTCGAGCACGACGACCTCGCCAGCGCGACGCGGGAGAGCTGGGACCGGCATCTCGGCTCCAACCTCCGCGCGCCTTTCGTGCTGACCCAGGCCTTCGCCGCGCAGGCGCCGGAGGCGCGGACCGACGGCGGCGGGCTGCCGCTCGCCTCGGCGCTGGTGGTCAACATGATCGACCAGCGCGTCTGGAAGCCGACGCCGGAGTTCATGACCTACTCGCTCGCCAAGGCGGGGCTCTGGTGGTTCACGCGCACCGCCGCGCAGGCTCTCGCGCCGCGCATCCGCGTCGCCGCCATCGGACCCGGCCCGACCCTGCAGGGCGATCGTCAGAGCGGGCGTCACTTCGCCGCCCAGCGCGCCGCGACGCCGCTCGAGCGCGGCTCCGACCTCGCCGACATGGGCGCGGGGCTGGCCTTCCTGCTCGCCGCCGACGGCTTCACCGGCCAGATGCTGGCCCTCGACGGCGGTCAGCACCTCGCCTGGCGCACGCCCGACGTGCTCGGGGTGGAATAGTCGGATTGCGGCCTCGGCGAGAGCGCGGCCACTCGGGACCCGGGCGATTCCTCCGGGGCGTGCATGGCCGCGCCGCACTTGTCCACCGGGCATTCCGACCGACGCAATTTCGTCAAGAACTGCCAGCGCCCTCAATCCCTTGTCCGTCGCGATAAACATTTACAAGTGATATCAATGCCTTGCAAAAATGCCTAAAATATCATCAATCCGATCAAGCCCCTGTTTCCCTTGCCTCGGCGCCAGCGATCCAAAGCTTCTCCACCGAGTTGTCCACAGTTTCCGTGGACTCCTTAAGGCTTGAGTTGCACGCCCGTCCGGACTAGCTCCCGTCACGACTCATGACCTCCGCAGACCGCCCCGATCCCCCCGACGCTCCGGGCTTCCAGGAGGACGGCGCCGCCGCCCCCGAAGGAACGGCCGTGCCGACGGGGCCGCAGGTCATCCGCCGCCAGCTCCGCACCCTCTCGGACGCGCCCGGCGTCTACCGCATGCTCGACGCCAAGGGCGCCGTCCTCTACGTCGGCAAGGCGCGCTCGCTGAAGAAGCGCGTCGCCTCCTACGCCAACCTCTCCGGCCACTCGCCGCGCATCGCGAAGATGATCCTCGCGACCGCCTCGATGATGGTCCTCACCACGACGACCGAGACCGAGGCGCTGCTGCTGGAGCAGAACCTCATCAAGCAGCTCAAGCCGCGCTTCAACGTGCTGCTGCGCGACGACAAGAGCTTCCCCAACATCCTCGTCTCGGACGCCCACGCCTTCCCGCAGATCAGGAAGCACCGCGGCGCCCGGCGCGAGGCGGGCCGCTATTTCGGCCCCTTCGCCTCGGCCGGCGCCGTCAACCGCACGCTCAACCAGCTGCAGAAGGTGTTCCAGCTCCGCTCCTGCTCGGATTCGGTGTTCGAGAGCCGCACCCGCCCCTGCCTCCTCCACCAGATCAAGCGCTGCTCCGCCCCCTGCGTCGGCCGCATCTCCGAGGAGGACTACGCCGCCACCGTCCGCGACGCCGTGGAGTTCCTCGAAGGGCGCACCTCCCGCATCCAGAAGCAGCTCGCCTCGGAGATGCAGCGCGCCTCCGAGGCGACGGAGTTCGAGCGCGCCGCCGCCTTCCGCGACCGCATCCGCGCGCTGACCGCCGTGCAGCAGGTGCAGGGGGTGAACCCCGAGAGCGTGGCCGAGGCCGACGTCGTCGCCCTGCATCAGGAGGGGGGACAGGCCTGCGTGCAGGTGTTCTTCTTCCGCGCCCACCAGAACTGGGGCAACCGCGCCTACCACCCCCGCACCGGCGCCGGCGCCGACCCCGACGAGATCCTCGAGGCGTTCCTCGTCCAGTTCTACCAGGACAAGGAGCCGCCGCGCCTGATCCTGCTCTCCGAGCCCGCGCGCGACATGGACCTCCTCGCCGAGGCGCTCTCGCAGAAGCGCGGCCGCAGGACCGAGATCGCCGTCCCCCTCCGCGGCGAGAAGCGCCTGCTGGTCGAGCACGCCCACCGCAACGCGCGCGAGGATCTCGCCCGCCGCCTCGCCGAAAGCTCCGCCCAGGCGCAGCACCTCGAAGGGCTGGCCGAGGCGTTCGGCCTCTCCGAACCCCCGAAGCGGATCGAGGTCTACGACAACTCCCACGTCATGGGCACGAACGCCGTCGGCGCGATGATCGTCGCGGGGCCGGAGGGCTTCGAGAAGTCCCAGTACCGCAAGTTCGACATCCGCGACCCGGAGACCGCCCCCGGCGACGACTTCGCCATGATGCGCGAGGTGCTGGAGCGCCGCTTCGCCCGCCTGATGAAGGAGGACCCGGACCGCGAGAAGGGCGCCTGGCCCGACCTCGTCCTGATCGACGGCGGCGCCGGCCAGCTCACCGCCGCGCGCCGGACGCTGGAGACCCTCGGCGTCGAGGACGTCCCCCTCGTCGCCGTCGCCAAGGGCGAGGACCGCGACGCCGGCAAGGAGGTGTTCCACGCCCCCGGCCGCCCCCCCTTCGCCTTGCCGCATCGCTCGCCGACGCTCTACTTCGTCCAGCGCCTCCGCGACGAGGCCCACCGCTTCGCCATCGGCGCCCACCGCGCCAAGCGCGCGAAGGCGACCGCGAAGAACCCCCTCGACGACATCGCCGGCGTCGGCCCGGCGCGGAAGCGCGCCCTGCTGGCCCATTTCGGCAGCGCCAAGGCGGTGAGCCGCGCGGGCCTCGCGGACCTGAAGGCGGTGTCGGGCATCTCCGAGGCGGTGGCGGAGACGGTCTACGCCCACTTCAACCCGGACTGGAGGCCGGAGGGGTAGGGGTTCGCATCGGGTTCCGCCCCGGCAATTTCTCGGGCAATGGGGCAGGATGAGCGACGAGCTGCCACAGTTCCTGAATGCCAAGGCGACCGCGGCATGGCTGCGCGAG
>Ga0102931_1000174_pt1 | contig 30473 bp, 27 predicted proteins | sample SalPonR1_C_D1_MG_FD_79282 | JGI IMG/M metagenome (GOLD analysis project Ga0102931, IMG submission 79282) | Salt pond soil microbial communities from South San Francisco under conditions of wetland restoration - Salt Pond MetaG R1_C_D1_MG | ecosystem: Environmental > Aquatic > Marine > Intertidal... | reverse complement strand
CGCCTCGCGTACCGCCCAGTCGGCGAGGAGGGACGCGAACGCGTCCGCATCGGAGCGGGCGTGGAAGCAGCCGACGCGCACCCGCACGTACTGCAGGCCGCGCGACATCGTGTACTCCGTGTAGGCGTCGAACCCGAGGCGGTCCAGGTCCGCTGCCACCGACTGCGCCTCGCGGAGGTCGCGGACCGCGACGGTCTGCACCGTCCAGCTCTCGGCCGCCGCCCAGCCGGCCAGGACGACGAGCAACGTCCACGCTCGAATCGCGACGGCGGTCACGGAGCCGATCACGCAACCACGCCCAGCGCCGAGCGGGCGGCGTCGCCGAACGCCCGCAGGATGCGCAGGCCCGCGCGCTGGCTCTTCTCGGGGTGGAACTGCGTGGCGTGCACGGAGCCCCGGCTCACGGCGGACAGGAACTCGACGTCGCCGTAGCGCGTGCGGCCGCCGACCAGGCCGGGCTCGTCGAAATCGACCCAGTAGGAGTTCGCGAAGTAGGCGTGGAACCCGTCGGGAACGGTCGCCAGCAGCGCTGGATCGCCGACCTTCCAGACCCGGTTCCAGCCCATCTGGGGCACGCTCGGGCCACCGGGAGGAAACCGCCGGACGCGGCCGGGCAGGAGCGCCAGGCCGGGGACGTCCGGCGCCTCCTCGGACCCTTCCATCAACAGCTGCAGCCCGACGCAGATGCCCAGGAACGGCCGGTCGGCGGCGACGTGGGCGCGCACCAACGGCTCGAAGCCGCTCGCGGCGAACGACGCCATCACCTGTCCGAAATGCCCCTGGCCGGGAAGGACCAGCACGTCGGCGCCCTCGGCCCGCGACGGGTCGGACACCGTCTCGGCCGGTAGGCCGGCCACGGCGAGCGCCTTGTCGACGCTGTGCAGGTTGCCGGCCCCGTAGTCGATCAGGACCGTACGCACCCTAGAGAACCCCCTTGGTGCTGGGAAGCTCGTCGCCGCGAACGCGCACCGCGTCGCGGAGCGCACGCGCGAACGCTTTCGTCACCGCCTCGCAGACGTGGTGCGTCTCGACCCCGGCCAGCACACGGACGTGGATCGTCGCGCCGGCGTGGTTCGCGAATCCGCGCAGGAGCTCGCGCAGGTGATGCACGTTGAAGCCGTGCGCGTCGCCCTCGAATCCGGCGGGATCGAACGCGAGGAACGGCCGACCGCTGAGGTCGAGCACGACCTGCGCCAGCGTCTCGTCCATGGGCACCCAGGCGTGACCGTAGCGCTCGATGCCGCGCGACTCGCCCAAGGCGCGACGGAGCGTCTGCCCGAGGACGATGCCCACGTCCTCGGCGAGGTGGTGCACGTCGACGGTGTCGACGTCGCCGTGCGCGCGGACCTCGAGTCCCACGGCTCCGTGTCGCCCGACCTGCTCGAGCAGATGCGACAGGAAGCCGTGCCCGACGTCCAGGACGACGTCGCCGCCGTCGAGATCGAGCGACGTCCGTACGTCCGTCTCACGCGTGACGCGGTGCACCTCGGCGCGCCTAGCCACGGGCGACCTCGCGTGCGTCCGCCTGGCGGCCCGCCGGCAACGCCGTCGGGACGGCGGCGAGGAACGCGTCGTCGTCCGCCTCGCTGCCGACCGTCACGCGCAGGCAGCCGGCGAGGCCAGGCAGGTGATCCTGCCGGCGGACGAGGATGCCCTCGTCCAGGAACGCCTGGTGAACGGCCTGGGCGTCTGGAACGCGGAACAGCACGAAGTTCGTCACGGACGGGTACACGGTGACCTCCGGATGGGCGGCGAGCGCAGCGCGGACGCGCTCGCGCTCGCGGCGGGCGGTCTCGATGCGACGCTCGCGGGCGCTCGCGGCCTCCGGGTCGCCCAGCACCACCTCGGCCACGGCCGCCTGGAGCGCGGAGACGTCGAACGGGAGGAGCACCTTTCCGACCTGCTGCGCAGTATCGGGATGCGCGAGGGCGTACCCCAGGCGGACCCCGCCCAGCGCGTCCGCCTTGCTGAACGTCCGCAGCGCCAGGCGATCGGGACGGTCGCGGATCTCGTCCAGGCGGTGCCGGCCGGCGTACGGCCAGTACGCCTCGTCGATCACCGCGGTCCAGTCGTGCCGGGACGCGGCCTCCAGGACGTCGGCGACGGCGTCGTCGTCCAGCCGGTTTCCGGTGGGCGCGGCCGGATCGGCGAGGAACAGGACGCCCGGTCCGCGACGCAGCTCGCGCGTCATCGCCTCGACGTCCAGCCCGAACCCGCCTGCGAGGAGCGGCACCTCGGTCAGCTCGACCCCCAACAGGCGCGCCTGCGAGGCGTAGACCGCGAAGGTGGGCGCGACGGTCAGGACCCGCCGACCGAGACCCGCGGCGATCACGAGCGCTTGGATCAGCACGTTCGAGCCGGGAGCGACCACCACGCCTGCACGGTCCCAGCCGTCGCGAGCGGCGATCGCCTGCGCCACGGTGTGCGCGCGCAGTTCGGGGTAGCGATGCCAGTCGACCTCGCGCAGACGCGCCAGCACGCGCTCGCGCAGCGCTGGCGCGAGGTCCTCGGGAGCTTCGTTCTGATCGAGCTTGACCCGGTGGGGCCAGGTGCGGAACACGTAGGCAGGAGCGTCCCGCACCTCGTCACGGATGCTCATGGCGACCATGCTAGCAGGCGCCCGAACGGCCGACGTTCCCTGCCGCGCCCGTCTCGCGCGGTCGGGCGGCTCTGCCTCACGGCGCGGTGTCCGCGGCCTGACGCTCCGCCCGCTCGCGCGAGTCGGCGATCGCCGCTTCCAGCGACGGATCCAGGCTCACAGCGCGGTCCCAAGCGTCCAGCGCGTCCTCGAAGCGTGCCAGGCCGTAGAACGTCAGTCCGAGGTTCAGGTGCGCACGCGCATTGTCCGGAGCGGCGCGGACGGCCTCGCGAAGCGTCGGCAGCGCCCGGTCGTAGCGTCCTTCCTGGAGCCAGGCGAAGCCGAGGTTGTTCAGGATCGTCCCGTTCTCGGGCAGCGCCTCGCGGGCGACCTGATACAGCTCGATCGCCTCGCCGGGACGGCCGTCGCGCTGCAGGGCGTTCGCCAGGTAGAACGCCAGCAGCGGCGCCTCGCCGGTCGTCGCGTCGTACGCGCGGCGCAGCTCCGCCACCGCCTCGGCGTTGCGGCCCTGCTCCAGGTGCGTGAGGCCGCGATCGAACGCCGCACGGGCCTCCTGCGGCAGGTCGTCGCGCCCGGCAGCGACGTCGCCGGCGTCGCCTGCGATGCGGGCGCGCTCGTCCAGCCGCCGCACGGTCCGTGCCGCCAGCGGCTGCGTCGCGTCCAGCGCCAGCGCCCGGTCCAGAGCGTCGCGCGCCTCGTCGAATCGGCCGGCGCCCGCCAGGGCCGTGCCGTACACCGCCCACACGTCGGCGTCGTCCTGATCCGCCGTCGCGTCGGGCGCGAGCTCCTCGGCCGCGGCGCGGGGAAGGCCGGCCTCGAGCAACGCCTGGGCGAGGTTGAACCGGACCGTCGCGCTCTCGTCCGCAGCCCCGTCCAGCACGCTGCGCGCCTCGTCGGTGCGGTCTTGCGCCACCAGCGCGAGCGCCAGCGCGTTCGCGATCCGGGGGTCGGCCGGAGCGTCCTCGTAGAACGGTCGCAGGCGCGCCTCGGCCGCACCTGCATCGCCGCGCTCGCGCAGCAGGCGCGCCTCGGCGATCGCCAGCCCGGCGTCGTCGGGAAACGCCTCCGCCCCTTCGCGCAGGAACGCCAGCGCCGCGTCGGCGCGGTCGGCCGGCAGCTCCGCCGCCAAGGTGTACAGACCGGGCGTGCGCGCCAGCGGGTCGGAGGCGGCATCGCGAAGGTAGGCCAGCGCTCCCGCCGCGTCGCCCGCCTCGAGCGCCGCCTCGATCACGGCGCGGTGGAGCTCCACCGCATCGGGCAGCGACCGGGCCGCGCTCCTGAGCGCCTGCAGGCCACGTGCGCCGCCCAGCGTCTCGGCGACGGCGAGGTGGGCCTCGAGCAGTCGGGGGTAGGCTGCGAGCGCCCGCCGGTACTCCCGCAGCGCGTCCTCGCCGCTCAGCAGCCCAGCCAGTCCCGCCCGCGCGACGGCGTGCGCAGGATTCCGCTCCAGCGCCTCGCGGTACGCCGCTTCGGCGGCCTGACGGTCGCCGGCCCGGAACGCAGCCACGCCCAGGACCGTCCACGCCTCGACGTCGTCGGGCCCGGCGGCGGTCGCCGCCCGCGCCTGCTCCAGCGCGAGCTCGTGATCGTTCGACAGCGACGCGGCGCGCGCCCGCTCGGCCATCAGCCAGCTCGATTCCGGAGCCAGCTCCGCCGCGGCGCGCAGCGCGGCGGCGTCGGGCGCGGCCAAGCGCGAGGCCGCGAGGGAGGCGGCCTGCAGACCCTCGACGCTGGGCGCGTTCGCGGCCACGCGGAGCGCGCCGTCCTCGTCCCCTGCGGAGGGGGCGAGCTCCAGTAGCCGAATCGCGGCCGCCACGACGGGAGGCAGCGCCTCGGCCGGAACGTCCGGCACCGTGACGGTGCTCGACGCCTCGATGCCGGCCGGGCCGTACCGCTCCAGCGTCACGTCCAGACCCGACGGCGCGGACGCGACACGTCCACCGAGCAGCGCGTGCGCCTCGAAGCGCTCGCGCAGCGCCGTGGCCGGGTCGACCCCGGCCCGGCCGGCCTGATCGGCCAGCACGACGGGATCGCCGATCGGCGGAACGAACACGCCCTCGAGCCGGTTCAGCGAGCGCTGCAGCCCGGCCGCCAGGCCGATCTGCCACGACGCCAGCTCGGCGGGTCCTTGGAGCGGCACCACCACCACTCGGGTCACGGTGTCCGGAGCCGCGTCGGGACCTGCGTCCGCGCCGGTCTCCTGAGCGAAGGCCGTTGCCAGGACGAGCGCCAGGAGCGTCGCCAGCACGGCGGGAAGGCGGAAGGTTCGGTGGAGCATCGACGTCGTCATCGCGGCGCAGTCTAGCCCGCGCGGAGGTGAGGACCCTGAATCAGGGCGACCCGCCGCCGCCGGAACGCTCCTCCGGACGGGGAAGCTCGAACGCGTCGGGCAGGAGCTCGCGGACGCTCGTGGCGCGCCAGGCGCCGGCTTCGTTCACCAGCCAGACCCGCGCGTCCGGACCGAACTCGAACAGCACCTGGCGGCAAGCGCCGCACGGGGAGGCCGGATCGTCCGCGCTGCTGACCACGACGACCTCCTCGATGCGGCGGCCGCCGGCGCTGGCCATCGCCTGGATCGCGGACTGCTCGGCGCAGCGTCCCAGTCCGTACGAGGCGTTCTCGATGTTCGCGCCCGCGAAGACCTCGCCCCGGTCGGTGCGGACCGCGGCGCCGACGGGAAAGCGCGAGTAGGGGACGTAGGCGTTGCCGTGCGCCCGCCAAGCGGCCTCGGCGAGGTCGGTCGGCGGCGGGGTGGAGCGAGAATCGGACGTCATGGCGTTCCTCTCGAGAGTCGGTCCGCCAGGTGCGGGCCGAGGTGGACGAGGCCGACGGCTACTGCCGTGGCCGCAGCGACGAGCACGGCGCCGGCCGAGACGTCCTTGGCGCGCGCCGCGAGCGGGTGGTGATCTGGTGCGACGAGGTCGACGATCGACTCGATCACGGTGTTGAGCAGCTCGGAGACGAGGACCAGCCCGCACGCCAGGAGCACGGGCGTCAACGACGCGCCCAGCCAGAGGGTCGCGGCGATCGCGGCCGTCCCGATCGCCACCTCGATCCGCAGGTTCGTCTGGTCCCGCCACGCCGCGGCCAAGCCGCGAAGCGCGAAGCGCAGGCCGATCGGATCGCTGCGTCGCTTGCGCGGCGTCATCGCCGTGCGCTCGTCATCGCGCGCTCACCGCCGGGCGCTCATTCGCCGTTCCACGCGACGATCCGTCGTTGCGCGTCCAGGAACGGCTCCCACGACGCGGCGTCGGGATGATCGAAGCCCCGCAGGTGCGTGAGGCCGTGCGCGGCCAGGACCAGCACCTCCTCGGTCGTCCCGTGACCGTGCTCGGGCGCCTGACGCGCCGCCGCATCGAGATCGATCAGCACGTCGCCGAGATGCGCGACCTCGGGAACGCCGACGTCGTCGGGCTCCGAGCTGGGGTAGGAGAGCACGTCGGTGGGTCCCGGCACGCCGCGGTCGGCCGCGTTGCGCTCGGCCATCGCCTCGTCGCCCAGCAGCACCACCGTCACCTCGCGCTCCCCCAGCCCTTCCGCCTCGAGGAGCGCCTGCAGCGCCCCCTCGAGGCGGTCAAGCGCTGGGAAGCGCTGCGTCTCGCCTAGGATCTCCACCACGTTTGAGCCCCTTGATCTCCTCGGCGCTGGGGTACCGGACGCGCCGGTGCAACGACGCGGTCATGACCCGTTCGAAGGTGTTCGCGATCGCGTCGAGGTCGCGGAAGTTCAGCGGACTGTCGGACAGCTGGCCGTCCTGGAGTCGCTGCTCGATCAGGCGATCGATCATGGCGCGAATCGATCCCTGGGTCGGATCGGGCAGGGTGCGCGACGCCGACTCGACCGCGTCGGCCAGCATCAGCACGGCGGTCTCCTTGGTGCGCGGCTTCGGTCCCGGGTAGCGGAAGTTGAGCTCGTCGAGCCGCTCGGTGTCCTCGAGCGCGCGCTTGTAGAAGTACGCCAGGACGGTGGTCCCGTGGTGCTCTGCGGCGAACGGTTCGAGCGCCGGCGGCAGGCCGTGCTCCCGCAGCATCTCGACGCCGTCGCGAACGTGACTGGTGATGATCAGGTAGCTGAGGTGCGGGCTGAGCCGGTCGTGCGGATTGTCGCCGCTGGCCTGGTTCTCGGCGAAGAACTGCGGGCGCCTCAGCTTGCCGACGTCGTGGTAGAGCGCCCCGACGCGTGCCAGCAGCGAGTTGCCGCCGATCTGCTGCACCGCCTGCTCGACCAGGCTCGCGATGATCTGGCTGTGCTGATAGGTGCCGGGCGCCTCGAGCACGAGCTTCTGCAGAAGCGGGCTGTGGGGCGAGGACAGCTCCATCAGTCGGAAGTCCGTCAGGAACTCGAACACGCCTTCCGCCAGCGGGACCAGTCCCAGCGCCACGATGCCGGCCAGCACCCCGCCCGCCAGGTAGGACGCGACGTCCGTCGCGGCCGGCAGCGGCGCCGTGCCGCCGTTCATCAGCTGCAGGAACACCAGCGTCGCGCCGCTGACCAGCCCGCCCGCCGAGCCGGCGATCAGCAGCGCCATCCGGTTTCGGACCACGCCGGCCAGCAGCGTCGCCGCCAGTCCGCCCACCAGCACGGCCGCGGCGGACTGCAGCGGCGCGCCCGGCACCAGCAGACCGACCGCGATGGCGAGCCAGCCGGCCCAGAGCAGAGCAGCGACCTCGCCCAGCAGCGTCGCGACCAGCAGCGGGGCCAGCAGCACGAACACGAAGTCGCTGGACAGATCCAGCGCGGCGCGCTGCACGGCCAACGTCACCAGCGTCAGCCCGACGAGGAACACGAACTGGCGGCGGCTGACGCGGCCGCGTAGCGCCCGCGCGGCGTACGCCACCGGAAGCGCCAGCAGCGCGCCGACCAGCAGCGACCCCAGCACGACGACCGCCGTCTGCCGTAGCTGCCGGGTGCGCGGATCGTACAGCCCCACGGCCTGCAGCGCGCGCAGCTGCTCTTCGCTGACCGGTTCGCCCGCCTGCACGATCACGTCGCCCTCGGCGAGGCGGCGAAGCACCGGCGTGACGGCCGACGCGGCCGCGTCGCGCGCAGCCCGCGTGAGCGTCTCGTCGACGAACGCCGTCGGCATCAGGCGCTGTTCCAGGATCAGCCTCGTGTCCCGCTGCCGATCGGGCGGCGCGCGCACGACCGCCTCCTCGATCACGTCGCCGAGATGCGCCTCGCGCACGCCGTCCGCATCCTGGTAGCGGCCGATCAGGTAGGTCGTCGTCTCGGGCGGCAGCGAGGCGGCCGTGACGGCCGAGAGGACGAGCTCCTGGACGGGGCCGTCGACGCTGTAGATGGGGGGTACCTGGCTGCGGGCGGCCTGTCTCCGCCGCGCCGTCGCCAACGGGTCGGCGACCTGGAGATCGGCCGGAGCGACGAACGTCTCGGGGCTGGGCTCGCCCACCTCGAGCGGGATCGCCTGCCGCTGTCCGTAGACGCTGTAGAGCAGCGCGGAGAGGACCAGGAGCGCCACGGCGTACGGCCACGCCTGGGTGGGCGCCGGCCGTTCACGCCGCCGGCTGCGCGGCCGCGCCATCCTCAGCCCGCCTGCTCGTAGGCGCGCACGATCCGCGCGACCAGCGGATGCCGGACGACGTCGCCCTTGTCGAACGCGACGAAGCCGATCCCGTCGATGTCCGCCAGGATGCGCCGCGCCACGCGAAGGCCGCTGTCGACCGTGCCGGGCAGGTCGGTCTGGGTGACGTCGCCGGTGACGACGACCGTGCTTCCGAACCCCATGCGCGTGAGAAACATCTTCATCTGCTCCCCGGTCGTGTTCTGGGCCTCGTCGAGAATGATGAACGCGTCGTTCAGCGTCCGTCCCCGCATGAACGCCAGCGGCGCCACCTCGACCACGCCCGACTCGAGGTACTGCTCGGCCCGCTCGGCCGGCAGCATGTCGTACAGCGCGTCGTAGAGCGGACGCAGGTACGGATCGATCTTGGCTTGCAGGTCGCCCGGCAGGAAGCCGAGCTTCTCGCCGGCCTCGACGGCGGGCCGCGTGAGGATGATGCGCTTGACCTTCTTCGCCAGCAGCGCCTGGACCGCCATGGCGACCGCGAGGTACGTCTTGCCGGTGCCGGCGGGCCCGATGCCGAACGTGATCGGGTTCTTGGCGATCTCGGCCACGTAGCGCCGCTGGCCGGCGGTCTTGGGCTTGTGCCGTCCCGGCAGACGCGCAGCGGCCGCCTCGGCTTCCGGCGACGCTTCCTCGGGAGTGCCGTCGAGCGCACCGAGATCGCCGTGCTCGAGCTCGGTCAGGCTCACGTCGCCTCCGCTCCGGATCGTCCCCAGCAGGGAGCGGAACGTCCGCTCCGCCTCCTCGACCGCGGTGGCCTCGCCGCTGAGGCGGAGCTCGTCGCCGCGGGCGACGACCTTGGCCCCCAAGCGGCGCTTCAGCAGTTTGAGGTTCTCGTCGTTCCGGCCGAACAGGCTCATGGCCTCGGCGGGACTACGAAGCTTCAGCGTGACCGACGTTGCGATACCTTCCTCCTCCGGAGCCGCGCGCTGGCGGGCTTACCGAGCACCTCGCTCCACACGAGCCCACGTACGACGTCGTCGGGTCCGAGCCCGACGAGTCCGAACGCGTCCGGCAGTGTAGCGGACCCGGACCGCCGCGTGCGTCGGCCGACGTCGCCTCGGGGAGGACGCCTCGTGACGCGACTGTCCGGAGCGCCCTCCCGACCCAGGAACCCCGCGGGCGGGGGAGCCGACGGCGTGGGGGGCCGAGGCGTTCCCTCGCGACCCAGGAAGCCTGGCGGCGGGCCGCTGGGGCGACCGGAGCCGGTCTGGCCGATTCCCCGCGCGCCCGCGCCTCGCTGGGCAGACCCTTGCTGGGCAGACCCTTGCTGGCCTGCGCCCTGTTGACCGGCACGCTGCTGGCCTGCGCTCTGCTGACCGGTGCCGCTGGCCTGCTGGACGCGACGACGGGCTTCCTCGAGACGCCCGGCGAGGTCGTCCGACGAGCTCGACGACGGGCCGGAGGTCGAGGTCGAAGCCGAGGTCGAGGAGGCCGTCGTCGACGTCGTGTCGCCCCTGCCCGGCGTGCCGGCTCCCTTCCGCGGCGTTCCGCGACCCTGCCCCGACGATCGCCGTCTCCGCAGGACCGCGTTCAGCACGAACGCCGCCACGAGCAGAATGGGCAGCAGGTCGTCGAGGCTCACTGAATCTCTTCGTCCTCTTCGCCGCCGCTGCTGGCGTTGGCGATGCCCTGGCGCATGTCGGTGTCGGACTCGATGTTCCGGAGCTGGTAGTAGTCCATCACGCCCATGTGTCCGCTCCGGAACGCTTCGGCCATCGCGAGGGGCACTTCGGCTTCGGCCTCGACGACCTTGGCGCGCATCTCTTCGACCCGAGCCCGGTTCTCCTGCTCGGCAGCGACCGCCATGGCCCGCCGCTCCTCGGCCTTCGCCTGCGCGACGCGCTTGTCGGCCTCCGCCTGATCGGTCTGAAGCTGCGCTCCGATGTTCCGGCCCACGTTGACGTCGGCGATGTCGATCGACAGGATCTCGAACGCGGTTCCCGAGTCGAGGCCCTTCTGGAGGACGGTCTTGCTGATGCTGTCGGGGTTCTCGAGCACGCGCTTGTGCGAGTCGCTGGAGCCGATGGAGGAGACGATGCCCTCGCCGACGCGGGCGATGATGGTCTCTTCGCCGGCGCCGCCGACGAGGCGCTCGAGGTTCGCGCGGACCGTGACGCGCGCGGTGCTGATCAGCTCGATGCCGTCCTTGGCGACGGCGCTGACGTTGGGCGTCTGGATCACGCGCGGGTTCACGGACACCTTCACGGCGTCCAGCACGTCGCGCCCGGCCAGGTCGATCGCGGCCGCCCGGTCGAAGGGAAGCGCGATGCGCGCCTTGTCGGCGGCGATCAGCGCATCGACGACGCGGTCGACGTTGCCGCCCGCCAGGAAGTGCGCCTCGAGCTGGTTCTGTTCGACGTCGAGGCCCGCCTTCTCGGCCTTGATGAGCGGGTTGATGATCCGGGCGGGCGGAACGCGCCGCAGCCGCATCGCGACCAGACTGATCAGGCTGACCCGCACGCCCGCCGAGATCGCCGCGATCCACAGACCCACCGGGATGAAGGTGAACAGGATCAGGAAGAAGAGGACGACGACGCCAGCGATGATCAGGAAGGACAGGTCGATGCTCATGGAACCTCCAGGGATGGGGGGTCAGCCGTCCTCGGACGGAGACGGGTCGTGCGTGCGATTCGATTCGTTCTCGTTGTCGCTGGGGCGTACGATCACGCGGTTGCCTTCGACGCGCAGCACGTCGAGGCGGCTGCCGGCCGAGACGTAGTCGCCGTCGCTGACGACGTCCACCCGGTCGCTACCGAAGCGGGCCACGCCGGCGGGCCTGAGGTCGGACATGGCGATTCCGGTCCGGCCGATCAGGTCCGAACGGTCGCCGACGAGCTTCGCACGTGCGGGGTCGGCCTCGCCGCGCGCCCCGCCGCGGGCCTCGACGCTGCCGCCACCGCCCGCGCCCGCCCCGATCGAGGCGGGCCCGAGCCCGCCGCCGATGCGTTCGGAAAGCGTGAGCTGCCGGCCGAGCCCGGTGTTGGGCAGGAGCCAGAGCAGCAGGCCCAGCACCACGCCGCCGCCGATCGCCGTCGTGGCCAGCACCGTGACGGCGTCGTCCTGGAAGATCCGGATCACGGCCGCGACGATGGCGGCCAGGCCCAGCACGCCCGCCACCCCGAAGCCGGGGATCACGAACGCCTCGAGCGCGAGCAGGAGCACGCCGCCGAGGATCAGCAGCACGTCCACGATGCCGGCAGGCGTGGCGACGAACGCGCTGGTCGCGAACAGGGCCAGCGCGATCACGCCGATGGCGCCGGGAATGCCGAAGCCAGGACTGAAGAACTCGATCACGAGCCCGCCCAGGCCGAGGATCAGCAGGATGCCGGCGATGATCGGACCCGACAGCCAGGTCCCGATCCGCTCCGTCAGGTTGCGTTCGAGCGTGACGGTCGCGACGCCGCCGTAGCCGAACGTACGAAGCGCATCGGAGAGGTCGGACGCGACGAAATCGGCGATGTTCTGATCGACCGCCTCGTCGGCGCTGAGCGTGACGAGCTCGCCTCGGGCGGACAGCCCGGGAATCTCGCGCGACGGATCGACCATCGCTTCCGCGACGGCCGGGTCACGGCCGCGCGCCTCGGCCACGCTGCGGAACTGGCCCCGCACGGCGGAGGTGAACTTCTCGTCGACGGGCGTCGCTCCGCCGACCCCGACCGTGATCGGAAGCGCGGCGCCGATCGAGGCGCCGGGCAGCATGGCGAGCTGCTCGGCCGACATGGCGATCAGCGCGCCTGCGCTGAACGCGTTCTCGACCACCGCCAGCACGGGCACCCGGGCATCGTTCATGACCGCGTCCACGATCCGCTGCATCGAGTCCACGCGTCCGCCCGGCGTGTCGATCCGAAGCAGCACCGCGAGCGGGCGGACCTCGTTGGCGCGCTCGATCCGGGAGGCCACGAACTGCGCCGTCGCCGGCGTGATCTCGGTATCGATCGGAAGGATCCACACCGACTCGGCGTCCTGCGCGAGCCCCTGGATCAGGGTCGCGAGCAGGACGACGATCGCTATGGACCGAAGCGCAAGAATCCTCGAGAACGCGTTGCTCACGCCGCCGATGCTAGCACGGCGCCCTCCTGCGACCAGGAGCCGGCGGCACGGTCGCGAGCGCCCGGCGAGCGGCGTGGACGCCCGCCCAGCGCCGAGGACGAAACGAGACCCGTCATGAACGAAGCCTGCCCTCCGCGAACGGAGGGCAGGTCGTGCCTGATGGCGGGCGCAGGAGGACTCGAACCCCCGACCTACGGTTTTGGAGACCGCCGCTCTACCGACTGAGCTATACGCCCAAGGCGGAGGGGATCATAGCAGACCCCCGCCGGACGTGCCAAGGAACGCGGTGCGTCGTCCGCCACGGACCCCGACCGATTCGGTCTGGTATCGTCGCGTACGACGCTACGGCGGAAGGAGAGGCCATGGACGCGATGCGCACGACGGATGCAGATGCGATGAACGAGATCCGAATGACCGTCACCGACTCGGCGGCTGCCAAAGCTGCCGCGCTTCTCAGGGAAAAGGACGAGCAGGCAGCGATCCGGGTGTTCGTGAAGTCGGGCGGCTGCAGCGGCTACATGTACGGCATGGCGGTGGACGACAGGCGCCTCGAGGGCGACCGCGAGTTCGAGCACAAGGGCGTTCGGCTCGTCGTCGACAAGATGAGCTGGCCGCTGCTGGCCGGCAGCGAGGTCGACTACGTCGAGAACATGATGGGCGGCGGCTTCTCGGTCCACAACCCGAACGCGAGCAGCAGCTGCGGCTGCGGCAGCAGCTTCCGTACCGACGGGAGCGACGCGCCCGACAGCGAGGGAAGCGTCGGCTGCTCCAGCTGACCTTGCGCCGACGATGAACGGAGCGCGCCCGGATGCCGACGCATCCGGGCGCGCTCGTTTTCGTGTCGCTGGGCCGCGTCGATCAGTCGGCCGCTTCGGCTCCGGGCTCGCTTGGCGGCGTCCAGCGCAGGATCGGATGCCGTGCGGCCGACACCTCGTCCAGACGACGCACAGGGGTGGTCGTGGGAGCGTCGGCGAGCCAGGCGGGGTCGTCCTGAGCCCGCCTGAGGATCGCGCCCAAGGTCGCCGCGTAGGCGTCCAGCGCTTCGAGCGACTCCGTCTCGGTCGGCTCGACCATCATCGCCTCCCGCACGTTCAGAGGGAAGTAGACGGTCATCGGGTGCATCCCCTCGTCCAGCAGCGCCTTCGCGATGTCCAGCGTGCGGAGGCCCTCCGGCGGCTGCGCGACGAACTCGTGCATGCAGGTCCGGTCGTACGCGCTCGCGAAGCCCTGCTCCGCCATCCGGACACGCAGGTAGTTCGCGTTCAGCACCGCCATCTCGGCCACGTCCGCGAGCCCGTCCGCACCCAGCGAGCGCAGGTAGGCGTACGCCCGCACGAGGTTGCCCACGTTGCCGAAGTAGCTCCGCATCCGACCGATCGACTCGGGGCGCTCGTCGTCCACGTAGAAGCGGTCCCCGTCGCGACCGATCACCGGGCGCGGCAGGTACGGAGCGAGGTGCGCCTTGACGCCGACGGGCCCGGTCCCCGGACCGCCGCCGCCGTGCGGCGTGGTGAACGTCTTGTGGAGGTTGAGGTGCACGACGTCGAACCCCATGTCGCCCGGCCGCGCCTTGCCGACGATGGCGTTCAGGTTCGCCCCGTCGTAGTACAGCTGCGCGCCGACGGCGTGCGCCGCGTCGGCGATCTCGCGGATGCGCGACTCGAAGATGCCGATCGTGCTGGGGTTCGTGAGCATCACCGCGGCGGTATCGGGGCCCAGCGCCGCCTTCAGCGCCGCCACGTCCACCTCGCCGTCGGCGGCGGTGGGAACCTCCACCACGCGGTAGCCGACCATGCCGGCCGTCGCGGGGTTCGTGCCGTGCGCCGCGTCGGGAACGATCACCACGCGCCGCTGGTCGCCTTCGCCGCGCGCCACGTGGTAGGCGCGGATCATCAGGATGCCGGTCAGCTCGCCGTGCGCGCCGGCCGCCGGCTGCAGGCTCACGTCGTCCATGCCCGTCACGGTCGCGAGGCCGCCCTGCAGCCGCCAGAGCAGCTCCAGCATGCCTTGCGCGCCCTCGGGATCCTGGGCGGGATGGAGGTCGGTGAAGAGCGCCGCCGCGTCCTCGTGCACCTTCGGGTTGTACTTCATCGTGCAGCTGCCCAGGGGATAGACGTTTCCGTCGATCGAGAACTGTCGATGAGCCAGCTGCGTGAAGTGCCGGACCAGGTCCAGCTCCGACACCTCGGGCAGGCGTGGAGGCTGGGCGCGCAGCGACGCCTCGCCCAGCAGCTCCGACATGTCGGGGCCCTCGACCACGGGCGGCTTGACGCCGCGTCGTCCGGGACGGGACCGCTCGAACAGCAGGGGCGCGTCGTGCTCGGCCGTGTGGTCAGCCATGGGCCACCTCTTCCGGGCGCTCGCCGACGGCGCGAAGCGCCGCGAGCAGCGCGTCGACGTCGGCCGGCCGCGTGAGCTCGGTCGCGGTGATCAGCACCGCGTCGCCCAAGCCGTACTCGGGCGGAAGCGGCAGCCCGGCGCGCACGCCCGCGCGCTGCAGGTCGCGCCTGAGCGCACGCGGATCTCGCGAGACGCGCATCGGGAACTCCGCGAAGAACGGTCCCGAACGGACGACCTCGTAGCCTTCGCCCTCCAGCCGGTCCGCCAGAGCGTGCGCGTTGCGCACGGTGCCTTCCGCCATCTCGCGCAGGCCGTGAGGGCCAAGGGCGGCGACGTTCACGGTCGCCATGAGCGCCGCGAGCTGGTGGTTCGAGCAGATGTTCGACTTCGCCTTGCCGCGGCGGATGTGCTGCTCGCGAGCCTGCAAGGTGAGCACGAAGCCGCGACGACCGTCCACGTCCCGGGTCTCGCCCACCAGGCGGCCCGGCAGCTGACGCACCAGCGCCTCGGTCACGACCATGAACCCGAAGTGCGGACCGCCGTACTGGAGCGGCACGCCCAGCGGCTGGCCTTCGCCGACCGCGATGTCGGCGCCCACCTCGCCGGGCGTGCGCAGGATCGCCAGGGAGAGGGGATCGACGACCGACACGAACAGCGCGCCCGCGGCGTGCGCCGCGTCCGCCAGCGCGTCCATCGTCTCGAGCCGGCCGAGGTGGTTCGGGTTCTGGACGATCAGCGCCGCCGCGCCGTCCAGATCGCCCGGAACCGGCGTGGCGAGGTCGTCGAGGTCCACCACCACGATCTCGGCGTCGAGCGCGTGGAGGTACGTCTCGAGCACCTCGCGCGACTCGGGGTGCACGCCGCGCGACACCACGATGCGGTCGCGGCGGGTGGCCCGCATCGCGAGCAGCGCCGCCTCGGCCACGGCGCTGGCGCCGTCGTACATGCTGGCGTTCGACACCGGCAGGCCGGTCAGCTCGCTCATGATCGTCTGGTACTCGAAGGTGGCCTGCAGGACGCCTTGCGACACTTCCGGCTGGTACGGCGTGTACGCCGTGACGAACTCCGACTGCATCGCGAGGTGGCGCGTGACGGCCGGCAGGAAGTGACGCCGCACGCCTCCGCCAAGGAACGAGGGGCTGCGGGCGTCGTCGCGCGCCGCGAGCGCCTGGAGATGGTCCATCAGCGCCACCTCGTCCATCGGCTCCGGCAGGTCGAGCTCGGGGTCCAACAGCTCGGCCGGGACGTCGGCGAACAGCTCGCCGACGGACGCCGCGCCGATGGCGTCCAACGCGCGGCGGACGTCCTCCTCGGTGTGGGGCGCGTACCGCACTACGCCTCCTCTTCGCAGACGGCGCGGTACGCGTCCGCGTCCAGCAGGCCCTCTCGGGCCGCGGGATCGTCGACCTGGAGCCGGAACAGCCAGCCGTCCTCGTACGGCGCCTCGTTGATGCGCTCCGGCGCGTTCTCGAGCGCGTCGTTCACGGCGGTGATCGTTCCGGTCAGCGGCGCGTAGATGTCGCTGGCGGTCTTGACGCTCTCGACCACCGCGACCGCGTCGCCTGCCGCGACCTCGTCGCCGACCGCGGGCAGCTCGACGAACACGACGTCGCCGAGCTGGTCCTGGGCGAACGCGCTGATGCCGACGGTGACGACGCCGTCCTCGGGCTGCGAGACCCATTCGTGGCTGCGTGCGTAGCGAAGCGTATCGGGAATGTCCATGCGTCCTCCTCAGTGGGGTCGCGGCGCGACCGGTGTCGTCACGATACCCGTGCGTCCGGGCGGAAGAACGGAAGGTCCACGACCGTCGCGGACACGCGCTGTCCCCGGATCTCGACCGCGACCTCGGTGTCCGCCCCGGTCAGATCGGCGTCCAGCCACGCGAAGGCGATGCTGTCGCGCGTCAGGGGAGAGACCGTCCCGCTGGTCACTTCGCCGGCGACCTCCGCGTCCTCGTCGGCGCGCAGCACCCGGTAGCCCTGGCGCGCGATCCCCCGACCCAGCAGGCGCAGACCGACCAGCCGTCGCTCGCAGCCGGGCTCGTCGCTCCAGCCGTCCGCGCCGGCGAACGGCTTGTCCTTCACGACCCAGTCGAACGGCGTGCAACGTGGGTCGGTGTCCGCCGTGAGCTCGTGCCCGAAGAGGGGGAACCCGGCCTCCAGCCGCAGCGTGTCGCGGGCGCCCAGACCGCACGGCTCCGCGCCGGCGTCGGTGAGGGCGGTCCAGACCGCGACGGCGTCCTCGGGACGGGCGAACACCTCGAAACCGTCCTCGCCGGTGTAGCCGGTACGCGCCAGCCGCACCGGCGCCCGGCCCAGCAGCGCGGTCAGCGTGTCGTTCTTGCGGACGGAGGTGAGGTCCACGTCCACCAGGCGGTCCAACAGCAGCGCGGCGCCCGGACCCTGCAACGCCAGCAGCGCCCAGCGATCGCTGACGTCACGGACCTCCACGTCGCTCCGATCTTTCGCCAGCGACGCGAGGCGCGTACCGACCGCGCCACGGTTCGCGGCGTTCGCGACGATCAGCCAGCCCGTCTCGTCCAGGTGGTAGACGTACGCGTCGTCCACCAGGCCGCCACGGTCGTTGGGAATCATCGTGTAGTGCGCCCGGCCGACCCGGAGCTTCTTCGCGTCGTTCAGCAACGCGAACCGCAGATAGTCCAGCGCCCCCGTGCCCGACACGCGGAACTCGGCCATGTGGCTGACGTCGAACAGCCCGGCACGCTCGCGCACCGCGAGGTGCTCCTCGGCGATTCCACTCGGATACTGAAGCGGCATGCGGGTGCCCGCGAAGTCCGTCATGCGGGCTCCGAGCGCCTCGTGCGTCGCGGTCAACGGGGTGGTGTCCATGCGCGCCACGCTACCACCGCGCGTCGGACCCGGAGAGGCCGGATCGGCCGCGGCCCGACCCGCCGAGGTGGCGGGGAACGGGGGCGTCAGGCCTTCTGCGCCAGCTTCTCGAGCACCATCCGCGACACCCCGCGAAGCGGCTCGAACACGCCCTCGAACCGTGCGGCGACGGCGTCGAACGCCGGCACCTCGCCCGAGGGATCGAGCACCTTGCGAATCATGTCGCTCGGCAGCGCCTCGTCGAGGTCGCGCTTGTTGATCTGGAGGACGTAGGGGATCTCGGAGAGCCTCAGGTCGTACTCGAGCAGGTTCTCGCGCAGGTTGCGGAGGCTCTCGGCGTTGGCGCGAAGCCGGTTCGGCGCGCTGTCCGCCACGAAGACGATGCCGTCGACCCCGCGCAGGATCAGCTTGCGCGACGAGTTGTAGAACACCTGCCCCGGCACGGTGTAGAGGTGGAAGCGCGTCTTGAAGCCGTTCACCGTGCCCAGGTCCAGCGGCAGGAAGTCGAAGAACAGCGTGCGCTCGTCCTCCGTCGCCAGGCTCACCATCTCGCCCTTCGAGTCGCCCGGCACCCGCTCGTAGATCATCTTCAGGTTCGTGGTCTTGCCCGACAGGCCGGGGCCGTAGTAGACGATCTTGAAGTTGATCTCGCGGGCAGCGAAGTTGATCGTGCTCATGCGTCCCTCGGTCCGAACAGGCCGTCGAGGAGCTTCTCGGTCGATTCGGTCCAGCCCTCGTCGAAGTCGAGGGACGGAGCCTCGATGTCGCGCAGACCGGCGAGCTCGTCACGAATCTCCCGCGCCGCGCGCTGCGCGTGCACCTTGATCCGACCGATCGTCGCGCCGCCGTCGAACACCACGACCAGCAGAGCGTCGGGGCCCAGCTCCTCGACGTACGTCCCGACGTCGCTGCCCTGCTGCACGACCTCGCGGAAGCCCGCGTCGCCGAACAGGTTCGCGATCGCCGCATTGGCGGAGTGGTTCGACGCGACCAGCGTCGCCAGCGAGTCGAGCGAGGGCGGCTTCGGAGCCCCCAACGCCCGGGCGTGGAGGATCACGAAGCCCTTGCGGTCGACGACCAGGGCGTAGCGTGCCCGACCACGTTCGAGCAGCTCGCCGAGGCGCTCCCTCACGCGTGCGTGAGCGGCGCCGTAGAGGTCGATGGACGGCTCCAGCATGGGGGGAGGATAGCACGGGCCGATTCGCCCTCCGTGCGGCCGATTCCACGTTCGCGACCCGCCTCCGCCAGCTCGGACGGGCGTCCCGGTTACCGCGCGAGTCCCGTGCTAGCCTCGATTCGAGGAGGTCGACGATGGCAGGCAAGTTCGAGGTCAAGCGTCAAGCGAGCGGGAAGGTGGGCTTCGCGCTCAAAGCCAGGAACGGCCGCACCATCCTGACGGGTCAGGCGTACGCCGACAAGTCCGGTGCCCAGAACGGCGTGCGCTCGGTCCAGGAGAACGCGGCGGAAGACGCGAAGTTCGAGCGCAAGGCCGCGAAGGACGGTCGGCCGTACTTCGTGCTCAAGGCCGCCAACGGCCAGGTGATCGGCCAGAGCCAGATGTACGCCTCGGCCCGATCGATGGAAAAGGGCATCGCGTCCGTTCGCCGGCACGCCTCCGATGCCGAGGTGGACGACCAGGTCGAGTAGCCGCCCAAGCGGTTGCCCGGGTCGCGGACGTGCGGTAGACTCCCGTTCGCGCGAGCGGTCACGCGCCGACGCGGCGATGTAGCTCAGCTGGTTAGAGCGCACGACTCATAATCGTGAGGTCCGGGGTTCAAGTCCCCGCATCGCTACCAATCGTACGACCACCGACGCCGCCGGCGTCCGCCTTGGCCCCCACGGTTCGTGGGGGCCTCGCTCGTCGGGCCGATCTCAGTGGCGCTCTCCGTCCCCGACGCCGGGCGGGCCGCCTCGGCGGTTCGCATCGCCATCTTCGAGGCCGCTCAACAGCTCTACCGGTTGACCAAGCACGTCGTGGAGGTACAGCATCTTCACGAGCACCAGCACGACCGCGACCAGCGGCGTCGCGACCAGCATGCCCACGACGCCGAAGACCGTGGCTCCCACGAAGATCGCCGCGATCGTCGCCACGGGCGGGACGAGCGCGGTCCGCCGTTGCACGAGCGGCGTGACCAGGTTCCCCTCGAGCTGCTCGATCACGACGAACAGCACGCCCACGGCGAGAACGGCCGGAACGCCTTGCGTGAGGGCCAGCAGCGCGGCCGGAACGAACGCGAGAACCGGACCGAGGAACGGAACGAACTCCAGCATCGCCGCGATCAGCGCCAGCCCTCCGGCGGCCGGCACGCCGATCAGCAGCAATCCGATCCAGAACGCCGTGCCGATGATCGCCATCGCGACGATGCGGCCGAGGATCCATCCGCGGAGCGTACGGCCGATCTCGTCGGCCACCTCCCCAGCGCGATCCCTGCGCCCCGCGGGAAGCAGCCGGAGCAGGCCGCCCCGATACCTGGCGGGACTCGCGGCCAGGAAGACGCCGGTGAAGAACACGAACAGCAGCTTTGCGGCGACGTCCCACAGCGTCGTTGCGGTCCCCGCGAGCTGGGACGCCAGGTTGGCGCCGCCGGTCGCGTCGGAGCTGCCGCCCGTCATGCGCTCGAGCACCCACGGGCCCCACGGCTCCTGCTCGAGCCGGCCGCGCAGCTCCCCGACGCCTTCGGGGATCTGACGCGCCAGCTCCCCGGTGGGACCGACGAGCTGCGACTCGAACAGGAGCACCCAGACCGCGATGACCACGAAGAACGCGATCAGAACGATCGCGAACGCGAGCGCGAAGGAGGCGCGCGTCCTCCGGACGAGGTACGCGGTCGGCGCCTGCAACGCCGTGGCCAGCAGGACGCCCGCGAACAACAACAGCAACGTCTCGGCCGCACGCCAGATCAAGGCGCCCGCCAACACCGCCGACACGCCGACGACGGCCGTGATGACGACGCGCCGAAGGAACGTGGGCCGTCCCTCGTCGATCACGGGCGCCGTTGGCGTGCGTCGACCGAGCCGTGCGGAGCCAAGAGAGCGCCAGCGGTTCGCATGCCGCCATGATAGCGGTCGCTGGAGGGCGTCACCGATCCCCGGACCTGAAACGCAGGAGCGCCCCCGACCGGATCAGGGGGCGCTCCTGCGTCGTTCGTCGCTGGTGCCGGGAACGGGGCTCGAACCCGTACGCCCTCGCGGGCAGCGGATTTTAAGTCCGCAGCGTCTACCGATTCCGCCATCCCGGCCAGGGAGGCGCTGCCGCCGCGGGGAGGGAGGCGCGGCTCGCGTCCCTCCCGGCCCGGCTCACACCAGGTACGCCATCGCGTCCGCTCGGTCGCCCGTGGCCCGGGTGTCGTCCCAGCCCAGCTCTGCGGCCAGCAGCTCGTTCACGCGGGGCACGGAGGCGATCGCCGCGTCGCGGTCCAGGAATCCCAGCCGCGTCCGCCTGGCGAGGACGTCGATGCTGGTGCGGGCCAGCTCCTCGCGCGCGGTGTGGATCACCTCGGCCTCGATGAACGCGTGGTTCTCCGTCAGGCGCGCGCCCAGATCCTCGTCGCGGGCCAGCTCGGCGACGCGGGGGGCACGATCGCCGTAGGCGCGGTTCAGGTGGCTGGCGACGTCGTGATCGAGGCCGAACCGCTCCTGCAGGTCGCCGGCGCCGGCGGAGGTGTACGCCTCGCCGCCGATGAGGTAGAGGTCCGCGGTGCGCGACGGGCCGGCCTGGAGGCCTCCGACGCGGATCGCCTGGTCGACCCCGTCGATCGCCATCTTGCGATAGGTGGTCCACTTGCCGCCGGCGATCGTGACCAGCTCGCCTTCGGAGATGTTGACGAGGTGGTCGCGCGATAGCCCGGCGGTGTCGGCGGCCTCGGGGTTCGACACCAGCGGACGCAGGCCGGACCAGCTGGACAGGACGTCCTCGCGTGCGACGGGAATCGAGAAGTACTGGCGGACGTGACGGAGCACGTACTCGATCTCGTCCTCTTCCGCCTTCGGGTGGTACTCGATCTCGGCGGGGTTGTCGGTGGTGCCCACCAGGGTGTGTCCGAGCCAGGGGAGAAGGAACAGCACGCGGCCGTCCTCGGTCTCGGGGATCAGGAGACCGGTCTCGGGCGGGCTGAACCGTTGGTCCAGCACGACGTGGATGCCGCTGCTGGCGGTCAGCATCGGCTTCACGGAGGGATCCTCCATCCGACGGATCGCGTCGGTGAACGGACCGGTCGCGTTCACGACCACGCGCGCCCGCACCTCGACCTCCCGGACGGTCTCGAGGTCGCGTACGACGGCTCCGCGAACCTTTCCGTCCACCATCAGCAGCGAGGCGACCTCGGCGTGGTTCGTGACGACGGCGCCCTGCTCGATGGCGGTGACGGCGATCGCGACGTTCATCCGCGCGTCGTCGAACTGGCCGTCGTAGTACACGACGCCGCCCCGGAGCCCGTCCGGCTTCAGCATCGGGAAGCGCTCCAGCGCCTCCTTGGCGTCGACGAAGCGGCTGGGATGGAGGTTCGTCTTGCCCGCCAGCCAGTCGTACATCTTCAGGCCGGTCATGAAGTAGGGCACCTGCAGCCAGTTGTACAGAGGCGTCACCAGCGGCAACGGCTTGGCCAGGTGGGGCGCGATCTTGATCAGCATGGCGCGCTCGCGCAACGCGTCGCGCACCAGGGCGAACTGGCTTCGGTCGAACTCCTTGACCGCCTTCTCGAGGTACCGCACGCCGCCGTGGATCAGCTTCGTGCTGCGGCTGCTGGTGCCCGCCGAGAAATCGTCGCGCTCGACCATGGCGACCTTCAGCCCGCGCGTCGCGGCATCCAGGGCGACGCCGGCGCCCGTCGCGCCGCCGCCGATCACCAGCAGGTCGAACGTTTCTTCGCCGAGCCTCTGCAGCTGAGCGTCTCGATCGATGCGGCTCATTCGCCCGCCTCCTCCCACGCGGTCGACCGATCGACCGCCTTCCGCCAACCGGCCAACAGGGCGTCGCGCTCGCCCTCGGCCATGGCGGGCTCGAAACGGGCGTCCTCGACCCACTGGGCCTCGAGCTCGTCGCGTCCCGACCAGAAGTCGACGGCCAGGCCCGCCAGGTACGCGGCGCCCAGCGCGGTCGTCTCGGTGATCTTGGGTCGGATCAGCGGGACGCCCAGGACGTCCGCCTGGATCTGCATCAGCAGGTCGTTGTTCGACGCGCCGCCGTCGACGCGGAGCTCCTCGAGCTCGATCTCCGCGTCGGCCTCCATCGCCCGAATCACGTCGTGCACCTGGAACGCGATTCCTTCCAGCGCCGCCCGGGCGATCTCGGCGGCGCCGCTGCCGCGGGTCAGCCCGAAGATCGCGCCGCGTGCGTACGGATCCCAGTGGGGCGCGCCCAGGCCGGCGAAGGCAGGGACGAGGTACACCCCGCCGTTGTCCTTCGCGCGGCGGGCGAGCGCCTCGACCTCCTCGCTGGCGCGGATGACGCCTAGACCGTCACGAAGCCACTGCACGACCGCGCCGGCGATGAAGATGCTCCCCTCGAGCGCGTAGTCCAGCCCGCCCTGGTCCCAGGCGATGGTGGTCAGCAGCCGGTTCGTCGACACGATCGGCTCGCTGCCGGTGTTCATGACCATGAAGCCGCCGGTGCCGTACGTCATCTTGCCCTGGCCGGGACGGAAGCAGACCTGGCCGAAGGTCGCCGCCTGCTGGTCGCCGGCGATGCCCGCGATCGGGACCTCGGCGCCGAACGACGCGGCGGGAACGTTGCCGACCACGCCGGAGCTGGCCACGACCTCGGGCATGAGCGAGCGCGGAATGCCGAACGCGTCCAGCAGCGTGTCGCTCCACTCCAGTCGGTGGATGTCGTAGAGCATCGTCCGGCTGGCGTTGCTGACGTCGGTCACGTGGACCTCGCCGCGGGTGAGCCGGGCGACCAGCCAGGCGTCGATCGTGCCGAACGCCAGCTCGCCGGCTTCGGCCCGGGACCGGGCGCCGTCGACGTGATCGAGGATCCAGGCGATCTTGCTGGCCGAGAAGTACGCGTCGGGCACCAGGCCGGTACGCGCCACGATCTCGTCGCCGAGTCCCTGGTCGACCCATCGCTGGATCGTGGACGCGGTCCGACGGTCTTGCCAGACGATCGCGGGATGGATCGGCTGCAGCGTGCGCCGGTCCCAGATCACGGTCGTCTCGCGCTGGTTCGTGATGCCGATCGCCGCGACGTCGCGGGGACGGACGTCCGCGCGCGCCAGGACCTCCGTCGCGACGGAGGACTGGCTGCTCCAGATCTCGTTCGGGTCGTGCTCGACCCAGCCGGGCCGCGGATAGCGCTGCTCGAACTCGCGCTGCGCGACCGCCATGATCGCGCCGTCCTTACCGAAGAGGATGGCGCGGGAGCTGGTCGTGCCCTGATCGAGGGCCAGGATGGTATGGGCCACGGGGTGCCTCCTCGGGGAGCGGAATGCCGTCACGAGCGAACGTACGCGGATCGTAGCACGCCGCTCCGCGCCGTCTGGGACGGGTGTCGGCGGCCGTCGCGCCCCGAGGGCGGTGCGCTGGATCGGATGCGCTCGGTCGTAGGCGCGCTCAGTCGGACTCGCGGGCGGGCTGCGGCACGAGCCGTGCCCGCGCCCAGGCGCGCTCGCCAGCCAGGCGTCTGGCGAGCGCGTCGGGCGCCCGGGGAAGCCCCGACGCGCGCCGACGCACCGAGCTCTCCGAACGGCCGGTGCCGAGCGCCTCCGAGACCGCCGACTGCAGCTCGGCGTCGCCGATGGCGTGCCGACTGAACGCGAGGAACGCGAAACGTCCCTGCTCGGGGAAGGCGTGCAGCATGAGGTGAGCCTCGTCCAGCAGAAGCACGTGGCTGGAGCCGTCGGCCTCGACGACCCGGCCCGGCTCCGGCACGTCGCCCCCTTCGATGCGCTGGGCCAGGTCGCGCAACAGGCGATCCAAAGCTTCCGGATCGGAGAGCGGCTCGGTTCCCGCCCCGCGACCGTCGAGCGTCAGGAGCGTTCCGGTGGCCAAGGGTTCGCTGGGCGTCACGGCGCGATCGTACCAGAGCGATGGGGACGCCGAGAGACGGCCCCATCGCTCCGGTCGGCGGGCGACGCGCGGGCCTCGTCAGCCTTTCACGCCTCCGGACTGGTACTGGCCGGTGAGCGCCTCCTGGAAGCTGTAGAAGATCGCCAGGATCGGAAGCGATCCCAGGACGGCGCTGGCGGCCAGCGCGCCCCACTGGGTGTCGAAGCGCCCGGTCGTGAAGTTGCGCAGGCCGATGCCGACCGTCCAGTTCTCCTGACCGATGAGCAGCGTGTTGGCGAGGATGAACTCGCTGTAGGTGTTGATGAACTGCAGCAGGAAGATGAACAGCAGCATCGGGACGCTGATCGGCAGGATGATCCGCACGAACGCCCCCCAGCGGGTGGCGCCATCGACGCGGGCGGCCTCCTCGAGCGCGGGGCTGATCGACTCGAGGTAGCCCTTGAAGATCCAGGCGCTGAACGCGATCGCTCCCCCCGAGTAGGCCAGGATCAGGCCGGTGAACGTGTTGATCAGGTCCAGGTAGCTCATCAGGTAGTAGATCGCGACGAGCGCCATGAAGCCGGGGAACATCTGGACGAACACGAAGGTGAGGAGGGTCTGGTAGCGACCCTCGAACCGCATCCGCGCGAACGCGTAGCCCGCCGTCGTGCTGATGGCGACGGCGAACAGCCCGGTCATGCCCGAGACCAGCAGCGTGTTGCGGATGAACAGGACGATCGTCCGGTCGCTGGCGGCCGGAACGCGGGTCCCGTCGGCGGCGACGGTGTAGAACTGGCCCGGCCCGATGCTGACGACCAGCGCGGCCAGGGCCCCGAACAGTACGAACCCTGCGGTCCGCCGGTAGCCGTCGGCGCGGTGTCCTGGGATCCGCTCGGCCCGCGCCGCCATGGACACGAAGATCAGGGTGAGCAGCCCGGCCACGGCGACGGCGACGAAGATCCACTGGTAGGGAACGACGTGGGTCGCGGAGAGCACCTTGCGGTACTGCTCCAGCGACACGGTCGACGGGTCCGGCAGGATCCCGGCGCGGACCCAGAGCGGCCCTTCGCGCGGCAGCGACCCTGCCAGCGTGTCGTTGCGGTTGAACGAAACGGCAAGCAGGTAGATCACGGGGTAGAACGTCGTCGCGATGGCGGTCCACAGGAACAGGTGCGTTCCCGCGGTGAGCGCGTACCGACCGGCGCGAAGCGGCCTGCGGGAGCGCCCCCAGAGCCAGGCGCTTCCCGCCACGCCGCCGATCGCGAGGATCAGGGCGCCCAGAGCCCGCGTCCAGCCCCAAGGAACGACCAGGAACCGGTCTTGCACGACGGCGGCGGGCGCCGTGGCGAACAGGGCCCAGATCCCCGCGGCGCAGAGCGCCAGCAGGAGGGGGATGGGGAGGTCGCTCCGCCTCATGCGTTCGACACCTCCTTCAGCGCGCCGGTGACGCGGAAGTTGACGAGGCTGACCGCCAGCGTGATCGCGAAGATCAGCAGGCTGATGGCCGAGCCCAGGCCGTAGGCGTAGCCGCCCTGACTCCGGAACGCCTCGTTGTACGCCCAGCTGATCAGGATGTCCGTTCCTCTCGCGGTCGCGGTGCCCCAGTCGACGGCCGGCCCGCCGTCGGTCAGGAGGTAGATGATGTTGAAGTTGTTGAAGTTGAACGCGAAGCCCGTCAGCGTGATCGGCACCAACGCGGTCCGCAGCAGCGGAGCCGTCACGTCGGTGAACGAGCGCCACGCCGTCGCGCCGTCGATGCGGGCCGCCTCGTACAGCTCGCGCGGGATGGCGGACAGGGCGCCCAGCACCGCCACCATCATGAACGGATAGCCCAGCCACAAGTTGACCAGCAGGACCGCGCCTCGCGCCGGCCATTCGCTACCGAGCAGCCAGTTCACCGGCTCCGGCGTGACGTCGAGCAGCATCAGCAGCCGATTGATGGCACCGAAGTTCTGGTTCAGGAAGCCGCGCCACACCTGGATCGTGATGATGTTCGGGAGCGCCCACGGGATGATCAGCAAGGTCCGGTACAGCCCGCGGAAGCGCAGGTCCGGATTGTTGAGCAGCACGGCGAGGAGCGTGCCCACGGCCAGGTTGAGGATCACCGTGATCGTCGCGAACGCCACGTTCCAGACGAACACCGGTCCCAGCGCGCGCGACGCCTGAGCGAAGATCGTCCGGAAGTTGCGCAGACCGATGTAGCCGAAGTCGTTGTAGCGGGCGATCGACACCGCCGCGAACCCATCGGGAAGCGGCTCTGCCAGGCGCACGGTGGTGCCCTCGTCCGAGAGGATGTCGACCTCGAGCACGGAGCGCTCGAGCCGGAGCACGACGTCGCCCAGGTCGGGCGCGAACGGCGGGGCGCGCTCCAGGATCAGCGTCGATCCCTCCACCCGGGCGACGGCGCTCTCGAACGTGAGCCCCACGTCGGGCAGGAACAGGTCGACCCCGCGCACGACGCGATCGTCCGGCGGCGGCTCGGCCAGCTCGAGGCGCGCGCCGTCGATCGCGATCGCCTCGACGTCGACGTCTCCGGAGCCGTACACGCGGGCGCGGACGCCTGCGCAGCCGGCCCGTAGGTCGTCGCAGTCGAACACCCGGGCGTCGGCGATCTCGATCGTCGTCCTGTCCGGATCCACGGCGACGACGTTCGTCTCGCTGGCGACGTTCAGCTGGCCGTTGCGAATCCCGGCGTAGTCGGTGAAGGCGAGAATGACGGTGAGAACGACGGGGAAGAGCGTGAACGTGAGCAGGAACACGAGCGCGGGCAGGAGGTAGTACCACGGCAGGATCCAGTCGTAGCGGCGGGCGATCACCCGCAACGTCGGGATCAGCGTGGCGATGCCGCCCAAGATGCCCAGCCAGACCGGCGCGGCTGGGGCGACCCAGCGCGCGACGACGACGGTGAGAACGCCGCCGGCCGCGGCGACGGCCAGCGCCAGCGTCAGCAGGCCCAGCGAGAGGAGCAGGCCGCCTCGGCCGCGGCTCGGCAGGAAGTCGGCCAGAGGCCTTGAGATGTCCACGAGGGTCCCCTTCGCGGTTCGGCCCGGAACGAAGACGGTGACCAGGGCGCGCCCTGGTCACCGTCTTAGGTCCGTGCGTGCTTCGTCCCTAGCTCACTCGCCCGTGATCTCGCGGACGGCCTGTTCGAGCGCGGCCTCGACGTCGGCGTCGGCGCTCTCCGTGATGACGCCCAGCGCGTTCGCCATGGGGCCCCACACCTGGCCCATCTCGGGGATGTTGGGCATCGGCTCGGAGGTGAGCAGCGCCTCGCCGAAGCCGGCGACGATCGGATCTTCGGCCACCTGCGCCAGGGCACTCTGCGAGGCGGGAACGCGTCCCTCGAGCTGCGCGTAGCCCAGCTGCGAGTCGGAACGCGTCAGCCACTTCGCGAGGTTGACCGCGTCGGTGCCCCGCTCGCTGAACTCGTTCACGAGCACGCCCTGAACGCCCATGAAGCCCGACCACGGGGTGCCGTCCGCCAGCGAGGGCATCGGCGCGACGCCGACGTCGATGCCGGCTTCGCGCGCCTGCCCGACCGCCCACGGACCGGTGTAGAACATCGCCAGCGCACCGTCGATGAACAGTCCGTTCGCGACGTCGTAGTTCGTTCCGGCGGGAACGATGCCGTGCTCGAAGCGCAGCGCCTGGAGCTCTTCGCCGCCACGGACCGCGCCCTCGTTCGCGAGGCCGACGTCCGTGGGATCGAGCGTGCCGTCGGTCCGACCGAACACGTAGCCGCCGAAGGTGTGCAGCCAGCCGTAGCTGAAGTAGAAGTTGTTGATGTCGTAGAGGAAGCCGAAGGTGTCGCTCGTGGTGAGCTCCTGCGACAGCTCGATGAAGCCCTCGTAGCTGTCCGGAATCGACGTCACGAGGTCGCGGTTGTACAGGAGCGCGGGACCCTCGACGAAGAGCGGCAGCCCGAACAGGCGGCCGTTGTAGGTGAACGCGAGGCGGGACTGCTCGCCGAGGTCGGAGAGGTAGCTCTCCGTGGCGGCGCCGGTGAGATCGGCGAGCACGCCGCCGACCGCCATCTCGGACATCTGGTCGTGCGGGATGCCGACGATCACGTCGCCCGCCTGGCCTTGCGGCGCGGAGAGGAGCATCTGCTGCTTGAGCTCGTTGATGTCGAGCTTCACGACCTCCACGTCGACGCCGAAGGCGGACGCGAAGTCGGCGACGTCCTGCTGCAGGTAGTCCAGCGTCGGGTTGTTGAACGTCGTCCAGACGGTCAGGCCCTGCGCGAAGGCGGCTCCAGCCACCATCCCGAGAACCACGAGGCTTGCGAGCAATCGCTTCATGTGCGTCTCCCTTCGTTCCCGTGACGCCGTCGTCCGGTCCGCGAAGCGACGTGGAGGTCGCCCTCGCCCCTCGAGCCGATTCGCAGGTCGTCGGTCACGCCACGAGTGTACCCGCGGACTCCTGGGCGGGGAAGGTCGTTCGCCCCGGCGGCCGTCGGCGAAGGGTCGCGGTTCGCCGACCGTCCGGACGCGCCGGCGAACGGGCCGTCAGACGGCGCGCCAGCCGCCGTTTCCGTCGGGCCGGGCGCGTCCGGCCAGCTCCAGCTCCGTGAGCGCCGCGAGCGTGGCCGACGGGGAGGAGGAAGGCTGGATCAGACGCTCGAGCGAGGCCGACTCGAGCTCGTCCAGGACGCTCATGATCCGTTTGGCCAGGTCCGACGCCGCGACGGTCCGCTCCTGCGCCGACCCCGCTTCCGACGTCCGTCTCCCGTCCGCCGCCGCCTCGCGCACGTCGCCGGACGGGGCGCGATCGGCAGACGCGCTCTCGCGAGACGCGAGCCCGACGTCGCTCAGCAGATCGGCGGCGCTGCCCAGCGGCGTGGCGCCTTCTCGCAGCAGCGCCGTCGCCGCGCGCCCGGCTTCGCTGTCGGGTCGCTGCGGGACGACGTACACCTCGCGACCCTGGTCGAGCGCGAAGTCGATCGTGTGGCGGACGCCCGAAGCGGCAGGGGCCTCCACGACGACGACCGCCCGCGACAGGCCCGAGATCACGCGGTTGCGCCTGGGGAAGGAGCCCGGCCGGGCGCGCACGTCCGGCGGATGTTCTGTCAGGAGCGCGCCGCCGGTCGCGATGCGTCGCGCCAGCGCTCGGTGCGCGGGCGGGTGGAGGTGGTCGAATCCGGCTCCCAGCACGGCGACCGTTCCTGCCGGGTCCGCGTCCAGCGCGCCGCGGTGAGCTGCGCCGTCCACGCCGAGGGCGAGACCGGAGACGACCGTCACGCCGGCCGAAGCGAGCTCCCGGCCGAGTCGCTGGGCGAACGAGAGCGCCCACGGGGAGGCCCGGCGCGTCCCGACGACGGCGACGGCAGGACGGTCGGGCGCCGGCCCGAGCGCCGCCGGCAGGCGGCCACGGACGAACAGCAGGGGAGGGGGATCGTGCGTCGTGGCCAGCAGGCCCGGGTAGTCGGGGTGCTCCGGATGCAGCACCGCATCGCACGAGGCGCGCCAGCGACGAACGGTGGCGGCCGCTGCCCGCAACGACGCCGGACGGAACGCTGTCCGCAGCGTCGCCTCGACGGCGCTGACCGCCACGTGCCCGGCGGGGCTCGCGATCGCCTCGGCGACGGCTGCGATGGTGCCGTGCCGATCGCGCAGCCGGGCGATCGTGCGCGGACCGACTCCGTCGGTACACGACGCCGCGACGTACAGCACGGCCGGATCGTCGGTCATGCGGACAGGCTAGCGGTCGCGATCGGAGCGTGCAGCCACGTCGTGGGAAGCGGCCGGGCCGGGGACGGCCCGGCCCGGAGCCGTCAGGTCCGAGGACGACCTCGTGGGGGCGTCAGCGCAGCTTGACGCGGGGTCCCGCGGGCGTGTCCTCGACCTCGATCCCGAGGCCGTGAAGCTGATCCCGAAGCGCGTCCGCCGTCGCGAAGTCGCGCCGCAAGCGCGCTGCCTCGCGCTGCTCCAGCACCATCTCGACGAGCCCCTCGAGCCTCTCGAGCGCCGCGGCGCCGTTGGCCTCGGCGTTGCCCAGCTCGACCCCGAGCACGCCCTCGAGCAGCGACTCGAACGCGTCCGCGCCGTCCGCGGCCTCCGCGGCCGTG
>Ga0102931_1000160_pt1 | contig 31799 bp, 28 predicted proteins | sample SalPonR1_C_D1_MG_FD_79282 | JGI IMG/M metagenome (GOLD analysis project Ga0102931, IMG submission 79282) | Salt pond soil microbial communities from South San Francisco under conditions of wetland restoration - Salt Pond MetaG R1_C_D1_MG | ecosystem: Environmental > Aquatic > Marine > Intertidal... | reverse complement strand
GCACGAGGAGCCGGGAGTGCAGGTAGAAGACGTCACCCGGATACGCCTCGCGGCCCGGCTGACGGCGCAGCAGGAGCGACATCTGGCGGTAGGCCACGGCCTGCTTGGAGAGATCATCGTAGACGATGAGCGCGTGGCGGCCGTTGTCGCGGAAGTATTCGGCAATCGCCGTTGCCGAATAGGGCGCGAGGAACTGCATCGGCGCGGGGTCGGAGGCAGTGGCCGCGACGACGATGGAGTAGTCCATCGCCCCGGACTCTTCGAGCTTCTTCACGAGCTGCGCGACGGTCGACCGCTTCTGGCCGATGGCGACGTAGACGCAGTAGAGCTTCTTCGATTCGTCGTCGCCTGCGGCCTCGTTGTAGCTCTTCTGGTTCAGGATCGCGTCGAGCGCCACGGCGGTCTTGCCGGTCTGGCGGTCGCCGATGATGAGCTCGCGCTGGCCGCGGCCGATCGGGATCATCGCGTCGATCGACTTGAGACCGGTCGCCATCGGCTCGTGCACCGAGCGGCGCGGAATGATGCCGGGGGCCTTCACGTCTGCGATCCGCCGCTCGGCCGCCTTGATCGGACCCTTGCCGTCCAGCGGGTTGCCGAGACCGTCGACAACACGGCCGAGGAGCGCGTCCCCCGCCGGCACGTCCACGATCGAATTCGTGCGCTTGACGGTGTCGCCTTCCTTGATGTCCCGGTCGGAGCCGAAGATCACGATGCCGACGTTGTCGGCCTCGAGGTTGAGCGCCATCCCCATGATGCCGCCGGGAAATTCGACCATCTCGCCGGCCTGACAGCTGTCGAGGCCGTAGACCCGGGCGATGCCGTCCCCGACGGAGAGCACCCGGCCCACCTCGGCGACTTCGGCCTCCTGGCCAAAGTTCTTGATCTGCTCCTTGAGGATCGCAGAGATTTCGGCTGCCTGGATTCCCATTATCCGACCTCTTTCATGGAATTCTGGAGGGCTGCGAGCTTCGACCGGATCGAGGTGTCGATCATCCGCGAACCCACTTTGACGACGAGACCGCCGATGAGGCTTTCATCGACGGCCATGTTGATCTTTACGTCCTTGCCGACGCGATCCTTGAGCGTCTTGGCAAGCTTGTCTTCCTGCGCCTTAGTAAGCGCCCTGGCGGCCGTCACGTCCGCGGTGACCTCGCCCTTTTCGGCTGCAATGCGCGCGCGAAGCTCGCGAACGAGCGCGGGCATGACGAAGAGGCGGCGCTTCGACGCCATGAGCGTGAGCGAACTGGCCATGATCTTCGTGAGGCCAGCCTTGTCCGCGACGGCGGACACACCTTTTGCCTGTTCCTCGCGCGAATAGATCGGCGATGCGATCAGGCTGCGGAAGTCGGCGCTGTCCATCAGCGCACCATCCAGCGCATCCACGTCGCTTTCGAGCGCGGGGAGGGCGTTGTCTTCCTTGGCCAGTTCAAAGATCGCGGTCGCGTATCGAGCGGCAATACCGGTTGAAATCGAAGCTGGTTCCGACACGTCCACCCTTCCGATATTCTGGGCCTCATGGAGGATCGCAGGGAACGCGAACCGAGGCAGCTTGCACACCCCGCCACCCGGCAGGGCATCAAAATCGGCGTGGGTGTAGCAGACCCCTTCCACCCCCGCAACCGCCTTGAGAACCGGGGCTTTTCCGGTCGAGTGACTTGTTTTCAAAGCCTTAGAAGAAGGTGCGACGGTTTGCGCCCGAAAAAGCGGACACCGCGCGCTGCAAAGGCGCGAAATTCAGCGATTCCCGAGGGTTCAGACCGGGCTCGCCCCCGGCTGGGGGACCGGGTCGAGGATACGGAGCGGCCTGCGGACACGCTCGGGCAGGCCCGGCTTGCGCGGCGCGGCGACCTGTTTCGTCGCCTCCACGATCAGGACGCCGCCCGCGACGCCGGTCGAGACCCGGCGCCCCAGCCGTTCCCACACATCGCCGGTCCTGAGCCAGAAGCGCTTCTCGGACGGCGGCTGGAAGAGCGCGGCCGCGTGGCGTTCCGGGATCAGGTCGTGCAGGCGGAGCTGGGCCTCGAGCTGGCTCGTCGTGTAGGGCCGGCCGAAGCCGAAGGGCGTGGCGTCCCGGCGGGACCACATGCCGCCCCGGTTCGGCACGACGAAAAGCGCATGCCCCCCCGGCGCGAGACAGCGGGCGACCTCCTCGAGAACGGCGGAAGGGTTTTCGCTGGTCTCCAGGCCATGAAGAAGCAGGATCTTTTCCGCCGTGCCGGTCTCGACCGGCCAGAGGGTCTCCTCGCAGAGCACCGACACGTTCGGCATCCCCTGCGGCCATGCCATCACGCCCTGCGGCCCCGGCATCAGCGCGATCACCCGGCGGGCGGTCTCGAGATACGGCCGGAGCAGCGGCACGGCGAAGCCGAAGCCCACGACCGTCTCCGACTGGGCGTCGGGCCAGAGCGTCAGCACCTGGTCGCGGATCGACCGTTGCGCCGCGCGTCCCAGACGAGTCCGATAATAGAAGCTTCTGAGGTGCTGCACGTCCAGGTGCATTGCGACCCTTTCGCCGTTCCGCCACGTTGGAGAGAATAGCGAAGAGAAGAGGAAACGCCATGCCCCTGCAACTCGTCACCATTCCCTGCCGCACCGACAACTACGCCTTCCTTCTTCATGACGAAGGATCGGGCGAAACCGCGCTTGCCGACGCCCCGGAGGCCGCGCCCATCATCGCGGAACTCGACCGACGCGGCTGGCGCCTGACCGAGATCTGGATCACCCATCACCACGACGACCACGTCGGTGGCGTGGAGGAACTCCGCGACCGCTACGGGGCGCGTGTGACCGGGGGCGAGGCGGACGCGAAACGGCTGCCGCCGCTCGACCGCACCGTCGCGGACGGCGAAACGTTCGACTTCGCGGGCCACGAGGTGCACGTGATGGACGTGTCGGGCCATACCGTGGGCCACATCGCCTTCCACGTCCCGGACGCGAGCGCCGCCTTCACCGGCGACAGCCTGATGGCGCTCGGCTGCGGTCGGCTCTTCGAAGGGACCGCGCCGCAGATGTGGCAGAGCCTGTCGAAGCTGGCCGATCTGCCGCCGGAGACAGAGATCTGTTCGGGCCACGAATACACGCAGGCGAACGCCCGGTTCGCCAAGACGATTGAACCGGAGAACGAAGCACTTATGTCCCGGATGCGCGAGATCGACGCCGCGCGCGCGGAGGGTCGGCCGACCGTTCCCTCGACGCTTGAAACCGAACTGGAGACAAACCCGTTTCTCCGTGCCGGATTGCCAGAAGTGCAGGAGGCATTAGGTATGTCCGGATACGCCCCGAGCGAGGTCTTCGCGGAGATCAGGGCGAGGAAGGATCGCTTCTAGAGACGGCCCGGAATTGCGGCAACCGGGCACCACGAATCCGGTCGAGTCCAAAATGTGACCGGGTTTGAAAAGAAAAGCCTTGAAGGTTGGCGAGGATCACCGAACTTTAAAGGTAAGAGGCCACGGTCAGGACGGGGCCCGAGACCCCCCTTCCCGGCCCAACGAGAGGAGCACGGCACGTGCCATCGTTTTCGAATACGCTCGAGCAAGCCATTCACGCCGCGCTGGCCCTGGCCAATGCGCGGCGCCACGAACTCGCCACGCTGGAACATCTCCTGCTGGCGCTCATCGACGAGCCGGACGCCGCCAAGGTGATGAAGGCGTGCTCGGTGGACCTGGGGGAGCTTCGCAAGACGCTCACCGACTTCATCGACAATGATCTTTCGACGCTCATAACGGACGTCGACGGGTCCGAAGCGGTGCCGACGGCAGCGTTCCAGCGTGTGATCCAGCGGGCCGCGATTCATGTCCAGTCGTCGGGCCGCACCGAGGTCACCGGCGCCAACGTTCTCGTTGCGATCTTCGCGGAGCGCGAGTCGAACGCGGCCTATTTCCTGCAGGAGCAGGACATGACCCGCTACGACGCGGTCAACTTCATCGCGCATGGCGTGGCGAAGGATCCCAGCTACGGCGAGACGCGCCCCGTCACCGGCGCCACCGAATCCGAGGAAGAGGCGCAGGCGGCCGAAGACGACGGCAAGGAATCCGCCTTGTCGAAGTACTGCGTCGATCTCAACAGCAAGGCGAAGAAAGGCGATGTCGACCCGCTCATCGGGCGGGAATCGGAGGTCGAGCGCTGCATCCAGGTTCTGTGCCGCCGGCGGAAGAACAACCCGCTGCTGGTGGGCGATCCGGGCGTCGGCAAGACGGCCATCGCCGAAGGCCTCGCGCGCAAGATCGTGCAGGGCGAGACGCCGGACGTCCTCAAGGGTGCGACGATCTATTCGCTCGACATGGGCGCGCTTCTCGCCGGCACGCGGTATCGCGGCGATTTCGAGGAGCGGCTGAAGGCGGTCGTCTCGGAGCTCGAAAATCACGACGACGCGATCCTCTTCATCGACGAGATCCACACGGTCATCGGCGCCGGCGCGACGTCGGGCGGTGCGATGGATGCCTCCAACCTGCTGAAGCCCGCGCTTCAGGGCGGCAAGCTGCGCTGCATGGGTTCGACCACCTACAAGGAATTCCGTCAGCACTTCGAAAAGGACCGTGCGCTGTCCCGCAGGTTCCAGAAGATCGACGTGAACGAGCCTTCGGTGGACGACGCGGTGAAGATCCTTCAGGGCCTCAAGCCCTACTTCGAAACGCACCATGAAATCCGCTACACGCACGACGCGATCAAGACGGCGGTCGAACTTTCGTCGCGCTATATTCATGACCGGAAGCTCCCGGACAAGGCGATCGACGTCATCGACGAGGCGGGTGCGGCGCAGCATCTCGTGGCGGAATCGAAGCGGCGCAAGACGATCGGCGCGAAGGAGATCGAGGCGGTCGTCGCCAAGATCGCCCGCATCCCGCCGAAGAGCGTGTCCAAGGACGACGCCGAGGTGCTCAAGGATCTGGAGACGACGCTCAAGCGTGTGGTCTTCGGTCAAGGCGCCGCGATCGAGGCGCTTTCGGCCTCGATCAAGCTCGCCCGCGCGGGCCTGCGCGAGCCGGAAAAGCCGATCGGCAACTACCTTTTCGCCGGACCCACGGGTGTCGGCAAGACGGAGGTCGCCAAGCAACTCGCCTCGACCCTCGGGGTGGAGTTGCTGCGCTTCGACATGTCGGAATACATGGAGAAGCACGCCGTCTCCCGCCTGATCGGCGCGCCTCCGGGCTATGTGGGCTTCGATCAGGGCGGGTTGCTGACCGACGGCGTCGATCAGCATCCGCACTGCGTCCTGCTTCTCGACGAAATCGAGAAGGCCCATCCGGATGTCTACAACATCCTGCTTCAGATCATGGATCACGGGAAGCTGACCGACCACAACGGCCGCCAGGTGGACTTCAGGAACGTCATCCTGATCATGACGTCGAACGCCGGCGCGACGGAACAGGCGAAGGCCGCCATCGGCTTCGGCCGCGACCGGCGCGAGGGCGAGGACACCGCTGCGATCGAGCGGACGTTCACGCCGGAGTTCCGGAACCGTCTCGACGCGGTCATCTCCTTCGCCCCGCTTGGCAAGGAGATCATCCTCCAGGTGGTCGAGAAGTTCGTGCTTCAGCTCGAAGCGCAGCTGATGGACCGCAACGTGTCGATCGAACTCACCAAGCCCGCCGCGGAATGGCTGGCCGAGAAGGGCTACGACGACAAGATGGGCGCCCGCCCGCTGGGTCGCGTGATCCAGGAGGAGATCAAGAAGCCCCTGGCCGAGGAGCTCCTCTTCGGGAGGCTCGCGAAGGGCGGTGTCGTGAAGGTCGGCCTCAAGGACGGCAAGCTGGATCTCAAGATCGAACCGCCCGAGGCGCGACGGCTCTCGTCCAAGAAACCGCCGCTTCTGACAGCGGACTGATCGCGAAACCCCCGCCTCGGCGGGGGTTTTTCGTTGGCGCCCGCCGGATGACGCGCCGGAGGCGCGGAATGCCAAAGGACTTGCGCCGGAGGCGCTCCGCTGGATGACGCTGTCGCTCAGTCGGGCCAGGCGAGGTCGGGGCCGGTGCGGAAATACGACGCGTTGTTGGTGAAGACGCTCGCGGGGTCGAGCCGGATCAGACGCCCGGCCGGGTCGTCGACCCGGGCTATGGTCTCGATGAACCACGGGTTCCAGCTGCGCTCGTCGGGGCCAAGGTACTTGACGAGGAGCCGCCGGAAGAGTGCGGGATCCATGGGCTCCACTGTCGCCCGGCCACGAAGCCCCAGATGGGCGAGAATGCCGCCCGCGTTGTCGTAGTGCACGATCTCCACCGCGCAGCGCGGATCGGCCGTGAGACGGCGGACGGAGCTTCCGTCTGCCGAGCCGAGCGTCCAGAGCGCACCGCTCTCCCACAGGAACCAGACCGGCGCGTTGCGCGGCCCGTCGTCCGAGACCGTCGCGAGGGTCGCCATCAGCGGCTTCGTCAGGACGAGATCCGGATCGAACGGGCGTCCCATGCTATCGCTCGGTCAGCTTGAGTTCGATCCGCCGGTTCTGCGCCCGCGCCTGCGGCGTATCCGCCGGGTTTACCGGACGGTATTCTCCGAAGCCCGTCGCGGCCAGCCGCTCCGGCGGGAAGCCCAGCGCATCGACCATGAAGCGCACGACCGACAGCGCGCGGGCCTGGCTGAGTTCCCAGTTGTCGGCGTAGGCGCCGCCGGACACCGGCACGTCGTCGGTATGGCCGTCGACCCGCAGGATCCAGTCGATGCCCTCGGGAATGCGGTCCGAGACACCGAGAAGCGTATCGGTGACCTGAGCGATCTGCGCACGCCCCGCCGGCAGGAGATCGGCCGATCCGCTCTGGAACAGAACCTCGGACGAGAACAGGAACCGGTCCCCCACGACCTGAATGCCCTCCACGTCGCCCAGGACGGCGCTCAGCTCTCCGAAAAATTCGGACCTGTAGCGCTCGAGGTTCTCCGCCTCTTCGGCAAGCCGCCGCGCCTCTTCCTCGAGCCGCAGACGTTCGGCTTCCTCAAGCTCGGCACGTCGGCGTTCCTCCGCCGCGGCGCGGGCCAGAGCCACGTTGAGCTGAGAGCCGAGAGACTCGATCATCACCTGCGCCGCATCGTCCCGCTCAGAGGCGTCGTCGAGAAGCGACTGAAGCGAGCCCAGTTGCTGGCGCAATGCCGCGACCTGTTCGTTCAGTGCCTGCACCCGGCGCTGACTTGCCGTGGACAATTCGCGTTCGTCGGCAAGCTCGGTCTGCGCGGCGGCGAGAAGGGCCGCGCGCTGTTCGGCCTCCGTCATCGCCTCGGTCGCCTCGGTCTCGGCCGCGCGCTGCGCCGCGACAGCCGCGGCGAGGCGTTCGCGCAGGTCCTCTTCGCTGCCGGCGTCCTCGCGAAGGGCCGCGAGTTCCTCGCGCAGGGACGTGAGGGTTTCGGTCGTCTCGTCGTTCGTCGCCAGCGCGGCGGCGAGCCGTTCGGTCAGGTCGTCCTCGGCCGCTCGGGCGGCGGCGAGAAGCGTCAGCGTCTCCTCCGCCCTCTGCCGCTGTTCCTCGAGGGCGAGCGTCATGGCGGTAAGTTCGGCGTCGGCGTTTTGCAGCCTGTCACGCAGCGCCTCCGCCGCCGCGGCCTCGGCCAGCCGCGCCCGTTCCTCCTCGGTGAGCGCCGTCTCAGTCTGGGAAAGACGCTGGCGCAGCTCTTCGGCCGCCGCAAGCTCTCGCAGGCGCGCCGCTTCGGCGTCGGACAGGGCCGCCTCGGCCTCGGACGCGGCGGTCCTCGCGGCGGTCAGTTGGTCTTCAAGCTGTGCGCTCGCGGACTGCGAGGCCTCCAGGCTCGCCAGCGCGTCGGCAAGCGAGGTCTCGCGGTCGCTGACCCGGGTCCTGAGATCGGCCACCAGCGCCTGCAGCGCCTCGCGGCGGGCTGCAGCGAGGCGAGCCGCCTCGGACTGCGCGTCGATCTCGTCGCGCGCCTGTGCCACGGCGAGTTGCAGCGCGTCGCGCTGCGAGACCAGTTCGTCGACCTCGGAGGCAAGCGCCTCGCCTTCCGCAACGGCGGTGTCGCGTTCCACGAGGAGCGAGGCGACCCGCGCCTCGAACGACGTGATCTGCGCGTCGCGCTCCGCGATCGCGGCCTCCTGGGAGTCGATCTGCCCTTGCAGAGCGGAGATCAGGGCCGACTGCTGGTCGGCCGCCTCCCGCGCCTCGTCGAGCGTCGCCGACAGCCGCGTCGTCTCGTCCTCGAGCCGGGCCACCGCCTGCTGCTCGAGCCCGAGCGCCATGGCGAGGCTGTTCACCTCCGCCGCCAGCGCGTCGAGTTCGGTCTCCTGTCCAGAGATCTCCTCGCGCAAGACGAACTGGACGATCATGAAGATCGTGAGCACGAACATCAGGACGAGCAGAAGCGCGGTCATCGCGTCGACGAAGCCCGGCCAGATCGTGTTGGAGACCCGGTTGGTGGAGCGGCGGGTCAGGGCCATCTAGCCGCTCCGGCGCGCGGCGAGGGGAGGCGCGCCGTCCTTTCCGATCTGCTTGACCGCACGGGTGAGCTGCGCAAGGTCCGAGCGCAGCTCCGCGATGGACTCCTGGCGGCCTGCGGACATTTCCTCGAGGATGCGCAGAAGCTGCACGTCCATCGAACGAAGCCGCATCCGGCTTTCGGCGTCGACGCCCTGGACCCCGCTTTCGGGGCGGGATTCGAGTAGGTCGACCATCCGCGACTGCCCGTCCGCGATCCGCAGGAGGATCGCCTGCGCATCCGCGTCCGACTGAAGTTGCGCGGCCAGTTTCTCCACCGACTCCGCGAGCATGTGAACCCGGTCGTCCATCATCGACCGGCTGGCCTCGGCGCTTTCGAAAAGCTCGCGCAGGCCCGACATGTGCTCCGCCATGTACTCGAGCGACGAGATCGCGGCGGACTGCTCTCCGCCGCCGTCACCGTCGGCGGCGAAGCCCAGGCGCGTGATCCCCGACAGCCATTCCTCCAGTTCGCGGTAGAAGCGGTTCTGACCGTGGCCCGCGAAAAGCTCAAGCAGGCCCACGACGAGCGAGCCCGCGAGACCGAGAAGAGAGGAGGCAAACGCCACGCCCATGCCGCCGAGTTGCGCCTCGAGACCGCTCATCAGGCGCTCGAAGACCTGTATGCCGCCTTCGTTCTCCTGCGGGGCGAGGCTTCGGATCGTGTCGACGACCGCGGGCACGGTGGTGGCGAGACCGTAGAACGTGCCAAGAAGACCAAGGAAGATCAGGAGGTTGGTGATGTAGCGCGTGATGTCCCGCGCCTCGTCGATGCGTGTCGCGACCGAGTCGAGGATCGACCGCGAGGACGAGGAGCTGATCTGCATGCGCTTGCCGCGCGTGCGCAGAAGGGCTGCGAGCGGTGCGAGAAGCCGAGGCGCCCGCGTCATCTGGTGGCCGGGCCGATCGGCCGCGAAGCCTTCGATCCAGCTGACCGAGCTTACCAGCTGGAAGACCTGCCAGAAGGTCGCCAGCACGCCGATCACGAAGACGAAGCCGATGAATCCGTTGAGATACGGGTTCGCGAGGAAGACCGGCGCGACCTGAGGATACGCGATGTAGGCGCCGACGCCGACGAGCGCCAGAACGATGATCATTATCGTGATCTGACGTACCGGCTGAGAAAAATGACGCCCGGCCTCGCGATCGGAAATGTCCATGCCGGACCTGTCCTGACGCAGTTATTGTTGCGCGCCAGAATAGGCGTTGCGGCGCAGCATCACAACCTAAGTTTCAGGCCGCAAGTATCCGTACCCGCTGGGCAAGCCAGGCAAGCTCCGCGTCCTCGATCCCGAGTTCGACGAGGTGACCGACCGTGTTCCAGAGATACTCGGTGTTGGGCCCCCTGCCCCCGACCGCCCCGGCGATGATCCGGGCCTGGGTTTCAAGATCGAGCCCGCCGCAATACTGCACGTGCCCGGTATCGACGACATAGGTCACGGCCTCGACGCGGCGTCCGTCCGCGAGGTCGAGCGCATGGATCTCCTCGACATAGGCCGAGGAGATGAGTTCGCGTTCGCGCAGGTAGGCGAGGGTTCCCCCCTCCTCTCCCGGGGTGACGCGGAAGCCGAGGCCCTGGCACGAGGCGCCCGGGTGCGGGTCGAGCGCAAGAACGAGGCCCGGCGCCTCGGCGGTGCCGCGATGGTGGACCGACCGCATGCAGAATGTCCGCGCAAAACCCGGCAGCGTCGCGAGCACGCGCTCCGCGATGTCGAAACCGGGGTTCCACATCAGCGACCCGTAGCCGAAGACCCACAAGGCGCGGTCCGTCATCTCTGGCCCTCCTGTGCGGCCCCCTGTAAACACCACTCGTGGTCAGGGAACCAGCCCCATGCGAAAGCTTCTCGTCATCATCGTGATCCTCGCCCTCGGCTTTGCGGGCTACTGGTTCGCGGCAGCGCGGGGCATCGAGGCGGGGCTGCGCGCGTGGTTCGAGGCGCGGGCGTCGGAGGGATGGGTCGCGGACTACGGCGGGCTGGGGACGGCGGGGTTTCCCGGGCGCTTCGAGACCGTGCTGAGCGACGTGATGCTCGCCGATCCCGACACCGGCGTGGCGTGGACCGCCCCGCGCTTCGCGATCCTCGCAAAGAGCGCGCGTCCCAACCGGATAACCGCGGTCTGGCCGGACAGTCAGACGGTCGCCTCGCCCTTCGAGCGCATCGATATCGGATCGGAGCGCTTCGACGCCAGCATCGAGTTCGTCCCCGGACCGGGCCTCGAACTCCGCGCGCTCGAGACGGACCTCGCGGCGCTGACGCTCGCGTCGACGGCGGGATGGCAGACACGGCTGGAGACCGGACATCTCTCGGCCCGGGCCTCGGATCTCGGGGAGAACACCTACGACCTCCGCTTCGAGGCGTCGGACGTGACGCCGCCCGCCGGCCTCCGGCGCGACCTCGATCCCGCGCGCCTGCTGCCCGACGTGATCGGCGGGCTCACGGCAGAAGCGATCGTGACCTTCAATGCGCCATGGGACCGCTTCTCGCTGGAGGACGCCCGCCCCCAGATCTCCGCGCTCGACCTCGTGGACCTGCGGGCGGAATGGGGCGAGTTGGAACTCCGGGCGGCGGGGGAGCTTTCGGTGCGGGAGGATGGCGTGCCCGACGGCCGCATCACGGTGAAGGCGACGAACTGGCGGGAAATCATGGGCCTCGCACGGAACGCGGGCCTTCTGCCCGAGCCCCTGATCCCGACGATCGAACGGGCGCTAGAGGTCCTGGCCTCGCTTTCGGGCCCACCCGACACGCTCGACGCGCCGCTCACCTTCTCGAATGGGGTCGTCTCCTTCGGGCCGATCCCGCTCGGTCCGGCGCCGCGTCTCGTGATCCGCTAGAGCGCAGGTCCGGGCCGCGCAGAACCTCATCCCACCTTTCGCGACATGCCCTAGCGACAGAAGGGTCCGCTGCGGTAGCGGGCCGTATCGAAATGGAAATGATCGCGGTGAAAGCGGTTGGCGTTCGGACCGAGGACCGTGCCGAACGGACCGCAGGCCGCCTTGTGCACCGCCTTGAGGATCGGACCCTGGCGCGCGTCGCGCCAGCCCTTGAGCACGGTGATTTCGGCCCCGTTCCCGAGAACAATCGACGAGATGTCGACGGCGCGTCCGCGGCCGTGCTCGGAGATCCTCGCGCCTTTCTGGTTGTTCCGGGTCCGGCAGGCGTAGTGCGCCGCGACGCGAAGCGCGGCGACGCCGCCACCCGTTCGCCCGACGGTCGGGATCACGGCGTCCGTAAGCCATGTGCGAAGAGCAAGCGCCGTGGGGCAGTCGACGACCGTTCTCTGGGTCAGCGCGACCCCCGCCACGGAGTCAATCCGCACCCCGTCCTCGAGTCCACATCCGTTGAGCCGCCCGGCGATCGGCGCAAGGGTCACGCCCTTGATGTCGCGCACGCCGCAGACCGAGCCCGTCCGCCCGACGATCGCGGGCGGCGCCGGCTGTGTCCTGACGGAGGCGGCGCGAACGGCCGATCCGCCACGCAGGGTCTTCGGCCGGATCTCGGGGCGCGGCGACCGGAGGACGCCGGAGGTGCTGAGGATTTCGCGGGCAACCGGCGCGGAGCGCTCAGGCTTCGGCATGGGACGGAGCGAGATCTCGGGCGCCTTCGCCTCCGCGGGCACCGCGGCGAGAAGCGCGATGAACGCCAGTCCCGCCACAAAGCCCTGTCCCCTCATCCGTCGGCCTTCCTCTGGACGCGCCCGAAGTCCGGCGCGGCGGTATCCTGTCCGGCCTCGATGATGCCGCGCCGGATCCCGCGCGTCCGCGTGAAATATTCGTGCAGCAGATCACCGTTGCCGGTTCTTATCGCACGCTGGAGCGCAAAGAGTTCTTCGGTGAAACGGCCGAGGATTTCAAGCGTCGCGTCCTTGTTCGTGAGAAACACGTCCCGCCACATCGTCGGGTCCGAGGCGGCGATCCGCGTGAAATCCCGGAAGCCGGCGGCGGAATACTTCACGACCTCGCTGTCGGTCACGCGGCGGAGATCGTCCGCCACCCCCACCATCGTGTAGGCGATCAGATGTGGCGTGTGAGACGTCACCGCGAGGACGAGATCGTGGTGGTCGGCATCCATCAGATCGACGTTCGACCCCATCGACTGCCAGAGCAGCGCGAGGCGTTCGACGGCGTCCCGGTCCGTGCCTTCCGGCGGGACGAGAAGACACCACCGGTTCTCGAAAAGCTCCGCGAACCCCGCGCGGGGCCCGGAATGCTCTGTTCCGGCCAGCGGATGACCGGGGACGAGGTGCACACCCTCCGGGATGTGCGGCGCCACCGCCTCGATCACCGCCCGCTTGACCGAGCCGACATCCGTGACGGTCGCTCCCGGCTTGAGATGGGGGCCGATCTCCTCGGCCACCGCCCCCATCGCACCGACCGGGACGGCGAGGACGACGAGATCGGCGCCCTCGACCGCCTCGGCGGCGGTCGCCGTCACCCGGTCGCAGAGGCCGATCTCCCCGGCGATCTTCCGGGTCTCGGCGGAGCGTGCCGTGCCGGTGATCTCGTGCGCAAGACCGTGACGGCGCATGGCGTGGCTCATCGACGAGGCGATGAGGCCAAGCCCGATCAGCGCGACACGGTCGTAGATGGCTGTCACTGCCGCGCCTCCCTGAAGGCGGCGACGGCGTCCGCGACCCGCCGGCACCCGGCCTCGTCGCCCACCGTGATGCGCAGGCAATCCGGCAGTCCGTAGCCCGCGACGCGGCGAACCAGGATCCCGGCCGTCCTGAGATGCGCGTCGCAAGCCTCGGCCTCGCCCGCGTCGGCGAACCGGGCAAGCACGAAGTTGGTGTGGGACGGGTCCGACGCTACCCCGCTGGCGGCGAGTTCCGTCCTGAGCCAGTCGCGGAGCCGAGCGTTCTCGGACCGGCACCGGTCGGCATAGTCGGTGTCCCGCACCGCCGCCTCCGCCGCCGCGAGCTGCGCTGTCGACAGGTTGAACGGCTGGCGGATGCGGTTGAGGACGTCGACGATGTCGCGCCGGGCATATCCCCAGCCGATCCGGAGCCCGCCCAGCCCGTGGATCTTCGAGAAGGTGCGGGTCATCACCACGTTCGGGAAAGCATCGACGAGCGACGCGCCGCCATCGAACCCCTCCTCGAACTCGGCATAGGCGCCGTCATGGACGAGGATCGCGGTCCGCGGCAGACCGGCCGCCAACCGCCGAAGCGCGTTTCCGCCCAGCATCGTGCCCGTCGGGTTCGCCGGGTTCGCGATGAAGACGATCCTGGTGCGGTCGGTCACCGCAGCGAGGATCCCGTCGACATCGACCACGCGGTCGCGCTCGGGCACCTCGACCGGCCTGGCGCCGACCATCTTCGCGAGAATGGGATACATCGAGAAACCGTGCTCGGTCAGCACCACCTCGTCGCCGGGACCCGCGTAGGCCTGTGCGATCATCTGGAGCACCTCGTCGGAGCCGACGCCGCAGACGATCCGGTCCGGGTCGAGCCCGTGGACCTCGCCGATCGCCTCCCGGAGGTCCCGGTGATCCGTCGAGGGATAGCGGTGGAGCCCGACCGCCGCCGCGCGGAACGCCGCGACCGCCTTCGGGCTGGGCCCAAAGGGGTTCTCGTTCGACGAGAGCTTCAGAATGTCGTCTTGCCCGTCGATCCGGCTCTCGCCGCCCACGTAGAGAGCGATGTCGAGAATACCGGGCTTGGGTCGGACCGTCTGTGTCATGGCGGATCTTCCGAATTCTGGCCCCTCTTACAGGCCGCTCCCGGGCTGTTCCAGCGCAACATGCGCGCCTCCATCTGTCCGCAAGTATCCTCGGGGGTGAATTCGCCGGAGGCGAAGAGGGGGCAGACAGCCCCCTCACCTCCCTCTCATGTCGCCAGCACGTTGCGGAACTGCCAGGGATCGCTCTCGTCGATATCCTCGGGGAAATGCTGCCATCGGTCGGTGAGCGGCGTCCAGTCTGTGTAATGCGCCTCGACAGGCCCCAGGTAGGGACGCTGCACTTCGAGACACCGGACATGGTCCATCTCGTCGGTCTCGACGATCCCCGCCTCCGGGTTCTCGAGCGCCCAGACCATCCCGGCAAGCACCGCCGAGGTCACCTGCAGCCCGGTCGCATTCTGGTAGGGCGCAAGGTCCCGCGTTTCCTCGTTCGACAGCCGCGAGCCATACCAGAGCGCGTTCCTCTCGTGCCCGTAGACAAGCACGCCCAATTCGTCGATTCCCTCGACGATCTCGTCCTCTGTCAGGATGTGATGCCGGTCCTGCTGCATGCCAGAGCCGAACATCTCGTGCAGCGACAGGACCGCGTCGTCGCAGGGGTGGTAGGCATAGTGGCAGGTCGGGCGATACTCCGGCGCGCCGCCCTCCCCGACCGTGTAGTAGTCGGCGATCGAGATCGCCTCGTTGTGGGTGACGAGGAAACCGAACTGCGGGCCGGGCGTCGGGCACCAGGTATGCACCCGGGTGATCGCGCCGGGACGGTCAAGCCAGATCGCCGACCGGCAGCCCGTCGCGTGGCGGTGGCCGTTCTCCGGGAACCAGGTCTCGTGCGTGCCCCAGCCGAGCTCGGCCGGCTGGAAGCCCTCGGCGATGAACCCCTCGACAGACCAGGTGTTGACGAAGACGCCGCGCGGGCGGGGCTGGCGGCGGGCCTGCGTGTCGCGCTCGGCGATATGCACGCCCTTGACGCCCAGCGACTGCATGAGACGCGCCCACCCCGCACGGTCGGCGGGGATCGCCGCATCCCGGCCGGTGTCGGCGGCGAGCCGCATCAGCGCCTCCTTCACGAACCAGCTCACCATGCCGGGGTTCGCGCCACAGCAGGACACGGCGGTGGTGCCGCCGGGATTGCGGGCCTTTTCGTCCCGGACCGCCTGCCGGAGCGCGTAGTTCGTGCGCGCGGCATTGTCGTCGGTCTCGAAGTAGTAGCCGGCCCAGGGCTCCACGACCGTGTCGATGTAGAGCACACCGATCTCGCGGCAGAACGTCATGATGTCGAGCGACGAGGTGTCGACGCTGAGATTGACGCAAAACCCCTTGCCCTCGGGAAAGAGCCCGCCCAGCACCTCGCGGTAGTTTTCCGGCGTGAGTTCCACCTGCAGGTGCTTCAGTTTGTGCTGGCGCAGAAAGGTCGCCTGGCTCTCGTCGGGCTCGACGATCGTCAGCTTGGAGGCATCGTAGTCGAAATGCCGCTCGATCAGCGGCCATGTGCCCTTCCCGATCGACCCGAAGCCGATGATGACGACCGGGCCGTCGATGCGGCCGTAGACGGGATGGGCCATGCAGTCTCCTTTCGCGTTCCGGGGGCTACCTAGGACGTTCTTGCCCGGAGGTCCACGGCCGGCGCCGTGGAACAGGCAACCCGCGACAGCCGCCCGGCGTTGCGTCTTCATGGACAGGAGCTTCGACGCCCTTCGCGACGGCCTGCGCGCGTGCACCCGCTGCCCGCTTCATGAACCGGCCACGCAGGTGGTCGGCGGCGAGGGGCCGCGCGACGCGCCGCTCATGATCGTCGGCGAGCAGCCCGGCGATCAGGAAGACAGGGAGGGTCGCCCCTTCGTCGGACCTTCCGGGCAGCTGATGGATCGCATCGCCGAGGAGGCGGGGCTCGACCGCGGCGCGGCCTATGTGACGAACGCGGTCAAGCACTTCAAATTCCGCCGGCGCGGCAAACGGCGCCTGCACGAGCCGCCGAACCGGATGGAGATCGAGCGGTGCAAGTGGTGGCTGGACCTCGAAGTGGAGCTGGTGAAACCGAAGATGATCCTGTCGCTCGGCGCGACCGCGCTCGAAAGTCTGACCGGCACCCGGCGCGGGCTTCTGAAGCGCCGCGGCGGGTTCGAGGAGACGCAGTGCGGGCCGGTCTTCGTCACGGTCCACCCGTCATACATTCTCCGGATCCGCGACGGGGAGCGGAAGGCGGAGGAGACGCGACGCCTGCGCGCGGACTTCGCCAAGGTGGCGGAGGCGCTGCGCCCCGCCTGAACAAACAGGCCGCGCCCCGGGGGGCGCGGCGCGCGAACGGGCCTGCAGGCCGTCGTCAGTTCTTCGCGTAGAATTCGACGATCAGGTTCGGTTCCATCATCACCGGGTAGGGCACGTCGCCCAGCGACGGCGTCCGCGCGAAGGTCGCGGTCATCTTCGAGTGATCGACATCGAGGTAGTCCGGCACGTCGCGCTCGGCCAGCTGGGCGGCCTCGAGCACGACAGCGAGCTGCCGCGACTTCTCGCGAACGGCGACCACATCGCCCTCCTTGACGCGGAAGGACGGGATGTTGACCTTCTGGCCGTTCACCGTGACGTGGCCGTGGTTCACGAACTGGCGCGCGGCGAAGATCGTGGCGACGAACTTGGCGCGGTAGACGACGGCATCGAGACGGCGCTCGAGAAGGCCGATCAGGTTCTCGCCGGTGTCGCCCTTGACCCGCTCCGCTTCGCCGTAGATGCGGCGAAACTGCTTTTCGGTCAGGTCGCCGTAATAGCCCTTGAGCTTCTGCTTGGCGCGGAGCTGCGTGCCGAAGTCCGACATCTTGCCCTTGCGGCGCTGGCCGTGCTGACCGGGGCCGTATTCGCGGCGGTTGACGGGGGACTTCGGGCGGCCCCAGATGTTCTCGCCCATCCGGCGGTCGATCTTGTACTTGGCAGAGGTGCGTTTCGTCACCGCTGATCTCCTTCTGTGGCGCCGCCCCGGGGGCGGCTATGAAGGGCGTTGTCCTTTCCCGTTTCCGGGCGACAGGCGGTCCCTTGCGGGGGCCTCCAACACCAATTGAAACCCGGTCCTCATGGCCGGAACGGCGGGCTTATACACCGGCCGGTCCCCGAGTCAATGGGCGAGGGCGCGTTCGTTCCTGAGCGCCGCGGCTTCCGTCTTAGACAGTTCGCGCCGGACGGCGTCGCCATAGCCGCGCGGGTTCTTGCGAAGACCCGGGATCATGTCTTCGAGCCGGGCGAGCTCGGCCGGATCCACGGTTCGGAGGTCCGTCGATGCCGGGTGGAAGCTCTCGCTGTCGATCCCGTTCGCGCGTACGATGTGGTGGCGGGGGAGCATGAGGTGAACGTAGCACACCTCGGGCAGGGCCTGGTCGCGGATGACGTGCCTGCCGTCGACGAGATCCTCCGCGGCGACGAGAACCTCTGCGGCCCCGAACAAGGCGCGGGCCACCGGGCCTTCTATCAGGATCCTGTGGCGCGGAGAAACGACGAGGTCGCCCGCCTCCTCGCGTCGCCCGAGGGCTCCATTCCGGAACCGCACGGGGCGGAGATCCGGCATCGCGTGCATGCGTGCCCCGCTCATCCGGCGGCGTCCGATCCACAGTATCTCCTGCGCGCCCGCATCTTTCGTGTCGACAAGGTCGCCCTCCGCCAGGCGTTCGATTCGCCTCGCGCCCTTTGGCGTCGCAAGACGCGTGCCGGGCGTGAAGCAGATGACCCCCGCCGGCGCAGCCGTGGCGTTGCGAAGAACCGGATCGCCGAAGGGCCCCCGAACGATCCGGAGGAGACGGTTCGGCGGCGGGCGCTTTCCGCAGAACAGAAGGACAGGCCGGGCGACCTCGGGAAATTCGAGCAGCAGAACGCTGTACTCCTCCCGTCCGCAAAACAGCACAAAGTCGCGCTCGACCGCGATCTCGTCGAAATCGTTTCCGTGGACCGGACGCACCGGTGGCAGAGTGTCGCCGAAGAGACGCCTGACGGCCTGCACAGCCCGTGCGCCCACCGCAGTATCACGGGTGCCATGCAGCCCGTCTCCCGGCCAGTCGACAAGCATCGACGGCCCGGACCAGGACCACGAGGCGCCGACTTCGAGAGCGGACAATGGCGGGCTCCGCAGACCCTCGATCAGGGTCTGAGACCAGGATATTATGTGGCCCCCGCCTTGAATGCTCATTCTCTGCTCTCGACGGCCGACTTACCCCAAGACGCCGCCTGCCCGCCGTTCAATTAATCGGGTCTTAACATACCCGATGATGTGGCGGAAGGTGAATTGACCCACATGATCCTGCGTCGGCGCCAATTCCGCGCCAGCCTTGCAACCAAAGGCTTTCGCCGAACGCGTGCCATGAACCTTCTGATTGCAGAGAGCATCGCGGAAGGAATTGAACGACCGATCAATTCCTAGAAATTCAACCTTAGCTGAAATGCCCCGAGGAACTGGCCCTCCCGCTGTCCTTCGAACTCCGGCGTGAGATAGGTGAGACCGTAGAAGACCGCCCACTCTTCGGCCCGCCATTCCGCCCCTGCCCTCAGCCGAGCGCGAGATACGGGGGCCGGTCCGAACGCGGCGGGCAGAAGGCGGCTTCCTCCGACCCAGGCCGCATCGGCCCCCGCGAAGACCCTCCAGCCCGGCGGGGCATCCAGCCACAGCCCCGGAGCCCGGTGTCCCGTGACGGGGTCGCGTACGTACAGGGTCTCACCCCCTGCGCCCCAGGAGATGTCGATGCCCACGCGAAGGAGATCCTCGATCCCGGCGCGTGCTTCCGCGAAGGGGCGAACGGTAGTTCCTGACCCGAAGCTTCGGCCGATCTCGGCGCTGATCACCGGATAGACCGCATCGCCAATCTCGCGCCCCTCTGGCCGGGGCAGCGGGAATCCGAGTATTTCGTGCAGCCGCCGCTGGACCCGGAAGGTCGCCGTTTGCGGTCCGACCGCCACCAGACCCGCACCAAGAGAGGCTTCGACGGCTCCGAAACTCCCGTGCGTGAGGAGTTCGACTCCCAGCGCGCCGGCGAACGGCCGGTCGTCGGGGCGCGGGAACGTCAGGTTTTCGGGCGTGGCTATCTGGCTCGAGAGCCGAACCTCGAGGATCTCACCGAGCTGGATCTCGCCGAGGTCGCCGCTCTGGGGTCCGAGGAAGACGCTTCCGTGGACATAGCTCGACTGCCAGCGATCGCGGAACTCGCCGATCGAGTCGTTCACGATGACATGCGACCACCCGAGAATCCCGCGCTCGGACGCCCCCGCAGGCGTGGCCACCGTCACGGCGGCGGAGATGGCGACTGCCAACCGGAACCCGATGGCGGCGGGCAATACACTGAGTTGTCTCACGCGCGCCCCTTGTCCGGCCGTCCACTCGGCCATTCCATGGTAGCCCGGAAGACCGCGCTTGCACAGACAGGGGCACAGCCGGCGAGAGCGAAAAGCGGGCTGGAGGTCAGCGGCGATCGGTTTCGGGCGACCGGCCGACCCGCTGGAGGAAGGCGCCCGCCCGCTGGACGACATGAGGCACGGTGGCCGAAGCGACCGCGGTCCTATCCGAGGGCGTATCCCGCACCGCGCACCGTGCGTACCGGATCGGAGCCACCATGCTGGCAGAGGGCTTTCCTGAGCCGGCCGATATGCACGTCGACCGTGCGCGTATCGACGTAGATGTCGCGCCCCCAGACACGGTCGAGCAGCTGTTCCCGGCTCCAGACGCGCCCAGGCTTCTCCATGAAGGTCGAAAGCAGCCGGAACTCGGTTGGTCCGAGCTTGAGGAGCTTGTCGTCCCGCATGACCCGATGGGTTTCGGCGTCGAGCACGATGTCCTGGTATTCGAGCCGCTCGCCCACCGTGGCGGGCCGGGTGCGACGCAGCTGCGAGCGGACCCGCGCCATGAGTTCGACGACCGAATAGGGCTTTATCACGTAGTCGTCCGCGCCGGTCTCGAGGCCGCGCACGCGGTCTACCTCTTCGGATCGGGCCGACAGCATGATGATCGGAATGCCGCGCGTCTCACTCCGCGATTTCATGCGGCGGCACACCTCGATCCCGGAGACGCCCGGCAGCATCCAGTCGAGGACGATGATGTCGGGGGTCTCCTCGTCGACGAGAAGCAGTGCCTCGTCCCCGGTCTCGGCCTTCGCGACCTCGAAGCCCTCGGCTTCGAGATTGTAGGCGAGGACCTCCCGCTGCGCGGGCTCGTCCTCGACCACCAGCACCCTCGGCTGATCGGCGGACATTACTCGTCGCTCTCCCTGAAGGTCGCGAAGGCAGTGTGATCGCCCTTCGGACGCGCATCTTCCGGATAGTGCCCGGTCACGAGATAGATCACCTGCTCGGCCACCGACGTGACGAGATCGCCCATGCGTTCGATGTTCTTCGCGATGAAGTGGAGGTGCATGCAGGCCGTGATGTTCCGCGGGTCCTCCATCATGAAGGTCAGGAACTCGCGAAACATCGCGTTGTACATCTGGTCGACGTCCTTGTCGCGCAGGCGGACCTGCTCGGCGAGTTCGGCGTCGCGCTGGATGTAGGCGTCGAGCGCGTCCTTCATCATCAGCTCGACCTCGCGCGCCATTCGGCGGATCGACTTCGCGGCACCCTCGATCTGCTGCATCTGAACGAGGACGGAGGTGCGCTTTGCCATGTTCTTGGCATAGTCGCCGCAGCGCTCGAGGCTGGCGCTCATCTTGAGGACCGTGAGCACGGTCCGCAGATCCGACGCCGTCGGAGCCCGCAGGGCGATCAGCCGGGCGGCCTCCTCGTTCACGCGCTCCTCGAGCGCGTCGATCTGCTCGTCGGCGTCGCGCACCCGTTCGGCGAGCTCCTCGTCGCGTTCATCGAGGGATTTGGCCGCGTCGAGGATCTGCGACTCGACGAGGCCACCCATCTTCATGATGAGCGCCTGGATCGCCTCGAGGTCCCGATCGACGACCGTGGCGATGTGTTTTTCTGTGGGTGTCGCCATGTCAGCCGATCCGTCCGGTGATGTAGGATTCCGTTCTGGGATCCGTGGGGTTCGTGAAGATCTCGCCGGTTTCGCCACATTCGACGAGGTTGCCGAGATGGAAGAACGCGGTCTTCTGGCTGACCCGCGCGGCCTGCTGCATCGAGTGGGTGACGATCACGACCGAATAGTTCTGCTTCAACTCGTCGATCAGTTCCTCGACCTGCGCCGTGGCGATCGGGTCGAGCGCCGAGCAGGGTTCGTCCATCAGGAGAACCTCGGGCGCTGTCGCGACGGCGCGGGCGATGCAGAGGCGCTGCTGCTGACCGCCGGAGAGACCCGTGCCGGGCTCCTGCAGGCGGTCCTTGACCTCCTCCCAGAGGGCCGCGCGCTTGAGCGAGGCCTCAACGATATCCTCGAGTTCGCTTTTCGTGCGCGCCATGCCATGGATCTTGGGTCCGTAGGCGACGTTGTCGAAAATCGACTTCGGGAACGGGTTCGGTTTCTGGAATACCATGCCGACCTGCGCGCGGAGTTGAACCGGATCTATCGCCTTGTCGTAGATGTCGTTGCCCTCGAGCGTGATCTGGCCCGTCACCCTGCAAATGTCGATGGTGTCATTCATGCGGTTCAGGCAGCGAAGGAAGGTCGACTTGCCGCAGCCCGACGGGCCGATGAAGGCCGTCACTGTCTTGTCCTCGATGTCGACCGACACATCCTTGATCGCGTGAGTGTCGCCGTAGAAGACGTCGACGTTCTTGGACGAGATCTTGATGTCATGCATGTCCGTCGCTCTCTCGAGAATTCTCATGTCGTTCATGTCGGTGCTCCTCACCAGCGGCGCTCGAAGCGGTTGCGAAGATAGATGGCCAGGCCGTTCATCAGGATAAGGAAGCTGAGAAGCACAAGGATCGCAGCCGACGTCCGGCTCACGAACCCGCGCTCGGGGCTGTCCGCCCAGATGAAGATCTGCGTGGGCAGCGCCGTGGAGCTGTCGAAGGGGCCGGATGGCGCCGAGGTGATGAAGGCATTCATGCCGATCAGCAGCAGTGGCGCGGTCTCCCCCAACGCCTGGGCGAGACCGATGATCGTGCCCGTCAGGATACCCGGCATGGCGAGCGGCAGGACGTGATGGAACACAACCTGGTGCTTCGACGCGCCGACGCCAAGTGCGGCCTCGCGGATCGAGGGCGGCACCGCCTTCAGCGCGGCGCGGGTGGCAATGATGATTGTCGGCATCGTCATGAGGGCCAGCGTCAGGCCGCCCACGAACGGCGCCGAGCGTGGCATCCCGAACCAGCCGATGAACACCGCCAGCGCGAGCAGGCCGAACACGACCGATGGCACCGCGGCGAGGTTGTTGATGTTCACCTCGATGAAATCGCTTATCCGGTTCTTGGGCGCGAATTCCTCAAGATAGATCGCCGCTCCGATGCCGAGCGGAAACGAGATCAGAAAGCAGGTGAGCAGCGCCCAGAACGATCCGATCAGCGCGCCCTTCAGGCCCGCAAGTTCGGGAAAACGCGAGTCCGCATTCGTGATGAGACCGGTGTTGAGCGGGGAGGACACCAGGCCACGCTCTTTCAGACGGTCGAACCGCTCGATCGCGGCGTCGTCGAGCCGGCGCAACTCTTCCGGCGTGTCTCGCTTGACGAGCCCCTTGTTGAGTTGGTCGTAGGTGTCGGAAACCGGCACCTTTAGCGAGATCGTCTGGCCGATCAGCGAGGGATCGGCGACGACCATGTCGCGCAGGGTAAATTGCGCCCCGTTCGAGAGGATCGAGGACACTTCACGGGCGTCGGATCTGTCGGACATGTCCACTTCGGGGAAATACTGTCCCAACGAGTCACTCAGCACTTCGCGGAAGCCGCCGCGGGGGAGGTTTTCCTCGGGGATTTCCTCCGGATCGACGAAGACGTCGATGCGCACGTGCGTCTGGGTGAAGGCATGGTAACCCGTGCTGATGAGCGAACCGAGCAGGATCAACAGCATGAGCACCGCGAAGGAGATCGCCGCGAGTCCGAGACCCTGCAGGATGACCTGCTTTCGGTTGCGTCGCGCGAGGCTGTTACGCACCGTCTCCGCGGTGGCGTTGGCCGGGCGTGGTGCGGCGCTGTCGGGTGTGATGTCGGTCATGGTTGAGCGAAGCCCTCAGTCGTAGATTTCACGATACTTGCGGACGAGCCGCAAGGCGAAGACATTGATGACGAGCGTTGCGAGAAACAGCACCATTCCAAGCGCGAAGGCCGAGAGCGTCTTCGGGTTGTCGAACGAGGTGTCGCCGATCAGCATCGTGACGATCTGAACCGTCACCGCGGTCACGCTGTCCAGCGGATTGATCGTCATCTTCGCGATCAGGCCGGCGGCCATCACCACGATCATCGTCTCGCCGATCGCGCGGCTGACGGCGAGCAGGACACCGCCCACGATGCCGGGAATGGCGGCGGGAAAGAGCACGTTGAGCATCGTCTCGGCCCGCGTCGCGCCCAGCGCCAGCGCGCCGTCCCGCAGGCTCTGCGGCACCGCCGACAGCGCGTCATCGGCGAAGGACGAGATGAAGGGGATCAGCATGATGCCCATGACGCCCCCCGCGGCGAGCGCGGTGTTAGGCGCGACGTCCAGTCCCACGTCCTGCCCGAACTGCCGCAGGGCCGGCGCGACCACGAGAATTGCGAAGAAGCCGTAGACCACTGTCGGAACACCCGAGAGGATCTCGAGGATCGGCTTGACGACCGACCTGAAACGGCGCGGTGCGAACTCGTTGAGGTAGATCCCTGTCAGCAGTCCGACCGGCACCGCCACCAGCAGTGCGACCGTGGCGATCACGATGGTCCCCAGGAACACCGGAACGGCCCCGAAGGCGCCCTCTGCCGCGATCTGGTCCTCGCGGATGGGGATCTGCGGCTCCCAGTTGAGACCGAACAGGAATTCGGTGATCGGGACCATCGAGAAGAACTTGGCCGTCTCGAAGACCAGCGCTGCGATGATGCCGACGGTGGTGAAGATCGCGACGGTGGCGCAGAAAATCATCAGGCCGGACGTGATGCGCTCCACCCGCTGGCGCGCGCGGAACGAAGGGTCCACCGTCCGCCGCGCGAAGGCCATGAGTCCGGCTACGGAAACAGCGACCACGATCACCATCAGCCAGTTGCCGATGGCGTGGTAACGTACCAGCCGCTCCGCGGCGGCGACCTTCCAGTCCTCCGGCGTGCCGAATATCTGGCCGCGGCTGATCGACTTTATCTCGGCCAGAATCAGCTGGACTGCGCCTGTGTCGAGACCCTCGAGCGTGCCGTCGGGCAGGCTGCTCATCACGAGGCGGTCGATGATCGGGCCCTGTATGACGAGCCAGACCAGCAGCAGCACGAGCACCGGAACGATGATCAGGAGGCCGGAATAGAGGCCGTGGAAGCTCTCCAGCGAGTGCAGTCGCGTGCCTCCGTCACGAATCGCGCGGGCGGCCTGCCTGTTCAGGAAGTAGCCCATGATCGTTGCGGCGAACAGAACGAGGAAGGCGACCAGTGTCATTGCGGGGCCTGTCTCTTTAAGGGAAAGCCCCGCCCGGACAGGCGTCCGGACAGGGCCTATGGTGGGTTGAAAGGTGCCTCAGCTTTCGGGCGCTTCCATCGTCCTGCCGTTCAGCACGGCGTCTTGAACCTCGGAACGACGCGCGTCCCCGAGGGCGACCATGCCGCGCTCCGTCAGGTAGCCACCGGGGGCCATCGCGTCCTCCGACATGTATTCCTCGAGGAACTCGTTGAGGCCCGGAATGACGCCGCGATGCGCGTTCTTGACGTAGAAGTACAACGGACGCGACACAGGGTAGTCGCCCGAGGCGATCGTGTCCGGATCCGGCTCGACGCCGTTGATCGTGACGGCCTTCAGCGTGTCCAGGTTCTCGAACAGAAAGGAGTAGCCGAAGATGCCCATCGCGTTTTCATCGGAGTTCAGGCGCTGCACGATCAGGTTGTCGTTCTCGCCGGCCTCGATGAACGGGCCGTCGGTGCGCATGCGCGAGCAGTTCTCTTCGACCCAGTCCTCGTCAAAGCCGCCTTCGGAGACATAGTCGAGCTCCATGCAGCCTTCCCACATGGCCAGTTCGACGAAGGCGTCGCGGGTGCCGGAGGTCGGCGGCGGGCCGAGGACGAGGATCTCGGATTTGGGCAGGCGCTCGTCGATCTCGTTCCAGGTCTGATAAGGGTTATCGACCCACTCGCCGTCGACCGGAACCTCTGCGCCGAGCGCCAGGTAGATCTCGGCCAGCGACAGATCCCAGTCATAGTCGTTGGAGTTGGAGATCGCGATCGACAGACCGTCGGAACCGATGTTTGCCTGCGTGATGTCGGTCACACCGTTCTCGACGCACAGCTCGAATTCCGACGGCTTCATGCCGCGCGAGGCGCCGGTGATGTCGGGATGCGCTTCGCCGATGCCTTCGCAGAAGATCTGCATGCCGCCGCCGGTACCCGTCGATTCGACGATGGGCGAGGGGAAGCCGGTGTTGTTGGCGAACTGCTCGGCAACGGCTTGGGTGTAGGGAAACACGGTTGACGAACCGACGATGCGAATGGCGTCGCGGGCAGAGGCAGCCGTAGCGCACACCACGATGATCGCCGCGGTCGAGGCGGTCAGTTTCAAGGACATGGGATAACTCCTGGGTGTTCTTCGATAGGGCCGATCATTCTCGGCACGTCGCTTCGACTACGGGTGGGCGATTAACTAAATGCAACACTTTTGTAACAGTTTTATGAAATGCAGCGCCTCCGCGGAACGCGGCCGCTGCCGCGTCGTGCGACCCCCTCGCCCACCATCCGGATGAGACGCAACGTCGCCGCCGCGACGCTGATCCACGACGTGCGTCGGGAGGATCTGGGACGGCTCAGATCGTTTCGACCGCCTCGGACAGAAGCCCGCGCACCTCTCCCGCGACCTTCATCAGCTCCGCGTTGTCGATCGCGCTCATGGAGGCGACCGGGTCCACCGCGCTCACCTCCACCGCGTCTCCGACCTGTCGCAGGATCACGTTGCAGGGCAACATGGCCCCGACCTGCGGCTCAAGCCCGATCGCCTCCCACGCCATGCCCGGATTGCAGGCCCCGAGAATCAGGTAGGGCTCCATGTCCCGATCAATCTTCTTCTTCATCGTCGCCTTGACGTCGATTTCGCTCAGAACGCCAAAACCCTTCGCCGCGAGCGCCTCGCGCGTCCGTGTCTCGACATCCTCGAAGGACGCGTTCTCGATGCTGCGGGTGATCGTGTAGCTCATCTTCGGTCCTCCAGCGCTGTCCGGTGTGCTCACGGTGCGGCGCCATAGGGACGCTAGAGCACCGTCCCGTTGGAAACGGCGGCGTCGGAGGCGAGTTCCCGTATCGAACGGGGTCGGTAAGGTGGGTTCGCAGCTATGATTTCGCCGGCTCTGTCGCCCGGGCCAAGATCATCTCGGACGCCTTCTCGGCGATCATCGTCACCGGCGCATGAGTATTGCCGGAGGGAATCGCGGGCATTACCGACGCGTCGGCGACGGAGAGACCGGCGATGCCGTGCACCGTCAGGTCCGGCCCGACAACCGCGCCCGGGGCGCGCCCCATGCGGGCGGTGGACACCGGGTGGAAGATCGTCGTCGAGATATCGCCCGCGGCGCGTTCCAGTTCCGCGTCCGACGCAATCGAGGGTCCGGGCAGCCGCTCCTCGGGCGCATAGGGACGCATCGCCTCCGTCGCCATCAGGTGCCGCGCGTGGCGGATGCTCTCTACCGCCACCCGCCGGTCCGCGTCATCGCTGAGGTAGTTCGGCCGGATCCTCGGCGGACTGGCCGGGTCGGGTCCCGAGATGTGGGTGCTCCCGCGGCTCTGGGGTCTGAGGTTGCAGACGGACACGGTCAGCGCGGAAAACCGGTGCAGAGGCTGTCCGAACGCGTCGAGCGACAGGGGCTGAACATGATACTCGATGTTGGGCGTTTCATGTTCGGGCGACGACCGGGTGAAGATGCCGAGTTGGCTGGGCGCCATCGACATCGGCCCTCTGCGGCGAAGAGCGTACTCCGCGGCGATCCGGAGACGGCCAAGCGGACTGCCATAGAGGTCATTCAACGTTTGCGCGCCGCGGATGGCGAAGACCGTCCGGATCTGCAGGTGGTCCGCGAGGTTCTCTCCCACGCCCGGCAGAGTGTGCCGCACCTCGATCCCGTTCTCCGAGAGGACGTCCTCTCGGCCGATCCCGGACAACTCCAGGATCTTTGGCGTTCCGATCGCACCGGCGGAGAGGACGACCTCGGCCCCGGCCTCGGCGCGGTGGAGCCTTTTCCCAAGCCGGAAGACGATGCCCGTCGCCCGGCGACCGTCGAGCTGGACGCGCGCGACCTCGGCGCCGGTGACGATGCGCAGGTTCGGCCGCCGCCTGACCGGGTCGAGAAACGCCTTGCGCGCGTTCCAGCGCACGCCGCCCTTCTGGTTCACCGGAAAATAGCCGACGCCCTCGTTGTCGCCGCGGTTGAAGTCGTCCGTCTCCGGGATGTCCAGTTCCGCGGCGGCGTCGACCACGGCGTCGAGGATCGGCCAGTGCAGGCGCTGTTCCTCGACGTAGAGCTCGCCCTCGTCCCCATGCGCCTCGTCCGCTCCGGCGTGGTTCCGCTCGGACCGCTTGAAGTAGGGCAGCACGTCGTCCCAGCCCCATCCGGGATTGCCCATCTGCCGCCAGAGGTCGTAGTCCCGCGCCTGCCCGCGCATGTAGATCATCCCGTTGATGGAGGAGCAGCCGCCGAGCACCTTGCCGCGCGGGTAGTTGAGCGCGCGGCCGTTGAGACCGGCTTCGGCCTCTGTCTTGAAGCACCAGTCGAGCGTGGGATCGCCCATCGCGAACAGGTAGCCCACGGGGACGTGGACCCAGAGCCGGTTGTCGCTCCCGCCAGCCTCCAGAAGAAGCACCCGGTGCCGAGGATCCGCGCTCAGCCGGTTTGCGAGGACGCAGCCCGCCGATCCCGCACCGACGATGATGAAGTCGTAGCGGCCGAAGTCGTCGGGCGTTTCGGTGGGTGCCGTCGCCATGCCTGCCGGATCACCTCCGCGTCACGTGCTGTCCCTCAATCGTAAACGAGCTCGGGCAGCCAGGTCACGATGGCGGGGATGAAGACCATCGACAGCACCACCACGAGCTGGATGATGACGAAAGGGATGATGCCCTGATAGATGTCGCGCGTCGTGATCGCGGGTGGCGCCGCCCCCTTGAGATAGAAGAGCGAGAAGCCCACCGGCGGGGTGATGAACGAGGTCTGGAGCGCCACCGCGAAGACCACGACGAACCAGATCGGATCGAATCCGAGAGCGATGATGACGGGGCCGAGCAGCGGCAGGAAGATCAGCGTGATCTCGAGCCAGTCGAGGAAGAAGCCCGCGAGGAAGGCGAAGAAGAGCACCGTCAGGACGACGCCGGTCGGGCCGAAGGGAATGGCGTTGAGGGCCTCCTCGATCATCTGGTCGCCGCCGAGGCCGCGCATGACCAGCGCGAAGGCGGTCGCGCCCACGAAGATGCCGAAGATGAACGCCGTGGTCAGCGTCGTGCGGACCGCGACCTTCCAGATCACGCGCAGGTTCAGCCGCCGATTGAAAAACGCGAGCAGCGTCGCGCCGAAGGCCCCGATCCCGGATGCCTCGGTCGGCGTCGCGATTCCGAAGAAGATCGAGCCGAGCACGGCTAGGATGAGCCCGACCGGCGGCAGCACCGCGAGCAACGTGTCGAGGACCAGCTTCCAGGAGAAGGGCGCGATGTTCTTCGGCCTGGGCGCCAGCGCCGGCTTCAGCGCCACGGCGCCGATGACGTAGAGGAGATAGGCCGAGCCCAGCAGGAGCCCGGGGACGATGGCGCCCATGAACAGCTCGCCCACCGACAGCGAAAGCTGGTCGGCCATGATGATCAGCATGATCGACGGCGGGATCAGGATGCCCAGCGTGCCGGAGGAGGCCACCACCCCCGCCGCGAGACGCTTGTCGTAGCCGGCCTCGAGCATGATCGGCAGCGCGATCGTCGCGAGCAGGACGACCGAGGCTCCGACGATGCCGGTCGAGGCGGCAAGCAGGATGCCGATCAGCACCACCGCCATGGCGAGGCCGCCGCCGACGCGCCCGAGGGTCTCCGAGAACGACCGCATCAGTTTCTCGGCAAGACCCGACTGGTCGAGCATCAGCCCCATGAAGACGAACATAGGCAAGGCGACGAGAACCGCGTTCTCCATCGTCGCGTATATTCGCTGCACGATGATCCGGTAGTCGCGCCAGCTGTCGAAGAACAGCGTGTCGATCTCCAGCCGGGCATTCAGCTGGAGCGTCAGCACGGCGACGATCAGCGAGGTTCCCGCAAGCGACCATGCGACGGGCACCCCGGTGAACAGGAGACCGATGAACATAACCAGCATGAGAAGCACGAGGAGTTCGTTCGCGGCTAGGCCGAGCATGTCTCTGTCCCTTGTCCCTATGTCCCGTTGCTTACCGCGTTGCGCGCAGGAGCGCGAACATGCGGGCCGTCCGTGCGAGCGCCGCGAGGATCAGCAGGCCCATCGCGAGCGGTATGACGGATTTCAGTATCCAGCGGTAGGGCAGCCCGCCGGGCGACCGGGATCTTTCGTTGAGGCGCATGGAGAATTCGATGAAATCAATCGAGTCGTAGAGAATGACCGCCGCGAACGGCACGACGAGAATCAGCATCGTCGCGATCTCGATCCAGGCGCGGCGCCGTTTGGACCACCTCTCGGCCAGGACGTCGACGCGGACGTGCTGATCATGGACGAGCGTGTACGAGAGACCGACCATGAAACCGAAGGCGTAGAGGTGCCACTGCAGTTCCTCGAGCACCACCACGGAGCCCCCGAAGACGTATCTCAGCAGCACGTTGGCGAGGATGATGCCGACGAGGACGATCCACGTCGCATGCGCGAAGATGGCGATGAAGGTGACCACGCCATCGAGCACACGGGAAAAACGCGGGTCGGGGGCGGCCTCGTCGATGATCGCATCGTGTTCGTCCTCGATCAGACCGGACATCGGCCGCCCCCTTCCATCTCACCAGCGCGTTCGGACAGGCCTCACTGGGAGGAGTCGTCCCACGTCCAGTCGCGCGGCAGGTAGCCCAGCTCGTGCCACGGCTGCACGCTCGCCTGGAACTCCTTCATTGCCGAGTAGACCTTCGCGAACTGCGCGTCGTTGGCGCTTTCGCGCTCCATAACCACTTCGGTGGCGTCGCGGAAGGCCTGGAGCACTTCCTCGGGCAGCTGCTGCGCGGTCACGCCCTTGTCCTGGAAAGACGACAGGACGGGACCTTGCAGCGCCTCGCCACGTGCCATGGCATAGAGCGTGCCGGCCATGCATGTCGTCTCGATGACCGACTGCGTTTGCGGCGACAGGTCGTTCCAGACATCGGAGTTCACGTAGAGGAACTGCGAGGTGGACGGCTGGTGCCAGCCCGGAAGATGGTAGAACTTGGCGACCTGGTCGAAACCGAGCTGTTCGTCCACCGTCGGGAGCGAGAACTCGGTCGCGTCGAGGACCCCGGTCTCGAGGGCCTGATAGAGCTCACCGCCCGGAAGGACCGTGACGGACATGCCCACTTCCTTCATGATCTCGCCGCCGATGCCGGCCGCGCGGAACTTCAGCCCGGCGAGCTGGTCGACGCTTTCGATCGGGAAGGTGAACCACCCCGCGGCCTCCGGCGGGATCGTGCCGCAGAGGATCGGATAGACGTTGTAAGGCTCGAAAGTCTCCCGCAACAGCTCGTTGCCGCCGCCCTGGTACATCCAGGCGACGTAACCATGCGGCTCGAGGCCGAACGGCGTCGCGCCGAAGAGCGCCGAGGCCGGTACCTGCCCGCGCTCGTAACCCATCCAGCTGTAGCCCGCCTCGATCTGCCCGGTCGCCGCGCTCTCGAAGACGGCAAGCGCCGGAATCATCGCGCCAGGTTCGACGACCTCGAACATGATCCGGCCGTCCGAGACGTCCGCCAGTCGCTCGGCCACCCAGGGCAGGGTGTCTCCGAGAGCCGTCAGGCTCGACGAGAAACTGATGGGCACCGCCCAGCGAACCTCGTCGATTTCCGCGGCCGCGGGCACGGTCATGGCGCCGAGTGTCGCGGCGACGGTTGCAGTGCGCAGAAGTGATTTCGAGTTGATCATGTAATAAGCCTCCCTGCTTGGTGGCCGGAGTATACGAAGAAACTCCGCGATGAACAGCCGAAGCGAGCGCGCGGCGGGAAATATGCCGGCACCGAGAAACTCTGCCACGGCAGCGGCGCGATGCGCCCAAGAGACCCGAGCCGTGTCTGCGAGTGCGTGATGGGAGCGGAGCGGGGGGTATCGTGGCGGGTGTCGAAGCCCGCCAGACCCTCCCGCGAGAGCGGTAGGCCGCGAAGGACAATGCCGGTTCGGCGCTGAACATCACGCGGGGGACGGGCACTGCGGCGTCTTTTTCGTGCTCACCCAGTCGCCCCTGAACATCGCGTGTCGGCGCCGATCGAGCCGGGCCCCGAGATCGGCGCATGGGTCCTGCTACCGGACAACCTCCATGCCGTCTGGACGATGCCGGCGGGGGACGCGGAGTTCCCGAGGCGGTGGCGGCTCATCAAGACGCGGTTCTCGCACGGGCCGAGCGCGGGATATGGCAGCGGCGGTATCGGGAGCATCCCGCGACGACGACGATTACCAGGCGGATGTCCGGGATTGCTGGATCAACCCGGTGAAGCACGGGTTCGTCGCGCGGCCCGAGGCCTGGCCGTTTTCGTCGGTGCACGGCGATGCGCGGCATGTGCCGGG
>Ga0102931_1000150_pt1 | contig 32803 bp, 25 predicted proteins | sample SalPonR1_C_D1_MG_FD_79282 | JGI IMG/M metagenome (GOLD analysis project Ga0102931, IMG submission 79282) | Salt pond soil microbial communities from South San Francisco under conditions of wetland restoration - Salt Pond MetaG R1_C_D1_MG | ecosystem: Environmental > Aquatic > Marine > Intertidal... | reverse complement strand
CGGGAGTATCTCCATGAGTGGCAAAGCAGGAGTACGGGTTATGATTAATGATAAGATTGTACGTCTGCCCGTTGATGCCGTTCTTCAAATGCTCGATGGGATGAGTGCGGCAAATATTGAACAGATTGAATTGATCAGCACTCCTCCTGCACGATATGAAGCTGAAGGAAATGCAGGCCTTATCAATATCGTCATGATTGAACGGCAAGATCTTGGAAGTAATGGGACAATCGGAACTAATCTGGGATACAATGCAGCTGAGACGCTGGGAGGAAATATGAACTATAACTACAGGGGCAGAAAACTCGCATATTTCCTGAATTATTCTATTAATTATGATCGTACTGAACAAAATGTACTGAACAACCGATTCTTGGTTCAGAGCAGCTTTACCGAACAAATTCGGGAAGATCAAAAGCGAGAACCTACAACTAATGTTCAAAATGCGCGAATGGGATTGGAATACACTATTGGTTCAAAAACAACGGCCGGTGTTTTAATAAGTGGTTACAGAAGGCACTGGGATCAACAAGCTTTAAGTAACAATTTTAACAATCTTGGACCTGATTCCACATTGATTTTTGAGATGGGTATTCGTGAGAGAAATATTTGGAGAAATGGAATGATAAACGCGAGTATTGATCACTCTTTTAATGAAAATCAGAACCTTAGCTTTGATTTTGATTATCTGCATTACATAAACGACAATCCATCTGTATATCAAAATGAATTCATTGAGGGAGATCGAAATTTGTATCAAGCCGGCGGGATTGATGTTGAGAAAGAAACTCCAATAAATATCTGGGTTGGAAGAGTAGATTACACCTTCCAGCCTTCAGGTACTTTATCTATTGAAACAGGAGTGAAAGGAACACTTTCTGATTTTGTAAATGATGTCACAGTCAAAAATAACTTTGGCGGATCCTGGGAGATCGATGACCGTTTTACCAGTGATGCAAATCTTTCAGAAAATATCGGAGCCGCATATCTTTCTGGCAGTTGGAAGCCATCTGAACAGTTGCAAATGAATGCGGGCCTTCGGTACGAGTATACCGATAGCTATCTCAGTTCAACTGACGAAAAAGGACTCATTGACAGGGAATATGGAAAATTCTTTCCAACCGTATTCATTAGCAAAGACCTTTCTGATGATAGACGCATTGGTTTTTCATATAACCGACGAATAACACGGCCTACGTTTAATGACATGGCCCCCTTTGTCTTTTTCATAAGTCCAAGAACCTTTTTGTCCGGAACTCCGTCTCTTCAACCGGCTATCTCAGATGGAGTAACGATGGATCTTCAGTTACGTTCGCTTCTGATCTCGCTTCAGTACACACATACCAAAGATGAGATCGGTGCTTTTCAACCTGAAGTAAACAGTGAATCAAATGAACTGACCTACACTGCAAAAAATCTTGATTATCTCCGTACATACGCAGCAACACTTAGTTACCAGGTTTTTCCCGCTTCCTGGTGGCAGGTTCAATCCAACCTGTCGGGTAGATACCAATTATTCCAAACTGCACACCTTCAAAATAACATTTCAGATGAGATTTTTGGGCTGAACATCAACATTACCAATACAATCACACTTCCGAAAGAGTTTGCATTCGAGGTTTCAGGATATTACAATTCAAAATCGGTGTGGGGAATCATGCAATTCAGGCCCCAGGGATCTCTGAATATTGGTGTTCAGAAGAAAGTTGGCGACGGTCGCGGAACCCTTAGACTTTCTGCAAATGATATTTTATACACCGACGTATGGAAAGTAGATTCTGATGTTCCATCAGCCAATATAAATTCAAATATGAGATTGGACTGGCACAGCCAACAAATTAGCCTGACTTTTTCCTGGAATTTCGGAAACAACAGCTTGAGGGCAGTGAATGTGAATTCAGGTTCTGAAGAAGAGCAGAGCAGGGTCAATTAGGATATCCCTGGATTATTCAAATTTGACCTTAAAATAGCAGCGCGAACATTCTATACATATGAGAAAGGAGCAAATTTAATCTTTGGTACCAACGATTCGCTGATGTTGATTTGCGAAATTAATCAACCCTTAACTTATCTTTATGAATAGAAATATTCTTTATTAGCGTCTCGCTTGTGCTCGATATTCAGAGGCACGAACGAGACGATCGCGCCATTCACAAAGATACTAGAAATCCATATTTTCTATTCCTTCTCATATGCCAAATTCGGGCCTAACCATTTCTCCACTTCTTCCACACTCATCCCTTTTCGTTCGGCATAATCTTCAACCTGATCTTTTTGAATATTGCCGAGATTGAAATATTTCGATTCGGGATGCGCGAAATAGAGCCCGCTTACGGATGATGCCGGTGACATGGCAAGGTGTTCGGTCAATGTAATTTTAGCCGATTCTTCCACATCCAGCAGGTCAAACAAAATTCGTTTTTCGGTGTGATCCGGTTGAGCGGGATAACCTGGCGCCGGCCGAATGCCCTCGTATTTCTCTCGGATCAATTCTTCGTTGTCAAAATCTTCATCCGGTGAGTACCCCCAGAGATCAGTTCGTACCTCTCTGTGAAGATATTCGGCAAAAGCCTCAGCTAATCGATCTGCGAGAGCTTTTACAAGTATTGCATTGTAGTCGTCGTGATCTTTCTGGAACTTGGCCACCAACTCATCGACACCATGACCGGTTGTAACTGCGAAAGCTCCCATATAATCTTGAATTCCGGTCTCTTTCGGAGCTACAAAATCAGACAACGCTTTATTCGGTTGTCCACTTCGTTTCTTTGACTGCTGACGCAATGCATGGAATACGGTGTGAACTTCATCGCGGGATTCGTCTGTGTAGATTTCAATGTCGTCACCCACACTGTTTGCCGGGAAAAGTCCCAGTACACCATTCGCGGTTAGCAGGTTATCATTAATGATTTTATCTAAAAGCTGATTTGCTTCATCAAAAAGTTTTCGGGCTTCTTTTCCGGCTTTTTCATCCTCAAGAATATCCGGGAATTTTCCTTTCATCTCCCAGGCGATAAAGAATGGCCCCCAGTCAATAAATCGCCGAAGTTTGGAGAGCGGGAAGTTTTTAAAAGTAGTTACTCCTAAGTTTTTGGGCGTTTTGACATCCGTTTCATCCCAATCAATTTCTGTTCGGTTCTCACGAGCTTTACGGATGGGCAGATATGTCTTACGCTTGCTCCGGCTGCTGTATTGATCCCGCAGGCCTTCATACTCCTCTCGAATCTCATCCAAAAATCCATTTTTCAATGTTTTGGAAACCAGCCGATTCACTACTGTAACACTTCGCGATGCATCCAACACATGAATCACCGGATTCTCGTAGGATGGCGCAATCTTTACAGCGGTGTGCATCCTTGAAGTGGTTGCCCCTCCGATAAGAAGCGGCGTTTCAAAACCTTCGCGTGACATCTCCTTGGCCACATGCACCATTTCATCAAGCGACGGCGTAATCAATCCGCTCAACCCAACCACATCCACTTTATGCTCTTTTGCAGCAGCCAGGATTTTATCCGCGGGATTCATCACACCGAGGTCAATCACATCATAATTATTACATCGCAGAACAACGGCCACAATATTTTTGCCAATGTCGTGTACATCTCCTTTCACTGTTGCCAGGAGAACTTTTGCCTTGGGCTCGGAATCTTTGTTTTTTTCCTTCTCTTCTTCAATGTATGGAATCAGCACCGCCACGCCTTTTTTCATCACGCGGGCACTTTTTACAACCTGTGGAAGAAACATTTTTCCGGCCCCAAAGAGGTCGCCTACCACATTCATTCCCGCCATCATCGGCCCTTCAATCACTTCAATCGGCTGTGGATATTTCTGGCGCGCCTCCTCCACATCATCTTCGATATAATTCGTAATTCCTTTTACCAGGGCATGTTTAATACGTTCTTCTACTGTCCCATCACGCCAGGCATCTTGCTTCGCTTTGACCTCGCCGCTATCCTGGTCTTTGATTTTGTCGGCATACTCTACCAAACGCTCTGTGGCATCATCACGCCGATTTAAGAGTACGTCTTCAACCAGTTCCTTTAGTTTTGGTTCGATCTCCTCATACACTTCCAACTGACCTGCATTTACGATGGCCATATCCAGGCCGGCATCAATCGCATGGTAAAGAAACGCCGAGTGCATCGCCTCTCTAACCACGTTATTTCCGCGGAATGAGAATGAAATGTTACTCAAACCTCCACTTGTTTTAGCCAACGGCAGGTTTTCCTTGATCCACCGAACCGTTTCAATGAAATCAACGGCGTAATTATTATGCTCTTCAATTCCTGTACCAACAGTAAGGATATTAGGATCGAGAATGATATCCTGGGGAGCAAAACCCACCTCCTCTGTAAGAATATCGTATGCACGTTTGCAGATCTCTTTTCGGCGCTCCATCGAATCGGCCTGGCCTTTTTCATCAAATGCCATCACCACAACCGCTGCTCCGAAATCTAAAATCTTGCGAGCCTGTTCTTTAAAAGCTTCCTCGCCCTCCTTCAGGCTAATAGAATTCACCACACTTTTCCCCTGAGTGGTTTTCAGGCCCGATAAAAGTACACTCCACTTTGAACTGTCTACCATAAACGGCACGCGTGCAATATCCGGCTCAGCGGCCATCAGGTTGATGAAATCTTTCATCACCTGTTCAGAATCCAGCAGCCCTTCATCCATGTTGATATCGATAATCTGTGCACCCCCTTCAACTTGATCGCGTGCTACAGAAAGTCCCTCTTCATATTCCTCGTTTTTAATGAGCCGCTTAAACTTCGCCGAACCGGTTACATTTGTCCGCTCACCAATATTTACAAAATTAGTTTCAGGACGTACTACCAGCGGTTCCAGTCCGCTCAATCTTAAATAGGGTTTTGGATCAGGACACTTTCTGGGTTTATGCCGTTTGGCCTCCTCCGCCATTGCCTCAATATGATCCGGTGTGGTTCCGCAACATCCACCCACAATATTTACAAATCCATTTTCGGCATAATCCTGCATCTGCTTTCTCATGAATTCAGGAGTCTCATCATACTCTCCCATCTCATCCGGCAAACCGGCATTTGGATATAAACTGGTAAAACAACTGGCATGATTCGACAGCTCCTGTATATATGGCCTCATCTGCTTTGACCCCAGGGCACAGTTCAGTCCAACACTTAAGAGAGGGTTTGCATGCTGAACAGAGATCCAAAAGGCTTCCGTTGTTTGTCCGGAGAGCGTCCTTCCGCTTTGATCAACAATCGTACCGGAAATCATAATGGGTATTTTCTTCCCGATTTTCCGGCAATAGTTATGAACGGCATAAATTGCAGCTTTGCAATTCAGCGTATCAAATACAGTTTCAATCAAAAGAGTATCTACACCACCATCAACCAATCCTCGAATCTGTTCTGTGTACGCATCCACCAAGGCATCGAATGTTATTGCGCGGTAACCGGGATCTTCAACATCCGGTGATAGCGAAAGTGTTTTATTTGTCGGGCCTAAAGCACCCGCCACAAATCGCGGTTTATCCGGATTATTTTTAGTGAACTCATCGGCCGCTTCTCTTGCTACTTTTGCAGAAGCAATATTCAGTTCATAGGTCTGGTCCTGGAGATTATAATCCGCCTGGGAGATCGGATTTGCATTAAAGGTGTTTGTTTCAATGATATCCGCCCCGGCAGAGAGGAAATTGGAATGAATTTCCCGTATAATGTTGGGTTGAGTAATACTTAAGAGGTCATTATTCCCTTTTTGATCATCTGATATATCCTTGAACCGGGAACCACGGTAATCTTTCTCAGATAATTTATATCCTTGAATCATTGTACCCATGGCTCCATCAAGTACTAAAATTCGTTCTTGTAAAAGCTTAAATAGTGGATGTTGGGAATGACTCATGAATTATTACTCTTGTTGATCTAAAATTGCATATAAATCACAAAACTGTTTCTTTTGGAAACGTTCGCGATGAATTCAATGTATCTTTCAATGATTCCACTAAATGGATCCCAGTAAGATTGATGATTGTGAAATATCAAAAAATACAATATCTGAAACAGTCTTATAAAATCAACATTTTGAGCATCAATTACAGTATTTTTTTATGAAAGTTATTGAACATTATGATAGAGCATCTGAACCTCTGATCTCATTTGAAATCATACCTCCTAAACGAGGTGGATCAGTACAGTCTGTGTTTGAATCTTTAGATAAGGTTGTTGAAGCATCACGGCCTCCATTTATTGATGTAACCTACCACGCCGCAGAATCTTATGTGGAGGAACAACCGGACGGATCATTGAAGCGAATCGTACGAAGAAAACGTCCCGGCACGATTGGATTATGTGCAGCCATCCTCCACCGGTACGGCATCGACCCGGTACCGCACCTCATCTGCGAAGGATTTACCAAGGAAGAGAGCGAAGATGCCTTAATCGAGCTCAACTATTTGGGTATTCACAATGTGCTCGCTATCCGGGGAGATAATACGGGATCCCAGGTTTCATTGAACTTGAATGGTACGGCAAACAAGTTTGCAATTGATCTTGTGAAACAGATTCGAAACATGAATAATGGTCAATACCTGGAGGATATTGTAAATGCAGAAGCAACTGACTTCTGTGTGGGTGTTGCCGGGTACCCGGAAAAACATTTTGAGGCCCCAAACCTGGAGTGGGACATCAAAAAACTGAAAGACAAAGTAGATGCGGGGGGAGAATACATTGTTACCCAGATGTTTTTTGATAACGACGCCTACTTCAGATTTGTTGACAAATGCAGAGCCGCCGGTATTGATGTGCCGATCATACCCGGCTTGAAAATTTTGACGACAACAAACCATCTGAAATCGCTGCCAAAATATTTCCACCTTACAATTCCTGATGAATTAACAGCAGAAGTGGATTCCGACCCAGAAAATGTAAAAAACATCGGAGTTGAGTGGGCACAGCAGCAATCTCTTGAGTTGATGGAAAAGGGAGCACCGGGGATTCATTATTATATCATGGGTAATCCACAACCCGCACTGGATGTGATTGATTTTTTGAAGGCGAAGTGATTTGGAGTGAAAAGGCAAAACGCAAAAGTGAAAAGTATTGTCATTCTGAACTTGATTCAGAATCTCCATGGTTCTAATGGTGCAATCGTCTCGATTGTGATAATGTGCTCTGTTTTAGAGGGAACAAGTCAGGAGACTTGCGCCAGCCTATGGTCAGTTATATGTAGTTTGTTCTAAATCAACAACTGACAATTAACAACAAACCACGAACCATAACATAACTGCTGCTTATGAAATACCTGATTGCCGACAGTGGAGCTACTAAAACCGACTGGCTGTATGTGGACGGTGAGGAAACCACTCAAATCCAGACCCAGGGCTTACACCCTTCCAACATCCAGATGATGAACGACAGTGTTGACCTGAAGCACCAGATTGGAAGTCTCTCGCCTGATCTTATCTATTTCTTCGGTGCCGGTTGCGGTAACCCGGTTTCTGATGAAATTGTGATGCGCTTTCTCCAACCTATTTTTCCCCGGGCCAGCTTGAAAATTAAAAGTGATCTGGATGGCTCAGGAAAAGCATTTTTCGGAAAAGGTGATGGAGTGGTCGTGGTTTTAGGAACAGGATCTATCTGCGCAAAAATTAAAAACGGTAGCCTGGTTAAAAAATCTGCAGCTCTCGGTTTTGCCATTGGGGATGAGGGAAGTGCCGCCGACCTCGGACGTCGTATTCTTAAAATGTATTTCCGTAAAACCGGGAATCCCGAAACCCTTCATTTTTTGGAAGAAAAACTTGAATCAGTTGACTACTCCGAAATGATGAACCGAATCTATCGTGCCGGAAAACCAAACCGCGAACTTGCATCCATCGCAGGGCAGGTTCTTGTTAAACCGATACCACCTGAATTGGAATCGCTTATCCGGGATGGTTTTACAGATTTCATTAATAATCAGCTCACCAACTTACAATTAACCGGTGAGGAACAGATTGTATGTACCGGGAAAGTTGCCAAAGTCCATGAATCGATATTGCTCCCGCTTTTCAACCAGTTAGGCTACAAAAATGTGGAAGTTCGGTACCCGGTCATCGCCTCATACCGGAAACGAATCAAATCCGGTGAAGACCTTTTTGAGTGAGACAAGATTTCCCCTCTTGAGAGTGGAAAGATTCCGAAGCGTTCAGCGGAGGAATCAGGGGTGTGTTCGTGTCGTTCGAGCCTGAACTTATTTAAAGTTTCGGTCATCCCCCTGAGTCATCTCTGTTGATTTGCCCCCTTCAAAGGGGGACTTATATTCCTTACCTTTCATTTTTCATCTAAAATCTATTACAAAATTGATTCTCACAGACACCCATTGCCACCTCTATCTCGATAAATTCAAAGACGATTTGGACGAGGTTTTAGACCGTTCATCAAATGAAGGAATTAAGCACATATTTCTGCCGGCCATTGACTGGAAATCGATTGAGCAGATGGATCGGCTTTCACATCCAAATATCACATTTTATAAAATGGCCGGTATTCATCCATGCAGTGTGGAAGACAATCTGCCGATTGATGAAGAGAAACTGCTCCAATATTGTCAATCGGATGAATTTGTAGGAGTTGGTGAAACGGGCTTGGACTACTATTGGAGTACTGATTTTGTAGATGAACAGAAAAAGAGTTTACGAATACATTGCCGCATAGCTAAACAAACAGGCAAACCGATTGTTCTTCATAATCGTGAAAGCACAACCGACTTGCTGGATTTGATTGAAGAGGAACAAGACGGATCTCTAAAAGGAGTATGGCACTGTTTTACAGGTACCGAAGATGAAGGAAAACGGGCTCTTGATTTGGGATTGTATCTCGGCGTGGGCGGAGTTTCCACATTTAAAAATGCCGGGGTTGATAAAACTGTGGCAAAAATGCCGATGGAGAAACTTATTCTTGAAACGGATGCACCCTACCTGGCTCCCGTCCCGCATCGCGGAAAGAGGAATGAACCGGCTTTTATCAAAAAAATTGCAGGTAATTTGGCGGAATTGAAAAATCTGTCACTTGATGAGATTGCTGAGAAGACGACACGAAATGCATTTCAATTATTCAACGTAAAATAATTAAAACAGCCTTAGCGAACCTTTGCGTCCTTAGCGGTTACAAGAATAAACCGCAGGGATCGCTGAGTGACGCAGAGAAAATCTTAAAAAATCTTTACCTCTTCCGGTAATTTTTCAGGGTTTGAATACTGATCGATAACAGTTCTGAACTCAAATCGGGTCGGCGTATTCGATCTCAGACCAGCAAATTTCTGACCTTTTTGCTCAGCAGACAACCCGACCAATTTTCTCAACGCCTGGCTGTAATAATCGATTTTATGATTTTTCCAGAGAAAATCTTCAAATGATAAATCTTCAGGCCCAGCAAAACTCGAACTTTCAGGTTGTTCATTTTGTCTTGGTGGAGAATATTCTTTACCAAAAAACTCAACCATTTTTCGAACAACAATTTCACTCGCTTTCCATTTGGCTTCTCTTGAATACCCGGCGATGTGAGGAGTAGCAATAAACGCGTGGCCTGCTACCTTATCCGAAAAAACCGGTTCGTTTTCCCAAACATCTAATACAAAATCCCGAACGAGTCCAAGTCTTTTTGCCTCAAGTAGTACCTTTTCATCCACAACACCGCCCCGGCTTGCATTAATAATCAGCTTAAAACTGTTATCCAGCCAATGTTTGCTGCACATGTGATAGGTAGCGTGAGTCCCATTTTGAGTCAGAGGAGTATGAAAGGATAGAATGTCGCACGCTAATAACTCATGCAGGTCAGCCGATTTAAAATTCTTTTCCCTATAAGCTTTTGGCGGATCATAGGCAACGTATTCAATCCCAAGCTTTTGTAAATATCCGATCAATGATCCACCCGTATTTCCAAATCCAACGACTCCAATTTTCAGATCTTCGATCTTTTCATTCCGAAGCTGTCCCCAGTGGTATAATGCTGTGAGGACATATTCGCCCACAGCATTGGCATTGCATCCCTCCGACCGGGCAAAATCTATCCCAAGCGAGTTCAGGTAATCCATATCAACATGGTCAAACCCGGCAGTGGCTGATCCCACAAATTTGAGACACCCGGCCTCCGGAAGTGTCTCTTTATTTAGTTTTGTGACCGTTCGAATCAGCAGAGCATCATAGCGAGTAATATCTTTAGGAAATCCTTTATCAGGATCATAAGTTTCCAGCTCAAAATCATCAGGAATCAGTTGATCGAGCGCATACAGGTATTTATCAGCAAAAACTTTCATAGATCAATGATAGGAAAATGAATAGAGAATGTTTGAATTGTATATTCCTTTACAATAATGCATTACCCGTTGTATGGTTGAGTCTTAAACCTGTCAGCACCCAATGGATCTGACATCTTTAAAAGGGGCTCGACGATGACAGTACCCCGACAAACCCGTCGGTGACGCTGTCAGGTCAGTTTTACTCTTAACCGTACAACACGTTCAATTGTTTATTTATTTATATAAAACAGAAATAAATTTTCAAGATTTAAAAAATAGCGATGTCTGATTCACCATTTAACACGGTATCCCTCATCAGGAAAAAACGAGAAAACCAGGCTCTCACTGAAGATGAGATTCATTATTTGGTACAAACATACACCGACGGCAAGATTCCTGATTACCAGATGAGCGCTTTTTTAATGGCTTCTTTTCTGAATGGATTGAATACCGAAGAAGCGGCTTTTTTGACCAATTCTATGTTGCACAGCGGAATTGTAGTGGATTTGGATGAGATCTCCGGCACTAAAGTCGACAAACACTCTACCGGTGGCGTGGGTGATAAACTCTCTTTGATCCTCGCACCTATAGTAGCTTCGTGCGGCGTGCCGGTTCCGATGATCTCCGGGCGCGGACTGGGGCATACGGGCGGAACACTTGACAAACTCGAATCTATTCCAGGCTTTTCGGTTGATATGGATTTGGATCGATATAAGAAGATCATCAAGAAACACAATCTCGTTTTGGCGGGTCAGACAAAAGAGATTGCTCCCGCTGATAAACTGCTGTATGCTCTCCGTGATGTGACCGCTACCGTCGAATCGATTCCATTAATTGCCGGAAGCATTATGAGTAAAAAACTGGCCGAGGGAATTGATGCACTTGTTTTGGACGTAAAGTTTGGCTCAGGTGCCTTTATGAAGACCCGTCAAGAAGCAACAGAACTTGCCCAAGCTCTTGTTGGAATTGGCGAACAGTTTGGGAAAGAAACCATCGCCTATCTCACAAACATGGAACAGCCATTGGGGAATGCGGTCGGGAATTGGCTGGAGGTGAAGGAGAGTATCGATTGCTTGCATGGAAATGGGCCGGAGGATGTAATGGAGATTACTCACCTTTTGGCTGGAACAATGATTTATTTGGGAGAAAAAGCCGAGTCGGTAAATGAAGGAATAGAGAAAAGTAAAAAATCAGTAGCAGAAGGATCGGCTTTCCAGAAATGGCTTGATATAGTTGAAGAACAAGGCGGCGATAGTTCCGTTATTAAAAAACCTGAAACGTTCAAAAGTGCTGAATACCAAGAGAATGTTGTGTATGATGTAGATGGATATATTAATGAAATGGATGCACATGCAATGGGGATGGTATCCGTTGAACTTGGTGCCGGACGCAGAAAAAAAGAGGAGGACGTTGACCCTGCTGCAGGATTTGTTCTTCATAAAAAAATTGGTGATAGAATTGAAGCCGGTGAAACATTTGCAACACTCTATACGAACAAGGAGGAGACAATTCATGCCGCAATCGAAGGTATGAAAGATGCCATCTCTGTTAAGAAGAAGGCACCAAAGCCTTTGAACCTGATCACACATCGTGTTGACAAAAACGGGGTTCACAATTTTAGGGCATAAACAATTGCGAATAAAAAGAAAACTATTAACTTTAAATGATGCGTCATGCATCAGGGCATTAACTTCAATAAGCTAAAAAAACTATGTTTAAACGATTTATAAGAGCGATCAAGTCACTTTTTGGCGGATTTGTCAGTTCAATGGAAGACCCGAAACTGATCCTTGAGCAGAACATTCGGGAATTGAACGACCAGATCCCTCAAATGAACGAGAATATCACCACCGTTAAAGCGAACGCAATGATGCTCCGGAAAGAGGTTGAGAAGTACGAAAAATCGATTTCCGAAATCACATCAAAAATCAAATCTGCAATTGACGCCGACCGCGACGATCTTGCCGAAGGTTATGCACTTCAACTCGAAAAAGCGAAGGAGAATCTGCAACACTCCAAGCAACAGCTGAAATATGCTGATCAGGCGTATGAAAAAGCTTTGAAGGTTAAACAGGCATTTATGCGTGAGAAAGATCGTAAGATTAAAGAAGCTCGCGAAGCGTTGCGTGCCAGTGAACGGGCCGAATGGCAAGCAAAAGTAGCCGATGCGCTCGAATCTTTTGAGATGGGTGGATTGGATCAGACCCATACTGAGATGGTGAATCGTGTAAATGAGGAAACCGCACGGAACGAAGCCAGAATGGAGATCGCTCTGGAAAGCGTGGATACTGAAACTATGGAGATAGAGGCCAACGCTGAGAAGCTGCGAGCCAGAGAACTGGTAAATCAGTTTAAAATGGAGATGGGCAAAGCGTCAAAAGATAAAGAAGACAAAGCCATCGACATCGAAGAGCCGACCAAAACCGAAAAAGAATCACAAAAAACGGTCGGCAAAGAGAAAACTAAATCATAACTGAACGGCCATGAGCAGCAATAGCGAACAGAAACGGGAACGCCTCAAAGAAGAGTATAAAGACCATTACCGAAAGATCCGGGAAACGAAGGAGAAGCTGCGCCGGTCTAAGTACGTGAGAAACGTCAATGAGGCGCTGCATCAAATGAATGCGGACCAACTGCTCGAAAATGTAGATGAGTTTCTCGGAAAAGTTCGTACGAAAATGTCGCTAATTGAAGCGCGGCTCGATGTTGCCATGGAACAGATCTTGGAGCAACCCGACGACATTTCTGAGCTTGATGAGGAGCTGAAGAAAGAGAAAGCCCGTGAAAGTCTTAAAAAAATTAAATCGGATATGGGCCTTCTTTACAGGGAAATCGAAAAACAGGCACAAGAGCTCCATGCTGAAAAAACGATTGGCCCCGGAACTCAAAAAGAGTCAGACTCTACCGATAATAAAAACGACAGCGATATAGCCTAACGCTATGGCAAAGGACAAAGAATCATCCATAAACTTTACAAAAGAGGCCTTTCTCCACCCGGTCAATTTGGTTTGCCTTCTTGTTGGCACTATAACCGCATTGGTTTTAAACGATGTGGGATTGATCTCAAATGCCATTCTCGCATTTACATTTGGTGTTGAGTTGATGTACCTGGGTATTGTGCCAAAACTTCCGGCTTTTCAGAAGAGTATGGAGCTTAAAAAACGGAGAGAACAGTCGGATGAATCAAACGACAAAGTTATTTTCTATCAACTTGATGCGCGATCGCAGAAACGTTTTTTGGTCCTGAAACATATCACCAAAGAGGTGAAACAAAATTTCGATACGCTTCCATATACCTCAAAAGGTATGCTTGAGCATATTGAAACCAAAGTGGATGATCTTTTGTCCACTTACCTCACTCTTTTGGATATGAACCGTCGTTTCCAGATTTATATGAATTCAGAAGTTGAAGAAGAGATCAGGCGCGAAGTAGAAGAACAGGAAAACGATCTCGAAACAATTGATTCTGAAAAACTGAAGAAAACAAGAGAACGAAGACTGTCTATTCTCAATAAGCGCCTGAATAAGTTTGATGTAGCCAAGGAGAAATACCTTATTTGTGAAACTCATTTGGAAACGATTGAAGACGCCGTTCGGTACATCTATGAACAATCTATGACGATGCCGAATGCAGAAGATGTTGGCACTCAACTCGACCATCTGCTTTCTGAGATGGAAGAGACCACAAATATTATTGAAGAGATGGATTCGAATCTGCTTCCCGGATTTGAGGATATGGACAGGGAGCTCGAATTGGCACAACTAAAAAAAGAGGCTCAAGAGCTTCGAAAAGAGACCGGAGAAAAAGTTAAAAAATCGATATGATTTCAGCTTCACTCGAACGCGAAACAGTTTTACTTGAAACTGATGACAACGGGATATCAATCCTGACCATCAACAGGCCTGATAAATTAAATGCTTTAAATAAACAGGTATTGGATGATTTAGGAGATGCTTTTGATTTTATTGAAAAAGCAGATCACATTCACTTAACCGTCATAACGGGTGCCGGTGAAAAAGCATTCGTAGCTGGTGCCGATATCAAGGAACTAAGTACACTTGATAAACAGAGTGGCGAACAAACCTCTGCCACGGGACAAAGCTTATTTAACCGGATTGAACAGTTCTCAAAACCTGTAATTGCACTCGTTAATGGATACGCACTTGGAGGTGGAGCTGAATTAGCAATGGCTTGTCACATCCGCGTTGGAACAGAAAATGCCGTCTTTGGATTGCCAGAAGTATCTCTTGGGTTGATTCCGGGTTATGGCGGAACGCAGCGATTACCTCAATTGGTCGGGAAAGGTAAAGCGATGGAGATGATTTTAACCGGCAAACAAATCAATGCCGAAGAGGCACAAAAATCAGGGCTTTTAAACGCTGTTCATAGTACAGAGAATGCTCTTGAAAAAACAAAAGAGCTCGCTTCTCAAATCTTAAAAAACAGCCCTCAGGCTATCACTGCTTCAATTTCTGCCATCAATGCCGGCTTCAGGTCCAACGGATTTGCCAAGGAAGCCACACTATTTGGCCGGCTCTGCGAAACGGATGATTTCAAAGAAGGCACCTCTGCTTTCCTTGAGAAACGCAAAGCTAAATTTACCGGAAACTAACTACACCTCTGTTTGAAGAACTTTCGAGTACGATTTAAACCTATTCTGAAAGATTTTTCTTCCAAAAGTTCGTTGTATCTTTACAGTTCATTATGACTGAACTCTTGTACATACTTGCAGCCATTTTTATCAGTGGATTTTTCTCGGGGTCGGAAATGGCTTTTGTTACGGCTAACAAATTAAAGCTCGAAATTGAGTCCAGGAAAGACACATTTCGCGGACGCTCCCTGGCTTTTTTTAGTGATAATCCGGAAAATTTTCTTACGACGACATTGGTAGGCAACAACATTATCAATGTGATTTATGCCACACTTATGGCTGTTTTTCTGGTTGAACCCATCCAGATAATTTACCAAAATTTTGCAGGTGAAATGCCCACAACAGCAATGATCCTGTTCATTCAGACCATGGTCGCATCGATCATTATTCTACTGTTTGGTGAGATCCTTGCAAAAGCGATCTTCAGAGTTCAAGCAGATTTTTTGATCTCATTTATCGCGGTTCCACTCCGAATTACCAACTATGTTCTGTCTCCTCTCATCTTTCTCACTAATTATTCATCCGGGTTAATTGTAAATCTTTTTAATATTGGAAATGAGCGAAGTGATAAAGTATTTCGACGCCAGGACGTAGAGATGATTTTCAGGGAATTGAAAGACAGCGGCGGCAGCCAGGAGATCGATCATGATGATTCAGAGATACTCCATAACGTGCTAGAACTGTCTAACAAACGGGTACGCGAAACGATGGTACCCCGAACTGAAATCGTTGCAATTGACCGAAATGCTACACTCGAAGAGCTGAAGAAAGCGTTTATTGAATCGGGATTCTCGAAAGTTCCCGTGTACCAGGATACTATTGATGACATTATTGGTGTTGTTTTTGCCTACGACCTTTTCAGCAACCCGAAAAGTATCAGCCAGATTACCCGGCCGGTTAACCTGATTCCCTCCAGTAAAAAATCGAAAGATCTGTTGACCGAATTCAGGCAAAGTAATATATCTGTTGCCATCGTGATTGATGAATATGGTGGTACAGCCGGAATGGTAACGATTGAAGATTTGATCGAAGAGGTAGTTGGCGATATACAGGATGAATATGACAAGGAAGATGACCAGATCAAAAAACTATCAAATAATACCTTTTTGCTCTCAGGTTCTGTTGAACTGGATGAACTGATTGAACTTCATCCCGAAATTCATCTGGATTTTGAGGAGGGAGATTTTGAAACTGTTGCCGGGTATATCATCCACTATACCGGTCGAATCCCCAAAGTTAATGAAGAGCTTCAAATTCACGGTAACACATTTATCATTACCAAAGCTACGCAGAGTAAACTTGAAAACGTTAAATTGATTACGCTGACCGGTGACTAATCAACCCGGTTTGATATTCAATAACATTCCAGGAAAAGTCAGATGATTGAAAAATATCCACATTGGGCACAAGAACTTGCCAAGAAATACCTGAGCCGAACGCTGAACCAGTTTGTTATCCATGGAAACGTGAACGACCTGGTTTCCATAAAAGAGGAAGATAAGCACCGTTACTTGCGGCTAAAAACATTTATGGCAGAGGAGTTTTTTGGAGCCAGGGATATTGTCCTTTTTTATGATCGCGCCTCCGGAATTTATTTTCGAGACCAGGATTCTCAGCGAGATTTCAACCGGGCTCTCGCAGGAAGAGATTCGCTGATCGGGACCGAATACGCCAAAAAATTACCTAAAGATCCCGTTGGTGCTTTTAATGTCTTGGAACAGTATATCCGCTCACGACTGGATCAAAAAAAGAGTATCGCTTTAATTATTGATTTTGCCGAAACCATCGTACCGGTAAACGAAGCGGGAAGTACCGGTTCTCAAGACCGGAATGCACTTGTTTACCTTTTGAAATGGGCACATGATCCGCTTTTCCTCGCCGCCGATTTTACCACGGTTCTGTTCACAGAAAACCTATCTGACCTGAACCGAACACTGGTGCAGAATCCATACTCATCTGAGTTAAAAATCCCGCTTCCAAATGAGAGCGATCGTCTTTCATATATCGCACAGGAATGCCATCCCGATACTTACGAAGAGATATCCGAAGTTCCCAAACCGGTGATGGCTCAAATGACGGCAGGCCTTGGATTTCTCAAACTAAAAAGTATTCTCCAAAATGCCGTCCAAAATTCAGAGAAAATCACCTTCGATTCGCTTACTGCGATCAAAAAAGAGATGATTGAGGCTGAGGCGTACGGACTGCTGGAGTTTATTACTACAGACGCTACACTCGATAATGTTGCAGGCCATAAAAATGTAAAGAAACATCTCCGTCATGCGGTTGAGGCGTTAAAATCCGGACGACACGATGTAATTCCGATGGGCTATCTTATTTGCGGGCCTGTTGGAACCGGTAAAACCTACATGGTTACTTGTTTTTCGGGTGAGGTTGGAATTCCAATGGTTAAACTGAAAAATTTCAGAAGCCAATGGCAGGGAGTTACGGAAGGTAATCTTGAAAAGATTTTGAGTCTTCTGAAAGCAATGTCGCCTGTAGCCGTGATGATCGATGAAGCGGATGCTTACCTTGGAGATCGTGCTGCCTCGGGGGATAGCGGCGTATCGAGCCGGGTTTTTTCTCAGATTGCCACATTTATGAGTGATACCCGGAACCGCGGCAGAATTTTATGGTTCCTGATGACTGCCCGTCCCGACCTTATGCCGATTGACCTGAAACGACAGGGACGTGCCGAAGAACACATTGCACTATTCCCACCTGAAACGGAAGAGGAACGAATTGAGCTGTTTGATGCAATGAAGAAAAAAACAGGGATTAAAGTCACAGAAAATCATATCCCAAAAACCGTATTAAAAGGAAATACTCACTATTCCGGTGCAGATATGGAAGCCGCACTCACCCGTGCCAAGTTCAAAACAGCTTCTGAAGATTTAGAAGAGACAACTCCACAAATTCTGGACCAGGTATTTGAAGACTTCCTCCCTCCAACTTATCCTGAAGAAGTTGAGCTGCAGACATTAACGGCTGTTTCGGAATGTACATCAAAGGCGCTATTGCCTGAACGATTTCGTAAATTAGATCGAAATAAAATTTTAACTCGAATTCAGGAATTAAAACAAACCATACGGTAAGAGATGTCTAGAGACAGGTTGAAAGAAATTCGTGAGTCTATCGATAAGTTGGACGAAACGATTGTAAAGGCGCTCGGTGAACGGCAAAAGATTGTACGCGAAATTCTTGATGATAAACTTGAGCGTGAGGATGAAATTCGCGATCCCGACAGGGAGGAAAAACTTCTCGAGAAAATTCGCCACAAGGCACCAGAAGTTGGGATGGACCCCTATTTCCTGGAACAGCTTTTCAGGGAGATTATCCACCATTCCGTTCGCTATCAGACTCATGCCCTGATGGATCATCAAAATGACAGATCCAGAGATGAGACGATTCGAGTATCGTACCAGGGAACCGACGGTGCATTTAGCCACCAGGCAGCCATGCGTCATTTTGAACAGCGATACTCCAATGTTGAATGCATTGGGTATACCCGGTTTGATGAGGCCGCTCAAGCTGTTGAAGACGGTGAAGTGGATGTTGGTTTTCTCCCCATAGAAAATACAACGGCGGGATCGATCAACGATACATATGATCTGCTGAATGAAAAAGAGCTGTATATTATTGGTGAGGAAGTTCTGAAAGTGCAACACTGTTTGATGGGGCCGGAAGAGGTCCAGGTTGAAAACATACGCAGAATTTTATCTCATCCTCAGGCGATTGCACAATGCAGCAAATTTTTAACTTCCTTGCCTCGCTGTCACGTTGAATCCTATTTCGACACGGCGATGGCTGCCCGAAAAGTACGGGATGATGCCGATCTCTCTCAGGCAGCTATTGCAAGTGCATTTGCAGCTGAAATTTACGGTTTAAAAATCCTGAAACGCGATCTTGCCAATCAAAAAGAGAACTATACTCGATTTGTTATCGTAAGTCCCGAAACGGTTACCTGCGATCCTCAGCTCAACTGTAAAACTTCCCTGATTTTTGCCACGGTAGATGAAAAAGGTGCCCTTCTGAAGTGCCTGAATCTTCTCGGTGATAACGGTATTAACATGACCAAACTTGAATCCCGACCGCGGATGGGACATCCCTGGCAGTCTCTTTTTTATCTTGATATTGAAGGCAACATGCAGGAGCCACGAATTGAGGATGCCCTCCAAAAACTTCAGAAAAAAGCACAGTATTTTAAGAACTTAGGCAGTTACCCGGTTCGTGAAGGAAAATGGTAAGACCTGCTGCTTCTGCACCGGCATCTGTAGTTTAAAAACTTACTACATTCATTTTAAAGAGAGCCCCGTAGTATTGAAGTTGAATGAAAGACTTCAATATTGTAATGTTTGAAACAACTAATGTTGGCTGTCATGAAGTTTACACCACTTCGCATAACTTTTATATACATAGGTATTGCCCTGCTATGGATTACCACAACAGATCAACTGGTGGAATCTATGGTTGAGGGCGAAGAGCTCATCACCAGGATTCAGATCATAAAAGGGTACTTCTATGTGCTTGCAACTGGTTTATTTCTTTACTGGATGGTTAAAAGCCATGAAGAAACCCTTAAGAGAGAGCAAGAGTTACAAACACGCATCATTGAAACCATACCGGTGATGATTACAGTGTATCGTCCTGATCTGTCGGAAATATCGGTTAACAACGAGTTTGAAAAAGTTACCGGCTGGAGCAATCAAGAGGTCAACTCCATAAATATAATGGACAAGGTTTATCCTGACATGGACTATCAAAAGCAGGTCAGAGAATTTATGGATAAATCGAACGCCGGTTGGAAAGACTTTAAAATGGTGACTAAAGACGGGGAAGAAATCCAATCAACCTGGACAAATATTAAACTCTCCGACGAGACTCAGATCGGAATTGGGCTTGACATTACAGAGAGAAAAAAGATTGAACAGGAGTTCAAAAAGAACCAGGAATGGTTGCATCTTTCCACAACCAGCTCAAATGTGGGATTATGGGAATGGCATCCACAAACCGGAAAAACTGTCTTTGACGAAGTCTGGGCCAACCTTGTTGGATACACGCTGGATGAACTGCAACCTATCAGTATTGAAACCTGGAATAACTTGGTTCATCCCGATGATCTTCACAAGTTTGAGAATGAAATCGAACGTTACTTTTCCGGCGAGACATCTATCTATGAATCCGAAGTACGGATGAAACATAAAGAAGGGCATTGGGTCTGGATTTTGGATCGCGGCCGTGCTGTTGAATGGGATGATGAAGGATACCCCACTAAGCTCGTGGGAACGCACGTTGACATTACAAATCAAAAAAATATAGAGCAACGTATTAATGCAGAGCGCCAGCGATTCGAAATTGCTTCAAACCTAACCAGTGATGTTATTTGGGAATGGAAGCCTTACACCAATGAGCTTTGGTGGGGTGAAGGTATTGAGACCGTATTCGGATATGCCCCGAAAGACTATAAGGGAGATGTTGACTTTTGGAAAAATCATATCGCACAACATGATCGTGAGAGAGTATTCAGTAGTATGAAAGAAGCTGAAAAATCGGGTGACCTTCAGTGGAATGAAGACTATGAATTTATTGCCGCTGACAGAACCTTACGAAAGATTAAAGATTCTGCGGTTATAATTCGAAATGATGATGGCAGTATCCGCAGGATTATTGGCGCCATGGTAGACCAAACAAAAGAGATTGAATACCAAGAAGCGCTGCGTCACCAGAGCCACCGGTTTGAGATGATTGCGAAAAGCTCGAACGATGTACTCTACGAATGGAACATGAAAACCAATCATGTTTGGTGGAGTGAAGGATGGCAGGCCCGATTTAACTATCCTGAAGATACGGTATCCCCCACTTACGAATGGTGGGAAAACAATCTCCATCCGGAGGATAAAGAAAAAGTTCTCAATGGCCTGGAAAAGGTATTAGAATCGAAAAAGGAAAATTGGACTACGTATTACCGGTTTAAAAACGGGGATGGAAGTTACTCACATGTTATAGATCGCGGTTATTTCTTGAAAAATGACCAGGATGAATATGAATACATGGTGGGTACCATTTCAGACATCACCGCGGACGTTATAGCAAAAGAGGAGTTGAAAGCATCCGAAGAGCAGTACAGGTTGCTTTTTAAACAGAATCCCATCCCAATGTTTATTTACGACCCCGATTCACTTCAATTTACCACCGTAAATGAAGCGGCAACCCAAAAATATGGCTATAAAGAGGAGGAGATGATTGGCTTATCCATTTTTGATATTCGACCAAAATCGGAAGTTGAATATTTAAAAAAGGTACTTAATGAATATTCGGAAAAACATCGGGCAAGTTTTCATGAAACCATTCATCAAACAAAAAACGGCGAAAAACTAATTGTAGAAATATCCTCCTCCAACATACTTTATAAAGGCAAAAAACAACGGCTTGTCATCGCAAATGATATTACTGATCAGCGCGAGGCGGAGGAGCGAGCAATCAGTGCCATTATTGAAGGTGAAGAGAGAGAACGCCAACGAATTGCCAAAGAACTTCACGACGGACTGGGTCAGTACCTTTCGGCATCTAACATGAATCTTAAGTCTGTGTATGAAGATATCGGGGAGATCCCGGATGAACTAAAATTCACATTTGAAGCCGGCCTTCGATTTCTGAATCATGCAATTTCTGAAACACGCAGTATTTCGCAAAACCTCCTGCCGAAAGCCATACAGGATTATGGCCTGGAACTTGCCGCCGAATCGTTAACAAACCAGCTTCGAAAGCTGCATAATATTGATGTCTTTTTTTATTCCAACCTGAACGACGTTGAACTTTCAGATAAAGTGCAGATCAATCTCTATAGAATTTTACAAGAAGCACTGAATAACGCTACAAGGCATGCAAATCCTACAAAAATTGAGGTCCAACTGGTATATTCAGAGGGTGAAGTACTTATGACAATTGAGGACAACGGTGATGGCTTCGATATAAATCACATAAGTGAAAATGGCCTTGGAATTCGTAGCATAAAAACCAGAGTTGGTGCTATGTCTGCAAATTTAGATATTGTTAGTAATAAGGACAGAGGGACGATTGTATCCGTAGTTGTTCCTATTCATTAAACCGATACACACATGGCAAATGTTAAGATAGCGTTGGCAGACGATCATAAGATTGTACGCGATGGCATAAAAACCTTACTTGAGACTCAACCTGAGATAGATGTTGTCGTGGAAGCATCAGATGGAAATGAAATCCTGGAAAAAGTTGAAGATAACCTGGTTGATTTGGTTATAATGGATATAAGTATGCCGGAGAAAGATGGTATTCGAGCTACCAAAGAGCTGAAGGAGAAGCATCCCAATCTGAAGATATTAGCCCTGACCATGAGTAACGATGATCTGCATATCCGCCAGATGATCCAGGCAGGTGCATCGGGCTATATTATGAAAAGCGCCGGAAGACAGGAACTCAAAAACGCTATTGAAACTATCATGAAAGGGCACCACTACTTTAGTGATGAAGCCACACAAAGTATTATGATGGACCTGGTGAAAGGAAAAGGCAAATCCACAACTATGGATGCGGTACATATAACTGACCGCGAACTTGAAATCCTCGAACTTATCGTGCAGGAATTCACAAACCAGGAGATTGCCGAAAAACTATATATCAGTTCCCGAACTGTGGATGCACATCGCCGAAACCTGTTGCAAAAAACAGGTGCACGTAATACGGCAGGTCTCGTCAAATACGCATTTCAGCACAATCTAATATCATCTGCAGACGAGTAGTTTCGATAAAATCACCCATCTAAACCGGATGGTAATTCAGATGGGTAAAGGCTTTCTATTAGGTCTTTTTACGTAATCATCCGCTCCAAAAATACGCCCTTCAACCAATATACTTTTACTTGCCCCATTTATACATTGGTTATATGGAACATTGGGATCATAGTATAATAATCATCTCGGACCAAAAGCCACGCACGGAAGCACTGTGCAAGATTATTAAAAGTTATTTTAGAGAAATTTCAACGATCCCAATTATTGATACTGAAAATCTTGGCTCCTTAACAAATATCGATAAACATCTTCTTCTTCTCATTGATTTAATGGGATCAAATAAAAAGCCAAAAGAAATAATTCTCCCGTTAAGAGAGATGAATTCTGATTTTAAAATGATTGCCCTACACATTTACCAGACTCCAAAGTTGATCCATCCACTCTACAATATGGGAGTAAATGGGTATGTATTCTATGAGCCATCTCGAGAAGAACTGATTCATGCCATAGAAAAAGTAACGAATGGAGAGACCTATAAACCGGAATATCTGCGATCTGCGTAAAAAACCTACAGTCAAACTGACGGGTATTATAGGTAGTTACTGAAATAAAAAATACGTCTTTCACGTCAACCTCTTTTCATCCGATTAAGATAAATTAATACGAAAAGAGAAACCAAGACTATAGTTGTCAAAGAGATTGAATTCATTTCAGTAGAACCATGAATACATACGACTCCACGATTTTAGACGCACTGCAGGATGCAGCCATTATATTAGACGAAAACGGCAATATTACCTTTGCCAATAAGAAATGGAATAACGGAAATGGCTCCCTGATGTTAACCGAAGATACACCCCCTGGAGAGAACTATTTTAAACATTGCAGGCTGGCAATCGAAGAAGGTAACGACTACGCTTTACAATTACTTTTTGGCACCAGAAAGGTTTTAAACGGCCGCAAGAAATCCTTCAATATTACAATAATGCTACCAACTACAGGCGAGAAAAAGTGGTACAAAGTAGAGGTAACACCCATTGATACTAATTCCAAAAATCATGTATTACTTCTGTTTCATGACGTCTCCGGAAATATTAAAACAGTTAATTACTTGCGAAATTCAGAAGCACTTTACCGACAGAATTTCAGATACTCTACCGCTGGAATTATTTTTGGAAAACGAAATGGAGAGATTCTGGATGTAAATCCTGCCGCATGTAAAATCCTTGGGTACAGTAAACCGGAATTTATTGAAGGCGGCAGAAGTAAGATAGTAGATGAAGATGATCCCGCCCACAAAGAAGTTGTACGTGCCCGGAATGAAAAATCTGTCTTCCAGGGAGAAAAAGAGTATAAACATAAAGACGGTCATTACGTCCCCGTTCAGTTAACTTCTGTTAGCTTTAGATCTGAAAACGGTGAAGAACAGATCATCAACACGTTCCAGGATATTCAGCACGAAAAATTGAATCAACATACTCTTGCAGAGGAACGGCGATTTACAAAAACTGCTCTGAACAGCATACCCGGAATCTTTTTTGTGATTGACTCAAATCGAAAGTTTGTTCGATGGAATCGGTCACTGCATGCCGACCTTGGATACAGTGACGAAGAGATGATGGAGAAAACGGTTCTCGATATTTTCGACCCCTCAGAAAAAGATACAATTCTGCCATTTTTTGATGAGGCTTTTAAAAACGGACAAATGGAGTTCAATGGTAAAATCATCTCAAAGAACACTGGAATTCGTGATTACCAGCTATATTTCAATACTTTTGAGAGTAGTGGGAGTAAATACCTGGTTGTAACGGGGATTGATAAAACCGAACTTGTGGAATCAGAAAAAGTACGGGACCAAAATCATCAGTTGATGACCGAGTTATTCGATAACTCTTCCATCGCAACAGTAATGATCAACCCGAAAAATGAAGCTCAAAAAATAAACAGAGCCTTTATTGACCTGTTTGGTTATTCCGAAAAAGAACTTCTTGGACGTAACATCAATACACTGATTACAAATAAGGAGTTGCAGAAGGAAGCCGATAAAATTAGCCGGCTTGCATTTAATGGAAGTTCAGATCAGCGCAAGACAATAAGATTTACGAAAAATGGCAATGAAGTACCGAGCTTGTTGTCAACCGTACCCATTCGCTGTAACGGGGATATTATTGCTGTTTACGGCATGTATGTTGATTTAACCGAACAGGTGAAACTTGAGAATCATCTGCAGAAATCTTTGGAGGAGAAAGATATTTTGCTCCAGGAGGTTCACCACCGCGTAAAAAATAATCTTGCAATCATAGCCAGCCTATTGCAACTGCAGATATTAAAAGACAGCAATGAACTTGCAAAACCAAAATTGCAAGAAGCCTACAGCCGTATTTTTTCTATAGCAAAAATTCACGACAATCTGTACAACAGTGATAATGTAGCTGAGATAAGTTTTCCAGATTACCTGAATTCCATAATCGAAACCATGCCAAATGTAGCACGATCAAGTGAGTTTGACCTGGATATCAATGATCAGGATTCCTCACTGATCCTTAATGTAAACCAGGCTGTACCGCTTGGACTACTCATTAATGAACTTGTACATCTTACTCCCCACACAGAAGATGAATACCAGAAAGCAGAATTAAACTACAATTGCGAGGGAGATAATGTAACGATTACCATCAGCGGGCTTGACAAACAAGCTGAAGACTTTGGTTCTGAATCAGAGGAAACAGAATTCCATCAAATGCTCATCGAAACCTTCTTACAGCAGATCGACGCAAACATCCACATAGTAAAAAATCACAAAGATAAATTTGTTATCAATTTTCAAAAATTGAACACAGCTAAAGGATCAAGCAGTAACAATATCACAAAACACAAAAACTTTCTAACCAACAATAGCGTTGCTAAATTACATTAGATTTTATGCGTATTTTGATTATTGAAGATAACGCAATTCAAGCTTTAACTCTCGAAATGATCGTTCAACGGTTGGGTTTTTCAGAAATTGAAAAAGCTTACTCACCCTCACAGGCCTATAAAATACTGGAAAATTTTACGCCGGATTTAATGCTTGTGGATATTAATCTTGGAACGGAAGAAACCGGGGTTGACATTGTAAAAAATGTACAGCAAAAACACCCGGCACTTGTTCTTTATATAACCGGAAATTCCGATTCACATCATAAACTTATGGCGGACGAAACATCCTACATCGACTATATGATTAAACCGATCGATCCATTCCAGATAAAAAAAGTCCTGGAGAATGAGAAATTGATAACTTCCTGAAATTTTAATGCTCAACACGGAAGTATGGAACAAAAGAATGAAACAGCAAGACTCGAGGCACTTGAAGTTTATGATCTCATCAATGAGAAAAACGAGGATGAACTCGATAAAATTACGGAACTGGCAGCATCTATTTGTGACGCACCTGTTGCCAAAATAAACCTGATTGGGAGAGATATCCAGTGGACTAAATCAGATTTCAGTTCAGATGAAAATGAAAGAGTTTGGTCTATAGAACGGGAACGCTCTATTTGTCAATATACTATTCGACAAGATTCAATCCTTGAAATTCCGAATCTAACTGAAGACTCCCGTTTTAAAGATCTTTCCTACGTTAAGGGTGAACCGTATTTCAGGTATTATCTTGGTGCCCAGCTCTTCAACCCGGATGGATATGCTATTGGCGCTCTTTGTGTCCTGGATTATGAAGAACGTCGTTTACCAGACAGAAAGAAAAGAGAATTAAAAATTCTGGCAGATCAAGTGATGACATCCCTTGAGTTACGCATACAAAATCAGCGACTCACAGAGATGAATGAGCAGAAGAATAACCTCATGAAAGTTCTCAGCCATGATTTAAGATCTCCACTAAGTGGAATCATAGGAATGAGTGATCTGCTGAGTGAACTGGTGGCCAATGATAACGAAGAAGCCCTGGAGATGTCTTCACTCCTTAACCAGAGTGCCAAGCAGCTTAACCAACTGATTGATGATATTCTTAACTATACCATCATCGAATCAAAAGGATTTACTCTGAATCTTACAGAGACCAATATCAACTCCATTGTTGAGAATATGAAGCGCCTGTACAAGCCATCGGCAAAGCTCAAAAATATCGATCTGGCTTTTGAAACAGATGTGGATAGAAATATACAGCTGGACGATAAAAAATTTGAACAAATTTTTGGAAACTTGCTTTCAAATGCTATTAAGTTCACAACTGAGAATGGTAAAATCCGAGGAAAAGTTTTTGATGAAAGTGACAGCCTTATCCTTCAAGTCAGTGATACCGGTGTTGGGATGAAAGATGAAGTGGTACAAAACCTTTTTACCGACAACACAAAAAAACAAGAGGGAACATCAGGAGAAAAAAGTACAGGCTTAGGACTCAATATTATCAAACACTTTACTGAACTCCACAACGGTTCAATTGATGTAGACAGCACCCCTGGCAAAGGCACGACGTTTACTATACGCTTCCCACTTTCAGGCGAAAACACCTGATCAATTCACTTATTGAAAATAGTAAACCCCTCTTTTTCAATTTTAAGGTGCCAATCTTTTGCCGTACATTTCTCAGGTAATAAACAACTTACCCTAAAACAGAAAATATCGGATGCTGGATTTATCTCAAAAAACTGATAAAAAGTCGGCCTTTGACTCGGTAGAGAGCTATATTCAATCAATTGGACTCAACATTTTAAAAAAAGATATGACCCGCCCCTGGGGTGGTTTTTTTGTGATTGATGATGGTTCTCTTTCGCTTTTTACAAATCACTTTTTTCCCGGAATCGACCCCAAAAAAAGTAGACAAGACCAGGCATTAAGTCCAAAAGTTTTACTTGTTAAACCCCAAAAACGACTCTCCTGGCAATATCATCACCGTCGATCGGAACTGTGGAAAGTTGTGAAGGGACCCGTTGGAATCGTTTTAAGTGAAAATGACAATCAAACAGAAGTCCAATCATTTGACTCCGGTGAGATATTGACCATAGAAAAAGGTCAGCGTCATCGTTTAGTAGGATTGCAAGATTGGGGGGTCGTTGCTGAAATTTGGCAGCATACGGATTCGTCCAACCCATCTGATGAAGAAGATATCGTACGTCTTGATGACGACTTCGGACGCTAAAATTGATACATTAGGCTATGAATAAACTGGCTCTTTTTTTATTACTTCTTTTATTGATCGCTCCTTCGCTCTCCGCTCAATCTCCCGAACCAACACTTGATGAAAAGATAGGTGAAATGTTGATGATCGGGTTTAAAGGATTTGAAGTTCGGGATACATCACACATAGTCCGGGATATCCGTAAATTTCATTTAGGTGGAGTGATACTGTTCGATTACGATGTGCCGACAGACCAGCCCGTTCGTAATGTTGAGAATCCGGACCAAATTAAAAAACTTATCACCCAAATCAACAACCTTACCGACAAAAAACTGTTTATTGCCGTCGATCAGGAAGGGGGTCGAGTGGCACGGCTGAAGGAATCCCGGGGATTTGTAACTAATGTTTCGGCTGAATATTTAGGTGAAATTGACAATGTTGATTCAACCCGCTACTACGCAGGAACGATGGCCAATCAACTTGATGAACTCGGCTTTAATGTAAATTTTGCCCCCGTGGTTGATCTGAATATCAACCCGGATAATCCGGTCATTGGACGGATAGAGCGCAGTTTTAGTGCTGACCCTGATGCTGTGGTAAAACACGCTTCCATTTTTCTAAATGAATTTAATGAACATAATATTTTGGGTGTATTAAAACACTATCCTGGACATGGCAGTGCCTGGAACGATTCTCATGTGGGTATGGCTGATGTGACCGAAACATGGCGGGAATCGGAACTGGAACCCTATCGTGAGCTTGTTCAAACAGATAACCGGTTTGCGATAATGACGGCTCATGTTTTAAATGAAAATCTGGATGCTGAATGGCCAGCAACCCTTTCTGAAGAGGTTCAAACCAATATTCTCAGGAATCAGCTGGGTTTCGAAGGAGTTCTTTTTTCTGATGATATGCAGATGGAAGCAATCCGTTCGTTTTATGGACTTGAAACGGCCATTACCCGGGCGATAAACGCCGGTGTGGACGTACTTGTTTTCGGGAATAATTCAGTATACTGGCCTGATATTGTACCGCAGGCAGTAGAGATCATCAAGCAAAAAGTGGAGTCGGGCGAAATTCCGGGGGACCGAATTGATGCATCATACAAACGAATTATAAAGGCTAAAGAATCTTTATAAGAGGGCTGTGTAAAACCGTGGTTACTGGTCAATCTGAACTTGTCTACCGAAGCTTTAGCGCAGGCAGACTCGATTCAGATTCTCCATTCGTTCTTATAGCCAGTATCTGGAGATCCTGAATCAAGCTTGTCCCGAAACGTAGGGGTTCAGGATGACGGTCAGAGTTTTACAACGCCTTCTATTAATCTATTCAAAGCCATTTAACTTAAAGAATACAAGAATTATTTAACATGGCTAAAACATACTCTTACGATAAAATGTTGGATCTCATCAATAAAGATCTGAATCGGATTGATGATTTTTTTGAAATACCGAATGACCTGATTTCATTGAAACCAGAACCGGATAGCTGGAGTGCGTGCGAAATTATCCAGCATATCTGTAAATTCAACGGACTTTACGTAGAACAGATCGATAAAGCGTTAGAATCCGGGGAGATGTTGAAGGCCAACGGCCAGCAGTTCAAACCGAGATTCATTTTCAGGCAGTTCATCCGTTTCCTTGAGCCGCCCTACAAGTTAAAGACAAAAACGATTGCCCCGATGTATCCGAATAATACGGGTGAGATCAACCCGGAAAAACCCATTCAAAATCTAAAAGAGAGTAACCTTCAGATCAGCAAGCGTATTGAAAATTACCGGGACCAGCAGTTGGATCTGAATAATATTAAAGGAAAGAACCCGGTATTGCAGTGGGTTTCTATGAGTTTAATTGAGTTTATTTTGATACTTGAAGCTCATCAACGGCGGCACTTCTGGCAGTTAGAGCAAACTCTTTTAAGACTCTCGGGTAATAAATACTGATTTCGAATTGATCATCATTTAGCGTCTATGTCGATACTACTCGTCGCAAAAAACAGGAATTTAGAACCTTTCAAGGAAGCACTGCACAAGGCCGATAGAAACCTGGATATTGAAACCTGGCCGAACGTTGACAAGCCTGAAAGAGTGCAATTTGCTGTTGCCTGGAATCAGCCTAAAAATGTGTTCGATTCCTATCCGAATTTGAAAGTTATCTCATCTTTGGGAGCCGGTGTCGATCATCTTTTAAACGATTCGACCATCCCGGATCATATTACTTTTACAAAAATCACAGAACAATCTCTGGTCACACAGATGATTGATTATGTGTACGCTTGTATACTCTCTATCATGCTAAAGCTTGATATTTACCGGGATTCGCAAAGCTGGAACCCTCAACGAAAATTTACCAGGGAGGATCTGAACATCGGTGTTATGGGATTGGGACATATTGGCAAAGAGGTAGCTATCTACCTGGCTGATCAGGGATTTAGTGTGTCCGGTCTCTCCCATTCAAAAAAAGATCTACCGGATGTTCATACCTTTACGCCTGACCAAACGAATGATTTTCTCACCAACGTAAATATACTTGTAAACCTGCTGCCCCTCACTGAGAAAACAGAAGGAATCCTCGATCTCGATCTTTTTAAGAAACTCACATCTCCTTCTTTTTTGATTAATGCGGCACGCGGGGGTCATTTAGTAGATGAAGATCTTATCTACTCATTGGATACCCAAACAATTGAAGAGGCGTATTTGGATGTCTTTTCAGAGGAACCACTGCCGGATTCACACCCGTTTTGGAACCGAAAGAATATACATATTACACCTCATATTGCCGGGGGAAGTGATCCCGATAATGTTGCAGAAGAACTAATAGAAAACTATAAACGTCTCCTTTCGGGGATGGAGTTGAAAAATGTAGTTGACAGGGAGATGGGGTATTGAATAATACCATTTAAAATTCTGAATGTGGCTAAGGCCACATACTGCACTTGCGTTTGATTACCAAAGCAGTCGAAAAAGGACGTCATTCTGAACTCGATTCAGAATCTCCAATTGTTGATCATACTTGGAGATACCGGATCAGGGTCCGGCATGACAAAATTGAGTTTATCTGAATATTCTATATCTTTTCTGGATAGCCTTGTAATAAATATATCCAGCTAAATTTTATCTTAATGACGGCGCGAGCGTCTCACTCGTGCCCAATTTTCTTAATACAAGCACAAGCGAGACGCTTGCGCTATCCTTATATATGATGGGAACTATCTAAATATGGCAGGATTTAGCTCTCCTTTGCCATACTCTTTCCTCTCTCCTGTCCCTCTTTTATCGCAAGCTGACCACACCCGGCGTCGATATCATCTCCCCGACTGCGGCGAACAGTTGCCGTCACATCTTTGCTGATAAGGGCCTGCATAAACTCATTGAGTCGGTTCTCTCGTACGCGTTTTAGCTCCACACCGGCAACATTGTTATACATGATGATGTTTACCTTTGAGGGAACCCACCGGGTGATTTGAGCCAATTTATGGGCATCTTCAACAGAGTCATTGAACTGATCAAACAACAGGTACTCGTAGGTGACCGGCTGTTGTGTTCGTTGGAAGAAATAGGTTACTGCTCCTTTCAGCTTTTCCAGGTTCAGTGATTCATTAATCGGCATGATTTTATCCCGCTTCTCATCGTCAGCTGCATGCAATGAAATTGCCAGGTTCACACCCAGGTCTTCATCGGCAAGCTGTTTTATCTGTTTTGAGAGGCCTACCGTAGAAACTGTAATTCTGCGGGGTGACATCTCCAATCCGAGCGGATCTGACAAAATCCTGGCAGATTCAACCACTGCTTTGTAGTTGTGGAGCGGCTCGCCCATCCCCATGTACACAATGTTGTTAATCTTCTTACCAAACTTCTCCTCGGCTACTTCATTGATGATCTGGACCTGGTCTACAATTTCCCCGTGCGTAAGATTTCTGAAATAACCCATCTTACCGGTTGCACAAAATGAACACCCAAACATGCAGCCCACCTGGGATGATACACAAACCGTAATTCTGTTGATCGATCCGTCCGAATAATAATCAGGGATTAGAACGGCTTCCACTTTGTAATCATTGGGATCATCCAACTTAAAAAGAAATTTGATGGTACCATCTTTGGATTCCTGCTGATTAAACACTTCAATACGCTTAATCTCTGCCAATTCGGAAAGCGTAGCACGAAGATCTTTCGAAAGATTGGTCATCTCCTCAAACGAACCTACTCCCTTTTGGTACAGCCATTGAAATACTTGATCTGACCGATAACTTTGCAGTCCCAGGTCTTCAAGGTATTCGGAGAGTTGTTCTTTTGGGAGACTTTTTAGGTCTGTTGTTGGGGCCTCTGTGATCTGATTATTTTCCATGGGCTAAAGATACAAACATACGGGCGGAATCAACAGAGGGTAAAAATATCGAATAATGAATATCCAATGTAGAATTTCGAAGGATTAGATCAGTTCGATATTCGATATTCAATATTGGTTATTCGACATTCGGAGAATTCGATATTCATTCCAGGTTTTTCTTTGCTGTTTGAATACTTTTTACAAAAATGGATATGAGTTCATTAACTTCCTCAAGTGCGACTGGGAGATTTTCTGGCAGTGTTCGAAATCCTTTTCTCTGAGTAATCTTTAAATTTATAGACGTTTCCCTTAGCTCTTTCAACGCTACTTTCATTTTATGTATAAAATCTTTTCTTGATTCCGCACTCTGAGCCTCACCATAGACCAATGCAGGTGAAGTTCCTGAGCGAATCATCTGCCCTGACAAATATCTTCCCGAATCTGAACGCGGCAATGCTTCAGCAACTTCCATTGTAAGTACTGCAAATTCAATCAACCGATCTTCAAGGTCATACACATTTTCTTTCATCATATTATTGTTTCATTAGGTCTGTCAGTTGTATGAACCTGTAAATTGAAAACCCTTACAGATTATTTTGAATTTCGAATAAAGAATATCCAATGTAGAATTTCGAAGGATTGGATCACTTCGATATTCGATATTCAATATTGGTTATTCGACATTCGGAGAAT
>Ga0102931_1000142_pt1 | contig 33575 bp, 33 predicted proteins | sample SalPonR1_C_D1_MG_FD_79282 | JGI IMG/M metagenome (GOLD analysis project Ga0102931, IMG submission 79282) | Salt pond soil microbial communities from South San Francisco under conditions of wetland restoration - Salt Pond MetaG R1_C_D1_MG | ecosystem: Environmental > Aquatic > Marine > Intertidal... | reverse complement strand
TTCCTTTATCATGCTTCTGGCACCACTGTTCCTTCTCAGCAGGAAACGGTAGATATTCCAGCTAACAAGAACCTTTTTAAAGGAGCCCGAAATTCGGGCTCCTTTTTTCTGTAAGTTAAAGCCAAGCCTCACTTCCGGGGCTTGGTTTTTTTAATGTCTTGAAAGGAGGTTTACCATGGCAAAAGTAGTAAGTGTTAAAATTGGAAAGACACCTACATACCTTTTTCGCAAAGGAAGCATCTATTATTTTCGTATAGCCATACCCATCGATGTTAGGGAGGCTTTTGGCAGAACAGAGATACATTATTCATTGCAGACCAATGACCTTAAACATGCACTCTTCAAAGCCAACTATCTCTATAATATCCGTAAGGATAATTTTCAAGTCTTTCTAAAATCATATGCGTTGTTGTAATACATTCAATTGTGAGATATATAATCTTCCGTTAGAGAAGCTTATGATCGATGACATTTCCAATGAGATATAAAGGAACGAAGGAATAACCTGTTGGACTCTATGAGGTAAGGAGACTTATATGACCCCAAATAGCACGGCGCAAAAGATATACAGGATAACGTTTCGTTCAATTGTTCCATTTCTCATTATCTCTTTCGGCTTGGCCTGGGGGATACTCGGGCTATACGTTTTTTTACCGGAACGTATGGGAGCATTGTTCGGGCAGCTCACCGGCAACCACCCTCTCTTCTTCTTAGCCGTTTACGCACCTGCCATCGGTGCTTTCACTATTGTTGTCCGCGTCGGTGGTGTCACAGGCCTGAAGCTCTTCCTTGGACGGGCATTGCTCTGGCGCTGCAGCGCAGCCTGGTACGCCTTTCTGATCATTGGCATTCCGTTGCTTTTCATTGGCGGATCCGCTCTTAGAGGGAACCTTTTTACAGACCCTTTCCCATTTTCGTCCGTTCAGGCCCTACTCGTTGGGTTGCTCCTCGCTGCCATTAAAGGGCCCATGGAGGAATTCGGCTGGCGGGGGCTTGCTCTTCCTCTCTTTCAGAGGAAGTTAGCTCCGGTATGGGCTGGGTTGGTTCTTGGAGCCATCTGGGGGCTATGGCATTTTCCTGCCTTCTTTTTGAGCGGAACCCAGCAGAGCGAATGGTCATTCGCAGCGTTCTTTGCCGGTTGTCTGGCGATAAGTGTCATTGCTACAGCACTCTTCAATAGGTCGGGTGGCAGCATCCTGCTGTCGGCGCTTTTCCACTTCCAGTTGATGAACCCGATATTTCCAGATGCGCAGCCCTACGACACTTACCTTTTGATCATTGTGGCCTTTGTAGTCCTTTGGTGGAATCGCAAAGATATGTTAACAAAGGAAGGTTCTGTCACAGAAGTCATTCCAAACCCAAGGGAAAGGTACCAATGACAGATAACCATGCGATGAACTCGGATGGACATTCCGCTATTCTTTGTCCCCGCGGGTGATGTCAAAGTTATGTTCCCAATTCCTGCTAGAGCAGTGTAAGGTGTATCGATAAATACTTTATCCAGTCAAGTCCATTTTATGGGCCTGGCTTGTTAGCCTTAGTGTATATCTATAACCTGATGAGTTGGAACATTTGCAGGTTTGTCTTTTATGACAGAAAGCTTGCTAGCCGGTTAAGTGTCTCTATTAGGCTGCGGGATAATTTAAATTATTTATCTTAAGTGTAAGAATAATATTAATACATTAAGACATTGGCACAAGGAGGGGTAATATGAATGAATATCAACTGCTCATAGACCTTCACAAAGATGCGGTACGGCAGGGACCTGGTGGAGAAGCGGAAACAAAAAAGGCTTTGGAACTGGCTGGAATCGACCGGTCATGCCCTTTGAAAATCGCGGATATCGGCTGCGGCACAGGTGCATCGACTATCTTACTCGGAAAGGAATTGGATGCGGAGATCACTGCTGTGGATTTTCTCCCGGAGTTTCTTGACGTGCTCCAATCCAGAGCACATGATCAGGGAGTAGCGGACAAAATAACTACTCTTGAGTGCTCAATGGATGCGCTGCCTTTTTCTGACGAGGAGTTTGACGTGATCTTGTCTGAGGGAGCTATCTATAACATGGGATTTGAAGCAGGTGTTTCGGCCTGGAAGCAATTTTTAAAACCAGGAGGAAAACTCATACTTTCGGAAATCACATGGCTGACTGCAGAAAGACCGTCTGAGCTTCAGTCTCACTGGGAAAGAGAGTACCCTGAAGTTGACCTTGCTTCGGCAAAGATAGGAATTCTTGAGAAGCACGGCTACACTCCCGAGGGTTATTTCTTTTTGCCTGCTTATTGCTGGCTTGATAATTACTATCGCCCTATGCAGAGCCGTTTTGATGACTTTCTGAAGGGGCATTGTCAAAGTGATCAGGCAAAGGAAATTGTTGAATGTGAAAAAGATGAAATAGCCCTTTATGAAAAGTATCAAGATTATTACAGTTATGGAGTTTATGTAGCGAAAAAACTTCAGACATGATTACTGAAATAGAATAGCAGTATGATCTGGAAACCATGTTGCGGGGTATCGAGAATGAATTGAATAAGCATATGGTCTATGTTTCGGGAAAACTTAGAGAATTAAATTTTTTGTTAGAATATAAAATTATGAAGTCTCTGGATGCTGTTTAAGTCTTTGTTTTCTCAAAACTTTTTATATTCAGCAGTCAGAAGAAATTCATCTGTCTGCTGTTTTTTGTTGGATTAACAAAAGTTTTTCCCAGTTTTGAATACTAAGTCCAGAAAAGAGATTGTGCAAATATATATCATTTCAGAATAAAGAATAAACATTAATTTCAATGTAAAATGATACTCAAAAGCCAGTTTATGTGCTACTATTCAATGTGATAACACTTCCCATTAATGATATTAACGCATTTCTTTTAAATGCCATATCCTTGTATTTTACTCGATTCTCTGTTAATTGAGAGGAGATGGTTTAATCAGGTAGTCTGGTTTAAATTATTGGTAAAAGCTACTGGTTTGAAGTGCATGTTCCCTATCAGTATATAAGATCCCTTATTCGCAATGTTTCTTTTCTTTCTGGGTGTCAGATATTTCGGCATATTAAATTTAATGCCGGCGTTCTGTATGGTTGTGAACTGTTAAACAGGAAAGAGGAGAGAGAAATGAGAGTCAGGTTCTTAAAACCTGGTATGTTATTGCTTTTACTGCTATTTGTTGTATTTGCAGGAACTACAGCTGTTTATTGTCAGACATGGGTGGTAAGGACAAATATTGACAATTATTCTGAACCCGGTGAGGGATCTTTGCGCTATGCCATTGAATGTGCCCTTTCGGGAGATGTCATTACCTTTGATCTTACTTATCCTGCGACTATAACTCTTGATGGTCATAATCTGTTAATTGACAAAGGAATTACCATTCGGGGTCCTGGTGCAGATCAACTTAGTATAAGCGGTAACAGAGTTTGTAGGGTTTTTTCTATTGTAGAAGCTGAGTCGGTTGAAATTTCAGGTCTTTCCATTATCAGGGGGAAGGAAAATTATGGAGGAGGTATAGCATGCTCGAATTCCAGCCCAAGGATAACGGATTGTATCTTCTTCTATAATAAAGCAGTTTACTATGGAGGAGGCTTGTTTAATATCGTAGGATCCAATCCTATTGTAACGAATTGTACCTTTGAATATAACTGGACTGATAGAAGAGGAGGAGGTGCAATTATGAATAATGCCTCACATCCCTTTATAAAAGATTGTACTTTCTATTTTAATGATGCACGTGATGAATATTACGGTAATGGTGGTGCTATATACAACGTTAATTCAAAACCCGCGTTGGAGGGTTGTACCTTTGAATCTAACGGTTCAGCATGTGTGGGCGGCGCCCTGTATAATGAATTTTCCAGCCCTGATATAACAAATTGCACTTTTTACAATAGTTGCTCGGCTACTGTTGGTGGCGGGATGTACAACGGGGATTCCAGCCCCACCTTAACCCACTGCACCTTTTCAGAAAACAGAGCAGTTAGTTATGGCCGCGGGATTTACAACGAAGGTAATTCCAGTCCCACTTTGACCAACTGCATATTATGGGATGAGGGCGGAAGTGAGATATTCAACGATGCTTCAAGCAATCCCACTATCAGCTACTGTATTGTTCAGAATGGCGATGTAGGGGATGGTGCTATTTCCAGCGACATCATTACTGAAGATCCACTGCTTATGGACCTTGCTGACAACGGCGGCCCTACCTGGACCTGTGCCCTTCAGAAGGGAAGCTCTGCAATAGATACAGGAGTTGAGATCGAGGAGGTAACTACAGATCAGAGGGGCGTCCTCAGGCCTCAGAAAAGAGCTTATGACATTGGGGCCTATGAATTTGAGCCAGGTGTTAAAGAAAGAGTCAGAGAACGCAAAAGGGAGCAGCAATTACTTTCCACCAGCATAGAAAACAATACAAGTGAAACAAGTACAGAAGAAGATGGAGGCTGCAACATAGTCAGCCTGAGATTGCCGATGCTTTTGCTTATGATCCCTTTAGTGGTTCTTGCAGTTAAAAACAGTAAAAGATGATCCTATTCGTAGAAGTTTAACTTTAGATAACAATAGTCAAGGGGCCGGAATTCCGGCCCCTTGAATTATAATTGGTTCATCTGTGCCTTGGATCAATTCGATTACATCAGTTATAGAACAGAGGCTCTAAATTTAATTAGGAGATCCTGCGGCGACAATAGCAATCGTTACAAGCATTTGCTACGCATAGCTGAGGGTAAATGAATTTCTCTTAATAGTTATTACTATCGAGGCTGTTTTGCAACTTTGCAGGCAGCAGACCTATACATCAGATTCGCTCTCTTCTGGTGCCGGACGTCTTTGGTGTCGTGCAGTTCATGTGAGCGTTACAAGGAGGCAAGGATATGGAATCTATAAAGAACTTTGTTCAATTGACTGAAGATGTTGCTACATCGGGGCAACCCGGAATTGATGAATTCAAGCTTATCGCAGGCGCCGGATATGAATACATAATTAATCTCGGAATGCCCGATCATCCTGATGCTGTCAAGGAAGAAGACAGGGTCATCTCCGAACTGGGTCTTATTTATGTACATATACCTGTAAAGTTTGATTTCCCGACAAAAGAGCAAGTAAGGTTCTTTTGTAATTTAATGGCTTTCCTGCAAGGTAAAAAGATCTTTGTCCATTGCATAATGAACTATCGTGTGTCTGCATTTATGTATCACTATTTGTCTAAAGTAGAAAAATATAGTGAGAAAAAGTCAAGATCTCCAATATTTGATCAATGGGAACCTGACCCGATATGGCAAGAGCTAATGTCGTGGTCATCTGCAGAAATTGGCTTGTAACCAAAAGCTGTAACAATACAGCTTGGAATTCACCGCTAAGCGACAGGCTGTAGGACTCGCATTCGCTCGGCTCTATGCTTTGCCTTTTATTCTTATCTGGCTGATATGCTATATTAATAAACAAATGCAAAAGTGGCTTCCTTAATGAATTCTGAAGCAGCTCAATGATCGTATTAATTTGTAATCTAAAACTCAATATCTGGCAGAATAGACCTTAAACTTACCATAAATATACTACAAGAAAGGAATATCTATGAATTAAAGAGGAAAAGGGGGATATCTATGTCTGAAAAGTTAGATGTAATCATTATCGGCGCTGGAAGTGCGGGACTATCTGCACTTAGCCAGGTGAAAAAAAAGACAGAAAGCTATCTTCTTGTCGATCATGGTCCATTGGGCACTAAATGCGCGCGTGTCGGTTGTATGCCCTCAAAAGCGCTTATCCACGTAGCAAATGAGTGTCACAGGAGTCGCAGTCTTATGGGAAAGGGACTTTTAAAGGCTGATCACTATTCCGCTGATATCCCAGCGGTAATGAAGCATGTGAGAAATCTTCGTGATCATTTTGCCGGAGGAACCCGTAAACAGACCTTGAAGGCAGCTGATGGTCATTTCCTTGAGGGAAAAGCAGAGATCCTGTCTCCTGGCCGTATCAAAGTGGGGGAACTGGAGTATGAGACTTCAAAGATCATTATAGCTACAGGATCGAGGCCTGTTATTCCAGAGCCCTGGAAGGATTTTTCTGATCTTATTCTTACAAGTGAAAATATCTTCGAGCAGGAAGACTTCCCGCGGCGAATTGGTGTCATAGGCCTGGGGTCCATAGGTCTTGAGATCGGATTTGCCTTAAGCCGACTGAGTATCGAGGTCCACGGTTTTTCCCGAGGGGAATTCATGGGAGGCCTTACCGATCCAGAGGTCAACAGTGCCATGGTGAAAGCCATGGAGGATGAGTTTTCGGTCCATATGGGTTCTGAGGCTGAGATCGAGAATAACGGGAATTGCCTGGTTGTCAAAACAGGTAGTGAAAGCGTAATAGTTGACAAAATTGTCGCGGCGGTGGGGGCTGCGCCAAACCTGAAGGGGTTAGGACTGGAAAATTTATCTATAGATCTGGACAACCACGGGCTGCCGCCATTCGATCCGGAGACTGCGCAAATTGGTGATTTACCTATATTTATAGCAGGAGATACCAATGGCTATAGTCCTATATTGCACGAAGCCCTGGATGACGGTTTTATTGCAGGGGTCAACTCCATGGAGGAGGAAGTTATAAAATTCTCCCGAAGGGTAAATATTAAGATAGTATTCAGCGACCCGCAGATCGCTGTAGTTGGACATGGATTCGATGAACTCAAGGATAAGAATTTCGTCACAGGAAAGTCCGATTTTGAGAAACAGTCAAGGGCCCGTATGGAGGGACGCAACAAGGGACATCTTCATATATATGCAGACCCCGATTCTGCAGAGCTTCTTGGTGCGGAAATTGCGGTTCCCGATGGGGAGCATCTGGCCCATATCCTGGCTTTGGCTATGCAGAATCGCATGAAGATCGCCGAGTTATTGCAGATGCCCTTTTACCATCCCACGGTTGAGGAGGGGCTTCGTTCTTCTTTGCGCGATGCAATGAAGAAATTGTCCTCAAAAAGCAGGCCAGGGGTAAATGACCTTTGTCAGAGTTGTCCCGAACAGACCTTGACATAAATTCTTACTTTTCGAAAAAGGAATCTGATGATTTGGAACTTTTTCCGAAGTCCTAAACTTTAAGAATCAGATGAGACATTCTTCCTCAATTTATTAATTTAAAATAACAGGGGCCGGTACCGGCCCCTTGAATTATATTCAATAAATCTTTTTGAATCTGTAACTACTACTTGTACTCTGTCAAACATCGTGATAAAACTTGATCTAACAAATTTTCAAGTGTAAATCAATAACTGATAATTTTTGAAGGAGGAACTTAAGATGCCGATAATAACAGTAGAAATGATACCGAGAGGATATGAAAAGAAAGTAGAAATTGCCAGGGTGTTTACTGATGAGCTCAGCAGAATTACAGGAGTACCAAAAGATGCCATTACGATATTATTTCATGACCTTACAGCTGAACATGTTTCTAAAGCTGGGGAGATGCTGGTGGAAAGACAGAAAAAATAGCAGTTGTAGTAATCTCCTCTAAATACAGGGTAAGATGGATAAGTATCAATTATCTGGACTTGTTTTGTAAACTTCTGGAAAAGAAAATGAACTAACACTTTTGTGCCCCAGGTGTTAGCTCATTTTTTAATATCCCTTTTTTATTTCTTTCTTAAATTTCATTACTGATTTGCACATTTTACCGAATTCTTTATCCTTCCTGCGTTTTTCATGATATGACATTTCATTGTGGGCATTTTCCCTGCGGATCTTCATGTAATTATCATATCGTTCCCTTGAAAGGGCACCATCCTCAAGAGCGGCAAGAACAGCACACCCTTTTTCCGTGGTGTGATTACAGTCTTTGAATCTGCACTTAAGGGCCAGTGCAGAGATCTCGTCAAAAGTAGCGTTTATTCCCTCTTGCTCGCCGATAGAAGCAAATTCCCTCATTCCAGGAGTATCTATCAGCATGGCTTCGTTATCAAGGATGATCAGCTGCCTTCTGGTTGTGGTGTGCTTACCCTTGTGGTCCTTATCTCTTACTTCCCGCACAGCGAATCTGTCCTGACCGATCAGGCGGTTGATAAGGGATGTCTTGCCTACTCCAGAAGAACCCAGCAGACAGTATGTTTTACCAGTGCTCATCATTTCCCTGATATTCTTCAGTCCGTCTCCGGTGATGTTGCTGAATTCCAGTGCCTTAAGATCCGGCATGAGATCATGGATTTCGCGGAGACGTTCTTCAATTTCATCATCAGAGAGCAGGTCTCTTTTGCTGAAAAGGACTACTGGAATTATCTTTCCTTCATTTACAGCTACCAGGTATCGTTCCAGGCGGCGAAGGTTAAAGTTATCGTCCAGGGCCTGGACGATGAATGCGATGTCAATGTTTGCTCCAATAAGCTGAAAGTCCACCTTCTTACCAGGTACTTTCCTTTTGAGAAGACTTTTTCTTGGCGAGAGAGCCTGGATTATGGCAAGATCATCCTGTAATATCTGTGCCTGGACCCAGTCACCAACTGTAGGGAGATCCAGAGAAGTTTCTATGTTGAATCTGAAACGGCCTGAAAGTTCTGCTCTGATCTCCTGAATGCCGTTACTTATGACATACTGTTCCTTGTTTACTGCCATTACTCTGGCTGATTCAAGCTGATTGTCGCTATCTATTACTTTGTGGGATGTAAAAAAAGCATCATAGCCAAGTTTCTGAAGGTGCATTCTCAATCCTCCCTCATTGTTGGATCCATCTATTATACCCTTCCAGCAATAGCATTTTCATTTCTCTGAGCAAAAGTTACATGATCATTATCAGTAACAATTACAAATGCACTTATCATCATTTGTGTTTTTTCCCTCTTTTCTCTACAGAAGAGATGATCTATTTTCCTGGTTTGATTCCTGATATTACGTTCAAATCTATAACTGAAACATGAATGAATAAATAAAGTTTTTATAGCCAGTTTCTCTTTATGACGCTGTGATATAATAGCACAACAAAGTTAAGGGACAAGTTGGTTGTTTTGCTGATGATTACGATCAAATTGAAGTACCTATGTTTTATTCTGATAATTGTTCTTACGCAAATGAATTTTGTTGGATGTGGATATGCCCATAATTTTTCCACTGCAGCAAAACTATCTATTCCTGCTGTGGGTGTTGTTTACACTGATGGTGCCGTATCAACTGGTTTCTTTGTAAGTTCTGAAGGTGCATTTATTACAAATCTTCATGTTCTTCAGGATACCGAGCATTGTTCTGTAAAGATACACTCGGGAGAGTTCTTTGGAATAAAAGAAATAATATCAGTTTATCCCGAATGTGATCTTGCCCTTTTGCAGGTTGACATAGATAGCAGGGAAGTTCATGCATTGCCGATCTCATCCAGGATCCCCCAGGTTGGTGAAGAGATAATTGTAATAGGTGCGCCTCATGGTCTTGAGTATTCTGTTACTACGGGTGTTATTTCTGCAATAAGAGATATTGATCTCATGGGAAGGGTATATCAGATATCTGCCCCCATATACCCCGGTTCCAGCGGTAGTCCTGTGCTAAGCATGAGTGGGAAATTACTGGGAGTAGCTTTTCTGACCCTTTCGGGCGGGGATAACCTTAATTTTGCTATTCCTGCTTCAAAAGTCCATTCTTTGATCTCAAATGAACTGAACAAGAAAAAAACAACAAAGTAGTTCATGATTCAAAACGGATATCTTTTTTTCAGGGTTTTCCTTTCAATTAATTCCTAACCCTTGAAGTGTTACAAAACTGCTTAAAAAAGAAAATATCAACCCTTACTTTTCAAAAGATGGTTGGATAAGTTGTCGGCTATACATACTTTTCGATCTGACGTAATAAAAAGATATCTGGATCAAGCTTTTGTCCTTATTATCAGGGGAACTATGTGTTCAACATCCTTGATTTTTGTAAAATTGATCCACTAAATCAGTGGGTCAGTTCTCAAGTATCATCGAAACTGCAACTGACCCTGGACCGGAATTCAGTCCTATAACAGGAGAGATCTCCATGACGTATGCAGGGTCAGCCCCGGATATCCGGGACAGTTCTTCTGCAAGTCTCTGAGCTCTGTCATTTGCTCTGGCATGGACTACAGCATATTTCCAGATTCCCCGATTATTTTCAAGTTTCCTGAAAAGATCAATGATCTTGCGCAGATTTCCTGCTTCGCTACATGCATTACCATAATGAGTTCCTTTTCCGGCCTCGTCTACCGATATTATAGGTTTAAGGTTAAATAACTTTGCAAGTTTTCCCTTCAGGGGACTAATACGTCCACCTCTAACCATAAACTGGAGAGTGTCAAGGCTGACAAATATCTTTGTTTTTGGGATAGCATCTTCAATTATCCTGATAACATTTTCGCAGGAACTGCCCTTTGAAATAGCTTCTGCAGCTTTGAGAACGATAAGACCGAGTCCTGAACAGAGGTTTTTGCTGTCAATGACATGAATTTTATTCTGGTTTACAGATTCAGCAGCCTTAAGGCTGGTATTCCATGTACCGCTTAGTGCATCCGAAAGGTGGATAGCTATAACAGATTCATAATGCGAAGAAAGGAGAGAATACTTCTCGACAAATTCTCCGAATACAGGCTGGGAAGTTGTGATAGATTTGTCCGTTTCGTTAAGGATGTTGTAGATCCTTTCAGGTTTAATCGTGATCTTGTCCAGGTAGGTGCTATCGTCAAAGGAGATCCTTAAGGGCATCATTTGGATCTGATATTTATCCATGAGTTCTGCTGGCAGGTCACAGGAGGAATCCGTTAAAAGAGCGATGTTCGATCGTCTTCTGCTCTTGACCTGAACCTGTCTGAGCATGTCGTCGGCTTTCTGGTCATTTAAAGTGCCTCGGCTTGATAAGGTCTGAAAAAGAGTTGCCGGATGATCCGTGTGAATGTGTACCCGGTATTTATTTTCGTGTCCTCCTACGATGACAGAGTCCCCAAAAGGGGAAATCTCTGACATTAGAGTTTTCCTGGAAAGATTTTCGCCTTCAATAATTGCTTCAGTACAATATCTGTAAGAAGGGATATCCTCCTCGGGGTGTTCATGAGAATGGCTGATCTTTAAAGCTGTTTTTTCTGTTTTTATGTTTCTCAGATCACCATTTTCCAGAAATTCATTTATTCCTTCAAGAAAATTAACGAATCCCTGCGCACCTGCATCAACAACACCTGTTCTTGCAAGTATTTTGAGCTTAAGGGGAGTTTCCATAAGAGAACTTTCAGCTCTGGAAATAGAATTTGGAAGAATAACTGAAAAATCTTTTATAGATCTGCTGAGTAAATACATATATTCTGCCCAGTCTCTCAGAACAGTTATCAAAGTTCCCTCTACAGGGTTGCTGAGGGCTTCTTCTGAAAAAGGTATGGCCTTAACGAGGCTTTCGGAAAAATGAAGGGTATCGATCGTACATGTTTTTCCCAAAGCCCGGGAGATCCCGTAAATATATTGAGCCATAATAAGTCCGGAATTGCCTCTTGCTCCCATGAGTGCAGCATCTGCCATAGACTTGAAGGTTAATGATACAGATCTGGATACTGTAGTCTTTTCTGTAATATAGCGAATAGTTGACAGCATGTTGTTTCCAGTATCACCATCCGGTACAGGAAATACATTGATGTCGTTAAGATGCTCTTTCCTTTTTTCAAGTGCATTTGCTCCAGCTCTAAAGGCATTAAAAAGGCGAATTCCGTCAAGAGAACTTATCCTGACTTTACCTGATTCTGTCAATGATCAAACCTCCATGATCTTTATACATCCACCTGGTATCATATTTCATATACTATAAACCAGTTAATAAAAACCAGTTAATAAAAACCAGCTTAGTTTCGGGGGAACCAGGGGATGAATGGGCTGGTCCTTTCCATATACCATTGATATCCCGGCTGACTTTTGATAAGTTTCTTCTCAAGCATGGGGATGCCTGAAACTCTTAGGAGAAGAAAAGTTATTGTAACAGGACTTACTATAGCTGAGATCCCGCCGCTTAGGGAAAGACACATTACAAAAATACCCCACCACATAGTGGATTCCCCAAAGTAGTTTGGATGTCTGGTATATTTCCAGAGTCCATATTTCATAACTTTTCCTTTGTTGTCCGGATCTTTCTTAAACCTGTAAAGCTGAAGATCTCCCACTGATTCAAAGGTAAAACCCGTTACCCATATCAGCAGGCCAATTCCATCCAGAAAAGTCAGACCTTTCGATGGATTTAAATTGATAAAAATTACAGAAAATGATATTAAAAGCATTAATGCGCCCTGAAGCATGAAGACCTGTAAAAAACTTCGAAGAAGAAAATGCCTGCCCCATTCTTTTCTCCATTTAGCATATCGGTAATCTTCCCCTCTTCCCAGGTTTCTGTAATATACGTATATAGCCAGACGAAGCCCCCACATTGTTACCAATCCCGTAACCAGAACCTGACGAGCCTCAGCATATCCCGGGGCTAAAAAGAAAGATAAGAATGCAAGTAATACAAATCCTCCTCCCCATGCTATATCTGCAAGAGAGTTATCCTCCCTTGCTACAGCTATTACAAAGAAAGTCGACATGTACAAAAATACCGATAAAATTAATAATAGAATTATATTCATTTTGTGCTACCCCTTTCTCTATAAAGTCTTAAGGCATATCCACACTCTACCATCTTGAACAGTCAGAGAGGTACAACAATAAAAACATTAACATACTATCACGTTTTTTCACGTTGATAAATATTTGGACCTTAGCGCATACATATGTTCTTGCCTTTTGATATAATATAGCTGTAAATACAGATAATTGCGAAGATTTACATGCAATTTTAATTAAAATTACAACACTAGATCCAAATATTTAACAGGGGGTTTTTGTATGGATCGTATTATTGTTGATGGAGCATTTGGCCAGATAGGAGTGGAGCTGGTCCGGAGGCTAAGAAAAGAATATGGTTCTTCAAATGTTCTGGCATCAAGCATAAGGGACAAAGGGGCAGAACAGTTCGGAGAGGGTCCTTTTGAGCTAATGGATGTCAGAGATGGAAAAAAGATGGCAGAATTGGTAAAAATGCACAAAGCAGATACCATAGTTCATCTTGCAGGGATCCTGTCTGCAAAAGCTGAAAAAAATTCCCAGCTGGCCTGGGATGTTAATATGAATGGTCTTTACAATACACTGGAAGTAGCCAGAGAGAACGGCTGTGCTGTTTTTTTCCCGAGTTCCATAGCGGCCTTCGGTCCGCAAACACCAAAGAAAAACACTCCTCAGGATACTATTCAGAGACCTTCTACAATCTATGGGATCACTAAGGTTTCAAGTGAGATTCTTTGTGATTATTATTACAAAAAATACGATGTGGATACAAGAGGAGTACGATATCCAGGGCTGATCTCGTATGAAACTCCTCCTGGCGGAGGGACCACCGACTATGCAGTACATATTTTCTATGAAGCTCTTGAAAAACATAGCTATACAAGTTTTATAGCTGCCGGAACATATATGGATATGATGTATATGCCCGATGCCCTCGACAGTGTGGTCCAGTTGATGGAAGCAGATCCTTCCGGTCTCGTTCACAGGAACTGTTTCAACATTACATCAATGAGTTTTGCACCGGAAGAGCTTGCCAAAGCCATAAAAAAAAGAATCCCTGATTTTGAGATGAACTATGATGTGGATCCAGACAGACAGGCCATAGCTGATTCGTGGCCTGATTCCCTTGATGATTCTGCTGCGAGAGAAGAGTGGGGATGGGATCCGAAATATGATCTGGACACAATGATAGACGACATGCTTGAAAAACTATCTGACAAACCCGGGGTAAGTAAGGGATAGAAAGGAGTTTACTGATGCTGAAAAAACTTGAACTCAGACTGAATGACGATCTTCGTAAACTTAATGATGAGGGGAGAAACAAAGGCAAAGAATCAATAATCCTTGATGTTAAAAAACCTGATGGCAAAAAAGGGCCACGTTACATTGTCAAAGGCTATGGTGACAGAGAATTTATAAAAATGAACTCAAACTCTTACCTGGGTTTGAGCCTTAGAGAGGATATCCATAAAGCTGAATCTGAAGAGACAGAGAGATCAGGCATAGGTCCCGGAGCAGTACGTTTTATCAGCGGGACATTCAATGCTCACAGACAATTGGAAAAGCGTCTTGCAGAATTTCATGGACGAGAAGAAGCAATGCTTTTCAGCTCAGCATATTCGACTGTCAGTGGAGTTGTTTATTCTCTTCTTACAAAAGAGACTGCAATAATCAGCGATGAACTTAATCATAACTGCATAATCAATGCCATCAGAATGTCCAGGCCTCAAAGCAAAGCTGTCTATTCACATAATAACGTTGACGAACTTGAGGATAATATTCGTAAGGCAATCGGTGCTCAACGGCTTATTGTTGTTACCGATGGTATATTCAGTATGCGGGGAGACCATGCTCCGCTCGCACAAATTCAAGACCTTGTAAACAGTTATGATGACAAATTCCCGGAAGGAGCCCTGCTTGTTGTTGATGATTCTCATGGAGTTGGAGATTTTGGGCCGACAGGAAGAGGGACCGAAGAATATACCGGCACCAGGGTTGATGTTCTAGTGGGAACCCTCGGGAAGGCTTTCGGGGTAAATGGGGGTTATGTAACATCTTCGGAAACTGTTATCACATATTTACGGGAAAATGCACCCATGTATATCTATTCAAATCCTGTAACACCAGGAGAGGCTGCTGCAGCCAGAAGATCATTGGATATACTTGACAGTGAAGAGGGTAAAAAGATCCTTGAACATTTGAGGGCAATGACAAAACGATTTGAAAAAGGACTGAAAGACCTTGGATTTGAGATTATCGAAGGAGATCATCCTGTAGTGCCTCTTATGGTTAGAGATACTGCAAAGACAGGAGAGCTTGTCAAGTGGCTTACCGATCATGGAGTGCTTGCTACCGGGCTGAATTACCCGGTAGTTCCATCGGGAGATGAGGAGATCAGATTCCAGATAAATGCAGATCATACCGCATATGATGTAGATACAGTTCTGGAAATTCTTGGCAGATTCAGACAGAAATAAGGTATCAGGTCATATTATTGCATGATTAAGCATATTTTTTGACCTGAAAGCAGGGTATTTGTAGAATGAGATCAGGCTTGCGGGGAGGTAGATCTCATTATCAAATATCATAATCCATGAATCAGGGGGGATATCATGGCAACTGAAAATCCAAAACCAGAAGTTCAGAAACAGAATCAGAACGGTGATACTGTCACGGAATTGAAATTCAGGTTCGGACATCTCGGACCTGCAATTCCCATGTTATTTTTCATGTTCTGGGCAGTATTACTGAGTGTAATGGATGTTGTTACGGAGAATGGGCTTGTAGTGGGGGCTACTATCGGACTCGCTATTGGTCTTTTCCTTTGTGAAAGCGAATGGAAAGACTATGCCCAGGGTGTTTTTGAAGGAATGACCCAGACTGTAGGTGTTGTTGCTATTATTGCCTGGTTCTGGGCAGGTACACTTGCATCAGTCCTGCAGGCAGGCGGACTTGTAGAGGGACTTGTCTGGCTTGGTTTTGCAACAGGTGTAAAAGGTTCTATGTTTACTGTAGTAACATTCCTTCTGGCTGCTCTTTTTGCCACAGCAGTTGGTACAGGATATGGCACAACAGTTGCTTTCAGCATGCTTATGTATCCTGCAGGAATAGTTATGGGATCCCATCCTGTGATCCTGCTTGGAGCAATTCTGAGTGGGGCTGCTTTTGGAGATAATCTTGCTCCTGTTTCGGATACTACCATTGTATCTGCGGTAACGCAGGATACCGATGTTATAGGTGTTGTTAAATCCCGTTTTCGATATGCCGTAGCGGCAGCTATTCCGGCAATTATCGCTTTTGCCATTTTTGGCGGTGGGGGAGCAATAGACGAGGTTACCAATGCTGCTGCACAATCTGTGGGTAAGCCCGGGGGGCTTGTACTCCTTATTCCCTTTGCCCTGGTTCTTTTACTTGCTTTCAGGGGGCATCACCTGCTTACTTCCCTCAGTTGGGGTATTATCTCTGCGATAGTACTGATACCCATCTTCGGTCTCGGTACTCTTGGAGATATTCTGCGTTTCAATTTCGAGGCTGGAGAGGTTCAGGGTGCAATAGCTGACGGTATCCTTGGTTATGTTTCCATGGCTATACTGATCCTTTTAATTGTTGCTGCGGGCCACCTCATAAGTCTTGGTGGTACCATGGAGAGGATAAGGCAGTTTGCCACAGAAAAGATCCAGGGAGTAGCGAGAAGGGCCGAGATAGCCATATGGGCTCTTGTCGGAGTTCTGAATTCTCTTATTACTATCAATACAGCAGCGGAGATCCTTGCGGCACCCTTTGTTTCCGATATTGGAAAAAGCATGAATCTTCATCCTTATAGAAGAGCAAACTTCCTCGATTCCATGACCTCGGCACTGGGCTACATATTCCCCTGGGCGGGTGGAACTCTCCTTGGAATTACAACTATTTCAAGCCTTACAGAAAAATATGATTACGTACAGGCCATAAACCCGGTGGAAGTAGTACCTTTTGTGTTCCATGGCTGGTTCCTTGTTATCGTAATGTTCATTGCTGCATATACCGGCTGGGGAAGGCGTTATATTGGCAAGAACGGTGAACCGGTAAAGGAAAATCCTCTGGAAAAATAATTTATTCCAGGCCGTAAAGGCCGTATCATTTTGATCTTAAGATGTAAGTAACCATTCCCTGCAGGTTCAACTGTACAGGTTGTCCAAAGATGACCTGTACAGTTTTTTGCAAAAGATCCCGAAAAAGTTTCTAATTCTTTTATAACGGGGGCAAAAAAGTGTATAATGTTCCAGTACTTTCAGCTATTTGTTCTTTTCATTAATTATGACCATCTAAACAAAGGGGTTATGCTATATGGAAAATGTCTCAACGAAAAGATCCTTTTCAGATCTAACCGCAAAAGGTTGCCGGTCAGTGGTTAATCCCTACAGCCTTTTGAACTTTGAGATGTCCCTGGGAAAGATCCACCCATTAAGGTGGATCGTAGGTCTTCTATTCCTGAGCCATTTCATTATCGCTTTTGCTTCCATCGGAAATTCCTATTATGTAGTTACGCTGTTCAAATTCCTGTTGCTGGTTTTTGTCTGGCTTTCTGTCACATGCCTGGTTGAAAACCTCGTAATATCTGGATATATGAATGGCGGTCAATATGTATCCCATTTAACATGGGGCAAGATGCTGCTTTTCAGTCTCATCATATGGACTATATCTATTTTTCTCTATTTGAGCATCATCATATTTGCCTGATGGTTCATGAATTTCATATTAGAAGAGCAATGACTCCGGTCATTGCTCTTCTAATATCGGTGCAGCAGATAAGAACTTTTGCTTCAGTTATTAATTATGTGTGATTATTCAGATACTGGAGTTTTTGAGAAAACTTTCCCTTATCATGTAATGTGCATAATTGATCTTTTCCTTTAATCTTTTTAGATTCAGTTTATGCATAATAGCCTTTTTGAAGTAAAATAAGTTCTGTAAATCTAAAATATTCTTACCTGAACCAGCAAAACACCCTCAGATTCGGGTATTTCCCCGAGATTCAAAGCAGTTCAATTTTATGAGGGCTGGAGGTTTTTCATGGGGACACTTTTAGCAATATGTATAAGTGAAAGCAGAACCTTGCCCAAGAAACCAGTCGAAAATGCGCTATTTCTCAAGGATACTGGTATTGATGGTGACTCTCATTCCGGTATTGGTACAAGACAGATCAGTCTTTTGAGAAAAGAGGATATTGAGGAAGCAGAGAAGGAATCCGGGTTCAGCTTTCCTCCAGGGGCTCTTGCCGAAAATATTGTAGTTTCAGGATTACCTGGAGAAATTGAAAAGGGTATGCTTCTTAAACTGGGCAGCGAAGTGATTCTCGAATTTATAGAAAAAGGGAAAAGACCTGATGAGCCTCATTCCTATGATTACCGCGGCTGGTGTCTTTTACCCACGAAAGGTTATTTCCTCAGGGTCAGAAAGGGAGGTTATCTTTCATCGCCTGCAAAGGCAGAACTCGAAAATAGCTGTAATTTACAGGATCAGTTTTAAGACCTTTTAATGTTTTTTAAAAAAGGGGGGAGTTCAGGCGTCATTTCTTCAAGAAGCACGACCCCTGAGGGGATAGTTAAAAGTATAACTATTTTTACAAAAGGGATTTGTGCTGTGTATAATGTATCCGGTCTAGTGATTTCAACCAGTTTACGGAAATACAATCGTGTGATGGGAGGTGCATTAGGTGTTCATTTTTTTCCTCTCCTTTATTTTTTATCTTTTCCTTGTTTGGTCCGGGGAGGGAGCGATAAGTCTCGTCGAAGTGGTCATTGGTATCATCCTGGGTCTTGCTCTTACTTTTGCAGGACGCAGCTGGAATTCTTCCAGGCGTTTTGGCCTTTCAGGTCTAAACCCGATGAGGTGGGTTAGTTTCATTTATTATCTTGTTGGCCCCTTTGCTTTAGGTATGGTGAAGGCCAATGTGGATGTTGCAAAAAGGGTTATTACCGGAAAGATACGCCCCGGTATAGTTAGAATTGACCCTGGTCTCAAAAGTGATCTGGCCAAAACAGTGCTGGCAGATTCTATAACCCTTACTCCAGGTACTCTGACAGTTGATGTCGATGATGAGGATGGAGCATTTTACATTCATTGGATCAATGTGACAGATGTATCTCCACGGGAAGAGGATGTTTATGGTCCCTTCGCCAAATGGGCAAGGAGGTTGGCGGAATGAGTATTTATCTTTTTGCAGGGGCTACAGCCATACTGGGTTTTCTGGCATTTCTGATCTGTTTCCGGCTTGTCGCCGGTCCCACCAGGCCCGACAGGGCAGTAGCTCTCGATACGCTGAATACACTTGTAGTAGCAGCAATGGTTATCCTCGGAGTCGTTAATGATTCCGTGGTTATGGTTGATGTAGCCATAGTGTATGCAGCTCTTTCTTTTGTAGGAACAATGTTCATAGCACGTTATATAGAAGGGGGGATGTAGTGTCATGGAGTTTTTCCTGGTGCTTGTCCTTCTTGGTATAGGTCTGGTATTTAACAGTCTGGGGGCTTTGTCCCTGTTCCGTTTTCCGGATGTTTACACGCGTCTTCACGGAGCTACCAAGTGTACGACCTTTGGAACGATATTTACTTCTTTAGCAGTCATAGCATTTGCAGTTTCCAGATATTTTTCCACCGGGGAAGGACGTTTCATGGTCCTGATCATCCATGTGGTAATAGCGGTGCTTGCACTCCTTATCACTAATGCTACAGGAGCTCATGCAATATCCCGTGCGGCTCACCGCAGTGGTGTTTCACCCCGTTTTGCAGTTGTTGACAGACTTGCTGAGAAAGAACGAAAAGGTGGTGTTAAAAAATGACGGGATATCTCCACCTGTTCATTCTTGTCATACTGTTGATCTCGGCATTTTACGCCGTTTGGTTTAGGGATCTTCTGGCATCCGTCATTTCCCTTGCTGTTTTCAGCCTGATACTTTCTTTAGAATTCTATATTTTGCAGGCCCCCGATGTTGCCATCGCGGAGGCGGCCATAGGTGCAGGCTTAAGTACTGCTATTTATATTATTGCGCTTAAAAGTTGCGGAAAACTCAAAAAAGGTAATGGGGGTGGCAGACGATGAAAAAGACCATTTTCATTATGGCCGCTCTGATCATAGCAGGTCTTATGTTTGGTGCTCTTGATACCATACATCCATTCGGTCAGCCCGGTGATTTTGCTATGGATGACTATTATATACATCATGCCCTTGAGGAGCGCTCATCTGAGAATATAGTCACTTCAATAGTTTTCGATTATCGTGGTTTTGATACCATTGGAGAGGCTGCAGTCCTGTTCACAGCTGTCTGCTCGATCCTTGCTCTGTTCAGAGAGGGGGCCAGGAAGCAATGAAGCCTCTTTCAGTAGTCGTTCGTACCGGTTGTGATATGTTTGCATGGTTCCTGGTTGTCTTTGGAGCTTATGTAATTATCCATGGTGATGTAACACCTGGCGGCGGATTCCAGGGTGGTGCAATAGTTGCGACCTTTGTTGCACTTCTTCTTGTTGCTCATGGTGGAGAAAAAGTCCTTGGATGGATAAAACTGGACATTTATAATGGGTTTCTAACAACAGGTCTTCTGTTGTTCCTGCTTCTGGCTTTTTCCGGAATGGGAAATGCGTTTTTATACAATTTCCTGGCAGTTCCGGAAGCTGTAGCCCAGGCTGGAGGAGCTCATGGCATAATTCCGCCCTCAGGAACTATCGCACTCATGGATATAGCCGTGGGTCTCGAAGTGGCAGGCGGTCTGACCCTTATCATAATGTACATGTTCAAGGGTTCAATTATGACAAATATTTCCGAGATAGGGGGGGAAACCGGTCATGATAATTGGTAATCTGCCCTTTCTCACAGTAGGTATTCTCTTTCTCATTGGCCTTCTTGCAATATTGAGAGAGAAGAACATGATCAAGATAGCAATTGGTATAACAATTATCGAATCTGCAGTAAACATGTTTCTGATAGTTCTGGGGTACAGACTTGGCGGAGATATACCGGTCCATTTCCTCAAGGGAGAAGTGGACGCGATGGTTCTGCCCACACCGCAGGCACTTACACTGACTGCGATAGTCATAGCTCTGGCTACCTCAGCCCTGATGCTTTCCGTTATAATGCTCCTTTTCAAGCACTACGGAACGCTTAACGTCGATGAGATAAGGAGGTTGAGAGGATGAACTGGCAGGCTCACTTACCCGCACTCCTCCTTGCCGTTCCGCTGCTTGGAGCTTTTGCTACTCCGCTATTCAGTCTTGGTGGTAAAACATTAAGAAATGCATGGTTCATTGTTGTCTCCACCTTTGTTTTCCTGATCGCCCTGGCGCTCTGGCACGAGGTTTCCGTCAGCGGGATCCTTGTCTATGTTATGGGTGGCGAGAATTTCGCTCTGACCCTTCCTTCAGGGATGAAATATCCCGTAAGGATAATCCTTGAAATAGACGCATTGAGCGCATTTATGGTTCTTGCAGGATCGATAACTTCCATGGCGGGCGCATGGTTCACCCTTAGTTACATGGATCGTTTTACCGGGATATCGAGATTCATCTCCCTCTACTTCCTGCTTACAGTCGGAATGCTCGGTATGATGGTCACGGGTGACCTTTTCAATTTCTTCGTATTTATCGAGATCGCATCAGTAGCTTCTTATGGTCTTGTTGCATTCTGGCGCGATAAGCCGCAGGCTGTAGAAGCGAGTTTTAAGTACATGCTTCTATCTCAGGTTGCTGCCATGCTCGTTCTTCTGGCAGTTGGATTCCTTTATGGAAAATACAATGTTCTCAACATGGGTGCACTTGGCAGTGTGATGCAGATGGGACTTGTTGAAAAATTTGCTCTGGCAATGCTCTTTTCGGCACTTGCGCTCAAATGTGGAGCCTTCCCGATGTATCTCTGGATACCCGATGCTTACGCAGAAGCTCCTGCCAGTGTCAGTTGCCTTCTTGTTACGGTAAGCCAGGCTTCCCTTTACGGTATTTTCAGAGTTGCTTTTTCCGTATATGGTTTATCCATGACCAATTCTGTAGTTGCATGGGCGATGATAGTACTTGGCCTTCTGTCAATGCTTATCGCTGTCTCTATGGCAGTTGTTCAGCATGAGGTCAAACGTCTAATGTCCTATCACGCCATTTCACAGACAGGTTACATGCTTCTTGGAGTAGGTATCGGACTTCTCGTACTTGCAGATCCTCAGGCACTCGCCGAGTATGGTTTCACAGCTATCAAGGGTGGAGTTTTCCATATCTTCAACCACGCCATGTACAAGGGTCTCCTGTTCCTCACTGCAGGAACGCTTTTTTACATGACCGGCACGAGGGATCTCAACAAAATGGGAGGTCTCATAAGAAAATCACCGATTACCGCAACGATGTTCCTCATTGCAGCAGCGGCCATTGCAGGGTTACCGCCAATGAATGGATATGCTTCCAAACTGCTTATTTACCAGTCAAGCTTTGCTATACATCCGTTCATAACAGTTGTGGCCCTGGTTACATCGGTTCTTACCCTGGCTTCTTTTGTCAAGGTATTCCAGACCGCGTTTCTTGGTCCGGAACATAAAGCCCTTGTAAATGCAAAGAAGGTACCTGCCACTATGATAATTGGTATGGGCATGCTTACCGTGGCGATTCTGCTACTTACCTTCTTCCCGACCTGGGCTCTGTCAAATCTTGTCGAGCCTGCTGCAAAAGCTCTTGTTGATCAGGCTGGTTACATTGCGGCGATCATGGGAGGTGCTTTCTGATGTGGCCTAAGGTAGTTAGTGGTTTTGGTTACTGGGACATATATGTATGGCTTATATTTCTGGCTATAGCATGTTTTTTCACCATGTGGCTCAGAAACACCGGACGTCAGGATTATAAGGAAGGAACGTATCAGGATGAGATATACTTTTCTGGTAATGACGTTCCTGAAGACGGCGAAGATATTTCTGTTCCCGCTGATTCGGCCTATTGGGGCTTCACCAAGTTCTTCCGCCCCTACTATGATTTCATGGCCTTGTTTCATAACGGGCTTGCTCAGGATTACCTGGGATACTTTGTTGTTTTCATAGCTATCCTTACAGCGTTGATCGTGTTTATTTAGGAGGGTTAGCTGATGATGAAACTTGAAAAATACCTTGAAGTGTTACCGAAATCCCTCTGGGTCTTCGCCTGTAATTCGGGTTCATGCAATGGTTGTGACATTGAGATCGTTGCTACGATAAGTCCCAGGTATGATATCGAACGTTTGGGAATGAAGCTTGTAGGAACACCAAAGCATGCTGATATCCTACTCGTAACAGGACCTGTTACCAGGTTCATGAAGGAGAAACTTGAAAGGATATATGCACAGATACCTGATCCAAAGGCTGTAATGGTAATAGGTAACTGTGGATGTTCCGGAGATGTTTTCTATAAGTCCTATAATCTTGTAGGGCCAGTGGATAACGTAATACCCGTAGATGTATATGTACATGGTTGTCCCCCGCGTCCTGAGGCAATTATTGAAGGTGCGGCTAAAGCAGTGCTCAAACTTGAAGAGAAGAAAAAAGCACTGATGCTGGAACAATCAGATTTTGCAAAGGCTGGTGCTGAGTGATGCCTTGTCGTAAAGAATATGTAAAAGAAAGCAAGGATCCCCAGGAAGTTCTCGACTGTTTGCAGGAAAAGTTTGATAAGGATCTTGCAGTCGAGATATTCAGGGAACAGAAAGCTGGAGTGGAGAACAAGACCCAGTTCATAGAGTTGTGGCTCAAGATCACCAGAGAGCGCTTTATCGAACTTGTTGATGAACTGTTCGAATTCGATTTTCTCCATTTCCACATAACTTCGGGAAATGATGATGGCGATGTAGTGACCCTTTATTATCATTTTTCCCTTTTCCGTGTAGCAGACAGAGGGAAACGCCTGGGTCTGACCATAGGTGTTGCAGTTCCCAAGGATGATCTCGTAATGCCTTCCCTCTTTGACCGTATCCCGGGGATCGAATACAGTGAGAGGGAGATCAGGGAGATGCTCGGAGTTGATTTCGATGGACTTCCGAACAAGGCCCTTATTTTCCTTCCTGATGACTGGGATCAGACAATTAAGCCCTGGCGACGTGATGAAACAGGACCTGGTCCTGATGTCGTCAGAGAGCTTTCGTAGGGTGGGGTGTGCAAATGGCCAGTGAAAACAAAAAAACTTATAAGATCCCGATCGGGCCTGTCCATGTTGGACTGAAAGAACCCATAACCGCATGGCTCGATCTTGACGGTGAGAGTATCACCAATGCGACCATAAGACCTGGTGCCATACATCGTGGTATTGAGTTTATGGCTCGGGACAGGAACCCGATCCAGGTTATTTCTCTTTCCGAGAGGATCTGTGGGATATGTTCATTCAGCCACGTAGTATGTTTCGTAAGAGCCGTCGAGAATGTAGCTGATATGCCCGTACCCGCAAGAGCCCAGTACATCAGGGCCATTGTCCTGGAACTTGAGAGGATCCACTCCCATGTTCTCTGGGCCGGAGTTGCGTGTTACACCATAGGCTTTGATTCTGCATTCCACCTCGGAATGCTTCTGAGGGAAAAGGTAATGGATATCCTTGAAGCATTCACAGGCAACAGGGTCAACTACGGAATGGGAACCATAGGTGGAGTAAGATGGGATGTAACGCCCGCAGTTAACCAGGCTCTCAGGGATATGATCCAGTACTACAGGGATGAGTTCGATGCGTTCTATGATGTTGTAACCGAAGATCCCATAGCAAAAGCAAGAATGCGTGATGTTGGAGTTCTCTCAAGAGAGGATGCCATATCCTATTGTGCTCTTGGTCCCACAGCAAGAGCGAGTGGTATCAGGTGTGATCTCAGGTGGTCTGCTCCTTATGAAGCATATGGTGATATGGACATCAAACCCATAGTTCCTCAGGATTACTATGGAGAGGTTCACGGAGATGTCTTTGACCGTTTCCTCGTTAGAGTCCTGGAGGTCTACCAGTCACTTGATATTATCGAGGCATGCCTTGATGGTCTTCCAGAAGGTCCAATAATGACCGAGCCAAAAATTCCAAAACTCCTCGGTCAGCTCAAAAAAGCCGATGGTATGGGCTGGGGTGCTATTGAAGCTCCAAGAGGGGATGATACACACGTTCTCAAGCTTACTGCCGGAGATGAAAATGTAACCTGGTGGAAGGTCCGGGCACCTACTTATTCAAATGCAGTGTCATGGCCTATCATGTTCAAAAACAACGAACTCGCAGATGCTCCACTCATAATTAACAGTGTCGACCCATGCATATCCTGTATGGAAAGAATGCTTATTACGGACAAAGGACAGGATACTGGCAAGGTGGTAACTAAATCTGAATTACTTGAAAGATGCAGAGATAAAACGAGGAGGTTGATGCAGGGATGATGACCTTTCTTCTCAAGATCATAGCTGGTGCAGCACTTATGCTGCTTGCAGGCATTTTTGCCATACTCTTCGAAGGTCTTGACAGGGTTATCCATGCAAAAATGCAGAGAAGGGTCGGACCGCCGGTTCTCCAGGCTTTTTATGACCTTCTCAAACTTCTCGGAAAAGAGAACATTACTCCAAGAAGCGGTAACAAGTGGATGTTCAACACTGCTCCCTGGTTCTCGGTCGCAGTAACTCTGCTGGTGTTCATGTATATTCCAATAGGGTCTCTGCCTGCCATCCTTGGCAACAGTGGAGGACTTATCCTGATCATCTATCTTCTTGGTCTTTCTGCAGTAATGATGGCACTTGGCGGTTTTTCAAGCGGTAACCCCATAGCCAATGTAGGAGCCCAGAGAGAAATGATACTCATGATGAGTTACGAGCTTCCCCTTGCGGTTGTAGTGACCACAATGGCATGGCTTGCTTACAAACTGGGACTTCCGGGACAGCCTTTCAGTGTCGAGACTTTTGTTGCAACACCTGTCTGGGGTGTCGTAGGCAAGGCCGGCATACTTGGTCTATTGCTCCTTTTTGTATCTCTGGTACTTGTAGTTCCCGGTGAAACCGGTAAAGGTATAATGGATATTCCAGAGGCAAAGACCGAGATCCTTGAAGGCTTGACCATAGAGTATTCCGGGACGAACCTTGCAATGATACATCTTGCCATATCGCTGCGAGCTCTTGCCATGTCAGGGGTGATCGTGGGACTGTTCATTCCCTGGTCTCTTGGTGCATCTCTGGGACTTCATGGAGCTGTACTGTTCTTCATTGACTTTATCTGGTTCTGGATAAAGACATTTGCAGTAGCCATCACTGGAGTTACCCTTATCCGGACAGCTTTTGGTCGTTTCAAGATCTGGCAGGCGTCTTATTTCTACTGGATCAAGATAGCAGGTCTTGCCCTTGCCGGCATGATATTGCTTTCTCTTGATGTGTTGCTTTAGGAGGGGAGGGTTTAAACAATATGTTTGCGAATGGAATGTCCCTTCAAATGCTCAGACAGCTTGTGGACAAGGTTTTTACGAATTCCTTCCCGGTCAGGGGAATGCCTGATGATCTTGGAGGCGCTTTAAAGCTGGCAGAGCAGGGGGAAATACAACTTAATCCCCCGGTAGAACCTAATCAGGTCGAACAACGTTTCCGTGGTCGTGTAGCTTATGACAAAGCCAAATGTATAGGCTGCAAGATATGCATAAAAGTATGTCCGGCAAATGCCATAGAATTTCTGGAAGAAGAAAAAAAGGTCCAGGTACATTCTGACAGATGTTGCTTTTGTGCCCAGTGTACTGAAGTATGCCCGGTAAACTGTCTTGCTATGTCAGATGATTTCCTTTTCTCTTCATATGATAGAAAAGCTGAAGTAGTTACAGACTCCGGTAACTTTGGAGTTACTACCGAAAATATCATGAAGGCGATCGTACTTGAGCCTCAGGAGGAAGCTGAAGGGGCCCAGGCCGAGACTGCAGCGGAGACAAAACCTAAATATGAAATAGATCAGGAAAAATGCATTGGATGTACCAAATGTGCAAGGATCTGTCCGGTTGAAGCTATTTCCGGTGAGCCAAAGAAGCCTCACGTCATAGATAAGGAAATATGTGTCGCATGCGGTCAGTGTGCGGATGCATGTCCTGTAAGTGCCATTCATGTTGAAGGTGAAGGAGCAGCAATGGAACCCGAAAAAGAACCTGAACCTGAGAAGGCACCTGCTGCCGAAAAGGCTTCCACTTCAAAGAAGAGTACAAAAAAGACTTCGTCCAAGTCAACTTCTACGAAGAAAGAATCTGAGGAAGAAAAGTAGAGCTAAAAGTAATCAGGATCTATATAAAAAAGAAAGGACTGCAGTTTTCTGCAGTCCTTTCTTTATCTGTTGATCGACAATATCAGGGCCTATACGAAGTCGTAATATTCGACCCTTTTCCTGACCTCATCCCTGCCGAGAAATTCACATATCTCAAAGATGCCCGGGCTGACTTTCATCCCTGTCAGAGCCCAGCGCAATGGCATGGCAAGGAGTTTAAGTTTTACATCATTTTCCTTCGCCCATGTTTTGGATACAGCTTCCATCGTTTCAGCATTCCAGGTTTCTATACTGAAGATCTCCTTAAAGAATCCCTTCAGAAGAGCCCTGTGTTCCTCGTCGATATCCGAAGCATCATATCTATCTTTGACTACATCAAAAGTAACAAAGTAATCCGAATATTGAGCTACTTCCTTTGTGGTACGGCCTCTACCTCCAAGTACCACGAGAGCATGCGCAAGGTACTCATCACTGCAGTTTTCTACAGGAAGGCCTGTTTCTTTCCAGAAAGGCCTTACGAGTTCAAGCCTTTCCATTGGGTCCATAACCTTCAGATGTTCCTGATTTATGTAGTTGAGTTTTTCCATGTCAAAAACAGCTGCTTTTCTCGTAACCTTTGCAAGGTTAAAGGCTTCAACTGCCTGCGGCCTGGAGAATACCTCTCCCATTTCACCCGGGGACCAGCCAAGGATCGCCAGGAAATTAAAGATGCCTTCAGGGATATATCCCTGATCTCTGTATTCGTAGACACTTGTCGCTCCGTGTCTTTTGGACATTTTTTTCTTGTCCTTGCCCAGGATCATCGGAAGATGGGCAAACTCTGGAGGTTCCCATTCAAAAGCCTTGTAAAGAAGAAGCTGTTTCGGGGTATTGGATATGTGATCTTCCCCTCGTATTACGCATGAGATATCCATAGTGTGATCATCTATCACCACGGCATAGTTATATGTCGGCATGCCGTCACTCTTGATAATGACGATATCCTTCAGTGTTTCACTCATAACTTCGATCCTGCCATACACGACATCCTCGAAGATCAGCTTTATTCCGTGGGGGACCTTGTAGATTATAGCTGTACCTTCCCTGTAGGCTTTACCCTCTTCCACAAGCTGTTCAGCATACCTGCGGTATATTTCGAGTCTCTCAGACTGTCGGTAAGGTCCATGATCTCCTCCAGCATTGGGACCTTCATCCCAGTCAAGGCCCAACCATTTCATGCCGGCAAGGATAGTGTCCTCAAATTCCCTTGTAGATCTTTCACGATCAGTGTCCTCGATCCTGAGGATGAATTTTCCACCACTGTGTCTTGCCCATAGCCAGTTGAAAAGGGCAGTGTGCCCCCCGCCAATATGAAGAGCTCCAGTAGGACTGGGAGCAAATCTCACTCTTACGTTTTCTGACATTTATAAGTCCTCCTTGTTAACACTTAAATGTTCGGTCTACCTTGCATTATTCAAGTTCCCAACAGTTTACACAAAGGGTACAATAAACAATGATCTGCGGGTTATTATAACTTACCACGAAATAAAGGGAAGGAGTTGTCTGTTCTGAGTCAACCGAGTCTTTTACTGATAGACGGCCATGCTATGGCGTACAGGTCTTTTTATGCACTTCCGCCGCTTTCTGCTCCTGATGGTACACCTACAAATGCAGTAACCGGTTTTTTCAATATGATGCTCAAGATAGGCAGAGAATGGGATGTAGGAGAGATCATCGTCTTTTTTGATGCCAAAGGGCCCACTTTTCGGCACGAGTCCTATGAAGATTATAAGAAGGGACGCAAACCCGTTCCTGAGGATTTCAAGGAACAATTACCTATCCTGCAGAAGATGCTCCAGGCTTTCGGAAGTACTGTCGTTATAAGAGAAGGTGTAGAGGCAGATGATGTAATAGCTTCAACAGCACTGCACTATGCACCTCTTGGAAGACAGGTCCTTACACTGTCTTCTGACAAGGATCTTATGCAGATACTATCTGAAGGTATCAGGATCGTAAGGCCCCAGAAAGGTATCAGCAGCTTCAAGGTATATGATACCGGATCTTTCGAGGAAGAATATGGGTTTTCCCCCCGCTATATGCCCGATTATCTGGCTCTTCTCGGAGATAAGATAGATAACGTCCCTGGAGTCCCCGGGGTTGGCAAAAAGACAGCTTCCGATCTTATATCAACATATTCAACCCTGGAAGAAATAGAAAAGCATTCAGAGGAGCTCAAGGGTACTCTCAGGAAAAAAATAGAAGAAAATATCGAGCAGGCATATTCCAGCAGGGAATTGATATATCTCAAAAAAGACATTTCTCTTTCAGATGATGAGATCGACGGCAATAAGCCTGACGTTCCTCTTTTCAGCAGGATGTGCAGGGAACTTGGTCTCGTACAGATACTGGAAAGAACCTGTCAGTTCTGGGGAGTAGAGCCGCAGGAGGTGGAACAGGGTGACCCTGTAGATAAGGCCGATAAAATCGAAGAGTTCAATGAAGTCTCTCCTGATGTATTGCAGGAAAAGAAAGAGCTTGCATGTTACATTAAGGAACCTGTAAAGGATAGTGCCGAAAAGCAGAAGATCATCATTATGTCGTCCGACGGTGAATTCTGGCAGGGAGATATTATAACGGGCCAGTTACCGTCTCAAATAATCAGCTGTCTTAGGGAAAAAGATATAATTACAGAGAATTACAAGCAGATGAAAAATATTCTGGGAAGTGATGCCCCCGGGCATAGTTCTGTATGGGACTATACTACAGCACATTACCTTCTTCACCCGGATACCTCTCCACACAGCCTTTCCGGTCAGGAAGGATATAAAGATCTCGATCTTCCGAAAATGGCAGCAGCCCTGATCGATCAGAAAGACAGAATGCATGAAGAACTCGAAGAAAATGGCATGGTTGATCTGATGAGAAATATTGAACTGCCTCTTATCCCCGTGCTTGTAGAAATGGAAGAGTATGGGATCGGACTTGATACCGGCAAGTTTGAGGATCTGGCAGGAGAGCTGAAGGATCGTCTATGGGAGATAGTTTCTCATATCGAGGAAGAAGCAGAAGCCTCTGTAAATCTCAATTCTCCAAAACAGGTAGCCTGGCTGCTCTTTGAACATCTTGGCCTGCCTGCAAGGCGAAAGACAAAGACAGGTTATTCCACAAATGTTCAGGTTCTTGAGGAACTTTCATCCCTCCCTGAACCGGAAGGGAAAGTCCCTTCCCTGATCCTTGAACACAGGGAGATCTCAAAGATGCTCTCAGGCTTTGTCGTTCCCATATTAAGATCTGTCAATGTTGAAACAGGATCCATCCACAGCAGGTTTGAACCCGCAACTACAGGAACGGGCAGACTCAGCAGCCGTGATCCCAATATGCAGAATCTTCCGGCCTATGGAGCATGGTCGCGCAAACTCAAGGAAGGATTCGTACCGCATTCGAACGGAAGGTGTTTTGTCGGTGCAGACTATTCCCAGGTCGAACTGAGAGTCCTTGCACATCTCAGCCAGGAATCCAGGCTTATCCAGGCTTTCAGCGATGGAAGGGATATTCATACAGAGACAGCAACACTGGTATTCAATGTCGAACCCCAGTTTGTAACATCGGAGTTGCGGCGTTTTGCAAAGATGGTAAACTTTGGACTCCTTTATGGGATGAGTTCTTTTGGACTGGCGCAGAGACTTGGAATAGGAAGACAGGAAGCCTCAAAGATAATTGAAAAATATTTCAAGGCTCTTCCCGGAGTAAAAGATTATATGGAGAGGACATTCCAGGAAGCAAAGGAGAGAGGATACACAAAAACTCTTCTTGGTAGGATCCGTCCGCTCCGTGAGGTCACCACAGTAAATGGCCGAGACAGCGGGGCACTGAGAAGAGTAGCCATAAATTCCCCAATACAGGGGACTGCTGCAGATATTGCCAGGAAGGCAATGGTCGATTTTGCTGACCATTTCAGATCTGATAAAAGCGTCAAACTTGTAATGCAGGTTCATGACTCACTCATCTGCGAATGTGACCGGAGTGGCCGTGAGGATGTAGAAAAAGAACTCTGCAGGATCATGGAAGGGGTAATTGAACTCGCAGTGCCATTAAAAGTGGAGTCCAAATCTGGATTCAGCCTTGCAGATGTATAATTCATGACAGATTACCCTTAAAGAATTGCTCACATATGATACAATAACCTGTCGAAACGGGTAAACAAGAGGGAGGACGATATACCTTGCTAATGCGGACGTTAAGAAGAAATGTAAAATGGATAATGTTGATCATCGTAATTGTCTTCAGCCTTTCGATCCTTGGTTATTATGGGTTCGGAACAAGGGGCCAGGATAACAATGCAGGTAAGGATTATGCTGTAGCAAAAGTTGATGGCCAGAAAATACTGCGGTCTACAATGGACAGAAGCGTCAGAGATTATGTCCAGAGGGCCGAGATCAGGGATCTGAGTTCAAAAGATCTTCCCGGTATCTACAAAAAGACTCTGGATAACCTTGTTATTCAGGCTGCCCTCAGGAACGAGGTTGAAGAGCTGGGTATCAAGGCCTCCGAGGCTGAGATAGATGAACAGATAGATCAGATAGAAGATCAGTTCCCAACGAAGGAAGCATTTCAGCAGTACATCGAAAGAAATGGTATCAAGATGGATGATCTCAGGGAAAGTGTAAGTAACAACTTGTCCCAGATGCAGCTTCTGGAATCTGTGACCATGGATGTAAGCGTTACAGAAGAGGAAATGAAAAAGTTCTATGAAGATACGAAAGGTATCTTCTTCACGCAGCCATCTGGAATAGACCTTAATATTGCCGAGTTCAGCAACAGGGATGCTGCAGAACATGTTCTGCATCTCCTGAGGAATGACTTTTCCTGGGATGAAGCATCCGCACAGGTAGATTCTGAAGATATCCTTCAATTCGTACCCTATGAAGAGACAGTATTTATTCCAGAGAGCCGGTTTGTTGAACAGCTTCAGCCTCTTTCCGAGCTGGGGGTACTTGATGTCAGCGATGTTATCGAAGTTTCCAGTGATGACTACGCACTCTTCCTGAACAGAGGATATGTCAATGAGAAGAATATAGCCTTTGAGGAAGTCAGCGGAGATGTCAAAGAAATGTTAATTTCCCAGAAAGAAGGAAAAGCTCAGCAGAAATATCTTGATGATCTCAAGGCAAGTGTTGAAGTTGAGATACTTGATCCGGAACTTTTTGCAACACCGGAGGTCAAGGAAAACGCTGAAAATCCAGTCGAAACATCGGCAGATAATTCATAGATCAATAACGATAAGCCAGGACAGTTCTTATAACTTGGTTAAGACCTATTGACAGGGGCCTGATTCATAGCATAAAATAAACCCCGCACTTGAAATGGTGGGTTGGCCGAGTGGTTGAAGGCGCTCGCCTGCTAAGCGAGTAAGGGGGCACAAACCTCCTTCGAGGGTTCAAATCCCTCACCCACCGCCATTTTTAAAGTGTGCGCCGGTAGCTCAGATGGATAGAGCGGCGGTCTACGGAACCGCAGGTCACGAGTTCGAATCTTGTCCGGCGCGCCACTCTTTCTACAAAACTGAAAATACTGGTTAAACCGTATGCTTTAACTCGCGAAACAGAACTTGTAAAAAGTAGCGAGACCGTAGGTCTAAAATCATACCTCCCGTTCATTGGAATGGGAGGTATTTCTTTTCAACAAACATAAATTACTGTTAATAGTTATATTCCTCTCTTGTTAACCACTTCCTAAAATGCAAGAATAGTTAAGAGATGTTACGAGAATTAAAGAGTCTTAAGTGTACTTACCCACAAATTCGTTTCCGAGAGTTGAGAGCCTGCAATTTTTCATGGCATAAAGTTCATGGTGCCTGTTTCCAATACCCATGTTTACCTATGATCCCTGAATATCTGCATTTTCTTCATTTATCTCTGGAGGTGTGAATACTGTTGGGTAACGATAAAAAACAGGTAGTTAATTTTCAAAACAGGAGAAACGAAGAGATAATGAGAAAGTGGACCCCTTCAGAACTTGTACGCTATTTTGAGAGCCCTTTTGCCTCGTGGATGGACAGGTGGTTCAGGGAAGTGGCAAATGGGACTCCTTCCACCTTTAAGTTTAGGAATATAGAGATAGAGAATAGTCAGCCTGATGGATCCGACGAAGAACTGGAGATCTTGGCCGAAAAGGGCTATGAACATGAACAGAATATCCTCGACTCCCTTATAGCTCAAGGCAAGTCTGTAGTTAAATGTGAAAGGGGAAGGGGCAATCTTTCACAATTCAGCCAAGCTCTGGAAAAGGGGATAGACGTTATATATCAGCCTCTTCTAATGGATGACCAGTTTCTTGGATATGCCGATTTCCTGGTTCGGGTTGAAGATGAAGGAGCTGAAAGGGGCTATTCATATGAAGTCTGGGACTCCAAGCTTGCCAGATCCCCAAGGCCTGGTTTTGTCCTCCAGCTTTGCCTCTACTCGGAGATTCTTGGCGGTATTCAGGGCAGACTGCCCTCAAACTTTGTGCTTGCCCTCGGGAACGGGGAGAAAAGGTCTTATCCCCTCAGGAGTTTCTATTACCTCTACTGTCATATGAAGAAAGAGTTTATTGATTTTCAGTCATCCTTTGATCCATCACGGCCACCTCACTCGGCAGATTCACCATCCCTGGGTTGCTGGAGCGGAGTGGGGCAGAAGATCCTTGAAGTTACGGATCACCTGAGCCTTGTTGCCGGTATCACAAGGGGACAGATAGGCAAACTTGAGAGTTCAGAAATACATACTGTTGCAGATCTTGCTGAAACAAAGAAGAACCATGTAAAAGACATGGCTCCGGATACTCTGGAAAAACTGAAAGA